>WNFR01004195.1_pt1 | contig 15927 bp, 24 predicted proteins | sample 5400221 | NCBI WGS metagenome assembly WNFR01 (sample SAMN13153357, study PRJNA577476) | soil metagenome | isolation source: 40 cm soil under Madrone tree | place: USA:California | collected 2016-06-14 | reverse complement strand
TCCGCTTTCGACAGACGCCGTTCGAGCGCCAATGCGTCCGCCATTTCGCCGATCTTGCCGGTGAGCGAGCGCGGGTGGCGTTCGAGGAGGCGCGTCACCTGCATCGTCAGGGTCGAGGCGCCCGATACGATGTGTCCGCTCGTCGCCAACTGGCCGGCGGCGCGAAGCCCGGCAATCGGATCGACCCCAATATGCGATGCAAAGCGCTGGTCCTCTGCGGCGATCAGCATCCGGCGGTAAACCGGGTCGACCTTATCGGGCCCAACCGGCAACCGCCACTTGCCGTCCGCCGTCAAGAAGCCCCGCAGGATCGACCCGTCGCTCGCGAGCACGAGGGCCGAGGCGCTGCGGCCGCGGTCGAGCGACGGGGAAGAGAGCATGAAATAGGTGGCCGTCGCGACAATCGCACTGAGGAACACGGCGGCCGCCGCGATTATCCGCATGCGGGCTAGCGGGCCCACGGCGGACCAGCTTGCGTCCGCAGCGCCTGCGTCCCGAGAGCTAGGTGATATTCATACACCAACAGAAGGCCGCGGTAGTTGTTTTATGGATCGAGCGCGCCGCGCAAAATCTCGCGCGCCGGCGGGGTGCCGTCGAGCGGGCGCAAGGTCCGGCGCTTGATCTTCCAGCCTTCGTTTGTGCGGACGAACTCCCAGCGATTGGCCGAAACGCGATGCACGTGGAAGCCGCGCGATGAGCCATGATTGGGGACATCGAATAGAGGACCGACGCAGTCGGGCACGAGGATCTGCAAATAGGAGATCGCGAACGCCGTGTCGCCGGTGATTCGCACATAGGGCAAGCCGGCAAAATGCGCGATCCCCTCTTCGATCGCGCGGTGGTGCTCGGGGTTTGCAGACCCGGCGGCGATCGCCGCCCGACCGCTAGGCCGAGCGAACTCGGCGCCGCGGTCGAACACGCCGTCCTCGGTCCACACCGAGGCGGTGTAATCTCCGGCACCGGTATCCGCGCTCGGCGGATGGCTGGCGATCAAGTTGTAGATCTCGAACCGGTCCTCGATCAGGCGAAGCCGCTGTTTGAGTGTCCTGCCGTCCTTGGGGTCGATTGCCATTTCCTATCTCCTCTCACCCTGCCCTCTCCCCCCGGCCGGCGGGGGGAGAGAGTAAAACTCAGCGAAGCGGGCCGCTCATGCTTGCCAGTTATAGACCCGCGGGAGCGTCTCACCCATCAGCACGGCCCGGTCGCTGTCGGACAGGCGGTCGGTGACGCGAAACGCCTCGACCCCCTGCTCGTAGGTCAGCAACCCGACCGCTCGGGTCCAGTCGGTGCCCCACAGACAGCGATCGAAGCCAAAGACATCGAAGATGCGGCCGAGCGGATCCCATATGTCTTTGTAGGGGAAGGGTTCGTGCGACAAGGTGCAGGCCCCGCTGATCTTCACTGCGATGTTGTCGTGGGCCGCCAGGGCGAGCAGTTTTGAGAGATCGGCGAACGGCTGCGCGGGCGCCGGCGGCTCGAAGGGCTGTTGCAGCCCGAGGTGATCGATCACCAGCCGCGTGCTGGGGTTTCGCGCCGCCGGCTCGGCGGCCTGCTCCAGACGCCCCCAACACATCAGGTTGACCGGCAGCGAATGCCGCGCCGCGGCGGCCAGAGCCCGGTTGATGCCAGGGTCCGTGGGGTCGGCCGAGACCTCGTCTCGCAGCATGATCCGGATGCCGACCGTGCCCTTGGTGGCTGCCCAGTCGGCGATCGTGTCGGCCACCGCGGGATCGGTCGTATCGACCGGCTTCACCAGCCTGAACCGGCTGGGATGCGCCGCATGAACCGCGATGGCATAGCTCGCGTCGTAGCGATACATCGAAAACGGTGAGACCAAAACGGCACCGTCGACGCCGACGGCGTCAATGGCGGCCACCATCTGGTCGCCGGTAACCTCCGCCGGGCCGTGCAGAACGCCAGCCCAGGGGCGTCCCGGGTGGTTGCTTTCGTAGGCGTGAACCTGGGAATCCGGTGTCGGCATGACCTCCACCCCTCCGCTAGTGTCCCGTTTTCGAAATTCTTCGGATCGGTTCCCGAAGAAAACACCCGAACGTCATTGCGAGCGGCGCGAAGCAATCTCGTGCCTCGTGCTCAGCCCATCGAGATTGCTTCCTCGCTGCGCTCGTCGCAATGACAATAAAACTTGATATCGCGAACTTCTCGATCAGGACACTAGCCGATGTTTCTCAGGCGGCCTTCGCGGGCACAGACCCCGCCACTACCGAGGACACGCACGCCAGCGCGGCGCGCATTGCCGCTTCCCGCTGTTCGGGCCCGTAGGCAAGGCCCTCGGCGCGGACGATCTCGATATCCTCGATGCCGATGAAGCCGAGGATCGCGCGCAGGTATGTCTCCTGGAAGTCGTAGGCTTGCTGCGGCGTACCCGGCGCGAAAAGGCCGCCGCGCGACGAGACGATGATCACCTTCTTGCCGCCCGCCAGCCCTTTGGCGCCGGCTTCGCTGTAGCTGAAGGTCTTGCCGGCGATGACGATACGGTCGAACCATGCCTTGAGCTGGCTCGGAATCGTGAAGTTGTACATCGGCGCGCCGATGACGACGATGTCGGCGCCGAGGAACTCCTCGAGGGCGGCAGCCCCCTTCTCGTCGCTGGCGCCGCTTGGCGCGCCGCCCGCGGCATCCGGTCGGACGGTCGCAAGCCGCCTGCTGTCGAGATGCGGGATCGGATCGGCGTCGAGGTCGCGTCGAATGACTTCGAGGCCCGGCGTCGCGCGGGTCAACGCCTGCACGATCGCGGCTGAAAGCTGACGGGAGGCCGAAGTTTCGCCCAAAATGCTGGAATCGATGTGGAGAAGCTTCATTGTCGTTGGTCCTGGTCTATGTTTGTGACCTGGACGAGATATGTGACCATGCCCATATCGCAGATTTGTGAGACCAGGGCACGTCGAGATGACCGTACCGATGCAGCACCCGCTCCATGAGGACTGCCGCAAGGTCAGCCAGATCCTCGCGCGCATCGGCGAGAAGTGGAGCATGCTCGTCGTCATGCTGTTGCGCGACGGCCCGCGCCGCTTCAACGACATCAAACGGAACACGGGCGGTATCTCACAGCAGATGTTGACCCGCACCTTGCGCGGTCTCGAACGAGACGGCATGGTGACCCGAACGATCTTCCCGACCAGCCCGCCACAAGTAGAATACAATTTGACCGAGTTGGGCTATTCGATGTCGGAACCTGTCTTGACATTCGGACGATGGGTCCAGGAGCATCTGGCGGAAATCGATGTGGCTCGACACCGGTTTGATCAGCGCGCGAAACCGGGTGTGCTCAGGGCGCCCAACGAAAATTGATCTTCCGTCTGTATTTTGGGGGCGGCTCGACGACAAGGAGGGCGGCAGGGTACTGCGTCTCGCCCATCGCCTTAGGCGATCGGCGCCGGGGCCGGCAGCACGGCACCGTCCCGGGCGACGATCCGCCCGTCGAACAGCACCAGTTTGCGCGGGGGGTGTGCGGCGACCGCCTCCGGGACGCCGCTGGCCGGGATCGTGAAGAGGGTGGCCGTGCCGCCGACCGCGATGCCGTAATCGGCGATGCCGAGCGCGCGAGCACCGGCGAGCGCTGACCAGATCGAAGGCGGTCTCGATTGGTCGTCTCGGCGGAAATCGCCCTTCCACCCGATGATCGCGACGCGCTCGAGGAGGTCACCGGTGCCGTAGGGCGACCAGGTGTCGCGGATGTCGTCGTTCCCGGCGAAGACGAGCACGCCAGCGGCGCGGAGCATCTCAAGCGGTGGCAGCGTGAGACCGCCGGCGCCATGGGTGACGAGGGCAACGCCGGCTTCGGCCATCATTTCCACCGCGGCCGCGGCCTTGCGTTCGGTGATGTCGCCGAGGCAGAAGCCGTGGCTGATCGTGACCTTGCCACGTAGGCCCAGCGCGCGGGTGCGGGCACAGATCTCCTGGACGTTGAAGAGGCCCATCTCGCCCGGCTCGTGCAAGTGGATGTCGAGCCCGACGCCGTGCCGTGCGGCGATCGCGAAGATGCCGTCGCGCGGTTATCGTCGCCCCCGCGAAAGCGGGGGTCCAGGGGCAACCGCTGCGGCCTTTCCGCTCTAGATTCCGGCTTTCGCGGGAATGACGAGAAGGAGCGGCAACTTGTTGAGATCTCATGGTTCATTCTTGATTAGCCTCCAACGGGTCGATGCCGCCGACGAGATCGGCACCCTCGCGCAGCGCCGCGTCGAGCAGGTCGAGGACGCCGGGGCAGCGCATGACGCCGCTCTGCGGAAAGGCGACGATCTGCGCGCTCACAAGGCCGCAGTAACGCTCGCGCGCCGCCAGCACGCCGTCGAGGTTCAACAAGCGGCTTTCGAGATCGATGTCGACATGGGTGCGCAGACGCGCGGTGCCGCGCGACGCACGCCTCGATCAGATTGCCGGCGCGTTCCTCCGTAGAGACCGCCAGCTGCGGCAGGACCCTCTTGTCCGTCTCGATGCGGCTCATCCGAGTCGGTCCCGCCATATGCGGCAGCCACGGCAGCCCCATCAGGGTCTTGTCGAGGTGCATGTGCCCGTCGACGAGGCCAGGCAGCACCAGCTCGCCGCCGATATCGAGGATCGACACGCGGTTCGATAGGAACGGCGCCGTGTCCTCGCCGATCGTCGCGATACGCCCGCCGGCGATCCCGATATCGACGAGCCGCCCGTCGGCAAGGCGGCAATGGGTCAGGAGTGCGTCGATCGCCATGGGTCGTTCCTTGCTGAGGTGTAGGGTTGCGGTAGAATGCGGGCATGGTAGCGAGAGTAGCGACGAGCGGGTAGGACTGCAGGATGCTAAAGAAACTTTCTACGAGAGGAGAGGTTGAGGTCTTCAAACAGATCTCACCGATCGCGGATCGGTATCAGGCGACAGTTTATCGCAAGGTGAGGATCGCCGACGTCGTAGACATAAAACAATTGGATACTGGTTCACTCGGCTCATATGCCCTGGCGGCGCACCTTGACTTCGTTATCGCGGAGAAGACCGAGCAACCCCAGTTTGCATTGGAGTTTGATGGTCCGGGGCACTCGCCATCGCACGATCACAAAAAAGATAGGATTTGCTGCCTGGCCTTCCTCGCGCTGTTTCGTGTTGATCTGCTGTCGACTCGTATTGAGACGGCGCAACTCCGATTTCTCGAGTACCTAATGCATCTTTGGTTCCTTGGAAACCAATTTAAAGAGATGCTCGCAACTAGAATCCTCCCGGCAGATGAAGCCTTCATGATGAGCGGCTTTTTGCGACCCGATGCCAAGAATATATTTGACAGTGAGTTTAATCTTCTAGGTCAAGCCCGCGGTAAACTCGTGAGATTCTGCAAGAAAAGTAACCTGCCTGGAGGACCCTGTTGGCATCTGTTATTGACAGAGGCTCTATTGGTTCGCGATGTCGGCGATTATGTAGCTTTCTGCAGCTTTCCAGTGAATGCTATGAGGTTGTATGGCCGAGCAGTGGTCGGCCTAAAGACACCCCAGCTTGGCGCTCTTGCCGACCTGCCCTTCGCCCGTCATGAGATTGGCCAATTTTGCACAGCTCTGGCGATTGAGGACCTGGTTGAAGAGATCAAGTTGCATCAGAGCAGCGCGGGCCATGCAGTTAGGATGCAACATGATGTAATGAGCGAAATAAACATATTGAATCACCAGGGGTACAAAACGCTGCTCGCGAGCTATAGCCGTCATGATGAGCTCGCAAAGGCGGTGTTCTGAGCGCACGGGGCTCGCGTCGACGAGCGTGCAAGCGCCTGGACCCGTACATCGAGGGTCGTCAGGGCCCGGCCTGAGGAGCTCTACGCGGTCTTTCTGGACCCGGCCGCTCTCGTCGACTGGCTCCCTCCGGCAGAGATGACAGGCGAGATCCACGAATTCGACGCGCGGGTCGGGGGCGGGTATAGGATGTCGCTGTTCTACCCGCCGGATGAGCGCGCGTTCCGCGGCAAGACGTCCGATAGGGAGGATATGGTCAGCGTGCGGTTCGTGGAACTGGCGCCTCCACGCAGGATCGTCGAGGCCGTCAGCTTCGCCACCACCGATCCGGCCTTTTGCGGCGAGATGACGATGACGGCGACGTTCGAAGAGGTGTCCGGCGGAACCGAAGTCACGCTGGTGTTCGAGAACCTGCCGCGGGCGGAGGACAACGCGGCTGGCTCGCGCCTCAGTCTGGAGCAGCTGGCCCGCCGTTTCGAATGACAGACGAGAGTCCGGGGAGAGGTCGAGGGTTCGAAGCCCTCCAGACCCGCCAAACCTGCCGATTCAGCGCGGTGACGCGCTGCGCTCTCCGAAGGCCGCCGGCACTATCATCCATGATGATTTCAGCCGGGCCGAAACGGATTGAGGACCGTCGCGCCAAGCCCGGCAATGTCACGATCGTTGCGCGTCACAAGCGTCAGGCCATTGGTCACGGCGGTGGCCGCGAGCAAGCCGTCGATCACCGGGACCGTTCTGATGGCGCTCATGCGCCCCCACTGGTCGGAAACGGCATTGTCGATACCGAGCACCCGCCCAGCGAAGGCGGCCTTTACATCTCGCAGCCAGCGTTCGAGCGCCGTCGCCTTGCCTGCATCGCGCGGGCGAGCAAGCTCGACGCCCTTCCGGATCTCCCCGAGAACCAGCGTGCTCAGAAAGAGATCCTCGTCAGCAATCGACGCATACCATTCGGAAACTTTCGCGTCGCAACGATCGCCCTTACGAACCTCGGAGATGATGTTGGTGTCGATCAGGTAGCTCACAGATCAACCTCGCGTCCGAGATCGCGACGGCGATCGAGATCGATCCCATCGAGCGGTGCGGATGCGAGCAGCGCCTTCAGGCCCACCTTAGGTGGCTCGACAAATCGCTGCCGAAGGAGCATGCGCGCCTCGGTCTGGCGCAAGGGATCGGACAGGGCGGCGGCAACACCGCGAACCAGACCCGCATCTTCCTTGTGGACATTGACTTCGACGCGCACGAAGCCCTGGCGCGCCATTCGGGCGCGGTGATTTGAGAGAGAGGATTTGGCTCGGCTAGTCACTCCGATAACTCCTGTTTCCGGAAATTATGCCGGAACGCACTGGCTAGTGCAAGCGTGCAGCAGTGATCGCCGAGATCACGCGGCAGCGCCCAGCGGCTTCGCACGTTCGATCCGTTCGCGCTCGCGGGGACTGTTCATCGCCTCCCACAGATCGCTGCGCCGCTGCACATTCAGCCAGAAATCGGGGCTGTTGCCGAACACGCGCGCGAGGATCAGCGCGGTCGCCGCCGTCACGCTCCGGCGGTTGTTGCACAGCTCGTTGACGTGCTTGCGCTGAACGCCCATTGCCTCGGCCAGCGCGGCCTGGGTCAGCCCCATCGGCAGCATAAACTCCTCGACCAGAATCTCGCCGACCGTGGCCGGCTTGCGCTTCGTCATCAGCATGGTTCGCCTCATCTGTAGCTATGGTCGTCGAGATAGACGCCCTCTGCCTCGCCGCGGCTGCCGTTCCACCGGAAAACCAGCCGCCACTGGTTGTTGACGCGGATCGAGTGAAGGCCCGCCAAGTTGCCGCGGAGCTTCTCGAACTGATTGCTTGGCGGCGCCCGCAGGTCCTGATCCGTCGTCGCGTCGTCGATCATCTGGAGCTTGCGGAAGAGCCGGCTTTCGAGATCGGGCGGGATGTGCCGCGATTGCCTATCTTCGACGAAGAAGGCGCGCAGCCACTCCTCTCGAAAGCTCACGATCATGCGGCCGCTCCGTCCGCGTGTGTCTATGTACCACTCTTCGGTACAAAATGCAACCGCTCACGCTCATACTGCGGCGGATGGCTCGGCCCCGGCGCAGGGGATTGGACAGGGCGGCGACAACACGGCGAACCAGACCCGCATCTTCCTTGCGGACACTGACTTCGGTCCGCCCGAACCCTTGGCGCGCCATGCGGGCGCGGTGACTTGAGAGAGAGGATTTGGCGCGGCTGGTCACTCCGATACGATCACCTTGTGCGTATTCCCATGCTCACCGGCAGGTCGAGAATCTTCCCTGCCTTCAGCAATGTCTTGTCGAGGCTATAGATCACCGCAGCACGATGATTGCTGGCGACGGCCAGGTGAAGCGCGTCTCCAGCCCGTAATCCGGTTTCGAACTGGCCGAGATAGCGCCTGGCCAGAGCGAAATCGTCGGCATTCGGCAGCAGGACGGAGAAGGACTCGTCCACCATGGCCTCAAACCGGGCATCGGCCCGCGCGGCCGCTTGGACGTCCAGTCCGCCCACGCGAACTTCCCGAGCAATCAGCGAGGAAAACCCGACCCGCGTCCAATGGCTGACGGTCAACTCCTCGGTGGATAGCCTACGGACGAACGCCGCAATCTTGTCGCTGGTCGCTTCGGGAAGAATGAGCGGCGCGAGAAAACTCGTATCGAAATAAAGCACTCGCCTGCCGACTTACAGCCCTTCGTCTCGCGCCTCGCGCAGTAATTCGGCGCTTGGTCGCCGCAGACGCGGCATCGTCGCGCGGAATGCGGCCAAGTCATTCAGCCTCAGCCGATGTTTTGGGCGCGAGACCGGATGGATATGGGCCACCGCCCGGCCATGGCGGGTGATGATCACTTCCTCGCCGGCTTCCACCTTGTCCAACAATTCGCTCAGATGGGCCTTCGCCTGAACCAGATTGACCGTGACCATGATCCGCCCGATATGACCAGAAAACTGGTCGTATCTAGTCGCGTCTCGCGGCAATGGCAAGAGGTCGGATTATAGCCTGTCGCCTTTGGGCAGTGGCTATGACGTCCTCTCGCGATCAAGCTCGTCGAGCCGCGCCAAAATATCCAGGGCCGCGTCGCGATCGGCACCCGCGGTCAGCGCGCGAAACCAGGTCTCCGCGTCGTGCGCGGCCAATGCCGCCACGCTCAGTTCTTCGATCAGCTTGTTGAGGCTCATACCCCTCGATGCCGCCAGCTGCTTCAATCGCAGGCTCGTATCGTCGGGGAGGCGGATCGTCAAAGTTGTCATGTCAGTCGTTCCAAGCATTCGGACGGAGTGAGTACCGACAGGTCGCGCCACCGCAATTCACCGCGACGCAAGTGCCGGGCGCTCAACCCTCGGTGAGATCAACCAACGCGAAGCCTTCCTTCCGCGCCGCATTGGCAAGGCGCTCATCGAGCGTGACGATTTGGAGCGACGCGGGACGATGTTCCGCGGCTATGAAGGCCGCTGCCAGCTGCAGTGCGTCCACCCCGCGCAGCGGGTGCACACGAAGAAATCGTATCGCACTCTCGCGGACGATCTCGCCGGGTTCAATCTCATGCCAGCCGTTGGCGAGCTGTGTCAGCCGGTTGGACGCGAGCGCGATGCCTTTGAGGTCGAGCGCAGCGGCGCGCTCGAGGCGGGCCAGGGCCGAGGCGCATTCCACTTCCGACCCCCACCATACCAGCATGTCGGGATCCCGCGCTGCGAGCACTTGCAAACGTCGCGTCGTCGGTTCGGCGACCAGCAGCGGCACGATCGCCGAGGCATCCCAAAATTTCACCGCCCTTCCCGACGCTCTTCGACTAGCGCATCGACCGCCGATGCGCCGGCACTGGCGCGCGGCGGTTGGCTACTGCAGAGCGCCCGGGGTGGCTCCGCGCGCCTGGGCCGCACAACGCCGTCACGGAGGAGCCGCGACAGCCTTCCGTCTTGCTCACCCTCGTCGCCAGTGGTCACAGGCTCCAGCCTTGCGACGGGACGTCCCCGATCGACGATTAGGACCGGCGAGCCGCCCTTGAGGCCGTCGATCAAGGCGCTCAGGTTGTTCTTGGCTTCGGTGATGCTAGCTTTTTTCATTAAGCTAGATTAGTCTAAATAAAACAGCTATTCAAACCCTCTCAGGCGAAACACGTGACCCGGTTGCCGGTCTAATATTCAGCGCGGATGTCGATCCGGATCAAGGAGAGCCGCAACATGACCGAAGAGCAATGCAGGCTCCTCGACCCGCACATCGAAGGTCATCTGGGCCCGGCCCGAGGAGCTCTACGCGGCCTTCCTGGACCCGACCGCTCTGATCGTCTGGCTCCCTCCGGCAGAGATGACGGGCGAGATCCACGAATTCGACGCGCGGGTCGGGGGCGGATATCGGATGTCGCTGTTCTACCCGCCGGATGAGCGCGCTTTCCGCGGCAAGACGTCGGACAGGGAGGACATGGTCAACGTGCGGTTCGTGGAACTGGCGCCTCAACGCAGGATCGTCGAAGCCGTCAGCTTCGTCACGACCGATCCGGCATTCTTCGGCGAGATGACGCTGATCGCGACGTTCGAAGAAGCCCGGCGGAACCGAAGTCACCCTGGTGTGCAAGAACCTGCCGCCAGGCTTGCGGGCGGAGGACAACGAGGCCGGCTCGCGGTTGTCTCTGGAGCAGCTGGCACGCCGCTTCGAATGACGGATGGAGGGGTCGTTAGGCGCTCACCCACGCGAGGCGCACAGCGCGGGCAGTTCTTACGGACCGCGGCGAACGTACGGCCCGACCCTCGACGCAGCGCAGCCGCCGGCGACTGGCGGGCGGGGAGTGCCCCTTTTGCGCTAAGCACAGCTGACCTAATATGGATTTGTGGCCGTGGTAGACGGGACTTTGAGCCGCACCGCGTCGACGCAGATCTGCAAGCACATCGGCCACCTCGACTGGAGCAAGCCGGAGTTTAGCATCAGCCGATACGGAGGAGGCTCATGTCGCAACCAGAACGGGTTGGAGTTTTGGTCCTTGGCAGTGGATTTGGTGGCAAGTTACTGGCTTGGCATCTGGCGCGATCGGGGCGACGGACTGCCGTCGTGGAGCGCCGGTGGATCGGAGGCTCCTGTCCCAACATTGCCTGCCTGCCCAGCAAGAATGAGATTTGGAGCGCAAGGGTCGCGCATCTGGCGCATCACGCGGCAAAGTTCGGCACGGTGACCGGTCCGGTCACGACCGGCATGGCGACGGTTCGCCAGCGCAAGCGGGACATGGTCGACCGCGAGATAGCGCTGCATTTGCAGAACTACGAGACAAGCGGCGCCGAATTGATCATGGGCACCGCGCGTTTTGTGGCACCTCGAACGCTCGAGGTGAGCCTGAATGACGGCGGGACGCGTGTCCTGGCGGGCGACCAGGTTTTTCTCAATTTAGGAACGCACGCGGCGATTCCGAGCGTTCCCGGCCTCGAGGCCGCTCGGCCGCTCACGCATATCGAGGCCCTCGAACTCGACTACTTGCCCTCACATCTGATCGTCCTCGGGGGTGGCTATGTCGGTCTCGAATTGGCCCAGGCCTACCGTCGCTTCGGGAGCCGCGTGACGGTCATCTAGCATGAGCCTAAGCTGATGAGCCGTGAGGATCCCGACGTCGCCGACGAAATGCAGCGGATTCTCAGTGACGAAGGTATTGGATTTTCAATCGCGGCCGAGACCCTCAATGTGCACGGCCAATCCGGAGAGGAGGTCAATGTTGCGGTGCGCACGACCTCCGGCGAGCAACAGATCATGGGCAGCGACATCCTGGTCGCAGCGGGGCGCATTCCGAATACCACCGGGATCGGGCTGGAGGAGGCCGACGTCGAGCTGGACGGTCGCGGCTACATTCGCGTCAATGAGCGGCTGGAGACGACAGCGTCCAGTATCTGGGCGATTGGGGAATGTGCGGGCAGCCCACAGTTCACGCACGTCTCCATCGACGACTTCCGGATCATCAGGGACAATTTGGCTGGAGGGAACCGCAGCACGCGCGATCGGCTCGTACCATACTGCATGTTCACCGACCCTCCACTCGCTCGCGTCGGACTGAGCGAGGGCGAAGCGCAACGCCAAGGCGTCAGTGCGCGCGTCGCGAGGCTGCCGATGAATGCCGTGCGACGGACGGCGACAACAGACGAAACACAAGGCTTCATGAATGTTCTTGTCGGTGGGAGTGACGACCGCATTCTCGGTTTTACAATGATTGGCGCCGAGGCCGGTGAGGTCATGGCGGCGGTGCAAACGGCGATGCTGGCAGACCTGCCTTATCCGAGGCTCCGCGACGCCATTCTCGCGCACCCGACGATGGCGGAGGGGCTCGATGCGCTCCTCTCGAATGTGCCGCCGCGGTCCGCACAATAGGTCGCGCCGAGAGGGTTCGCTAATATCCGGGCAGTCGGCGCCGGAGCGGGGCGCCCGGCGCCGACCCAAGCGACGCGCGCAGCTCGGGCTGTTCCCACGCACCGCGGCGAACCTACGGCCTAACCTTCGATCCGGCGCCACCGCCGGCGTCTGGCGGCGGCAGCTCGCAGTTCAAGCCGCGCTCGCTTCAAACGGCCTGAGGTGGTCCACCATCGCCTTTTGGAAGGCCGGACGCGCCTCGCAGCGCTCCTGATACGCCTTCAGCGCCGGTCGCCCGGACACGATGTCGGTATGGCGCAGGATGCGCAGCACGGTGGTCATCAGCAGATCCCCCGCCGTGAACCGGCCGGCACCTGGCCAAACGGTTGCAGCCGACGGTATCCGGGGCTTGCCAGATCCTCGGGTCCGATCAGCCTCTCCCGATAGGGAATCCCCACCTCCTCGAGCGCCCAGCGGACGCGAAAGTCGCGCACCAGGCCCCGCGCGAAAGGCGGCACCGAGCGGAATGCAGTCAGCGTGATCATCGCAGTTCTCCACCTTTTGTTAGGATCGATTGTACGTCGTCCTCGTGGCCGTGCAGCGAACGCTTCGCTAACCGATCGCCGAGAGTCGGGAATGTGGTGTTGAACCGGCGTATTTACCCAATAGGTTAATTCACCGTACGGATAAGTATGGGGAGCGAAGGGCCCTGTCAAGGTGGGATTCAGCGACCCTAACTGAATAGACTCGGACGCTTCATACCGCACCTAATAGGGTCCGCCGCGGTGGCCGCCTTGCGCATTCCGCTGGCGGAGGGGGTGATGGTCTGGCCACCCGATGGCCAGGCGTCCCCGGCGGCGGAAGGATAGGAGGTCGATGAATCGATCGCGGCTCTCAAGCCGAGGCGGGCATGTTTTCCCGGTTCGCCCCGTATATGCGAGTGGTGCAGCGTTCCGGATGGAATAGCCGGCAATTTGGGAGTTCGAACGGTGCGTTATGGACGCGTTGCGGCCGTGGGCCTTTTAGTGGTGAGCGCGATAGTCCTCCCGATGTCTGACGCGTCGGCGCGGTGCTGGAACAACGGATGGGGATGGCGCTGCGGAACGGGCCTGCTTGCCTTGCCGTTCGTTGCCGCCGGCGCGGTCGTCGCCGGTGCCGCTGCGGTCGCGACCGCGCCGGTGCGGGCGATCGCCGGGCCGCCTTATTACGCACCGCCGCCCGCCTATTATGCCCCGCCGGGCTATTATCCCCCGCCGAGCTATTACGCACCGCCGGGCTACTACTATGGGTCGCCGCCACCGCCGGCGACGGGCAACTGAGCCGATCGAGGCTGCGCCTCCCTCTCCGCCGCGCCGAGTACCGCTCAGCTGCGCAAATTCCTCGCGCATCGTGGCGCCGGTATATTCGGTGCGCAGCAGCAGCCCGCGCCGTTGCAATTCCGGCGTCAGCATGCGGGCGAATTCCTTCCACATGAGCGGCGAGATCGTCGGCGTCAGCACAAACCCGTCGCAGCCTTCGGACTCGAACAAATCCTGCATCGTGTCGGCAATCATCGCCGGCGTGCCGACCATCAGGTTGCGCGCGAAGTTGCCCTAGAGGGTGCACTTATAGATGTCGGGGAGGCCCAGCGTGTCGGCGAAGAAACGGCCGTCAAAGCGCATTGCGCGAGTTTGCTGGCCAACTCGACGACTTTTCGCGCTTGTAGGGCGAGCCGCCAGTGACCTCGTCGAGCCGCACCTGCGCGGTGGCGGTATAGGGCAGGCCCACGACAAACATCCCCAAGTGCAGCAGGTTGGTGATGATGGATAGCAGCGTCATCTCCTGCCCGCCGTGCTGGGTTCCCGTCGAGGTAAAAGGCGCCGCCAACTTTACCCACCAGCGGATTGCTGGCCCAGAGCGAGTCCGTCTGATCGAGAAAATTTTGCATTTGCGACGCCGTTCCCATGCTTCACCGTCGCGTCCTCAAAACTTGTAGGATGTCCATAAGCCGAAAAAATCGATGTTCTTTGCGTTCACGACTTTGAGGAACCCTTCTGTCAGAAAATGGACATAACAGCGTTCACATCGATGTGTGCGGTTGCCTGCATTCGGCATGGGGATTGAATTGTTCTCCAAAAAAGCGCTTGTCATTTGCGGAGCCGACGAGGGGAACGCCAGGCCCCGCAGCACGCGGCGCCCTCAGTGCGAGCCGGATCAAAGCGACTGCCGGATCAAAGCGACTGCCGGAGTGGCCTCGGGACACACCAACCGTGCGGTCGCTGAGGAATCCGTTGGGGAACCACCCTTCGAGTTGACCGGTGCGCCCGTTGCGTCGTGCGCTGACAAGTACCCCAGGCGACGGTCGAGCGAACTGCGGCAGTGAACCCGTAGCCGCGGCCGAACTCGGTGCGGATAAAGTCGCGGTCTTCGCCAAGAGCCTTGCGTAACGCGGAAATCTGAACCTTCAAGTTCTCCTCCGCGACAACGATGCCTGGCCACACCCGGCTCAGGAGCTCGTCTTTCGTGACCAGCGATCCGTCGGCCTCCAGGAAGGGAAGGAGGAACCACCCAGAGCACAAGCCGAACCTATACGCTGGTCTAACAGCTCGGAGACTTTTCCGGTGTGAAGTTCAGCTTGTCGGCCATCCGGGCCAACTCCGGCAGGGAAGCCGCCTTCATCTTTCGCATGACCTGGCTGCGATGCACTTTTACAGTGATCTCGCTGATGCCGATGTCGAAGGCGATCTGCTTGTTGAGGCGGCCAGTCACCACCAACGCCATCACCTCACGCTCGCGGGGGGTGTGTTACGCTTCGTTCCGCTGCGCGACCAGGGGGAAAGGGTTGTCGAATGGTATGCGACGAGCACCGACATCGAGGACCTGAAGCGCGCCGAGGAAGAATTGCGTCGGCGAGAAGCTCGCTTGCGCGACGCGCAAATGCAGCTCGCTCACGCCAATCGCGTAACGGCCACTGGCCAGTTGGCGGCTTCGATTGCCCATGAGGTCAGCCAGCCGATCGCTGCGGCGCTCACCAACGCCAATGCAGCGCGGCGCTGGCTCGGCGCCGAGCCACCCGATCTGGAGGAGGTACAGCAGGCTCTTGACCGCATCATCAGGGACGGCAGACGAGCCAGCGACATCATCGGTCGAATTCGCGCGCTCGTCAGAAAGGCGCCGCCGCGCACCGACCAGCTGAGCATTAACGAGGTGATGCTCGAAGTCATCGCGCTGACACGCAGCGAACTGCGCAGCAGCAGGACTGCGCTGCAGACGCAACTGGCAGACGGCCCGCCGCTCGTTCCGGGAGATCGGATCCAGTTTCAACAGGTGATGCTCAACCTCATTCTCTACGCAGTAGAAGCCATGACCGGATCGAGTGAGAGGCCCCAGGAGCTGCTGATCAGAACCGAGCGAGATGATCCGGGCGGTGTGCTCGTCGCCGTTCAGGATTCCGGCCCGGGCCTGAAGCCGGAGAGCGTGGATCGGCTCTTCGACGCCTTCTACACGACCAAGCCCAGCGGTATGGACATGGGACTGTCGATCTGCCGCTCGATCATCGAAGCCCATGGCGGACGCGTGTGGGCTACGACAAACGTACCCCAGGGCGCCATCTTTCAATTCACCCTGCCTCAGCAGGCGGAGACCGTGTCTTAGGCGAGCGCCAGCTGCGACGCGGTGATGCCTCTATGAAACCGCCGGCTGCGAAACGCTGCAGGGCCCGTCGAGTAAGACCCCCACGCTCATGGCCCGCCAGCATCGCGGTCGGTATGTCAATCGGCGTTCCTAGACCGAAGTTTTTACTTTGAGAAGGCGCAAGTGATTGCTCCTGCTCGGAATATTTCCGGCGGGGGTGGTATGTTACTGGCTACAGCTTGGTCGGGTCGACATTGAGGAGGCGGAAAGCTTGGGCTTGGATCGGCG
>WNFR01003633.1_pt1 | contig 15929 bp, 22 predicted proteins | sample 5400221 | NCBI WGS metagenome assembly WNFR01 (sample SAMN13153357, study PRJNA577476) | soil metagenome | isolation source: 40 cm soil under Madrone tree | place: USA:California | collected 2016-06-14 | reverse complement strand
CCGCGCAAATAAATCGGGTCGCCTCCTCTTTGGCCTGCGAATTTCAGTATTTCAAAATAGGCTTCCACGGTTAGTACCTCGCTAAACTCGATGTAGGTGGACGTGCATTTCATCAAGATAGTTCAGCGGTTGATGAGACGTGACGCTTCCGCTCTGGTTCAAATGGAAGGCCGCTTGACACCGCCGAAGGGCGAAGCAGTGGACTCTTGTGCTTCCAAGTGGCGTAATCGTTGAAAAAACGATGGACGAGAAGGGATTCGAACCCCAGGCCTCCTCCTCCTTGCGAACGATATCTACCCTAAGCTAAGACGGTCGACGACTACCGCGCGCTCAACCTCGTCGAAGTCCTCGCGGCGATACGGCGCACCGGACGTCAGGTCATCGTTGCGGTTGAAGACGTTGCGCTTGCCAACGTCCTATGCCGTCGGCTGCGCAGCGCTAACGAAGACGGGGGACGTCACTTCGAGCTTCGTACAGCTCCGAGTGGGACCGCGGAGATCGGACGTTATCAGGATATCTATCCGATGCCCAAGCTCGTTCTCCGTCAGACGCAGGCCTCGTACGGCGCGTTAAGAAGGGTTTTATAAGCTCGAACTAAATGGCGACCTCACTCCATTTACAGCGCGGCAGAGAAGAGCGAGTAAGCCGGAGTAAAGGCTTGGACAACAAACTCAGGAAGCACAAGCGCGGCTTCTCGGCAATGGGCCGCATTTTTTGTTTGGCGGATTCGAGAAGCGTTTTCTGAGCGTAGGTACTATGGGCAATCTGCGATGCACTGGCTATAATTCCGGCATAATGCACTTACAGAGATGTATCCGCTGGACCGGAACTACTCTCTTAGTCGTTTTATTTCTATCCTGGCCAGCATTCGCTCAAGACACTGACCGCTACACGCGGTTTAGGGACGCAAAGTGGTACGCGCGCCAGCTTGAATCATTGCGAGAAGAGGTCGCCAACACCGACACCGATATCAAAGCGCTGGTGGAAGCTCGTAAATCTGGAAAGGGTGTAACTGACGCCGTCGCTCTGGATCAAGAGCCTGAGGGAGTGACCTCTGAAGGCCAAATGGAGGTCCTGCGGAAGCGACGCGTTCAATTGCTGCGCCAGATCGACGCTGTGGAAGAGCAAGCGAGGCACAATGAGATTGTTCCGGGAGACCTGCGGAGGGACTACGGCCCGAAAGAATCTAGGACCAGCGACCGCAAACCTAACCGTGAGGAACAGGACGTAGAGAATGCGCTGGCACAAGAGAGGGAGCATCTGGAACATGCTCGCAACGACGCTGAACTGCTTCGCCGAGACCAGAACCTCAAGGCACAGCAAGAATACTCCAGCCCCGAGCCGCTGTACCGGAGGAAAAAACCGTCAGAGCTTGCGGGGATAGGCGCGCGTTTAACCGAGAAGGAAACGGAGGTCCAGCAATCAGAGCAAAGAATTGCCGACCTTGACGATCGGCTCGAGGATTTGAGGCGGAACGCTCCCGCTGAGAGCCAACCTGAGGCCGACGCTGTCGCAGAACGTGCATCAACGAATCCGGAAAACGAACGCGCCGAGAAGGATGAGGGGTATTGGCGAAAGCAGTTTGCTGAAATCGACTACAGGATCAAAATCGCACAAACGGAACTGGACATCTTGCAGCGGGAACTCAACGTGGGGCTGGTTCAATATGATCCCAATCCAGCAACAGCAATGAAGGAGAGTATTACGAGGAAACAGATCAACGAACACCGCAAGGCTATCGGGGACAGAAAGAAGGAAATCACCGAATTGAAGAACCAGCGAGATAACTTAGAGGATGTGTTGCGGCATGCTGGCGGGCCTGCCGGGTGGGCGCGAGAGTGACGGAAAATGGTCCAGCTACACGCCTGATGCATCGCATTTCGGGGACCGATTCAAGGAATACGAAAGTAGCGTGCCGTCCTACATTCCATTCGTGAAGTAATCCGAATCGAAAACATCCCGTTCTGAGCGCAGAGCCGATCAGGGCACGTAGAACGCTACACGCAGAAGTGCCGTTCGCGTCCGGCTCGTTCCGGGTGTATCGTCGCCGACTGTTCCATAACAGATGCAGACGACCACTCATGGATTTCCGAGGGCGCGTCGGGCTTTTGAAAAGTCGCCCGCGCGGCTAGTCCAGTTACTTGCCAACGTTCCGACTGCCCAGAACAGCGCAACCAGAAATAACTTGCTCCCCGGGGCCCCCGAGCGCCAGGCCCAGAGCGCGCCCAGGGTTGGGACAAAGGCGGACGACGTCACTCCCGCAGACCACATGATCGCTCTAACAATCGGGCTGGCCTTTTGCATGGAGGCCTTCTCCGTCTGCACTCCTAAAAAAGGAAGATGTTCGAACAACCACCGGAGTCCAGCGGGCCAGCCTTCTGGATTCGCAGTCCCGCCGACCGTGTAGAAAGCGAAGCGAATGCCAAGACTTCGTCCGACAATCCAGTGGGCGATGGCATGGCAGCAGAAATAGAGCAGTATCCATCCCGCGACCATGGCGACAACGGCACCTATGGTCGAGTGGGCTGATCGCGCCGCAGCGAGGGCAAGATAAGCGGCCACAACTCCAGAGATCTGGATCGCATTTCCGACCACAATCGAAAGGCGGCCAAAGATCTTGCGTCTCGGAGACAAGTTTGACCCATTCATGTTTGCGGTCATCCGGTCTTCTATCGAGCCCGCTCTTCTTCTATCATGCACTGAGTATGCGCCTCACTTATTTTGCAAGCTCGGGAAGAATTTGGGACAGGATGCCGTGGGAAGCACGGTTGCAATTTTTGCAAGCCGTCTTTTTCACGTTTGCCGGCGTCGGATTCTTGCTCGACTTGGCCAATCCGAGGCCCGGCCGGACCGTACACATCATTTTCTTGGTTTTCATGGGTGGCGCGATCGGTGTTGCCTACGGCTTCTGCTTCATGCGGGCGCCTAAGCTTCTACCGGTCCTGGTAGCCGTGCATGTGGTCCTGGCTTTCGTACTTACCCCTCATCTGGGATCACTCGCCGTGGACTGGGCCCAGGTCGCTAACACCGCAGCCGGGGTTGATGTAATTGGGTGCCTCGTTACCATCTTGCTCGGGTATGTGTTCTTCGTTCGATTCGTCAGAAAGCAAGGTCTGCGCTATTTTCGGGTCCAGACGGAAATTGAGCTTGCCGAACAGATACACCGGAGCCTGGTGCCTCCGATCGCCCGGCACGCCTCACAGGACGAATTCTATGGCGTGTCAGCTCCTAGCGGGGAAATGGGTGGCGACCTGGTTGACCTGGTGCAAGACGGCAACAAATGGATCGGTTATCTGGCAGATGTTTCCGGCCACGGCGTGCCGTCTGGCGTATTGATGGCCATGGTCAAGAGCGCCGTGCGCATGAGGCTCGCCACTTCATCCGAACCGCAGGTGCTCCTCGAAGATTTGAACCGCGTCATCTCCGAATTGATAGCGGCGGAGATGTTTGTGACGCTGGCCTTGGTGTTGCCTGGGAAGTCGAATGATCTCCATTTCGTGACTGCAGGCCACCTGCCCATTCTCCATTTCCGCAGCGCCAATGGATCGGTCTGCGAACTTTCCACTCCCAATCCACCCATTGGAATCTTCAAAGAGCAGAAGTTCGCGAGTTCTCACGTGGAATTCTCAAGCGGCGATATCGCGGTTCTCTTGACGGACGGGCTGACCGAAGCCGCAAATGAGAACGAGGAAGAGTATGGGCTCGAAAGAGTCAAACAACAGGTGGCGAAGCATTCCGGAGAGTCGCTCAAGGTTCTCTGCGAAATACTGCTGGGGGAAGCGAAGAAGTTCGGAAAACAAATGGATGATCAGAGTGTGCTGTTGGTGAGGCGTCTTTGAGCACCCTAATTTGCTTTTCCGTGAATATGATTCGTTTCCGGCGATGACCAGCCATTGGTCCTAAGTGTAATGGAACGCTGATGCAGCGAAACTGCTTGTTCTCGATCTCAGCTAACACCAATAATCACGACCTCTCCTGCTTGACGCTAGGTGTGAGGTATGGTATTACATTTATATAGTTGTAATGGAGGCCTCGTGGAATCTGCGATCACCGTCAAAGGTCAGGCGACGATCCCGAAGGCCATTCGTGAGGATCTGGGGTTGAAACCGGGAGACCGGGTCAAGTTTTTCGTGCATCCCGATGGCAGTGTGGTCCTTCTGCCGGAACTCTCTGCAGCGTCTTTACGGGGCATCATCAAATCCCGGCGTCGGCGGCCGGTGACGATCGCGGAGATGACTGAGGCTGCTATTGAAGGTGCCGCCCGCGTCGCGAGGCCCACTAGGCGTCGATGATCGGGCTCGACACCAACATCCTTGTCCGTTACCTTACCCAAGACGACCCGCTTCAGTCGTCAAAGGCAACCGAGATCATCGAACGGCGACTTACCGAGGAAACTCCCGGTTTTGTCAGTATTGTGGCGATGGTCGAGACCGCGCCTACGGGTTACCAGCGCATAAAATTGCCGCGGCTGTCGAGCGTATGCTTCAGACGGACGTGCTTGTTATAGAAAACGAGCAGGAAGTATTCACCGCCATGATCGCACTCAAGGAGGGGCAGGGCTCGTTCGCCGATTCTGTCATCGCTGCGCTCGGCGTCAAAGCGGGTTGCTCTTGCACCCTGACATTCGATCACAAAGCGGCGCGGCTACGCGGCTTCGAACTCCCCTGACTTCTCCTCTCTCAGCACGTTCGATCTTTGGCAAATGACTAGATCATTGCTCTTGTAATTTTGGCCTCGACGAGGCAGAAGGGTAGTGGGCTACTCTACCGAAAAGATGGATCCTGCGGGCAGCACGAAGGGAGCCTGAACATGTTGTCCTGGGGTTGGGGTTACGTTTTGCCGATCGCACTCTTGGTTTGTCTGGGAGCTGTCTACGAGACTTCAACAAACGAAGAAGACGAACGGACCATCCGAGGCATGGTGGATCAAGCAGTCGCGCGCCTCAATAAAGGGGATGTCAGCGCTTTGGACGACTTTTGGGATGAGAATGCCGATTACGTTGGCGTTGACGGAACGCTGATCAAAGGGAGGGCTCAGATGCAGGCCTTCTTTCGCAAGGTGGCAGAATCCAGCAAGGGCCAGCAGATCGCCTCCGTCGAGCAAATTCGCTTCATTACGCCGGAACTTGCGACCGTGGATGGTTCGTGGACGGTTACAGGCGCCAGAGGTGCCGACGGAAAGGAACTGGCGCCTATCAAAGGTAGAGGGTTTGAGGTCGTTCAGAAGAGAAACGGTAAATGGAGATTCATCGCAACTCGCGAAATGGTGATCTTCAAATGAGGAGTTACCTTCCGCTGCTTTTTCTCCAGCTTGCAACTGGATGCGGTCGTCGAACGCGAGTCCAAAATAGCCCACTAGCGGCAGTTTGAGATTCTATGCGCTCCGCGTCATGGAAGAGAAGCTGCGCGGAGGGCCACGGGCTTTCGCGACGGTGTGTACTTATAGTGTAATCGTAACCATAAAGGTAAGGTGCCGGGGGCCCGGCATTGACCGTACGTACGGTCCCGCTCTGGTTCAAATGGAAAGCCGCTTGAGAGTGGACTAGTGTAGAAGGAAAGAGCTTTCTGTTGACCGTCTACCTTGATAGTTACATGGCGAATCAGCATTAGTTGGTCCTTAAAAGTGTTGATCTAATCTTTGAAAAACTCCACCAACATCGGAGCGTGCGCCTTCGGTTTCAGCATGTGCGTTTGCCCTTCGAGCGTGCGGTACTGCGCGTTCTGCAATATGCTCGCGAGCGACCGGTTCGCGTGGAGCATCCACGCAGGGCTATTCCCACCGTCCATGACGAGTGCCGGTATCGTGACGGACGCCCACCGGCTGGCCGGCAGCGGCTCGCCTCTCTGGTTATTCCGCACGATCGCGCCATCGTAGGGGAGCGTGTGCGCCACGGCTTTAAGCTTCGACCACACAGGTATCATCAGTGGCATCAACGCCCTGACGAAGCCAGAAACTCCGACCGACTTCAGGAAGAGCTTAACTGCATCGCTTCGCCGATCTGCCGCGACCGCCGCGCTGATCCGGTCCCAATCGGTTGTGGGACGGGTGTCGTCCACGATGAACGGCGCCTCATACAACGCCAGCTTCTTGATGCCACTGAGGCGATTCGCCGCTTCCAGTGCAAGAACTGCGCCGGAGGACATGCCCCAGACAAACGCCGCCCCACCCGCTTCGCTCAGGAGCGCTGCGATGTCTTCGACCTCGCGCTCCACGGCATAGGGCGCCGTATCACCACTGCCGCCTCGACTTCGACGGTCGTAGGTGAAGACGGTGAAGTGCGGCGCGAGGAGCTCAGCCAGTTGCCCACTCTGACCCATACCTCGGTAGCAGAGCGCGCCGTCGATCAGAATCACAGGCGGTCCGTTACCGATTCGATCGAATGCTATCGCCGTGCCGTCCTTCGAGAACACTTTTCCCACAAACGGGGGAGTCACCGCCTGCGCAATCTTTGGGGCTCTCCCTTCGATAGCTTCTAAAACTGTCAACTTCTGCATAGATTCTCCTATTTCGTCTTTCGCTCGGCCCCTACAAAATCCGCGCCCTCGTTCAACATGCTGCTCGGCTCACGCGATCGTGGAGAGGTATGCCGCGAGGTTTTCCAGGGTTTGAGCCGTGCCGGCATCAATGCGCATCTGGAGCAGAGCGTCACGATCCTTCTTCGTCGCGCACTCAATCGTCATCGTCAGTTTCGTTTTCTTCCCGTCCTCGGTGAAGAGGAGCGTCCCAACCGGCTCGGGACTGAATGGAAACATCCGTACGGTGAAGACGAGCTTTTCTGGCGGCGCGATTTCTCGATAGATGCCCGTGAACGAGTGTCCCTCACCACCATCGGGAGCGCGCTGGACCCAACGAAAGACTCCGTTCGGCCGCAGGTCGATTTCGCAAACGGCGAGCGACACGCCGCTGGGGTCCCACCAATGTGCGACGTGTTCGGCATTAGTCCAGGCCTCGAAGACAACAGTGCGCGGCGCATCGAAGATGCGCGTTATCACGATTTCGCGGTCGGTGGGAGTTGTGATTTTTACTGTCCCGATGTTCTTCACTGGTGATCTCTCCTCATCGCTTCGTGCGTCCACCTGTTTTCTCCTTCTTTTGCATCTCTTTCAGGTAGCTGTCCAAGCTGGCAAATTTCTGCTCCCAGAAGCGGCGAAAGGGTTCAAGCCACTCAGCGATATCCTTGAGTGGGACGGCCACGAGCGTGCGCGGACGCCGCTGCGCATCGCGCGTACACATAACGAGGCCCGCTCGTTCGAGTACGTTGAGGTGCTTAGAGATCGTCGGCTGAGTTAAGACGAACGGCTTCATAAGCTCTGAGACATCCGCGTTTCCCAATGCGAGGCGGGCGAGGATCGCGCGTCTCGTGGGATCTGCAAGCGCAGCGAAGGTCAGGCTCAGACGGTCAGCATGAATATTCATCGCCATATGACTATATTGCCAGATAGCGATATAAGGGTCAAGTCCGAAGTGCACTGAATCCGCGAGCAACTTTAATAGTTCCCGCCTGGTCGGCTTGTAGGAAGTGATCTCCGCGCTTGGCATCGATCCTGGACGGATTACGGCGAAACAGGAAGGAACCGCATTACTTTTCGTTTGCCGACAATCCGCCCAGAACGCGACCGCGAGACGGATAAGTCAAAGTATTGCCGAGACTTAGTCAACACATAAAAAATATTGAGCTTTGTCGATTTCGCGTATCCTCGCTCGACGTGTATGTAGCAGGAGACACAACCATTATGCTGACAAGAAGGCTCATCGCAACTTCCGCTGCCGGGACCATACTCGCAGCATCGGTACTTGCATTCGGTCAGACACGCACGACACCTGGCGTCGAAACCGGCCACGCCCTGGTGAACCGGATCAATCTTTATTACGAAATCTATGGCAGAGGAGAACCGCTGATTCTACTGGTGGGCTGGGCGCGACGGAAATGTTCGGCGAGGTCGTGCCTTTGCTTGCCAAGACTCGGCGGGTGATTGCCATTGACTTGCAGGCGCACGGGCGCACCGCGGATATCGACCGCCCTATGAGCTTCGAGGCGATGGCCGACGACATCGCTGCGCTGATAAAGCATCTCGGGATCGAGAAGGCCGACGCAATGGGTTACTCGCTCGGCGGCGGGGTCGCCCTGCGCGTCGCCGTCCAGCATCCCGAAGCGGTTAGGAAGCTGGTGCTTGTGTCAATCGCGTATAAGCGCGATGGATGGTATCCGGAGATCCTCGCGGGAATGGCACAAGTAGGTGCAGCGAGCGCCGAGCCGATGAAGCAGACTCCGATGTATCAGATGTATGCGCGCATTGCGCCGAAGCCGGCAGATGGCCGGTGTTGCCCACCAAAATCGGCGACCTGCTCAGGAAGGATTATGACTGGTCGAAAGACGTGTCGCGAATCAAGGCGCCGACATTACTGTTATTTGGTGATGCCGACGCCGTCCCTCCCGCACATGCCGTGCAGTTCTTTGAACTGTTTGGCGGCGGCAAGAAGGACGGCGGCTGGGACGGATCCGGAATGTCCAACTCTCGGCTCGCCATTTTGCCAGGGCTAACGCATTACACCATCTTCTCGTCGCCCATGCTTGCATCCACTGTCACTCCATTCCTCGAAGCGCCCATGCCGGGAAACATGTGAGGCATGGATTAGAGCGGCTGATTTCACGGGGCTTCGTTCGATTTTAAGGTAGACGTGGATTCACTCGGCTGTGGCCGGAGGAAACCCAGCCCCTAAACCAAACCAGAAGGAGACACAACAGATGCGATTCATGATTGTCGTCAAGGCCAGCAAGGATACGGAGGCCGGCCAAATGCCCGAGGAGAAGCTCATTGCCGCGATGGCGACGTACCACGAGGAACTTGCGAAAGCCGGAGTGCTGCCCCCCCACAGTGGTTGGCACTCCTCCGATTCTCGGCCCCATCGGATTGGGTTTTCGTGTGCCGATGCTTGTGATCTCTCCGTTCAGCCGGGGTGGATTTGTATCGTCGGCTCTCTTCGATCACACCTCAGTGCTGCGATTCCTCGAGACACGTTTTGGCGCAGAAGTGCCCAACCTGAGCGCATGGCGGCGTGCCACGGTTGGCGATCTCACGAGCGCATTTAACTTCACAAGACCTGATCAGTCGGTTCCCACCCTGCCATCCACGCTTCCAGCAATTCCGCAGATACTTGCGGAGTGTGCAGCCAGCCTAGCCGGGACAACGCCATATCAAGTTCCGAACCCGCAGAGCTCTCCGACGCAGGAAGCTGGAACGGCGGTTCGACCAAGTGGTCCATGTTAGGCATCCGCATTTTGCAAGTGAAGTGGCCAAACTTGGGGGGGAGCGCTGTTGAAAACAAGATCGGCGTTAGCGTTGAGCCTGGGACAACTTTGCTGACTCCCCAGTGCAGCCGAGCATGCTTCCCGAAGTTGCGGTCACTTGCTTGGTGCCCGCGTTGAGAATCTCGTAGTCCCGATAAACGATTGTCAGCAAAGAACTCCCCAAAATGCGCACTTGCGTATTGGTTTCATTTCGCGCCGGTAGCCAGAATTTGCCTATCTTTTCATAGGTGACGTGGATGGCATTTCGCTTCGTCCACCACGAGGGGTTTTTGGCTGGTTCGCCTTCCATGCGCACCACCGCGAAGTCCTGCCCGTCCACCCAAATCCGGCCGCGGAACAGGAATTTATTCTTGATTCGCGGCGTAACCTCCAGGATGTCACTGACAGCTATCAATCAGGAGGCGTTCTTCATCCAAAGTCTTTGTCACTGTGGGAAAAAGGAACAGCACAAGTCTTTGTGCAAGAGGGCGGGAGCGACCCCGAAGGACTTTTGGGCGGCTTGCCGCAAAAAAGTGGGGTTCTCCCGCCCGTTTTGGACTTTTTCCCACGGTGACTTTCCCTTTCCTCTCTTGCGTATTTCCCCGTGCTTCAAGCACTTCGGGCTCCCGGGGGTGAAGCCGGTGGCAATTTCAAGCATGCAGAGCGCAACTTTTACCTTCTTCACGCGGGCACAGCAGAATCAGCCTGAGCGACACCGATCGGCCGCAGGACAAACGTGTCAAAGCCCACTACATGCTTCCGGTCATTGGTTCTAATCTCGTGGCGGATAGCGCTGTCGCTGTTGTGACCGTTCTTCCAGCTGCGATACAACCCTTCAAATCTGTCCCCAGAGAACCGGCTCCCCACCTGGTTGCGGAAAATCAGATCTCCCTCGCTTACTTCTCGATAGCGCTTCTCCTCCCACGCCTTCCGCACTCGGAAGTACCGAAGCAGGTCCTCTGACGACCGCCAACAACCAAAGAAAGTGGCGTGGTACACAGCGAGGTGCACCACAGCCATGTCTAACACTGTCTTGCAACGACTTAGGATGCCGTCCGTGCTCTTGCAAGTCGTTGCAAGTATTTATGAATCGCTCGCTGTCACGGCCGAGAATATAGGGTCGCCGTCTCACCTTGGCACTACCGAAAGTGGCCCGCGCTCGCACGTGGTCGATACTTACCAGATCCGGACTTCTGAACAACTTCGCCTGCCGCACCTAGGTCTTGGCGGAGAGTGCTCGCTCACGTTCGCCCGCAACGGGTCGTTTCCGGATGGCCCCTGATCCAAACACAATCGCCAAGGCAACGAAGCGGACCAGATCTCCAGTTGCCGACTACGCGCTCATCCCACTCGGGTGCTAAGTTAGAAATTAAGCTTTAGGCCGAGCTGCATGACACGGTTCGGTTCGCCAATGGCAATCACCGTTGCCGAAGCCGGCAGAGAAGCTGACACACAACAAGTCCGCCCGAATATACTGCTCCGGACGCTGGGCGACCCGGACGTCGCGTTGCGGGGATTTTCCCAGTTTGCGTGGTTCAGAACATTGAAGAACTCGGCGCGGAATTGAAGCTTGAAGCGCTCCGTGATGCCGAAGTCCTTCAGGAGACCCGAATCCAGATTCCAGAAACTCGGCCCCTGCACGATGTTCCGGCCATTGCCGTTCTGTCCCGGCAGCGGGATGCAGAAGTAGGTCTGCGTGCCGATGACGTTGACGCAATTAAAGTTTGGGTCGGCCGGATTTGTGATGCGTTGGGTGGCGTTGTACATCACCGGGCCTTCCACTCCATTCACGAACTGTATGTGGCCCTTGTCGAGTGGGCCTTTCACCTGTGCAAAGCTGACGTGCGCTCCGTTCCCAGTGAGCGAGCCGCTGGTGATGCTGTAGGGCTCGCCACTCTGGTATGCGAAGATGCCCGTGAAGGACCAGCCACCAATGATCTGGTTCGCCCAGTTGGGCGTGGACGAGGCCAATTTCTTGCCCCTCCCGATCGGAAATTCGTACAGCAAGTTGGCCAGCAACACGTGCGTGTTGTTGAAGTCCGAAAGCGCACGGTCCAGCCGCCAGTTGTGGATATCTGTCGGTGTACGGCTGTTTGTCGAGGTCAAGCCGCCACCGGTAGCCGCGCCGGTCGGGTCGATAGACATGTCGTCGATAGACTTGCTAAAGGTGTAAGAAAAACCGAAATCCAGGCCCGCTTCGAACCGGCGACGCACGGCTACGAACAAGCCGTGGTAGTAAGAATCTCCGCCGGAATCCTGAAAGAAGATCTGCCCAAACTGCGGACTCGGCCGGAAAAAATTGGCAGCGAATCCGTGCGCGGTGATGGCGTTCGCACCGGTCAACCCATCGGCAAAATTTGCGAAATTGCCGATATCGTACCTGTCGAAGTCAGCCGTCCTCGAGTTAAGTCTGGACCTAGGATCTCCCACCGTGCTGTTTGTTAATTGCACGAGCAGCGTCGGCGTCTGGGCGGTTACACCAGCCGGGCAGTTCGTACCATCCGGCCTGCAACCCATTTGCCGGTTCTTCATGGCGATGTTGAACGAGTCGAGGAAGCCCGTGCCGTTAATGGAAACCTGGTTCAAATCGTATGCTCTGTACAAATGCGTGCCGCGTTTTCCGATGTACCCGATCTCCGCCACGAAATGCTTCGGAAGCTCGCGTTGAGTCGTCAAATCCCACTCATGTATCGAGGGATTCTTGATGTTTGCATCGAATGCTCCGACCGCGGGAGCCTGGGTGCTCGGCTGAGCACCGGGGGACAACGCTGCCGAAGGTGTGATCGTCGGAGTTGGCACAGTGACGGGAAACCCCGTGGAGATCCGGGCTCCAGGGTTGGTGACCAGCGCCGGTGGCACCACGCAGCCACTCGTCGCAGTTGCCTGCCCCTGCCCGGTAGTAGTGGGCGTAGGGATGTTTATCAGACAGTTTTGCAAAAAGCCTGGCATCTTGCCTGCCATCGCCGTTACCTGGAATGTGGACAGCGTGTCAAAGAGCCATCCGTAGCCGGCACGCACCGAGGTCTTGTTATCGGGTGACCACGCAATCCCTATGCGCGGACCGACCGAGCCGATATTGTCATTCTTGAACCAGCGGTCGGCTTTCACATACGTCACCGCCCCTTGCGAGCCGTCGGGGAACACATTAGGAACGAGGGCTTGCTTGGCGTCGTAAGGCGCCGGATTATATTCCCAGCGCAAGCCCAAGTTAAGGGTCAAGTTGGGTCGCAGTTTCCATTCATCTTGTACATAGGAGTCGTACTGGTGTGCGCGCGTATAGACCGTCGCGAAATTCGTACTCGCGTACGTGTCGTTGCTGAAGTTCGCCAGGAACGCCTGCTGGATGCGGCTCGGGATCCCAGCCAATTCGTCAATCGCCTGCTGGAGAAGGTTGATGTCCGTCGAATTCGCGCATGTCGCGCAGGTGGCGCCGCTGCCTGTCGCTGGAATATTAGGGAAATTGCCTTGGCGATTATTCTGGTTGAAGCGGATGATGGGCTGAACCACACTGCCGCCGAAAAAGCCGCGGCTGTCATTGTGGATATAGAACCGGAAGTTGATTCCCGCCCGAAAGGTGTGGGCCCCGCGGATCCATGTGATGTTGTCGACTAACTGCGGGGTAGTGATCGCGCGCTGCGTGTGGGGCGAGAGGCAGTACGGCCCGTCGACGTTCAGCGTCGATCCCAGCACGCAATCGTCAGCCCAGATGGGAACTTTTTGCGGATTTGGGAAGTTCGGGTTGGACTCGCCGAACGTGAACTGAAACGCGAAACGGTTGAATCCGACCGTCAGTTCGTTCACCAGTGTCGGCGAGAAATTGTGCCGGTCACTGATGGCCAGATTCTTGCCCAGTCGGTTCACTTCACCCAACGGTGGGAATCCGGGATACACCGCAGGCCGTGCGTTCAGGAAGTCGCCTTGCTTGGTATCAAACGTGTTTTGGAGCCACCGCACAAAGACGCTGTCTTTGGGACCAAACGTGTGATCCACCCGCACGTAGTAGTTGGGCCCTTTGAATTGCGAAGGCGGGTTCCAGTTGAACCCCGCCTGGTTGAGTCCGTCACCCAAGTTAAACGCGTTTGCAGCTGGCAAGCTATTCATCAGTGCGAGTACCGCCGGATCTCCGCCGATTCCCTGCGGGTCGTTGGCAAAAATGTTATAGCTGTCAACGCAGTTCCCGGTGATCGTCGCGCCATTGCACACGGGGACGCCCGCCTTCAGATTGCCATTGGCGTCCACCAGGAGCGGTGAATTGCCCGTGACTGTCGTTCCGCCCACGTTGATCGCTCCGCGTACGAACCGGAATATTCCAGTACGCGCCAGAGACGTATAGACAGTCGGCGCTCCAAACTGAGCGACACCTACGTTGGTAGCCGAAATGGGCTCCGTCTGGCTGATGCGGTTATTCTGAAAACTGCCGAAGAAAAAGGTCTTGTTTTTGATGATGGGACCACCGACAGCAAAACCATATTCGTGCAGCTTCAGCTCCGGGCGCTTCCTGCCCTCGTAATTGCTGAACCACTCGTTGGCGTTGTACACCGTGTTCCGATTGAAATAAAACACCGACCCGTGAAGCGCGTTGGTGCCGCCCCGGGTGGCCACGATCACGTTCGCGCCGCTATTCCGGCCTTGCTCAGCAGTGGCGCCAAGCGTGACGGTGCGGAACTCCTGGACGTTGTCGGGATTCAGCCGTTGGATATTCCCCTGTGGATTGGGAACCGTGGACTCATTCGCGTCAATACCGTCAATCGTAACGTTATGAGAGCGGTCACGAGAACCAAAGACGTGCGTGCCAGAGCCGGCGCCATTGGTGGTGCGCTGCACCACGCCCGGCTCCAGCGTTAGCAGGGCGAGCGGATTGCGCCCGTTGAGCGGCAGGTCCTGCAGCTGCTTCGTGTCCATGATATCGCTCACGGTGGCATTGGAGGTCTCCAGGCGCTGGTAGTTCGATTCCACTACCTCTACAGTCTGGCCCACCGTACCCACTCTTAAGGTGACGTCCACAACCAGTGGTGTACCCACTGTCAGTACGTTGTGCACGCTCCTGAACGTCTGGAAGCCGGGATGCGTCAGGGTGATGCTGTAGCTCCCGGGTGTCAGCGATGCGAACGAATAATTGCCCGAACTGGTCGTGTTTTGATTGAACACCACACCGGTCTCTTCGTTCTTCGCCTCCACTTTGGCGCCGGCCACGACAGCACCGGATGCATCGATTACGGCTCCGGTAATCGATGACGTACTAACTTGTGCAGAAACGGAAGGAACGACCAAGAACACCGAGACCAGAATTAAGACAGCGTGCTTTCTTGCCATGGAACACCCCCGTCCATTACTCGCAGAATCCAGTGAGTCCAAATAGGCGTGAGCGATCGGCAACCGGACCCGGCAAACTGCGAAGTTATTGGCCTATTTACTCTGGGAATTCGATTTAGTCAACATCTAGATTCATTTGTCGGGTGCGTTGACCACAGCTTTCACGGTCAACTACAACCTGTGAAGAAACCTCTTAAACCGTTCCTTCCAGCGACAAACCTCGTAAGCACGATTCGGATAATGCTTGGACCAAGGAGCGTGACCTGGAACATCAGCGGGCCATCAAGCGTAGTTACGGTCTCTCTGAGGATGAGTTTTGAAGCAGTCACGAAGAGCCGTGCATTTGGGAAGATCGTGTAGGCGAGTGCAAAGTTAAGCGGCAACTGGATGGCCCCGATAAAAGTCTCACGTTTGGCTCCAATCGGCGTTTGCACTGACCATGTGCGAGCCAATATATACGAACGGCGCCCCATGGGGGGTGGAAGACGGTGGCTGATTTTTGCGCAGGGACGTAGAAGTGCCGTTCGCCCTGGCACATTGAGGGTGCATTGTAGGCAATTCGGAAGTTGGCCGGAAACGGGGATCTGGGAGATGTAAATAGTCAAGTTAACAACAAGTTCTTTTGCTCTTGTCGCCGAGGACGAGATGCTTTCCACAAAAAGCTACTTGGTGTGAATTGGGGCATTCTGCCAGATCTTTCTGACCGTTCCGTGTACCTGCGGTATACCTCACTTCGGCGTTTTTGCTGTTTTTCTCCATTTTGCTATTTCGTAGAATCAATAACTTACGTAGAATCAATTCCCGTTAGGGGTTCGACTCCAGCCCTGGTAGTCCACAATTCCTGGAAGCCATCGTAGTTACGCTTGGAGACCCCATCTCCCAGAACGCCGTTGTGGCCCATGACAAGCACATGTTCGAAATGCCGGCTTATCAGGGACTGACTGCCCGCGACCGAGATGCTCAAATCAACTTCGCCAAGAAGATAATTACGGCGATGATTTCCGAGGAGGATAGACCAGAATTCAGAGGCGGAGCCTTCCGCATTAAGCATCTCTAGCCCCACAACTAAGGTGTTCACCCCCTCCCAGTTTACAGCAGACACTTTATTGATTTTAGGTGTTGTGAATTCTATAGGTGGAGTCAGTCGACGCTCGGGCATCCTGCCCGTCCGGGAGGTCTCCAGGGTTTATGGCCGCGTCCGTTCCAACCCGTCGACCCGACGGTCGATCCGAAGGGCGTATCCCAAAGAGATTGGCGGCAGAGCTTTCGCGCCCAGACAAATCCGTGTCTAGGGAAATGACGTTCACGGAGAACGTGAGTATTCGGG
>WNFR01009624.1_pt1 | contig 15933 bp, 13 predicted proteins | sample 5400221 | NCBI WGS metagenome assembly WNFR01 (sample SAMN13153357, study PRJNA577476) | soil metagenome | isolation source: 40 cm soil under Madrone tree | place: USA:California | collected 2016-06-14 | reverse complement strand
GACGGGAAGAGAGATAAGGACGCCGCGTACTGGACGCCGTTCGGCGAAATTGAAAAGTTTGAAGTTTTGGGAGACTGAATCACATGCAACCGTTCTCGACTCATACCGGCATGGTCATGCCGCTGGACCGCGTCAACGTGGACACCGATCAGATGGTGCCAAAACAATTTCTGAAGGCGCTGACGCGTGAAGGCTTTGGCCGCATTCTTTTTTACGACTGGCGATATCTCCCCGGCGAAAAACCGAATCCGGAATTTGTGTTGAATTTTCCGCGCTACAAAGGCGCATCGGTTTTGCTGGCGCGCGCCAACTTCGGCTGCGGCTCGAGCCGCGAGCACGCCCCATGGGGCGTGAAGGACTACGGCTTCCGCGTGGTCATCGCCCCCAATTACGCCGACATTTTCTACAACAATTGCTTCAAGAACGGCATCCTGCCCGCGACGCTCTCCGAAGGTGAAGTCGACGAACTCTTCAAGCGCACAGAAAAAGAAGAAGGCTATTCGCTCACTGTGAATCTGCTGAACCAGACTATCGCCGACAAACACGGCCTGATGTTCAAATTTGAAATCGTCCCGTCACGCAAAGAAGTTCTGCTGAAGGGCCTCGACGACATCGGCACCACGTTGCAACACGCCGCCTCAATCGACGCCTACGAAAAGTCCCACGCCGCCACGGCCACCATGTTCGACCCCGTCGACGTAAAGTACTACTCCAACGGCCGCTGAGCCGGCTTTCAGTTCTTGGTTTCGGTTGTCGCTTGCCGGTTTCTGGTTTTTGCTCTTCAATTGCAAGTCATTGGTCCTGATTTCTGATCTTGAAACTCCTGATCGCGCGGCGCGCCCCGTTCGCTACAAATTTGACAGGGGCACGACAGGAAACAGCCAGAAAAGAAAAAAGGGAAGGCCGGATGGCCTTCCCCTTTCGAATGCGGCGGTTCATTCGAACCGCCGCGGATTGGTTTGGGTAGTGGTTACCAGTCGATGGTTATGCCGAACTGGAACCGGCGGGCATTATTGCCCTGAACGTTTCCATTCAAGTTTCCACAATCCGACGACCCTATCACACCCCAGCTGGCCGGGCTGCCGGCGTTGAAACAGGGCTCATTCGGCTGCATGTGATTGAGCACGTTGGTGGAATCAATGTGCAAAGAACCGCTGAGCCGCTCCGTGACCTTGATTCTCTTGCTGAGGCCCAAGTCCAAGTTCCAGAACGGAAAGCCGCGGATCGAAAAGGCTCCAGCTTGTCCATCCAAACCGAGGACGGGGTTGCGAACCGGGTCGCTGAATGTCCCGCCGTTGGCTGGGCACGTTGCTGTGATTGCTGCCTGGCTCAAGATGTTTTGGCCGGGTCCGGAAGTGCCGCACCCAGTGTTGGGGTCGCCAGTTACGTTCTGATGGCGGGTAGCGGTATAACTGAAGTTCCCGACCATATTCTCGTTGGCGCCTACGTAAGCGGTGTTACACTCGCCCAGCGACCCGCAGTTGCCGTTTGCCGTTTGGAGCTGGACCGGGAAGCCACTCCCGTAAACGAATAGCGGAGAGATATTCCAGCCTCCGAGTATGCGGCCGATTATGCCTTTTTGGCTGGAGAAGAACGGAGGAGCATAGTTGAAAAAGAGGTTGAAGTTAAATTTTTCGTCGTAGGTCTGCGGACCATACTGGCTATGCAAGTTCCAGGGATCGATGGTGGCGAATGAGCTGCTAGCCTGGACCACGTTGCCAGTTCCCAGGGCCTTGGAAAAGGTGAAGTTGGTCTTCATAGTCAGGCCATGCCACTGTGTCGTAGTCAACTGCAGGAAGCCGGCGTGGTAGTTTCCGTAGCCGTTGCTCACGGTGGTGAGGAGAGACGGGGCTTGACCATTGGCCCCGTTGGCGGTGTTGATGGGATCGCTGGTGAAGGTCCGGCCGAAGACAAAATTTCCGGCGTTGGAGACGCTTGCCCAGGCATCAAACGGGTCAGAAACGCCCATGTTGCCCGCGTTGTTCACTACGAACGCGCCCGTGCAGGTTGTGGCCACAGGCATTTTAGTAGCGGGGTCCTTCACGCTGCAGTAGCTTGGGTTCAAGGCATTTTCAAAGAAAGGTTGAGACAACGAGTTGACATAGGGCAAATATGCAGGATTCGGCCCCAGTGTGGGAGTCGAAGTCGTGCAATTTGCGATGCAGATTTTCGTCGGTGGGAGGTTGGAGCCGTAGTTGGTGCCCACCATGATGTTCTTCCAAGCGTTGGCGAAGGTTTGCCCGCCCCGAGTCATCATGTAGGGAACTGCAGTCAGGCTGTAGTATTCAACTTCATTGGTAATTCTGCGGCCGATGTAGCCGGCCTCGGCAAGGATTTTCGGGCCGAACTGGTGCTGGATGGTGAGAGTGAATTCATCCGAGCGGTTGGGTTTGAAATTCGCGTCGACGGTTTCGCCCGCCCCAGTGGCCACGTCGTTGACACCCGGATACCAGGGCTGAGGCAGGTTCTGACTCGGCAAGGGCAGTGGCGCGGTTGTTCCATCCAAACCGACTCGGAAGACGCTGGCCGGGGTGGCCGGGATGGCCGTAGTGCCGCCGCAGGTGGTGTTGTTCCCATAGATTGACGGCGCCCCAGGACCACCGCACGTGGTCGGTTGTAGCAATCCGGGGGTGAGGAGTGGAACCAGGAGGGGGTTGACCCCGTTAATCCGACCAAAGATGCGCGCGTAGCCGCCCCGAACAACGGTATCCTTCATGAAGTTCCAGGCGACTCCAATGCGAGGGCTGATTCCACCGTAGTACGGGTCATAGGGGTACTTGGAGTGACCATTGACGTTGCGAACGGTGGCGAAACCGATCGCAGGAGCATAGGCATTGCCCTGAAGCGCGGCTGTCTGAACGTTCTTAAAGTATTGCTCGGCGCGGAAGATATTGTTGTTCTGGTCCACCATAACTGTCTGGACGCCACCCTGAGTCTCGTAGGGGGGCATTTCCAAGGTGTAGCCAATGCCGTAGTTCACGGTAAATTTGGGCTTAATGCGCCAACTGTCGGTCAAATAAACACTGTAGGTGGGCAGGATGCTGTGGCCTGTTATCGGCGGCGACGACATACAGCCGGACGTGGCAGCGATGCTGGAGATCGCACATGACGAGATCTTGTTGAGGGGTAAACCAGTAGCGAGCGAGCCCAAGCCGCGGCTAAAAAGCCCCTGGCTCGAACTCACCATGCCCAGAATCTCTGAATAAAGGTTTCCATACTTGTTCGTGGAAGTGATACCGTTAGGGGCGTAGCCTGTCATGTCAATGCCGACGGAGTCAAGACCGACCGAGTTTCCCTCCCCGATCAGGTACTGCTGGAAGGTGTTAATGGTTCCGCCGTTGTCGTTGCGCTTGTGGGTGTCGATGTTGCGCAGATAACTACCGCCGAATTGGAACAGGTGGTTGCCTTTCAACCAAGAGACGTCGTCGCGGTACAGGAAGTCGTGGCCATTCCAATAGCGGGTGCGAACGCTCTGATTATTGGTGTTGTAGGGAATAAACACATTGTTGGAGCTTTCGCCGCCTACTTCCAGAGCCGCCGGGTATCCCGCAACGTTGGGCACGCCACTGGGACTTCCGTAGGCCCACCAGTTTCGCGTATAGCTGAAGTGGAAGTCGTTTGTAAGGCCCGGCTTGATGTCCTTGGTCAGGCCAACCGTATAGAGCCAGGTGTTCTGCGGTTTCGAGCGGATGGCCGCGTACTGGCCCTTGGTGTCGCCGGGGAAGAATCCACCGACATCCCATTGGTTGTTCACCGTGTTGGTCAACTTGTAGTAATGGTAGGTCCCATTAAAGTGCCAGCCTTTGGCGAAATCGTGGTCGATGCGCGCCACGCCGAAGTTACTGGATTGCGGAGTAGCGATGGAGCCCGTATATCCACAATAGTTCAAGCCGTCACCCTTGGTGCAGTCGTTAGGAAGGGGCAGATAGGTGCTCCAGAGAGTCTGAACGACCGGGTTAATGCCTTTGCCGCGCGGGTCACAACCTCCCGTCCCCGTGCATGGAATGACGGTCCCTTGGGGAATTGTCCCCTTGGCACAGCCCTTAGAACTCACACACGTCGCCGCATTCGGAGCATAGCTGGTCGTAGTTCCCGGATCAATCGTGGCCACGGGGTTTAGATTAACTACTTCCCCATTCAGTTTGATAAGACCCGCGCGCATGGATGCGGTTGGCATGGTTCTTGTGAAGGTGTTGCCCTGGGGCCATCGGAAACCTTCGTAGAGGCCGAAGATAAACCAATCTCCGCCCAGAGAATTTGAGTGCGGGATTTTACCGCCGGCATCGGCGCCAAAGCGGCTGAAATGCGAGCTGACTATCGGTTTGTGGATTAAATTGTTATCCCAGGTGTTGGCGCCGCCGAAAGTAGTGGATTGGTAGTATTCGTAAGCACCGCCATGCAAGGTGTTGGTGCCCCTCTTGGTCGCGATAACCACCTGGCTGCCCGCGCCCCCGCTGAAGTCGGCAGTCTGGTTTGCCGTCGAGACTTTGAACTCCTCAATGCTGGCGACAGGAAGGGGAATCACGGCCGAGGGCGTCTGGTTGAAGCCGGCACTGTGCAGGCTGCCTGCTCCTCCGGCGGTCTCCCCACCGAAGCCCGCGATGTAAGTATTGTTGTCGCCGCTCATATCGTCGGTCGCAAAGCCGCCGTCAACCAAGAAGGAGTTTTGGTCGCTGGCCGAACCGCCGACGTTGCCATTGATGTTCTGGCCGGGCTGAAGGACGGCGAGTGTCGATGCGTCGCGGCTGGTGTTCGGCAGGTTCATGAGCGTCGCGCCGCTAAGCGTCGCGCCGACGGTGGCGTCCATGGTCTGCAGCTCGGCGCCGGCTGTATAGGTAACCTCGACGGTCTGCGAAACCGAACCGACCTCAAGCACCGCGTTTACGGTCAACTGGAGGCCCACTTCTACCGTCTGGTTCGAGACCGCTACGGTTTTGAAGCCCTGCTTAGAAACCTTCACGCTGTATGTCCCTGGATTGACGTACGAGAATATGTAAAACCCTTTGTCGCCCGTCGTCGTGGGTCGAATGGTGCCATTTGCCGCGTCGGTCAGGTACACCGTGGCGCCAGGGACAGCAGCACCACTGCTATCAGTGACTGTGCCGGTAATGGTCCCCGTGGACGACGACTGGCCCATAATCACGGGCGAACTAATCAACAACAGCATAAAAAGACAAAACAATACAACCACCACTCGCTTACTTAGCATGCGACTGCCTCCTGGTTGGGCCATGAACTGGCTCACCTGAACTTTGCACACCCCGACTCGCGAACTGCCAAAGCGACAAACGAAGAACTTTGGAAGACCCCATAGATCAGAAATCCTCCACTCGCAAACTGGGACTTGCCGAACGTGAGAGCAAATCCCGTGCCACCACGACTACACAACCTAAATTCCAAAGTCTCCGTAATTTACACAGTCTTTAGAAGAGTTGAAGGTGTCAGTTATCTACGTTTGCCCGTAATTTTATACGGACTTTCATAGATACGCTGCCGATTTCCGCTACGCCCCTGACTGCGTATCGGAAGGACTGCGTTGCATTTACCGACAGTCTTGGGCCCAACCACTCTCAGACACCCACCGCGTAACCACAGCATTCTATGCGGCGTATATATTGCGGGCGATTCGCTTTGTCAACACATTTCTAATCTCGACCACAAATAAACTTTAGCTGAACCGAATCTAAATTAGGAGTGACACCAAGTACTAGTAGGTTTAGGTCGCCTCCCAGCTGCACCAGCGAGAAACTCAAGCGCGAGGGTAGGATCTGGAAGCACGCTTTGCAAGCCGTCTCCCTTTTCAAGCAAAGAGGATTCGGAACGGAGCCACTGTTCACGCGATCTAGTGATGTTCGCGCGGAGAAAACCGTGGGTAATGAGAGCAGTCGAGCATGGCTATTAATTGGCCGCGTACACGGTGCGGTAGTCCGTGCCAAAAGCGAGCGGCACCTTATTCTTCAGCATGGTGGCCCAAGCATAGGCGCCCATGATGCGCTCGCGCCCGATGCGGTCCTCGGCCCAGCGCATGTCGGTGGTCTGATGTGAGGGCTGCATGGAAGCAATGACATGAAGTTCCGCAAAGCGGGCAAAATCCAGGGGGGCGACTACCTGCGCGTGCTCGATGCGGTCACGGCGGTTGCGCGGACCGTTGGCCTTGGCTACAGCTGCAAAAACATCCAGCGCGATGCGATTGGCGCGATCACCGATGGGCCATCGCCGTAAGTTTTTCCGGATCATTGGTTAGGATTCCACTGGTGGAAGGATCGTCGGAATAGGGCTCGAGCATCGCGGCCGTGCGCGAACCCATGGCTCCATCGAGGTATGCTTTTAGAGCGCCCGTCTTCAGCCAAGGATCCCTTGTGCCGCCCTGGGCCTGCATATTCTGCAGTTCGTTGAGCGGCAGATTGAACGGCAGCCACTCGGTGATGCGGACCGTGAGTTTGCCTTCTTCCTTCAGCTGCTGATACACCTGAAAATCCGCCCACTCGGAATTATCCTGAACGGAGGTAACGCCGTTCTTGGCGACGTTTTGAAGGACCAGCTCGATTCCCTTGCGCCGCTGCTCCGCCGTGGGGTCCGGAATCCGCACTCTCACCAACGACATTGCGGCGCCTTCTTTTAACATTCCCGTGGGCTCACCAAGCGCGTCGTGCTCAATCTCGCCGCCGGGCGGATTGGGTGTGTTTTTGTCAATCTCCGCACTCTTGAGCGCGAGCGAATTGGCGACCGCTACATGGCCGGAGATGTGCGTGAGGATGACGGGATTCTTCGGCGCCACGGCATCGAGTTGCTGGCGATTGGGGAACCTTTTCTCGAGCCACAGTGTGTGGTCCCATCCGCCGCCGGTGATCCATTCGCCTTCTTTGTGCTGGGCGACTGCGGCGGCGACGCGCTTCTGCATTTCTTCCGCGGAGGGCACACCCGTAAGCGGGACGGCGAGTTCATCGGCGGCAGCGCCGCCGAGATGCACGTGGGCATCGTTGAAGCCAGGCATCACGAACTGGCCTTTGAGATTGACGGTTTCGACGCCTTCCTGGCCGCCTCCGCAATCGAGCAGGACATGGTCCATCTTGCCGACGCAGGTGATCCTTCCTTCGCTAACGGCCAACGCTTCGGCCCACGGACTCGCCGGGTCATTCGTATAAATGCGGCCGTGCGTATAATAGGTCGTGCGCGGAGGCAGAGCTTGTTGCGCCGCGTTCGTTTTCGAATGGAATGCCACAACGAGTGCGACGAGAGCAAGAGGGAGAATGGCTGGAAGGAATTGAACGCCATTCTTGCGGATTTTCACCGGGATTTTTCCTCCACAACTCCGGAAATTCCCAGGATGGTCAGCAGCGCGCGCTTCAGACCAAGTTCCCGGCCCGCGGAGTCGTACCATTCTTGCAGCGAATGCGCGCCGCCGCCATTGCCGCCAGCCCCGATGGAAATGGCATCGATTGCCTGAGAGAGAGGAATATTCGCGTCCGTCGAAGAGCGTTCAATGCGCGACTGATTCCCTACAAACTCGTCAGCGGCGCGAAGCGCAGCGAGCAGCGGCGAATCCGGCGACAATTCCCCGCCTGGACGGCTGCCCAGGAGTTCGACCTTCCATTCCAACTTGCCCTTGGAGCGGTCACGCGCGGATTCCATTTCGTCGCGAACGCCCGCGATAATGCAGTCGCGAAGCGCGGATTCGAGGCGCGTCAGTTCGTCCTCGCTCTCCGAGCGAATGTCGACTTTCAAGCGTGCTTCATAGGGAATCGAATTCACCGAGGTGCCGCCTTCGATCTGTCCGATATTGAAAGTAGTGCGAGGAGTGGCCGGAACTTTAGTGTTGATGAAGCGCACGGAGCCGCGCACCAGGGCGTTGATCGGATTGGGCATGCCGAAGTCCGACCAACTGTGGCCGCCGGGGCCGGTGATCTGGGCTTCGAGGCGCCGCGACGCAAGCGCCTTCGTCGTCACGTGATCGGTGCCGGAGCCGTCAAGCACCACAACTGCTTTCAGTTTGCCGCGATAGCTGTCCACAATCGCGCGCATGCCGCGCAGATTGCCTTCGCCTTCTTCGCCAACGTCGGCGACGAACAGAACCGTGCGCTGAGGCTTAACGTGCGCGAACTGCACCGCGCGGGCCAGCGCCACCAGCGCCGCCAAGCCACTTCCGTTATCGGAGATTCCGGGCGCGGTCATGCGGCTGTTTTCACGATGAACTTTCACTTCGGTGCCGGGAGGAAATACGGTATCCAGGTGCGCGGCAATGGCGACTATCTCTTTTTCATTGGCGCCGCGCAGTTCGCCGATGACGTTTCCGGTCTTGTCGATCTGCGCCTGCAATCCGGCTTCGGCAAGCAACACTTTGACAGCCGCACCGCGCTCCGCTTCCTGAAAAGGTGGCGCGGGGATCTCGGTGATACGAACTTGCTGGTCATTCACCCAGGAAATATTCGGAGTGAACCAATCGAGCGCGGCGCGGACTCGCGCGTTGTCGGTAAGCCGTGAACTTTGGGCCTGGCGTGGCGTACGGGGAGAAGCAGCGGAGCGAACCGGCATACTCAGAAGAATAACGCAAACGAAGGCGTGTTTCACCGTCGCGTTACAACACCGTTTTCGAATCAATTGCGTGCCGCCTCGGTGCAGAGGGCGAACACTTCGTCGTCGGTGAGAATGCGCGGGGACTGCTTGGCGGCGTCGTATATGCGTGTAACCGTGGCATCGTCGGCGGGAACGCGATGCTTCTCCAGCCAGAACAACACGTTGGATTTACCGCTCAATGGGCCAATTTCGATCACCTGGTCGAGACCGAAGAGATGCGCGGGCACACCGCTGTAGACGGCGTTGGCGAGCTCGAGATCATTCTTGCGAAAGGCTTTGATGAGCGCGGCGGCGTGAACGCCAGTTGCGGTTCGAAACGCATCGTGACCAACGACCGGATAGTTCGGCGGAATCGAGGTGTGTGTGGCCTTGGCGACCTTTTCGCAATACTCCTTTAGGCGGGACAGATCCTGCTGGATGAGACCCATCAGTCGAAGATTGACCAGCATTAATTCCATGGGCGTGTTGCCGACGCGCTCGCCGAGAGCGTTGGCGGCCGCGTGGACCTGGTGTGCGCCCCCAGCAATGGCCGCGAGCGAATTGGCGATGGAGAGGCCGCGATCGTTGTGGCCGTGCCAGTCGATGCGAATTTTCTCGCCGGACGGTTTTACGACTTCGTCGATCGCAAACTTCACAAGATTGAAGGCGCCGGCCGGCGTGGCATGGCCGACGGTGTCGCAAAGGACGATGGCGCGCGCGCCGTTTCGAATGGCCGTCGAGTACAGCCGCTTCACGGTGCCGGGATCGGTGCGGATGGTGTCTTCCGTCACATACATCGACGGAAGCCCGTTCTCAACAGCGAACTTTACCGCTTTCTCGGTAGTACGCTCGAGGTGATCGACCGTCCAGTCTTCGACCAGGCGGCGAATTGGACTGGAGCCCAGGAAGGTTGCGGCTTCAATTGCAATGCCTACATTCTGCGATATTTCCACTATCGGGCGAATGTCATTTTCGTGAGTGCGCGCCGCGCAATTCGGCTTGATCTTCATTCGATACGTCGCGATTTCGCGGGCCAGCGCTTCCGTATGCGCAAAAGCGCGCGGTCCGGCCCCGGGAAGGCCGATATTGACGGCATCGATTCCCAAGGATTCCATCAGATGCAGGATTTCGATTTTTTCTTCGATGCTGGGGTCGAAGACGGAAGGATTTTGCAAGCCGTCACGCAGCGTTTCGTCATCTAAGAGGACGCGCATGCCGGGCGGAATTGCCGGCGGCGTGGCGGTGTTCCAGTCGTAGATCCATTCGTTCTGCGGCACGGCGAGCCTCGATTGCTGCTAAATCGTAAACTCTAGTTGCGCAACGTATAGCTCTGCGGCTGCTGCGCGGGATCCGGGCGGTACAGTGTCTTGCAGAATTCGCAGCGATAGATTTCCGCTTTCGCGCCAATCATCGCCGCGACTTCCTTCGGGTAATCGTAGTAGCGCTTCAAGTGGCCGTTGCAGAGCTTGCCCTTTTCATCTTTTTCATCGCAGGCGCGCTGCTTGGGCTTGCGCGTTTTGATTTTGGGTGACGCTGCAGTCTGTTCAGGCATGGAGATCCTCTCTAAAATCCGTGGTCGCGGAAAAAAGTTTTCATGGCGCTGCGGGTGTTACGCAACTTCGCGCCGATGCCGCCAGAAAATTCAAATTGGAGAAAAGCGTCCGCGGCGCGTTCCAAGTCTAAGCCGTAGCGGTACCACCAGGGCTTTTCGCTGCGCGGCAGCCCGTCAACATCAATGTATTTCATGTGGACCATTTCGAGCAGTCCGGCTTTCCCATGGGTGCGGCCCCAGCCGCTCGCGCCGCACCCGCCGTGTGGCGCTTCGGCAATGCCGAAATAGCTGATGGCGTCATTTACCATGACCGCGCCGGCACGCAGTTCAGAGGCGATGGCCATTCCTCGGGACTTCTCCCTTGTCCAAATGCTGGCCGCAAGCGCAAACGGCGAATCGTTAGCTTGGGCGATCGCTTCTTTCGCATCCTTTACAACTCTTATCGCGAGGATTGGGCCAAAGGTTTCTTCCTGAAACAATTTCATGGAGGAATCGACGCCCGCGATGACCGTGGGCTCGAAAAAGTTTGGGCCAAGATCAGGTCTCGCGCTGCCACCGCACAAAACATTAGCGCCACGCGAAACCGCGTCATCAAGTAGATCGATCATGCGCCTCACGTGCTGCGGCCTGATGAGCGGGCCCACATCGGTCGCAGAATCACTTCCCGGACCGATATGGAGCTTCTTCGTCTTCTCCACACAAAGCGCAATGAATTTCTCAGCGGCACCCTGCTCAACGAACAAACGCTCCACGGAAAGACAAACTTGTCCACAATTCGTGTAGCTACCCCAGACGGCGGCGCTAGAGGCCACCTCCAGGTCCGCATCCGCAAGAACGATCATGGCATCTTTGCCGCCAAGTTCGAGCACGGAAGGAATGAGCCTTTTTGCGCAAGCTTCGGCGACGCGGCGGCCAGTAGCCACGCTCCCGGTGAACAAGACTTTGTCTGGCGCCGAGTCGATCAAAGCCTGGCCAACTTCCCCGCCACCCTGGACAATTTTGACGAGGTCTCTCGGGAACCCTGCGTCGATAAAAAGTTTTTCAATCAACACACCGCACTGCGGCGTGAAGTCGCTTGTTTTGCACACTACGGCGTTTCCCGCGGCGACCGCCGGAATGATCTGGCTCAGCGGGATGGCCAACGGATAGTTCCACGAAGAAATGATAGCGATGATGCCGAGAGGGTCGTAAGCAAGGTAACCACGCTTGGCCTTTGCAGCAGTGCTGTGATGCGGGACGCGCCTCGTGCGGAGAGCTTCCACAGCATTGCGGGACCAATATTCCGCCGAATCGAGAGCAACAAAAACATCCGCGAAGAGTGCTTCCACGCGCGGCTTGCCGGATTCTCGCACAACAGCCTCCGCCAACTCGTTACGCGAAGCCATTATCCGGTCGCGAAGCATGCGGAGCCTTGCGCATCGATCGCGAACAGACAACTCTCCCCAGACGCTTTGGGCAATGCGAGCATGCGAAACGATCTCTGGGAGGATGGACGCTGGTGTTCTCTCAAAATGCGCAAGCACTTCCCCCGTAGCCGGGTTGATCGAAGGAAGCGTGTCGATGGGGATGGCCGTGGCCGCCATAAGGGCGATTCTAACCGATTTTGCGCTCGAGAGGTGACCACGGCACTGGCATCTGCCGAATTAGCTTTTATTGGCCCGTGCGAGGCCCGTCCGCGTTAATGCTCCGACTTCGGAGCGAAAAGCTGCAAGTTTTCAGCCTTCCAGCGCATCGCATCGTGGATGCGGTTCCTTCCGCTGGGGTGGTCGAAGAAAATCCACTCTTCGACAGCCCCGGGATTCATCTTGCGATACTCGCCGAGATGAATGGCGCCTTGCGCGAATCCGTCGGGCTGACGGCTGGCGTTCAGGCCGTACATATCGGCTTCGTGTTCGTTGGTGCGAATGTGGGTGTTAAAAAACGGCGTATACACAAATCCAAGAATCGTCCCCACGAGGAACACCAGCGGGAGCACCGCCGTATCGCCGATTCCGCGTATCTTCCATCGTTCACCCCAGCGGGCAAGGGCGCGTTCGAGCGACCAGCGCAGTAAAGCAAAAAAAATCACGAGGACAACCGAGAAGTAAAGAATGTCCTTGGCAATGTGGTGCAGCACGTAGTGGCCCATCTCGTGGCCCATGATGGACTGAATCTCTTCGGGCGACCCCCGCCGCAGGAGATTGTCGTTTAGCGTGATGCGCATGGTCTGGCCATAGCCGCTGACGTTTGCGCTCATGCGCGTAGACTGGCGCGAGGCATCCACCTGGTAGACCTTTTCTGCGGGAATGCCATTGGCGCGCGCGAGGCTCAGGATGGGCTTGGTGATTTTCGGATCGTCAAGCACGGTGTACTTGTTGAGCAGCGGGAAGATGAAGACCGGCGCAATCATGATGAAGAAAACCAGAAAGACGATGGAGACGCCGGCTCCCCAGATCCACCACGTTCTCGGAAGCCGCCGGACAATGCCGAAGAGCGCCATGCAGACGACTCCGCCAAGCACCACGTTTACCAGAAGCACGATGAGTTGGTCGCCAAGCCAGGGACCAAGCGTCTGCGTCGCCAATCCGTACTGCCGCTCACGGAAATAACCCTCGTACATTCCAAGCGGTGCGCCCAGAATCGTCGTGACGATCAGAAACTCTGTCCAATAGATAAATGTCTGCAGTGGTTTAAAACGCGTCACGCGCTCAGCAAAATTCCGCATCGCGGCGGACCAGCCAAAGTGCAGCAAAAAAAGATAAAGCGCCGCGCCATAAAGAAAATCCCAAAGGATTAGCCAGTACCCGCCCTCGAAGTAGGCGTCGGAGCGCGACCGCGCACTGGCAGGAATTTGCGCGAGGTACGCCTCCGTGGCCGCGTCCGCATTGAAGTGTTCAGACGGTTGCGCGGCCATAGGGACTTGAATCACGTCCGGCATGACGGTCGCCGGCTTCACGCCAGGGCCTGCCGTTTGCTCTGCGTTAGAGGCACCCGCGCATGCAAGGGAGGCGAGAACGACGAGTCCAGCAAAGATCGTCCTGCGAAAAATCATACTTGCTCCTGTGAACGGGTGATCTTGGACCGCTTTCACTCGTGGGTGATAAATTGCTGACAATCATTTTGTTTTCTGAGTGCTTCAGGGGCTACTGGCACAATACGAGACAATGCCGAGAATAGTTTCCGTGTCTGGGAAAAACTCCCGTCTTTCCCGCGCCAATCGAGGCCGTTTAGCTTCACCACACTCGGCGAACGGAGAAGCGGTCAAACACCTTGTCATTGCTGACGATCGGGACTTCTTCGACCTGGGCTTGAGCGATCAAGAGGCGGTCGAAGGGGTCTTTGTGTGGTGAGCTGAGACTGCCGGCCAGCAGCGCGTGTTCCATGGAGATGGGTAACTCGATGAAGCCTTCTTTCTCGATCTCCCTCTCGAGGCCCTCTACAAGTTCGGTGGACTTGAATTTGCCAATTTGTGTTTTGATCGCCAGTTCCCAGCCTGAAACAGCGGAAACGAATACGACCGTTTCTGAATCTTCGATAACCTTTGTAGCCGTGCGCGAGAGATTTTCCTTCGCTTCCAGCCACCATACCAAAGCGTGAGTGTCCAATAGAACCTGCTTCATTCAATGCCCCACTCGGCGAGCTCCTTTTTGGTAAGCGGCGCAAAGGCATCGGAAGTGTAAGAGATCTTTCCTTTCCATCGGCCCGGGACGCGTTTCTTCTTCTCATGCAGCACAGCCACGAGCTTAGCAACAGGTGTTTTGCCGCGGGCAATAATGACTTCCTCGCCCCGGGCAGCCTTTCGAAGCAGCTTGGAGAGGTTGGTTTTGGCTTGATGCACAGTGTACATGGTTAGCTAAGTATATTAGCTAACCTCGCCGCTTGCAAGATCTCTTGTCCATACCGGATGAAAACTGGACCACAGCGCAACCGCGTGCAACCGACCGAACGACGCGGGCCGCTCAGAGGCGCCACGCTTCCTCGTGCTGGACTTCGACCATAACGAGGCCATGGGGAGGTACAGTAGGACCGGACTTGGAGCGATCGCGCAGCTCGTACAAACGCTCAATGTCCGAGGGCGTGAGTTTTCCGCGCCCGACGTCAAGCAGCGTGCCCACCATCTTGCGCACCATATAGCGAAGGAACGAGCGCCCGCGAACCGTGAAGACCAACTCTTCGTTGTCCGTGGTACGCGCGAGCTCAGCCGAATAGATTTCGCGCTCGGTAGATCGCTCTTTGTCGTCCTCTTCGGAGCCCGTTGAAGCCGCAAACGATGCAAAGTCGTGCGTGCCAACGAAGCGCGCCGCGGCGTCGCGCATGGCGTCTTCATCGAGTGGAAACGGATAGTGGAGCACGTAGCGCCAGATCATCGGCGGGACGATTCGCCCGCGATACAAGCGGTAGCGGTAGGTTTTGCCCCGCGCCGACCAGCGCGCGTTGAAGTCCGGGCCGACTTCTTCCGCGCCCACGATTCGGATGGTGGGCGGCAGCAGCGCGTTCAACGCGCGTTGAAAATCCTGGGCGGAAAGATGCGATTGCGTTCGAAAGCTCCCGACCTGGCCAAGTGCGTGAACTCCCGCATCCGTGCGCCCCGTACCATGCAGGACGACGTGCTCCTGAGTCAGGCGGCGCAGCACGTCAACAATTTCACCCTGGATTGTGGGCTTGCCTGTTTGAATCTGCCAGCCGTGGAAATCCGTGCCGTCGTACGCGATGGTGAGCTTGAAATAGTGCATGCAGGGGCGAGGACCGAAACGTCAGAGCGCGCTACGAACGAAGCGGCTCCCCGGCTTCACCGCTACGCTGCCTCCGCGGCAGAGCGGGCAATCTTCTTCCTCGTAGCTGGCGATGGGCAGTTGGATCAGCGACTGCGCTTCCACTTCGAAGTCGATTTTACCGCCGCTCCGATCGATCAGCGCACCGGCAGCAACGACGCGCGCGCCGGCCTCTTCCACAACGTGAATCGTTTCCTGCGTCGAGCCCCCGGTGGTCCAAACATCTTCAACAACCAACACATGCTGGTCTTGAGCAAGTGAGAACCCGCGCCGCAGGGTCATCATGCCGCTCGCGTCGCGCTCCACAAAGAGGGCGGGCGTTCCGCCGCCCGGAGAGTGCTTCTGCTCAGGCAGCGCTCGCGCGACTTCCTGGCCAATGATGAGCCCACCCATCGCCGGCGATACCACGGCATCGATTCTGGCGTCTGAAAAGAGCGTCGCCAGCGCCTGTCCCAGCTTCTCGGCGAAGCGCGGATACTGCAAGACGAGCGCGCACTGGACGTACGTACCGCTATGCAGCCCGCTGGACAGCTCAAAGTGTCCGTGCCGGATGGCGCCAGCCGTCTCGAACATCTTCAGCAATTCTTCGCGTTTCAGCATTTCGGCCCAGCCAACTGCCGCCGGCTCCTAAGCGTCGAAATGTCAGGAGATTAGCCGCCGCTTCCCGCGTTGTCAAGGAAGAGAGCGCCTGCTAGACTGCTTTCTTCGCCCGGCCGGCGCGGCGCAGCCTTCAGGATGTGTTCTGGCCATCTTTGACGGCTTTAATCGCGAAACTGTCAGATTTCAGTCGTGACCTCAAAACGGTCCACTGCCTGAAACAAATTCCATTCTGCGAACGTTTTACAGAGTTGAGTGCACATAAATCAAGTCCCCTTGGGGATGAATCTTGAGGGTAAGGAGCACTATGAAGACGCTGTATGCTCGACCGCTGTTGGCCGCCATACTGGCCGTAACGCTCGTCGGAGGACCCATTTCCCCAGCCTTCGGGCAAGATGCGCCGCAAACTCCGCAAGCAGCGCAAGCCAAGCCCGCCACGGCCATTGTGCCGGTTTCGCTTGGCTCTGCGAAATACAACTA
>WNFR01003628.1_pt1 | contig 15933 bp, 11 predicted proteins | sample 5400221 | NCBI WGS metagenome assembly WNFR01 (sample SAMN13153357, study PRJNA577476) | soil metagenome | isolation source: 40 cm soil under Madrone tree | place: USA:California | collected 2016-06-14 | reverse complement strand
GCGTGAGCCCGAGCACCGGTTCGCAATTCTCCCTACTGCCGCCGGAGAACGCGACCGGCAATTGGGTGAAGGTCGTCCAGCGGGTGCCGGTTCGTCTACAGTTGGCCGACGTCGATGCAGGGTTTCTGCTGCAGGCGGGTTTGAGCGCCAATGTGACCGTCGACACGCATTCGCGTGACCGCAAGCTTACCGCTGCAACCCCAGCCACCTCCGCAAAAGGGGTGTCACCTTGAGCAGCGCGGCTTCGCAGACGGCCGAGATCGATGGACCGCGCCGGGCCCTACCGATGGCGCAGGCGATCGTGCTGGCGTCTGTCCTAGGTGTCGACGGCTGCGCCGTGGGCCCCAATTTCGCGCGACCCATGGCTCCGTCGGCGGCGCGATATACGGGCGATACCCTGCGCGGCGAAGAGGCCTCCACGAACGACACGGTGCAGCACCTCGCCCTCGGCCGAGAGATCGAGGACCATTGGTGGACCCTGTTCCGTTCCGATGCCATCGATCAACTAGTCAAACAGGCGATGGAACACAACCGGAGCCTAGTGGCATCGAAGGCGACGCTCGCACAAGCCCAGGAACTTGCTCTGGCGCAGGCGGGCTCACGGTACCCGCAAGTGGACCTCACCGCCGGTGTCGGTCGTCAGCAGTACGGGCAGGAGTTTCTGGGTGGATTTGGAAAAATACCCCCCTTTACATACTTCGCCGTCGGACCCGCCGTGAGCTACACGCTCGACTATACCGGAGGTGTTGCGCGCGGCGTGGAGCAGCAGTATGCGCTGGCTGAGGTGGAACGGCACCAGCTCGATGCCGCGTATCTGACGGTCACCGGACAGGCCGTCATGCAAATGCTGGCGATTGCATCCGCCCGCGCGCAGATCGCGACCGTTGAAACCATCCTCAGTGAGGACCGGGATAACCTTCGGCTCGTGCAGACCGCGTTCGACAATGGATCGGTGGCTCGCGAAGATGTCGTGACCGCGCAGAGCCAGATTGCCAACGACATGACTTTGCTGCCGTCATTGCGCCAGGACCTGGCGAAGGCGCGCCATGCACTGTCGGTGGTGCTCGGCCGGGTACCGGCCAGTGAACTGCCTCCCGATGTCGATTTAGCGCAAATCACGCTGCCGCTCGATTTACCGGTGAGTTTGCCCTCAGAGCTTGCCCATCGCCGGCCCGATATCCTGGCCGCGGAGGCCCGGCTGCATGCGGCCACCAGTGCCGTTGGTGTCGCGCAATCCAACTTGTACCCGAAAATACAGCTGAGCGCGTCGGTGGGACAGCAATCACTCAAAGCGGACCAGCTATTCGACCGGGCGAGCAATGCCTGGAGCATCATCTCGGGGCTGACGGCACCGATTTTCGACGGCGGCACGCTGCGCGCCGAGAAGCGTGCGGCGGTCGATGCCATGCGCGCGAGCGCCGCCAACTACGAGCAGACCGTGCTCGAGGCGTTCGCTCAAGTGGCCGATCTGCTCGAGGCCCTGGATCACGACGCCGAACAGCTCGATGCACAAGTTCGGGCACAGCAAGCCGCGCAGAGCAGTCTTGACCTGGCGCGCCTGAGCTACCAAGAAGGCAACGCGGGCGTCCTATTGGTCTTGGATGCCGAGCGCTCGTACCAGCAGGCGCGCCTCGGATATGTCAGGGCGGAGGTGCAGCGCTACCTCGATACCGTGCAACTCTTCCTGGCACTGGGCGGGACGAGTCCGAGTGCGCCTGTCGCCGCCACCCCAAGCCTACCAAACGCCTTTTCGCCATGACTTCGCGCGCGTCACCGATCGTATCGCGCAAATCATTTGGGATAGTCTCCCGGACAGCTGCATCGAATGATTGAGAATCCGGCCAATACGACCGACCTCGCTGAGCGATTTGAAAACGCGTTGCACAATACCGCGAAATATTGGCGGCATGCGATGGATCGCCGCCTTCAATATCTGGGTATTGGTCTGACCGACTGGATGACGATTGCAACGGCGTCGCAAGTTCGCTCGCCTTTGTCACAGTCCGAACTTGCCGACATGCTCTCGGTTTCGGGCGCCTCTATGGTGCATATGATCGATCGCTTGGTTAAGGCGGGTCTTGTCATACGCGAGCCATCAATATCCGACCGGAGGGTAAATCGTATCGTGATCACCGACGCAGGCCATCGTCTCTACGCGGAACTACAGGGCGAAGCCGCAGCCGTTCGACAACAATTGGTAGCGAGCATCGAATTGGAAAAACTCGCGCATCTGACGGAACTACTCGAGCGACTGCAATGCATATTTCGGTCATAACAAGACTGGGCAACGGCTAGGCGCCGTGCACCGCCAACCCGGCGAACTTACAGTTCTTGAGCGGACGACCGTTGCACGCTATGGCGACCCAGACCGCCATCATAAACGCGGCGCAACTGGTGATCGATGAGGTTGCGCGCCCTGAAGACGCGTGAGCGTACGGTGCCGACCGGAATCGACATCGCGGAGGCAATTTCCTTATAACCTAGGCCATCAATTTCGCGCAATGTGATTACAGTGCGATGCTCTTCGCATAGCCTCTCGAGAGTGGCATTAACCACGCCACGAATTTCGTCAGTGACCATTAGCTCTTCGGGCGTTTCCAATTCCCGCAGGCGCGTTGAGGAGCGGGCAGCAGTCTGGTTATCCGAGAGGTCGATGGTGCTGTTGGGTAAGTCGCGGCCGCGCGCTTTCAACAGAGTCCTGACGCAATTGCTGGCGATGCGATAGAGCCATGTATAGAACGCGCTCTCGCAGCGAAAATGCCGCAGTCCCCCATATGCCCTAATGAACGTTTCCTGGGCGGCATCTTCCGCATCGGCGGGATTGCGCGTATGGCGCATTGCAAGCTCTACTACCCGCGGCCGGTACTTGAGCACCAACCGGTCGAAGGCCCGGCGTTCACCGGACTGCGCACACCGCACAAGGATGAGATCGCTAATACTGGTGCCTGGCGCGAAATCGGAACGTCCCGTGTATGATCTGCGAGTCTTAGGGAAAGCACTGCTCAAAGGTATGACATCGGAACTAGGTATCGGGGCGCATGGATTTTCCATCACGCAAGGTAGCCCCGAGTGGTCGAGCCTTGTAGCCTATATTGCTAGATGGCACATATCGTCGACGACGATATATCATCACGCTTGCGCTGGCGCTGGATTAAAGGGCTGAAATCCGTGGCGGGACGGATATTTAAGTCAGATCCTGGCCGATAAAGGTCAACTGCGTACCAATCGTCCGAACTTCGATCTAGAGCGCCCACGGTCGAGCGCGCAGGCTTGCTGCACACGGCACCCAAGCGCACTGCTCGAGGGCCGTACGACCGCGAAGGCGTGAGGACGCGAAACATGACCGATTCCCGTTCGTCAAGCGGACGCCTGTTCGTGCTCGACCTGAGCGGCGGCCGCGTCTACTCGCTCAACCCCGATGGCTCGGAGCCAAAAACACTCGTCACCGGATGCCGGCTTCCCGATGGCCTCGCGGTCGATTCGGCCGCGGGCTACATCTACTGGACCAACATGGGCGTTCCGCACAGGAATGATGGCTCGATCGAACGCGCGGATCTCGACGGCGGCAATCGTCGATTCATCATTCCCGAAGGGGGCACGTTCACGCCAAAGCAACTCCATCTCGAGAAGAAGAGTGGCAAGCTCTATTGGTCGGACCGCGAGGGCATGCGCGTGATGCGTGCCAACCTCGATGGCTCGCTGGTCGAGACACTCATCCGTGCGGGCGAGGGCGAAGGCGATCGCCGCGATCCATCGAACTGGTGTGTCGGGATCACCGTCGATCCCATTCGCGGCCAGATGTACTGGACACAGAAGGGTGCGGATGACTCCGGGCACGGGCGCATCTTTCGCGCGAGCATCGATATGCCCCGCGGCCAGACACCGACGAACCGGCTCGACGTCGAGGTACTGTTCGAAGGGCTGCCGGAGCCGATCGATCTGGAACTCGATCTCGAGCGCCGTGTCCTCTACTGGACGGATCGGGGCGATCCTCCGCGCGGGAACACCGTGAGTCGCACGCCGATCGACGCCCATCTCAACCAGGAAATCGTGCTGGGCCACTTGATGGAAGGCATCGGCATCGCACTGGATGTGCGAGGCGATCGGATGTTCGTCACGGATCTCGCCGGCTCGATCTACTCCGCACACCTGAACGGATCGGAAAAGCGCCCCATCGCAATGGCTCAGGGAAATCTCTCGGGCATTGCCTACGCCGAGAAACTTTGAAACACTTCAGGAGAGCAAAGATCAGGGTACTTTTGTCATGATTCACGCGCATTCCCTGGGCCGCGCCGCCCGATACTTTCCCGAGCGCCCGGCGATCTCTTCGGGTGCCAGGCGACTCACTTTCGGCGAGCTCCACGGCCGCGTGGAGCGAGTCGCTGCGACGCTGAGTCGGCACGGCTTCGCTGCCGGCGACCGGTTGGCCCTGCTCCTGCCGAACGAAGCCGAATATCTCGAGTTGGTGTATGCGTGCGTATGGCTCGGTGTGATCGTAGTGCCGCTGAACACGCGCTTTTCAGCCGTGGAGATCGATCGTGTGCTCGCCGATGCGGGGCCGCACGGCCTGATCCGACACTCAGCGCTACCGGCTCCCACAGTGCAGGTCCCATGGCAGCGAGTGCTCGACAAGGAGCCGCTCGAGCTGCAGAGCGCTTCCTGTCCGGAAGCCATATACGCCCCGGACGCCATTCTGGCCCTCATCTACACCAGCGGAACGACCGGCCATCCCAAGGGCGTGATGCTGACGCATGCCGCGACGCTCGCAAACGTGGACCATCTCAACTACTGGATACCCTACCACGAAGGCGGCGTGTACTTGCACGCCGCACCGTTGTTTCACATCGCCGACTTCCCGTTCATGTTTGCCATGCCCGCTTTTGGCGCATGTCAGATCACGATTCCGAAGTTCAGCCCCGAGGCGTTCTGCGAGACGGTGCAGCGCGAACGAGTGAGCCATACCGTGCTCGTCCCGACGATGATCAACCTGCTGACGCAGTTCCCCGAGCTGACGCGCTATGACCTCGGGAGCTTGAAGCTGCTTGGATACGGGGGCTCTCCCATCGCGCCCGAATTCATTCATCGCACGCGGGCCGTGTTGCCGGATATCAGACTGATTCAGGTCTACGGACTGAGCGAGACGGGCTTTCTCACGGCTCTCCAGGACGATGAGCATACGCCGAAGCGACTGCTGTCATGCGGGCGTCCGTGCCCGGGCGTCGATGTGCGCGTCGTGGACGAGTCCGGAACCGAGGTGGGCGTCGGGCAGTCCGGCGAAGTGGTCGCGCGCGGCGCCAACGTCATGCGTGGTTACTGGAACAATCGCGAAGAGACGCTGAGCGCGTTCCGCAACGGCCTGTTTCGAACGGGTGACGTCGGTTATCAGGATGCGGAAGGGTATCTGTACATCCTGGACCGCGTGAAGGACATGATCGTCACGGGCGGCGAGAACGTCTATTCCGGCGAGGTCGAGGCCGTCCTCTACGAACACCCCGCCATTCGCGAGGCCGCGGTGTTCGGCATACCCGATGCCAAGTGGGGCGAACTGGTCATGGCGTGTGTCGTGCTGAAACCCGGCGTCGTTCTCAGTGTGGACGAGCTGATCGCGCACTGCCGTCGATCGCTGGCCAGTTACAAGGTTCCTCGTCGCGTCGAGTACTCCGATCTCGAGCTGCCGAAGACCGGCTCCGGCAAAATCCTCAAGCGCGCATTGCGCGAACGGTTCTGGGCGCATCAGGCGCGAGCCGTGAGTTAGTACACGCGGAAAAGAAGCTTCGCCATGATGGATCCTACTCCACTCCCCGTCGAGAAAAGAGCGGTGGTGCACCTTGTCTATGCGAGCGGGTGCTCGCGTCGAGAAACCGCCGACATTATGAAAATTGCGTGTGATAGTGTCGACGTGCTGCTACGCGATGTGCGCGGGAGCGCCAAGCTGCACTTCAGCGTTACTTCCGCGCAATCACAAGGAATCGATCCTAACGCGTGAGTCCGTGAGATGACCCATGTAGTGTGTCACTCCTCAAAGGCACGTTTTTCGGTTTTGATGGACAATGGAGGCGAGACCATGGCAATTCGAGTAGTTCGAGATCAGCAAGCGCCGATGCGTCATGAAATCCGCATCGGACAAAATAGTATTTCCACCGACCTCGCCAACGAGCTGGGCGGAGAGGGCTCAGGGCCAAGCCCTCACGATCTCTATGACGCCGCCTTGGGAGCATGCAAAGCACTGACGGTATTGTTGTACGCGAAACGCAAAAAGTTTCCCGTGGAAGGCATAGAGGTTTCCGTAGAACGCGACGCAAGCCAAGAGCACGCCGGCATCTATCGCTTGAGTACCGCGCTGACGTTGAGCGGTGACTTGAGCACGGCGCAGCGGGAGGAACTTGTCCGCGTAGCGCATAAGTGCCCAATCCAGAGGCTCATGACTGAGGTCACGACCGAAATATCAACCACGTTATCCAAGTCATAGGATGCCCAGCGCCCGTGCTCGAGTCATTGCACCGGAACGGTTCTTGACGTTGAGCTTGCCGTAGACATTGTGGAGGTGCCACTTGAGCGTGCCTTCAGTGACGAAAATCGCTTCGGCAATCTCCTTGTTGCTCAGGTCCGACTCCAGGCGCTTCAGGATCGACAGCTCGCGCTTCGTCAGTCCTTCGCCCATGCCGATCGGGGCGGCACCCTGAACCTCAGGCGTGTACATCGCGCGCTGCAGGCGGCGCGCCAGGGGCGCAGCCTCGGAGCCGCGGAGTTGCTCCATGTCGAGTCGATCGATCAGCGCGCCCAGTTCGCGGCCTTCATCAAGGAACACGCGGACATAGTTTCTCGGAGCCGCGATGGTGAGTGCACGACGCAGGTCCGCCAAGGCGCCCGCCCAGTCCCCGTCCTCTTTTTCGGCCAGGGCGCGCAGAACCAGTAATTCCACCGAGCGGTGAGCGAGTTCGCGCTGCTGGCTATTTTCGATCGCAACGTCCAGCGCCTCGATTACGACTCTCGGCGATTGCTTGAGCAGGTAGCGCGAGGCTGCGCGCAATGCCTTGTCGGAATTCAGCGGTGGAGCGCCACTCCGGGCCGGCAGCTCGTGGAAGTCGAAGCGCGTTGCCACGAGCCTGGCCTCCTCGTGACTTCCCGCGCGCGCGAGACTACGGCACTCTTCCGCCGCCAGTGACAGGGTCACGCGCCGCAAGCCGCGGTGTTCACCAAGTTCCTGTCCCTCTCTCAGCATCGCCAGTGCGCCACTCTCGTCGTGTCGCAGGCGCTGGATGCGAGCCTGCGTCAAGTAGGCAACGATCACCGCGTCGGCAGGGCCGTATTCGTTCACGCCGCTCAACGCCAGTTCGAGATGCGCGAGAGCCTGCTCGATCTCGTCGAACTCGTAAGAGATGCCCGCCAGAAGCGCGTGAAGCAGGCTGGTCTGGCCGGGATGTCCATGGAGTCTTCGTTCAATGAAGTCGAGTCCGCGCGTGCAGGCAAGCCTCGCGTCGGAGTAACTTCCACGTTTTAGGTACAGCACGGCCTCGACATAGGCGGTCCAGGCCCGCGCATAGTAGCCTTCGCTTTGCTCGAGCCACTGGCGCGTCTCGTTGATAACCTCCAGTCCTCGGCTGATGCGGCCCCGCGTCTTGTGCCCAAAAGCCAGGACGTTGCCCATCACGCCCTTGCGCCTCAACGAGGCATCTGGCCAGCGTGCGAGCCACGCCCCCGCCAATTCGCCACCTTGCATTCCGTCATCGCGCAGGGCACTCGACATGGCGACCTGCAGTTCGACGGCACAACGCAACTCGGCGATCCCGCGGGCGTCGTGATGGGCTTGCGCCTCGAGATTTTGCAGCAGCTGCTGCAGGCGGTAGATCTGCGCTTCGTATTCCTGATACCGGGGGTAGAACGAGAGCGCAAAGGCGTACTGGATACGGATGACCGGGTAGCGATCGACGCAAGCCTCTGGAAGGGCGTTCATCCAGCGCAGGATCGTCTGGTGGTACCCGCAACGAAAGACCAGTTCCTCCACGCTGTCGGCGACCCAATGTGTCGCCCGCTCCCACTCCTGAGCCCGGATCATGCAATTCACGGCTTCTTCAATATGGCCGTTGGCGTGCAACCACCGTGCTCCCCGCACGAGGCACTCCCTGGCTTGCGCTGGCGCTGTTCGGCGATATGTCTCGCGGAAAAATTCGCCGACCAGATGATGAAAGCGTACCCACTCCCAGGATCGATCCAGCGGAATCAGAAAGAGGTTGCGCGTCCGCAGGCCCAGCAATGCCTCTTCGGTGTCATTGGCATCTGTGATGGCTCGAGCGAGCGGTGCGCAGATGCGATCGAACATCGAGATGCGGAACACGATGTCGCGAGTTCGTTCGTCCATCTGTGACAGGACCATGTCGCACAGATAGTCAACCACACTGGTGTCTGTGCCGGCGAAGTGCTGGATGAACGCTTTCGGTTCGCTCGACCCGGCGAGCACCAGCGCCGCGAGCTCGAGCGCCGCAGGCCAGCCTTCGGTTTTGGTGAGCAGGGTCTGCAGGTCCAGCGCCGGCAGATCTCGCCCGAGGCGGCTTCTGTAGAACTGAGCGGCTTCCGCGGCATCAAATTGCAGTTGCTCGGCTCCTAGCTCGAGCAACTGGCTCCGAACCCGAAGACTGCTCAGCCGGAGGCCGGGATCCCCGCGAGTGCCGATGACATACTGCAGGAGTCGGGGCGCGTAGTTGATCAACCAATCGAGAATTGCGCGAACCTCAGGCCCCTCGACAAGTTGCAGGTCATCCAGGAACAGCACGATGCGGTGTTGGACCTGCGCGAGGTCGCCTGCAATCGCCTCCAACACGGACCTTGAGCCACTCGCGAAGTCGGCGGCGAGGTCTTCCGCGACGTCCTTTCCGATGTGCGCACTGGCCTTCTGTAGTGCTGCGATCAAATGACATAGGAAGCGGGCCGCGTCGTTGTCGTCCTCATCCAGGGACAGCCAGGCGCAAGAAACTCCGCGCTGGAGGAGCCGTGCGTGCCACCGGGCCATGAGAGTGGACTTGCCGTATCCGGCAGGTGCGGCCACGACAACGACCGGAAAGATGCCGTCCAGCACGTCGCTGGACGAATCAAGCCTCGGCCGGGGCAACGGCTTCCTCGTCCCGGTGGCGGGAAACAGCTTGCCCTGGATTATCGGGTGCACGTGTCGTCTGCTGTTCATACGGTGGAGTCTGTCGTCCGCGTGGTAGTGATCGGACCTATCTAACCCCTAACTTCGGGTAGGTGCAACTCGAACCGCTGCAGGGCAAGGTTGACCCCCATCGACTCGCTGACAAGTCAAAAGATGGCAGACCGCAAGCAAAATACCTCAAATCCGCCAGGGCAGACGGCAAACCCTCAGCGCGTGTTGCCCGACGGGGCGGGACCGCCTGTCCCCTTGGGTGACCGCGAGTTCGCCGGTGGCGGCGAAGGCAACTGCCCACTCTGGTACGGTCACATCATCGATGCGGCCTTCCCGCTGGTGTGAACGTGTCCAAAGAGCCCTCCCTGCGTCCATCCCGTGAGCTTGCCGTGAGCCGCCGCGTCCTACTCTCGTTCCGAACCAACCACGCGGCAATGTCTTTCAGCTGCCTGCTTGACGAAGGATCCATGTCTTCGGGAGGCTCAATTCAAGCTGTGCGCCAATCATCTCTCGCAGTTATCCGGCAGCACGAATCCACTGCCCTGAACCGGGACTCTCGCCCGCGGCTTGCCGCGCTTCATGGTCCACACGGCGGCGGCGCGACTGCGCCAAACACTCTGCTCGTGCGCGCTTGGCGGAGCCTCATCGAGCTGCGTATCGACGATGCCTTGGCGACCGTCGCGCAGTTCGAAGATGAGATCGCGCGTGCCGATGCCCCGGTTGCGCCCCGATCGCGGGAGTTTGCCGAGGTTCTGAGAGCCGTGCTGCTTGTGCTAAAGAGCCGGGACGCCGCCACGGTGCGCGCGTCGCTTGCCGTACTCGAAAGCCGTCACCGGTCAGGTGGGAAGAGTCCCGCCCTGGCGGCAGCGCTGCGCATCGGCTACTGGAAGGTGCGAGACCTTGATCGATACTACGCGGTGCCTCGTCTCAAACACGCGGTGCCGACTCATCGCGGCACGCACGGGCTTGCGACGATCATCGGGTCGACGTTCGAAGCGGTCGTGGAGGCTGAACAGCTCCGACTGGCCGTTGCGACGAGACTCGCAAGAGGCGCGCACGAACGGGCTGTGGGTCGTTTCGGGAAGCGATCACCTGTGACAGCCCGAGCGGCCGTCGTGCTCGCAGAGTTGCTCTACGAGGAAGGGCATCGCGCCGGCCTGGACGCTATGGTCATGGAGAGCCTCGCGGCGGTCCGAACGTCAGGGGACGACGAGAGCGCCCTGCGAGGATACAGGGTTCTGGCTCGTCTCGCCGACCGTCGAGGAGACACGGAGTTCGCCTTCCTCATCCTGAAGGAGGCGGAGGTCCTGGCGGCGGCGCGCGACTGGCCGGGGATGATAGCGGAGAGCTTGATGCTGCGCACTCAGCTTTTCCTCAAGGAGGGTCGGACGCGGGACGCAGCGATCTGTACTGAGCGCATCGAGACGCTGGCGCGCGACCTCTCCTCGGACGACACGGTGCAGGCCAGCCTTGCCTTGGCACGTGCACAGGTACTGGTCGCCACCGGGGACGCGCGCCGAGGAGCGACGATTCTCCGGGAGCTTCAAGCGATGAGCAGCTGCAAGAGAAATAACTACTGGGCACTGCAATTGTCGGTTCAGCTGGCCGACGCTCTGCTCGGGTGCGGTGACCAAGCGGAAGGCCGTGCAATGCTCATTCAAGCGCTTCAGGTTGGCGCGCGCGCCGGGGTGTATCAGACATTCGTCGATGCCGGAGCGCACGTGGCCGAGTTCCTGTTGTTCGTTCACCACGCCACCCCGCAGGATAGCCGCCTGCCCCCGGAGCTCAGACCCTATATCGGAAGCATTCTCGCGGACCGTGCTCAGCAGCGTACACGCACGTTGCCGACTCGTGCCTCGCGCGTCACGGAGTCGCTGAGTCCTCGCGAACACAGCATCCTGCGCTCGATGAGCTGTGGACTCTCCAACAAACGCATCGCCCGAGAGCTGCAGATTGCCCCCGAGACCGTGAAGTCCCACGTCAAAGGCATCTTCATCAAGCTCGCCGTGCAGACGCGCGCTCACGCCGTATCGACCGCCGGCGCTCTGGGACTGCTCTGAGCCACGGTGGCGCGCGCTCATGGTAAAATAGCACCCCCGTGAGCCGATTGCGAAATCGCAGCGGCGCAGCTCTGGCTGTGCGGTTAGCCAAAGCACTTGGCTTGCCGCTCGCCCGCCGAAGGCGCATCCTTGGGGACAGCAACAGGCAGCACATGGGTACGACAGCTCTCGACGTCGACTCTCGTGAACGCGCTCCGCCACCAGAGGAGGGCGTGCTCGATTTAGCGCGCGATCCGCACCTCGGGCAGGAGAAGCCGACCGCCACTCCCACGAGCAAACTCGCTGCACCCGCCGCCGTACAGCTCGATCTCGCGACGGCGCTGAAAGTCTCCGAAGAAATCTCGGGCGAGATCGTTCTGGAAAGACTGATCGACAAGGTCTTGCGCACAGCCATCGAGCACGCGGGTGCCCAGCGAGGGCTGTTAATTGTTCCGAGAGGCGACGAACTGCGCATAGAGGCCGAAGCGTTGACGGCTGGAGAGGATGTAACCGTGTATTTGGGCGAGAGCGTCGACGGCACAGCGGCGCTTCCCGAATTGGTTCTTCGCTCCGTCTTGCGTACTCAGCAGGCCGTTCTTCTTGACGACGCGGCGGCACCGAATGCTTTTTCCGCGGACCCGTATATAGCCCGGCACGCGACTCGTTCGATCCTATGCCTACCGTTCGTGAATCGGGGCAAGCTCATCGGGCTGCTCTACCTTGAGAACAACCTTGTAGCGGGCGTCTTCGCACCGGCCCGCATCGCCGTGCTGAAGTTGCTCGCATCCCAGGCCGCGACAGCGCTCAAAAATGCGCATCGGTACCGCGAGCTCACTGAGAGTGAAGCGAAGTTCCGGCGGTTGGTGGACTCCAATATCGTCGGAATCAGTATTTGGGATCTCGATGGCCGCGTTCTCGAAGCCAATGAAGCGTTTCTGCGCATAGTGGGTTACGACCGTGATGATCTCATATCAGGCCGCCTACGCTGGACGGATTTTGTTCCTTCCCAAGGACCCGGCCGAACTCCTCAAGAGCTGGTAGCGCTGCTCCAGAGCGGCGAGAGTTTGTTGCCGTACGAATGGGAGTACACCCGTAAGGACGGCAGCCGGGTGCCGGTAGTGACCGGCGGTGCCCTGCTTGATGGTAAGAGCCAAGGTGTCGGCTTCGCGCTCGACTTGAGCGCGCATAGGCGCGTAGAGGAGTCGCTCAGGCAAAGTGAGGCGCATCTCGCGGAAACGCAGCGGCTGACACACACTGGCAGTTGGGCCTTCGACCCCGCTAGTGGGAAGGTGACTTACTGGTCTGAGGAAATGTACCGTATCTTCGGAATGAGTGCTCGGAACGGCCCGCCAACCCGTGACGAGCAAGTTCGGTTCACGCACTCCGAAGATCGCGTCCGTAATCTCGAAGCTATTGAGATCGCAATCCGCGACAAAGCCGGATTCACACTGGATTACAGGAAGGTACTGGCCGATGGAACGGTCAGGTACCTGCACTCGATCGGGCATCCGGTTCTCGACAAGACCGGAGCACTGGTCGAGTACGTGGGAACTGCCGTCGATGTAACCGAGCGCAGGCATGCCGAGCAACGCCTGCTCATGCAATACCGCGTTACACGTATCCTGGCGGACGCCGCGACGGTTGAGGAAGCGACGAAAAAGATCCTTCAGACAATGTGTGAAAGCCTCGGATGGGACCTCGGTGCGGTGTGGCGCATCGATCCGAAAGCGGGCGTACTGCGCTGCGAGGAGTTGTGGCGCACATCCTCCGTCGAAGCCGTCCAATTCGAGACTGCTACCCGGAAGAGCACATTCCGCTCAGGAAGCGGGCTGCCCGGCCGTGTCTGGGAAACCGGAGCGCCCGCGTACATTCCGGATGCGGGGCATGATCTGGCGTTTCGCCGCGTGGACAGCGCGGCACGTCAGGTGTTACGCGCGGCCGTTGCCTTTCCGATCCTGCTGGGGCGCGAGGTCATCGGCGTCATCGGCTTCATCAGCCGCGACGTTTCGCAGCCCGATCAGGAACTACTGGTCGTACTGGCTAACATCGGCAGCCAGATCGGGCAATTAACGGAGCGCAAGGGCGTAGAACAGGCTTTGCGGAAAAGTGAAGCGTATCTCGCCGAAGCGCAGCGGCTTTCGCACACAGGCAGCTGGGCCTACGATAACGTCCTCGGGGAGGTGAAGCACTACTCGGATGAGGCGTTCCGTCTGTTTGGACTGGATCCCCGCCGCCCCGGCGGCCCGCCTCAACTCGAAGAGACCCGCCAACTGATTCACCCGCTGGACCGCGAGCGCGTGTTCGTACAGCTCGCGCAGATATTCCGCGACAAAACCGAATACGAGCAGCAGTACAGGATCGTGCTGCCCGATGGGACTGTCCGGCACCTGCGCTCGATTGGGCATCCGGTTCTCGACCAGGCGGGAGAGCTGGTCGAGTACTTCGGATCCGTAATGGATGTGACCGAGCGCAGGCACGCCGAGCACCGCCTGCTCGTGCAACATCGCGTCACACACATCTTGGCGGAGGCCGCCACCGTCCGGGAAGCCATACCAAAAATCCTCGAGATGATATGCGAGTGGCCGGGATGGGATCTCGGCGCTCTGTGGCAAAACGATCGGCATGCAGGCGTGCTCCGCTGCGCTGAGCTGCGGCGGACACCTTCCCTCGAGGCCGCGCAGTTCGAAACCGTCATTCGGACGGGTACATTCTCGCGAGGCAGCGGGCTGCCGGGCCGAGTCTGGGCGAGCGGTGCGCCGGCGTATATTCCGGATGTTATCCGTGACCCGGAGTTTGCCCACGCGGACATCGCCGCACGCGAAGGCTTGCACGGGGCCTTTGCCTTTCCGATCCTGCTGGACAGTGAGGTCCTCGGCGTCATGGGCTTCTTCAGTCGTGACGTCTGGCAAGCAGACCCGAACCTGCTCGACATGATGGCAACCATCGGCAACCAGATCGGGCAGTTTACGAAGCGCGCTGCAGCGGTTGATGAGCTGCAATTACGGGTTAGCATGCTGCAACAGATTCCCGTCGCGGCCTGGTCGTTGATGCCGGACGGGACTCCCGACATCGTGAATCAGCTTTGGTACGAATACACCGGCCAGACACCCGAATTCGTCAATTCACATCCCGAGGCGTGGATGGCTACTATTCACCCTGAGGATCGAGAGAGAGCATCCTGGAGCTACTGGGACGGCATACGCTCCGGGCTGGGCTTTACGATGGAAGCACGGTTTCTTCGCGCCTGCGACGGGGCATACCGCTGGCATCTGAATCGTGCGGTGCCGGTACGGGACGCAGAGGGGAACATACTTAGATTCGTTGGTACCTCAACCGACGTGCACGATTGGCGGCAAGCTCAGGAAGCCCTGCGCAACACGCAGACCGAGTTTGCGCACATGACACGCGTGATGACGATGGGGGAGCTCACCGCGTCGATCGCGCATGAGGTGAATCAGCCGCTCGGCGCCATTGTCACGAGTGCAGCCGCCGGCGCACGCTGGCTGGCGACCAAACCTCCCCAACTGGACAAGGCCCGCCGGGCGCTGGAACGCATCGCCAATGACGGTAAAAGGGCGGCCGAGGTCATCCGGCGCATTCGGGCACTCATGAAGCGCCAGGCGCCGCGCAAGGAATGGTTGGACATCAATGAAGCGATTCTCGAAGTGATCGCGCTTGCGCAATACCAGCTGCGCCGAAGCGAAATCCTGCTCGAAACACGGCTCGGCCACGATCTACCGCTCGTCCGCGGCGACAGGGTGCAACTGCAGCAGGTGCTGCTCAATCTGATCATCAATGCGATCGAGGCGATGAACGCGATCAAAGAGCGGCCCCGCGAGTTGACGATAGTGTCAGCTTCGGATGGACCGGATACCGTATCCGTTGAAGTGCGCGACTCCGGGACGGGGCTGGACCCGGAGCATGCACCTCATCTGTTTGAGCCCTTTTATACGACCAAGGCGGAGGGGCTTGGCATCGGTTTGTCGATCAGTCGCTCGATCCTCGAAGCACATGGCGGTCGCCTTTCGGCGGCAGCGAACGCACCCCATGGCACGGTGTTCCTTATTTCGTTGCCGGTCAATGAACCGGCGCTGTAGATACGCGCGGTAGCTTGGTATAATGGAAGACTGGCTAGGCGTGCGCGGGCCCGGATCGGGATTGGAACCATTGACTGGTGCGCGGTAGATTCGCCGCGTACCGCGAGCATCTTCCATGCCCGCGCATACTTCTCAGGCCGATGATATGATTTGTTGTGTTGTCCAAAAAATGACAGCCCGTATGGCAGCACCGTCTGGACAGACTGCATCAGCGAACTGGCAGGTTGCCCGCAGCGTGTCTGCGGTGCATCACGTAGACGCCGTTGCTGCAGTAGTGCACGGCGAATCGTCTCAAAGCGAATCCTCGAGCATCGAAGTAGAAGCGGTTTCGAGCTCTTGGCGGCGCAGTGCGCAAGCCCACCATGTCAATCCGGAGAGCCGCGAGAGTCCACGGATCCTCACGGAGAGTGCCCTCCGCAGCTCCATCGAACCTATCGAAAATGTCGTTTTGGCCGCTCAAACAGAACTCGATCGCCTGCACAGAATGGTGGGACAAGCCGGCTACGTCACTTTGCTCTGTGACCAGAACGGGATCGCGATCGACTACCGGGGCAATGATCAACGTTCAGATGAATTTCGGCATTGGGGAGTGTGGCTGGGTGGAGTGTGGTCCGAGGACATTGAAGGCACCAATGGCATCGGCACCTGCATCGCCGAG
>WNFR01006336.1_pt1 | contig 15934 bp, 20 predicted proteins | sample 5400221 | NCBI WGS metagenome assembly WNFR01 (sample SAMN13153357, study PRJNA577476) | soil metagenome | isolation source: 40 cm soil under Madrone tree | place: USA:California | collected 2016-06-14 | reverse complement strand
AGGGGCAACCGGTATCGGCAATATCACGGACACGAATTTTACCGCGACGACAAACTTGTCGGGCCACGTCATATTCTTCATTTAATAGGTTTTAAAGTAAATCTATGAGCATCATAACCAGTTTATCGAGCACTACAACGGCCTTGAGCATCATTCAGGATGCGTTCGAGTTGCTCAAGGTATATGCGCCAGGCGTGACTATCATTGCGCAGGACAGCGCTCGTGCATTGCAGCGCATGAATGACATGATCGACGGCTGGTCTAATGACGAATGGACTTGTTATGCCAATATCGAGCAGTCTTTTACGCTTCAGCCGGGGAAAAACTCCTACACCATCGGGAATTTGACCGGCGCGGATATTGTGGCGACTCGCCCACTTGCCATTGCAACGGGAGAAGGTTCCGCATATCTTCTGGACCAAAACAATAACCGATATCCCATCAACGTGATTGAACAGGATAAGTGGAACTTGATCGGTCTGCTGACTACACAATCACAATTGCCGGATACGCTGTTCTATGATCCCCAATTCCCAATGGGAAGAATCAACGTATTCCCGACACCATCAAGTGCATTCCAGATTTTTTTCGACTCGCGTTTGCAACTGGTTGACCTCAATTCGTTGAGTTCACCATTCAGTTTGCCGCCAGGGTATCGCATTGCGGTTGTCAACAATCTTGCCGTCAATCTGTGGCCGTATTACAAGCAAGGCGATCCGACGCAGATTCTCATTGGCCTGGCGTTGGATTCGCTTGCTAAAGTCAAGCGCACCAATACCAAGATCAGCCCAAGCACTTATGATAGTGCGGTCGTGTCGCGTGCCCAAAGCCAGTTCAATATATATTCTGACGGTGGATCTCGCGGAGGACCTAGGTAATGCCTCAATCGCCGATTTTTGACAGCTTCTTACAAGATCGCAGTCGCGGAGGCATGGCGGATCAATGCGTCAATTTGTATTGCGAAAAGATCGACGGCCCGAATAGTCCTCCTATTGGTGCGATGTACGGAACGCCGGGATATACCGCGCCACTTGCAATTGTTGACGACGGACCGATCCGCGGGTTCTTCACATCGAACAATGGTCTGCTTTATACGGTGAGCGGGAATGGTCTTTATTCTGTCAATGTCAATTATTTGGCAACACGATTGGGGACCATTGCAAGCAGTACCGGTCCAATAAGCATGATAGAAAGCCCGACACAGATTCTTATAGTTGATGGCATAGGAGGGTGGGTTTGGGATTTTGTCGCACATACTTTCACGCAGGTCATACCAAATAGCACTACGGCTGATACCGGACCTAACGTCGCGGTATATCAAGATGGATTCGGGATCGTTAATTCTTCCGGATCGAATCAGATCTATCAGTCAAATTATAACGACCTGTCAACATTTGCTACATTGAACGGTGGCGGGCTTGGATCAACTGCAAACAATGCTTTCGTGCAAGGGAATCCTCAGAATGTCGTAACAATGTATGACTTCAAACGTGAAGTCTGGATTTTCAAGCAGAAAGCGGTCGAGGTCTGGATTAATCAAGGCACTGCCGGCTTCTCGTTCGCGCAATTGCAAGGTGTCTATATCCCTGTCGGATGTATTGCGGCGGCATCGGTATCCCGTCTTGGTGAAAGCCTGATTTGGCTCGGCTCAGACGAACAAGGCGGAAGTATGGTCTACGAGTCGTCTGGCTATCAAGCAAAGCCTATATTGACGACCGCACTAGCCGCACAAATACAGAATTTCCCGGTTCAGTCGGATGCTATCGGGAATGTTTATCAAACAGACGGTCATTATGTTTATGTCCTGACATTTCCAAGTCAAAATGTTAGTTTTGGATATGATGCAGTTACAGGGAAATGGCATCAACGCGCATCGTTTTCTAATGGCGCTATGAATCGTGAATTGGTTAATTGTTACGGGTTCTTTAATGACCAGAATATCGTCGGTGATTTCGTCAATGGGAATATCTACGCATTAAGCGATACAGCATTTACTGATAATGGCGCGCCACGCAAATGGGTGAGGTCATGGTCGGCATTTAAAACGGGTGAGCAATTAATCCCCATGTCGTTCGATCAATTGCAGATATTGATGGAAACAGGCGTGAGTGTACCAAGCGGAACCAATCCCCAAATCATGCTTCGATGGAGTGATGATGGCGGTTACACGTGGACGGACGGCGTATTCATGTCGGCTGGTAAGATCGGTCAAACTGCATGGAGGGTTATCCAGAATCGTCTCGGATCGACAAAAATTGGGACGGGTTTAGATCGTGTATTCGAGATTTCAAGTGTAGACCCTATCCGCATTTCCATTACTGGGGCGAACTGGGAAGGTGGTCCGTCATGATGTCAGTATCATCAATCATTAATTCCGCCTTTGTCGGGAAAGATGGAAAACTGACACGAGAAGGATATTATTTTCTTCTCGGGCTGAATAATGCGACTGGTGGAGGTTCTGTTACTCCTGTAAATTCTTCGGTTGCAGATGTTCAATTGCTGGAAGAAATTAATGATGCGCTTGAAGATGTTGGATTCGCATTGTCGGATGATTTAAATTCAACGAACATTCAGGCATTTTTTCAGGATGACCAAGTGGCACAAAGAACTGCAGCAGTGGGAAATAGTGACAGCGTGTTGACTTGGATGAGTGCTTAACATGTCATTCCAGAACATCACTCCTGTCAAGCTAGGAACCGGTTCCATATCGGTAGGGTTGACCACGCTTTACACTACTCCGGCGAACACGAGAACCTTTGTCAAGGACTTGGATATTTCAAACAATAACACGACAACTGCGGCAGCGAGTGTATATCTGGTTCCCAATGGCGGCGTTGCTGACTTGACCAATATCCTGATACCTGGAATCAGCGTTCCGGGGAAATCCATTCTTCAATGGACGGGATCGCAAATCATGAACGCGGGCGACACGATCCAAACATCAGCAAGCGCAACAGGAATGACGATTATTGCCTCTGGTGGAGAGGCTGTATGACAATAAAAATCATCCCAACACCGCCTGTTGCTGTCAGGCCATACGACATTCAGATTGATAAGTATCAACGAATCAATCCGATTGGTACGATGATGGTAGACATGCCGACAAGAGAGGTAGGGGGAGGTTTTGCATCGGCTGGATTTGATTCTGTGGCATTGACTGCTGCAAATGTGGGAGCCGGATCAGGGGTTGCTGTAGCCAATAGCATCGGTACGCTTACTAGCGGAACAGCGAATAATGGATATGCCACACTAAACACAAATGCGGTCGCTAGGTTCCAATTCACCACGGCAAATTTAATGCGGGGAAATTTTAGGTTGCCAGCATTAGGTGGGGCGAATACGACTCGATCATGGGGCGCGTTCAATTTCGGCACTAAGCCAGCAATTCAGGACGGCTACTATTTTTCCTATGATGGCTCAACTAGCACACTGTCTTTAAATACATCGTCTGGCGGCGTCGTTTCCAATACGGTATCCAGTGGATCATTTAACGGAGAAGTATCGAGCTACACATTCGACACCAATGTTCATACATGTGAAATAATTTATCAAGTCCCGAATGTTTGGTTTTTTATTGACAGCGTTCTTTTGCACAAATTCCGCGCTACTACAGCACCTCTGGTTGGTAATATCCACGTTGGATTGTCTGGATTGGTGAAGAATTCGGCAATTGGTACAGTAAGCGTACAATTAGAAGCATGGGCCGCTAATTTGTCGAAAATGTCAGCGACTGAGCCTGGCCCACAGTTTTTTCACATAAACACACTTTCAACCAATGTAATTAAGCTTGGACCAGGAACAATGCAGAGAATGTGCATTAATACTCCCGGTACAGCGTCAAACCTTCCGCAGTAGAATTTGATTATAATGTGCCATTTTTCACTGGATTAACGGTAGTAAGTGCTACTGGCACATCGGCTGATGTTACAATCGTCTATGATTAATTTGGACAGATCATGACCGTCATTATTAAAAAAATAGTGCCAGCAACGCAATTAACAACGTCGAGCGCTGGCTATGGTGCAGTCGTCCCGAACGGTGTTAATCAGGTCGTAAAACGTGCCGTATTTTCAAATACAGGAACATTGCCGAGACAAATAACGGTTAATGTTGTCCCGGCTGGCGGAACTCCAACGATTGCGAATCAGATTATCAATGCGAGGACGTTGCAGGCTTTAGAGACATACGTATCTCCCGAATTGGCAGGATATGAATTGCTTCCTGGGGATCAAATTTTTGCCTCGGCAAGCGCAAATACGGACGTGAATTTTACGTGCAATGGGATACAGGTGTCATGAAGTATTTTCAGCAGATCGCTTCAGGTATTGATGTTATTCCTTTGGCTTTGGCTTTGGCTAGACAGCCTGAATTGTGGAATGCTCATAACGAACGAAAAGAATATGAGCTATCTGCGCATATCGGAACATCGGATATCTGGGTGAGATATAACGATCTTAAAAATCTTAGCGATGATTACGAAAAATATACATCAGAACATGATTCTGTTTGGCTTCCGGTGTATCAGAAATTGCCTCAATTAAGATCGATCGTTTTTGGATTGATGGCAAGATGTGAAGCTACTCGATTGGGTGGAGTGCTAATCACAAAGATACCTGCCGGTGGTCACGTTCTACCGCATGCGGATACTGGATGGCATCCGAATTATTACTCGACAAAGATTTACGTACCGATTTTGACTAATCCGAAAGTTGTTAATCGGGTTATGGATGAAAAAGTGATTATGTCATCTGGTGACGCGTGGTATTTCAATAATACCGTCGAACATGAAGTGGTTAATGGTGGCGACAGTGATCGTGTGACTTTGATTGTTTGCATGAGGTGCGAAGGATGATTGAGGTTGACCTGAATATCAGGCATCATTTTTCTGATGGTGTCTATGCGAAGCAGATGATTTTGCCGAAAGGACATTATGCTATTAGTCATAAGCATAATTACGATCATTTGAGTATTTTGGCGTCGGGCGCGGCATTGGTTGAAGTTGATGGAAAAGAAACTATTTACACAGCGCCAGCTTGCATCAATATCACAGCCGGAACAGAACACAAGATTATAGCTTTAGAAAATACGACATTTTTTTGCATTCATGCGACAAATGAAACTGACATTGAAAAGATCGACAAAGTTTTGATCGAGGAGAATTGAGATGCCCTGGGGCGTAGCGGCGGCAGTAGTTGGTGGTGTGGTTGCTTCGGATGCTTCGCGCAGTGCTGCGAACAAGCAGGAGGATGCTGCGAATAAGGCATCTGCTCAACAGCAGCAGATGTTCTCCCAAACGCAGCAAAACGTTGCGCCGTGGCTTCAAGCCGGACAAGGCGCTCTGTCGCAATTGGTGGCGGGTACTCAGAGGCCATCTAGTGGTCAGTTGGGTGGATGGCTGGGCGATGTTTATACCGGATCGGGTCAATCTCTGGGAAATTTTGGTGGAGCGCCGGGATTAGGTGGCGGTGGTCAAGGCAGTTTGTTGCAACAGGAATACACGCCATTCACAATGGATAAGTTTCAGCAAGATCCAGGGTATCAATTTCAGCTACAGCAAGGACTCAATACGCTAACAAACAAGGCATCATTGGGCGGCGGTCTCAACAGCAACAATTTGAAGGGATTGCTCGGATTCTCACAGGGCTTGGCAAATCAGGATTACCAGCAAGCACTCGGCAACTACATCCAGCAGTACGGTATCGGAAATCAAGCAAGACAGCAGAATTTCAATAATCTTGAGGTGTTGTCGCAAGGTGGACTTGGTGCTGGCTTGCAACAGGGACAGATCAGCGCAGGTGTCGGCAATCAGATCGGACAGAACATCATCGGCGCAGGAAATGCGCAAGCAGCCGGACAGGTCGGCCAAACGAATGCGATCACGGGCGGGCTGTCCAACGCATACAACAGTTATCTGCAAAATCAGTACATGAACCAAAATAATCAGAATTTTGATTTTGGCTCGTATGCTGGAGGTGGCGGCGATACTGGCGGCGGAATCATATTCTAACGGGGAAGTGACATGGCTGTAGATGCATCGATCCCATTGCAGGTTAAACTCCCGCAATTCAACACGCCATTAGAAGCACAGGCGCAGGCCGCATCATTGCGTGACCAGATCGCGCAAACACAACTACGTCAACAGCAAGTACAGCAAGGCGTACAGACACTCAGGGATCAGCAGGAATTGTCCCGCGCATGGTCGGATCGGTCGAACATCAATCCCGAGACTGGATTGCTCGACCCCACGAAAGTTCAACAGCAATTCTCGAATCCTGCCATCTATCAAAAAGTTGTCCAGATGAACACGGATGCGCTGTACAACAAGGATAAAGCCGCGCGGGAAAAAACACTTGCCACATCGGAGACCTACAAGGCCCAAGAATCCGCAGCACACGACTTACGCGAAGAAGGAATTTCCGCGTATCAGAACCAGCTTGATAAGACGCCAAATAATAGGCAGTTGGCCGTTGATGCTTTCAACAAAACGATCAGGGAAGGTGCCGACAAGCTCAACGCAACCGGCATCATGGGCAAGGGATGGGCGCCGCCTCCCGATCTGACGCCAGAATTGGCAATCAAGCGTTCAATGACCTACAAAGAGCGTCTGGCGCAACAAGAAAAAGAGAAATCTTCTGCTTTGGCAGAGAGGTCAGAAAAAGATGTTGAGCGTCACCGCCGAGTAGAAGAGGGGCAAGCAGCGGCAAGAGAGAGAAGGATTGCCGAAGATGGTAAAGGTGGCGGACAACCTCCGTCAGGCTATCGCAAGACAGCTAGCGGCGATCTTGAATTTATCCCCGGTGGGCCGGCCGATCCAAAGACCAAAGAGGGAAAACTCGGAAATCGTGAACAGGTCTATTTGCAGCGCACGATGACATCTGCGAACGAAGCAGCAAGAGACCTCGAAAATGTCGTTCAATTGCCAATTACTGCCAGCACCGGGTATTTCGGCGGTCGATCACAGGGAACATCCATCATGGCCGCTACCAAAGAGGTTCTGGCCAATAAGATGACGCCTCAAGAGGTGCAGAGCTATAACGTGTTGTCCTCTGGTTTCCAGCGCTCGCTTGCCGGCATCGAATCGTCCGGCCTAGCACCTCCTGGAAGTTTGAGCCATCAGATGGACGCCGTTATTTTTAAAGAAGGCGACACGAATACCACTAAATTGCAAAAACTGGCACAAACTCGTCAGATCGTTGAGGCTGGACTGGAGACCACTCTTGCCAATCCTCGCGTGCCAGAAGATCAACGAAAGCATATAGAAGGGATCATAGAGTCGATCAAAAAATCGGTTCCTTTCACGCAAACAGACATCATTAGGATGCAAAACGAGCAGGAAAAGAATCCTAAGGCTACGTTGCAAAGCACTATGAAAAAGATGCAGAAGGAAACTAAATCGACCGAAGGACTGCCGACCGCAACTAATCCGCAAACTGGAGAAAAATTGGTATTCAAGGATGGATCATGGCAGCCGATCAAATAACTCCGCCACCGCCACCGCCACCGGGATTTACCATCGATCCGGCGCAGTCGTTGCCGTCTGGGTTCGTCATGGATACGGGCGCACCATCCGCCAAAGCACCCACGCCAGAGCAAGTAACATCCAGCAAAGCCGCGTCATTCAAGCAAGGTTTAGTCGATCCTATATCCGGAGCGGCGCAATTATTGACGCATATCCTGCCAGAACGTGCGGTCGAAGCCGGAAACGAATTGAATAATTTCTTGGCTAAATACGGATTGGTTAAGGAAATACCGACCAAAACAGCGGTAGGGCAAGAGGTAAAGGGTTCCAAGGCATTCGACGAGCTAATCAAGAATGAAGACGTCGCTGTTGCTCAACAGCGTCAAGAAGCCGGCCGTGCCGGTGGTGCAGATTGGTATCGACTGGCCGGGAACGTCGCAAGTCCGTCTAACCTCGCTATTGCCGCTAAAGCACCTCAGGCTGCGTCTTTGGCTGGCCGCATAGCTTCCGGAGCAGGGCAGGGCGCAATCGCCAGCGCCACGGCTCCCGTGACCTCTGGTGACTTTGCTGCGGAGAAGGCTAAACAAGTTGCTACTGGTGCGGGAATTGGCGGGACATTATCGGCATTGACCGGGGCCGCAGCACGAATCATTAAGCCGATAAGCAGTGAAATTGTTCAAAAATTGACTGACGCCGGAATATCCCTTACTCCCGGTCAAATTCTCGGGGGATGGTGGCAACGGGCAGAGGATGCAGCAACCAGCAAATTTCTCGTAGGGGATGCCATTAAAGAGGCTCAACGCAGAGGAATAAAAACATACAACCAAGCGGAAATTAATCCTGCGCTAGAGCAGATCAGCGATAAATTACCTAAAGATTTAGTGGGGCATGAGGCCGTTGCATACACCAGAAAAGCACTGGGCGATGCATACGGAGATTTGCTCCCAAAGTTGAAAGGCGACCTCCATTCTAAAGCGCCGGTCAATGCATTGCCTGGTCAAGGTGCCTCCGCCATTCCCAATCCATCGTTTAATGACGAATTGAACACTATCCGACAACTAGGATCAAATCTTCCATCGCAGCAACGAAAAGACTTGAACCGAATCATCGATAAAGAGGTGATCGGGAAATTTACATCGGCAGGAAAAGCATCCGGCGAAACGTTGAAACAAATTCAAGAAACACTGACCAAAGAGGCGAATAACTTCGCAACTGGCGGGCCTTACGAGAGAACATTGTCAGGCGGAATAAAGGAAGTAGGATCGGCATTGCGCCGCATGATTAATGACGTCAATCCTAATTACTCGGACGAATTAGGAAAGATAAACAAAGGATATGCAATATTCAAGCGTGCTCAACGTGCAAGCTCAAGTTTAGGTGCAAAAGATGGCGTATTTACACCTTCACAATATCTCAATTCCGCAAAGGCACTGGATAAAACGAAGGATAAACGGGCTTTTTCGGAAGGAACTGCATTTGGTCAGGATTTGGCGGCAGCGGCAAAATCAAGATTGTCGCAGACCGTTCCTGATTCTGGGACAGCAACAAGGCTAGGCGCTAATTTGGCGTCTTTACCGCTTACTGTTCCTGCTGGCATAGCCGCAAGCGCCTTATATAGCGAACCAGGAAGCAATCTAGCGCGACTTATGTTGACCACGCGTCCACAGGGAGCGCAGCAGCTTTCCAACCTTGTACGCGGAAGCAATCCAGCATTGACCGCTGGGGCAGTACCTCTTGCACAACTTATGCAAGGTACGCAGGATTAACGACCAGAATAAAACTCCAAGAGCTAATGCGATGGCTCGCAGGATATTATCAGAAATCATAGAGGAAATATAAGGTGAGATTGTTCATTTTAGACGGTGACAGGTGCGGATTGGATTTGGCACTTCGAAGTATTGCGCAAGGCCATGACGTGCGCTTATTTCGCCCGCCCGGACTTATGGTCCGCGACGGTGATGGATTCCCCGGTCTTAAAATCACATCCGACCTGAAAGAATCGATTAAATGGGCAAAAGATGGTTTGATTACCATGACTGCCAATTGCAAATATCTCGATGAGGTAGACCGCTGGCGATCGTTTGGTTATCCGGTATTCGGACCGACTAAGGCATCGGCAAAACTTGAAATTGACCGTGGTCTCGGAATGGAGGTTATGCGTCAACACGACATGATTATACCCCCATATCATGAATTCAAGAGTCTGGAAGATGCTCTAAAGTTTGCTTGGAAGTCCGATAAGCCATTTGTTCATAAGCCGCTTGGAGATGAGGAAGATAAGGCATTAACTTTCGTCCCCAAAGATCCGGCGCAACTAGTAGGATGGCTACAAAAGAAAATCAAGTCAGGAAGCAAGATAAAAGGGTCAGTTATGCTCCAAGAAAAGATTGATGACATGGTGGCAGAGGTTGGCATTGCTGGCTACATGGGGGCTCAAGGGTTTTTGGAAGATAAATGGGAAATATCTTTTGAGCACAAGAAGTTCCTTAATAAGGACTACGGACCATCGACTGGGGAGCAAGGAACTGTCATCCAACTTGTTAAGGAGTCGAAGTTGGCTGACATTCTAAAGAGTTTCGAGACGCACTTGCGCGCTATCGGTCACACTGGAGACGTGGCGATCAATGGCGCGGTGAATAAGTCGGGTGATTATCTTCCATTCGAGTTTACCATGCGATCTGGCTGGCCAGATGATTACATACGCCGATCACTGCACAAGACAGACGAATGCGAATGGATGAAAGCAGCACTAGAAGGCCGCGATGAGCTGAAGGTAAGCTATGACTGTGCTATCGGCGTGGTCGTGGCGCAGAGACCATACCCTTACTCGGATGGTACGTCCGACGAGGTTGAGGGGAATATCATTTATGGAATTGATAAAGTTGCCGATCAAGTTCATTTTGCACAAGTCTCCATGTCAAAAGGACCAGTGTGGGACGGAAGTAAAACCATTGAGGAAAAATTGCCCGTAACATCAGGGCCATATGTTCTAGTTATGACAGGTATTGGAAAGACTGTAACGGGAGCGCAGGAATCAGTTTATGGGGCAATTGATGAGATACATTTGGCAGACATGCTTATTAGAACCGATATCGGAGATGGTACAATAAAGAAACTTCCTGAATTGCATAAACTTGGATATTGTGAGGAAATTCTTCCTTGAAACAATTCTATACCTACCTTCACTGCAAGCCCGATGGCATGCCGTTCTATGTCGGAAAAGGAAATTACGGACGTGCTTATGAATTTATGAGCGGCAGGAATAGGCATCATAAGAATATCGTCGCCAAATACGGGAAAGAAAACATTGGCGTATTCGTTTTCCCCTGCGATTCCGAAGAACAGGCATTTTCCGATGAAAAGCAGCAAATCGCGCAGTTGCGAAGAGATGGATATGTGCTCGCCAATCAAACTGATGGAGGAGAGGGGAAAAGTGGATGCATAGCATCCAAAGAGGCACGAGAAAAAATATCGGCAAGTTTAATAGGAAATAAACATACTCTTGGGCATAAACACACCAAAGAATCTAAAAAGAAAATGTCAGATTCGACAAAAATAGCTCTTTCTAATCCAGATGTCCGTGCCAAGATGGCAATATCAGCAAAAAATAAAATGTCGCTTCCTGGAGCAAGGGAAAATTTATCTCTTCATTCTAAGAAAAAATGGCAGAGCGAAGAGCATAGAAATTATATTTCAAATAAAACGACTGAGCAATGGAGGAATCCTGAAATTAGGGAGAAAATGCTGTCCAAAAGAACTGGCAGAAAGCATTCTCCAGAGTCCAGAGAAAAGATGTCAATATCCGCGAAATTAAGGGAAAAGAATCGTAAAGATGCTAGAATATCTGCATTAAAAGATGCCGCAATGGGAGTAATATAGCCACAATTTACTGCCGGGATGGCAGCAATTGTCCTACAGCGCCGAAGAGCCAAAGGAAATCATGAGATATCTCGTTCTAATTCTGTGTTTCGTGTCGTCACTCGCATTTTCACAGGTTGCGAATACGACTTATCAGCCGCTTCCGTTGGCAACTCAAACGGCGACAACGGTCAATTCCCCAGTACAGAACAATTTCAACTATCGCGGCGGCCACTTCATTATTAACGTGGTGACGGCAACTAGCGGTAATTACACGCCTCATATTCAAGCGCAGGACCCGATTAGCGGGATTTGGTACGACATCCTTGTAGGATCGGCTATCAGCACTGTAGGAACGACTGTATTGAAAGTCTATCCTGGTATCGGCGCTTCCGCAAACGCATCTGCGTCTGACATTCTACCATTGACATGGCGCGTCCAATTAATCGGGGCATCCACTCCAAGCATGGTTATTTCTGTGAGCGCCTATTTGGAGCTATAGGCCATGAAAAAATTACTCATATTGATTTTTATTTCCCCGCTATTGGCATTTGCCGGGAATAATTTCAATATTCTTGACAGTGTATCGTCTACCATTACCGGCGGGTCAATAAATGGCGCGGCTATCGGTGCGACCACTCCATCGGCCGGGGCATTTACTACCCTATCAGCCACAACGGCGTTGCCTATAACCAGTGGTGGCACTGGATCAACGACAGCATCATCCGCATTGTCGGCGCTTGGCGGCGCTGGATTGGTTTCCCCATCGTTCACGACACCCAATATTGGCGTGGCTACAGGGACATCATTAGTCGCATCCGGCGGAATTTCTGCGACAACTTTAACTCATTCGCAACAAGAGGTAGACACAAGCTACACGTTCAATGCTCCTACGACAGGTCAAACAGTTACCTTATCGTCTGGAACGGGAAACGCCATCATTGCGCCAGCCGGAACCTTGGCCGCACTGACAATAGTATTGCCGGGATGCACATCAGGATATGACGGGTCAATCGCTCGATTTTCAAGTTCTCAACTTATCACATCACTGACAGTGAGTTCTACTAGCGGATCAGTAGCGGACGGAGCAACCACATTAGCTTTGGGCGGCGGGAATGGATATATTTGCCGAGGAAGCACCACTACTTGGTATCGTATGTATTAATCATAATATCTGGTTTCATTGACATCAGAAAGAAAATAAATGACAGTATCGCAATCGCCGTTCCTAAAATTCAGAGGATTCGACAATAATGGGAATCCTCTGTCGGGAGGACTTCTATTCACCTACGCGGCTGGAACGACAAACAAATTAGCAACCTTCACTGACTCGACTGGCGTAACTCCGAATACAAACCCTGTTATCCTTGACGCAAGAGGTGAATGCGATTTGTTTTTGACGACTGGCTCCCTGTATAAATTCGTATTATCCCCATCTACCGATACCGATCCGCCAACCAATCCATTCTGGACGGAAGATAATATTTCAGGGTTATTAAGTTCAGTCTCATCAGTATCAGTTATCCAAACTGGAACGGGTGCTGTATCTCGGTCTTTGCAATCCAAGATAAATGACCTATTTAGTACTGTTGATTACGATACGCTATCTCATGCAAAGACTGCGGCAGGAAACAGCCCCGTCTATGATCCTGTCGGCATCATCTACAAAGACCCATCGAATAATGTCGATAATGTGTATGGCAATGCCGATGGGGCTGGGCGTTCAGCGCTACTGATTAAGACAACGGATGCCGGCGCTCACGTTGGGAAGGAAGCGTACCCGCTATTTATAGAATCTCGACCTCTCGGCACAGGCAACAATTCCGTGACTTCAATTGATTATGGCCTGGGAATTTCTGTATTAAAACAGAACTGGCAGACTTCGACTGTAATCGGTCAAGTCTGCGGCGTGAATGTGGTGGTACGCGGAGGATATCAAGGATCGTTTGTCAATATGAACGGGGATATTGCTGGATTCATTTCCAACGTGGTTACGTCATCTCCTGACTATGCTGCAAGTTGGGAATCAATTTGCGCTCACGAGCCGGGGGCTGGCGCGATTGACCAGCAAATAAGGACGCAAATTGGCGTCATAAATGTGCAGAATACAAATTATATAGGGTATTACGGGCTAAAAGAGGTTGGTACTGGCGGTGACGGTGTGCTTCTCGCGAATACGGCAGGCGTCGGTAATTGGACGAATTATTTAAGAGGTGTTCGTGACGGTGCGGATAATTTCGTCATCAGCCTTGCTGGAACGATCCGACAATTCCCGGTTGGATTATCCGTCAATACGACTACGATAGAAAATTCAGGAGGTGTATGGCATGTGCTGAATAATGGCGGCAGTGAGGTGTTGGGTGTTGACCAATCTGGAAACATGCGGGCTGGTAATTTTGTTCTGACTCCTATTGCTTACTCGCCGTCCATTGCGCCGAATGGTGGTGCATTCACTGCAAGCATTGTCAATGCTTACTATGTCCGTCATGGAAGTCTGATACACGCGGATGTGTATTACAATATTTCCGCAGCAGGATCGGCATTCGGATCTCTAAATATAGGACTTCCGACTACGGCTACTGCCAGGGCGATTATTAGCGGATCGGGGTCTATTACTGGCGGTAAATCACTGCAAGCACAGTTTGCAGGCGGTTCAGCTACTGTTGCCATATTCAACGTATATGACGGAACAACGCCATGCACAACGGTCGGAAATGGCCATGTTTCTTTCTATTATGAATCAACCTAACAATGGCCCCTCATGAAAAATTTCACCATCAACGCCGACGAAAAATCCCTCCTCAAAGTTATGATTGAGAATGCTCCGCAAGGCAGTTCGATGAACATCGGCCAGGTGCGCCAGGCTATCCGCGTATTGGATATCGTAGAGGCGGCAACGGATAGCGTCAGCTTGGAAGATTCCGATCATAGCTACCTACTGGAGCGCTTCAATCAGGGTAGTTTCATCCGGGCGGATAAGATGCTGCTCGTCCTGTTCGATCGCATCAGCACAGCAGCATAAGAATTAGTTTTTTATTTCTTGCAAAACGAAACCAATTTATCCACCACCCTGAAAGGGAATCGCCATGTACCAAGTACCGCAAGCAGGTAACGGAGAGCCGCCGCCAAAACCAACGGCACCGATTTACAAGAAGCCAAAGAAAAAGTGATTTTGTATGTAATTTTATTGGCGTTGGCATTAATACTCAACGTCAAGAACAAGAAAATGTTCGTTCTGTCTTTAGTGGTCGGTTCGAACATTTTCATACCTATTCCCGATGCAAATTTTTACCTGATTTGCATTTTGTTCGAGATAGTGACGGCGCTATTGGCATATAAAATAGACGCGACGGCATCTCGGGTAGTAATTAGAATATCGTCTTTACTGGTCGTTTTTCACGCTTTAGGGTACTGGTTTGATGGTCATCCTCCAGAAAGCCCGTACCATATTCTAGTTAAAATCTGCGAGCACTCGAACCTTTTAGCGTGCATCATTTTCTCAAGCAAGTTTATTGATAAAAAAGGACAATAATGTCATCGGTTGAATATTCAATTCTGGCTTTTATTGCTACGATATTGGTTGGCGTCATCGGGTATTTTCTAACTGATGCCCACAATCAGCTAAAAATAAAAGCCGATAAAGAATCCCTGACAAATGCGGTAGATTCTCTTCGCCGAGAACAACTTGCAGCGGAAGAGCGATACAGGCGCGAGGCTGACAAGATGGAAAAGCAATATGACGTCAAGTTCGCAGGCATGGTTAGGGACGTATCCGACAGGATGAACACTATTGAAAACAATCTTTCAAAGCAGATTGATTTAGTGATTCAATTGCTCAAGCGGGACAATCCATCATGAATTTCAATCAAGCATTCGACCGGTTGATCAGCAATGAGGGCGGGCTGGTGGACAATCCGAACGATCCTGGCGGACTGACGCAATGGGGAATTTCAAAGCGGTCATATCCGACCGTTGACATCCGAGCATTAACAAGGGATCAGTCTAAAGAAATATATTTCAGAGATTTTTGGCGTCGCGGCTCAATGGATGAATACGATCCTGCCATTGCATTCCAAGCATTTGATGCGGCCGTAAATCACGGCATAGAAACGTCCGTAAGGCTGCTACAGCGCGCCGCAGGAGTCGCGGAGGATGGTCATATCGGCCCTGTCACGGTCGCTGCAATTAAGGCTAAGTCCGTCACTGACATGCTGATGTTGTTCATAGCTCACAGAATAAAATTCTGGGCGAAATTATCAACGTGGGACACTTTCGGGCGCGGATGGGCGAACCGTGCGGCGGATGATCTTATTTACGCCTCGGAGGATTCGTGATGGACTGGAAATCATTGTTAGGTGGAATTGCGCCTGCCATAAGCAGTGTTTTGACGGTCGCAGGCGGACCGGTAGGTGCTGTGGCAGGTGCCGCACTGTCGGCAGTCAGCAATGCGGTTCTAGGACATCCGAACGGTACTCCCGATCAGGTTGCGCAGGCCATACAAGCAGGATTGCCGCCTGAATCCGTGGTCAAGCTACAGCAAGCAGACAACGAATTTAAACTGTCGATGGAGCAGCAAGTAACGGCTCAATTGGGGCAGCGCGTGCAGAATGCTTCCGA
>WNFR01003809.1_pt1 | contig 15934 bp, 10 predicted proteins | sample 5400221 | NCBI WGS metagenome assembly WNFR01 (sample SAMN13153357, study PRJNA577476) | soil metagenome | isolation source: 40 cm soil under Madrone tree | place: USA:California | collected 2016-06-14 | reverse complement strand
TCCAAAAGGAGCAGGCACGCGTTCAAGTAAGCCTCATACAGCACGTCCACGTGGACGTAAGCCGCAAGCCCACGGCCATTGCGGACATGTTGGGCATTGGGGTCGGCTTGGTTCTGTCCAAAAGGCCCCTGTCCGTTTTTAACCGCCAGCCATGACGCCTGGTCCGTCATGTAGTCGATTCCAGGAACGTACGTTGTCAGGCTCTGGCTGACGGGCACCGCCCCATAGTTAAACGGCTGTAGGAGGAACTGTGACATGTAAGGGCCCAGCAAATCGCCCGCCGTGAAGCCTCTGAAAAGGTTTTGGGGTGTCACCGGCTTGGGGTGGGAGCATGCGCGAAGAGAGTTCAGCTCGGCGATGGTCAAACGCGGATGGATTTCCGCTGTTCACCGCATTCAGAAGGCTTTGATAAGAGCTGGAATCCACCTCCCCGATGCTGTTATGTATCAAGCCTTTAGAATAGTTGCCAATGTGATTAGGGAAGTTGGTTTCATCCCCGTTGGTCACCTGCTGCGGAACTGGTATCAGCGATTCTGCGGTGGCCGCATTCACGCGGTTATTAAACGATTGGATTACGCGAGGATTCGTAACTCCCACCGGCGGAGACACACTGCCAGGGCTGCCTGACCCGAGGGTACCACCCAACTGTGCAGAGGCCGTGCTCGGGCTCGCCAGAACCCCTACCGCGAGGGTTGCGGCGACGCCCACTTGTTCCAGAAACTCGCGCCGACCCGAGCCTACCAATTTTTTCCTTGGGCGAACCGCTCCAGCGGAAGGAGCACTAGTTGACGGCTGGTTCTGCTCTCGCATGGGACATCTCCTTGGATCATTGCCGCCGGTAGCCACTCCCACCGCGACACAAAGCTGCGCAGAATCTGGTGAAAATGGCAACTTCCTTGGCATCTACTCAATTTCGCGCTCCCTCGTTTGATTCAAATCCATCGACATCCAGGGCCCACGAGGTTACTCGCACCAACAAAGTAGGTGTATTGTTCAGGAGAGCCGCAGTTTGTCCATCAGGGAAATGCCTGCTTATGCTCCCGGGTATTTTCCTTGCGTGTGCCCGTGTCCAGTTCAGCGCTTCGGCTGCAGATTGCGAAGATGGTTGTGGCGTCTGCCGTCAACGATGAAGGGGATCAAATCTACCCGCGAAAGTGGAATCACGAGTTCATTGGTCTGCCTCAGGTCACAGACCAACGGACACCCACCTTCACGGCGGAAGAGGTCGCAAAGATCACCAAGGCGGCGGAGGGTCAGCTTCGCGTTCTCTATTCCCTGCTCGGATGCACAGGGCTAGAGGCTTGGAGATGGTCAGAATGTGTTGGCCTACTCGAAGAAGTCCCTTTGCCTGCACACTGGCTCTCGTTGGATTTTCTGGTCCGCACTCTGTTGCTGTTCATTGGGTACGAGTCTCTGCCCCGAAGCTCCATTTCCCGACGGCTTGCCTGCTCCTGCCGCGGCCGCCGCAACCTTCGGCGGTTCCTCGGACGGCGGGAGTGCCGGGCGCTCGATGTATTGCGGCTTTCTGCTCTCAAGCTGGATGTACGGGAGGCTCATCCGCGCCACGAGGTTCCCGCACTTGAGATAACCGTGCATCTTTTCAAGGCCGCTGATCTCGCTTGCCATCACGAGCGGCCTGATCTCGCGTTCGAGGTTATAGCCCTTCGATTTGCGCGATTGTGGGAATTCTCAGCTCGTCCGGCTCTCGCGTAGGGCTTCACTGAGCGTATTCTTCGTCCGTGACTTTCGTGCTGATGGATTTGGTTCGAAGCGAGGGCATGAAACTCACCCAATAAAATCAACAGGTTCCCATACGGGAACCATTGGTTGCTGCGCGGCGCTCCGCGGAAAGTGATTTGCGGCAAGCCGCTGGATTTTCAGCAAGTTCCCCGATAGCAACCAAAGTTGCTATCTATACGGCACCCGTTTGGGGGTGACGTGTCAGTCCAACTCCGGTGCCGAAGGCACCGCTCTTCGCAGAACGCCGCTCGGACCAACGATTGGCGCTATCAACCCTGTTCGCCATACTCCAGCCGAAGCTCCTCCAGCCACCGCTGAATCTCCGGGATGGCCAACGCCCTCTGGAACAGCTCGCGTAGGCCATCCCACTCGCTCTCGGTGAAGTCGACGGACACGTCGTGCGTTCGGCGCACTTGGCATGCTCACGAACCGCAACAAGGGGTACACGCCGGGTACACGGAGAACGACGCGCGCGTAATTCCTTTCAAATCAAGACGAAAGAATGGTGGAGGCGGGGGGAGTCGGAATATTCAGGCGTGTTGAAAACACGCAACTTATTGATTTTCCCAGACGCCAAAAACGCAGAAAACTGCAAAATTGAGCTGAACTGCAACGTATCTGGAACGCGGGATTTTCAGCTTGCTGGCCAATTCTGTGAGGAAGATCGCACTTCTACTATAGGCGCTTCGTAACTCCAAATGACTTTGGCGCGTTGCCGTCCCAACTTCCACCGCGAAGCTGGTCATCTAGCCGGCTATCGTGGCGGGAGACCTTAGGGGCCGCAAACATTTGGCCCGAGTTGTGCACAATCACTACGCGATCCTCAACATGAGGAGTTCGCGCCGCATTGTTCGCGTGATTGCCATTAGATCGCGATAACCTTGACAACTCAGGCGGAGCTTTATAGCGTAGGCAATTCTTAGGATATTCAAGTGAGCCACGGGGCTTGGGCAACCTCCCCATCTCGGGTTCGTTTTGCCGGTAGCTGAGCGATTCTTTCGGTGACACCTTTGCGCAGAGTGGCCCTCCTCGCCGTCCTGTTTGGCCTGTGGTCTGAGATCCAGGTTCACGCCCAATCTACCAATGCATCGCTGACCGGCCGAACCACGGACTCCAGCAAAGCAGTCATCGCGGGTGCCAAAATTATCGTCATCAATACGGGCACACGCATGCGCTACGAAAGCTTTACGAACCAGACGGGAAGTTACTACGTCACGAACTTGCCTCCCGGAACGTATCGCGTCGAAGCCGAAAGGCTGGGATTCAAGGCCGTGATCAAATCTGATGTCATTCTCCACGTGCAGGACACACTCGAAATCAATTTTGAAATGGAGTTGGGTTCTGCGTCGGAAAGCGTCACTGTGCAGGGAGGCGCTCCGTTACTCGATACCGAATCTTCGACCATCGGCACGGTAGTGGAACAACGGAAAGCCAACGAACTGCCCTTGAACGGCCGCAACGTTTTTAACCTGATCGAATTGGTTGCCTCCGTGGTCCCGCAGGGCAGTTCCACCGGCACGCCTGTGGGGGTGAATCCTTTTGGCTGGGGCAATTATCAAGTAAATGGCTCGTTCGGCAACCAGAGCGCCGAATACCTGGACGGCCAGCCGCTCAACATCGGTTACATCAACCTGCCTGTCCTGATTCCGACGCAGGATTCAATACAGGAGTTTAGGGTTCAAACCAGCAATCTGGGGCCGGAATGGGGCAAGTTCTCGGGCGGTGTGACTAACTTAAGCACAAAATCCGGAACGAATTCACTCCACGGCGAGGCATATGAATACGTTCGCAACAAGATCTTCAACGCCAACGATTTCTTTCTCAACGCTGTTGGGAAATCCAGGCCGCCCTGGGTGCAAAACCAGTTCGGAGCAAATGCCGGCGGGCCTGTGAATTTTTCGCGCAACGGAGGCCGCAACAAGACATTTTGGTTTTTCAGCTGGGAAAGCTTCCGGCTGCGGACAGGTCAGCCATTCACTACCACGGTTCCCGATGCGAAAGAAAGAATTGGCGATTTTTCTGAAATATGCAAGTCAGGTTTCACTGGCGGTATCTGTAACGATCGCCAAACCGACGCTAACGGCAAATCCGTTGTCATCAATCAGGTTTATGACCCGTGTGCGGGCAGCGTGAACGCTGAGGGAGCTTGCCCGGGTAGCACGGCCACTCCCACCCCGTTTGCAGGCAACATCATTCCGGCAGGCCGGATCAATCCCACATCCGCGAAACTCCTGAATCTCTGGCCTGCGCCCAACAATGCCACTGCCTCAACCAATAATTTCACCACGGTAGCCAGCACGGGTGGAGATCAAAACCAGGTGGTTTGGCGCATGGATCACAACATCAAAAACAGGCAGCGGCTTTTTCTCCGGTTCAGCTACTGGAACATTTTGGACTTGCCCATCGATCCGCTGGGAAGCGGTTTGTGTGCCGACCGCTGCTCGGAGAGCTACCACAGCAGCGCCCTGGCCGCCGGGTACACTCACACATTCACGCCAACAGTCATCTTTGGTTTCAACGTCAGTGTTAGCCGTTTCAGCTATAACCGCAGTCCGAAGAATTCTGGATTTGACCTCACGACCATAGGTTGGCCGGTGACTTACAACCAGAGTGTCCCCGCTGTCATGCGAACTCCGCCGACGCCGTGCGTCGCGAACTTTGCTGATAACATAATCTGCACCCAGGGACAAAGCTTCATTCAAGACCGCAACACCCAGTACAACCTGTCGCCCAGCATCTCCATGCTTCGAGGGCGCCACCAATACCAAGTCGGCTTCCAGTTCGAGGTTGGCCGCGATAATTACGCACAGTCCAACATCGCGAGCGGGGCATTTGATTTCTGTTCTCCTGGCCAGGCCTGCTTCACCAGCCTGCCCGGGGTCTCCGGGACCGGATTTTCATTTGCAGATTTCTTGCTCGGGTACGCCGACAATTTCAACAACTTCGTAAACCATTTTTTTGCTCAAGCTGTCGTTCCAGCTTTCACGGCGGGACAGCAGATTTACCGGGCGGTCTATTTTGCTGATTCGTGGCATGCGACCAACAAGCTGACTCTGAACTTGGGCTTGCGTTATGATCTGCAGGGGCCCTGGTCAGAGCGGTTCAACAGGCTGTCTTACTTCGACCCAACTGCTACGAACTTCCTTACGCAATTTCTCCCCGCGGGCTCAACACCCCTGAAGGGGGATGTGTTTCTCCTCAATTCTGGAGACCGGAACAATATTCCCCTGGAGAAAATTGACTTTTCGCCGCGCGTCGGACTGGCTTATGGCGTCAGCGCAAAGACTGTTATTCGTAGCGGCTACGGAATCTTCTGGATTCCAAACTACGTGTCCTTCGGTCTCAACCCGCTGAATGATATGGTCAATGCCGCGACCACTACGTATTCGGGAACAATCGACGGGACTCACCCGGTCAACACCATTGCCCTTCCGTTTCCAGCCGGCATTTCAGCTCCGCCCGGGCGAAGCCTCGGCGCCCAGGGGACGCAACAATTTCTCACCCAGGTCGTGCAGTCGATCACCGAGGCGTATCCCGCGAACCATCCAGCAGGTTACGTCCAGCAGTGGAATCTCAACGTCCAGCGTGCTCTGCCGGTGGACTTTTTTCTTTCCGCGGTTTACGTGGGTTCGAAAGGGACGCATCTAGAGCAATACTCCCAGCAAATCAATCAAATCTCGGACGCTTTGCTTGCGCGAGCAGCGGCGCAAATCGACCTGACGCTCCCAAATCCCAGACAAAACGTCGCCATCGTGCAATCCTCGCCAAATCCGTTCTTCATCAACGGCCAGGCGCTTGCGCTCACGGGGTCGACAACGACCAAGGGACAGCTCCTTCGTCCTTACCCCCAGTACACGAGCGTGCAGCTCGCCGGCCAAGGGTCGTACGACAGCATCTATCACTCGTTTCAGCTCACAGTACAGAGACGGTTCGCGGGTGCCGGGTCGCTGCTGGTCGCTTACACCAATTCGAAGCTCATCAGCGACACCGACACGCTTACTTCGTGGCTGGAGACAGGCGTCGGTGGGATTCAAAATAACAACAATCTGCGCGGAGAGCGGTCTCTCTCCTCGCAGGATATTCCCCAGCGTTTGGTGGTGAGCTACGTCCTCGATCTCCCGCTCGGCAAAGGTAAGAAGTTTCTCTCGGGGGTTGGTGATGCGGCAGAAAAGATTGTAGGGGGATGGGGCGTTGACGGCGTCACCATATTCCAGCGAGGATTCCCGCTGGTCTTTACGAACGGACAGCTCAACGGCACCACACTTTTTGGCGGAGGTTCCCGCCCGAACCTTGTAGCCAGCTGCCCTCCGTCGGTGTCCGGAGCCGCCACTGCAAAGCTTGGGGATCCAAATAATCTGAACACACCGCGATGGTTCAACTCCTCTTGTTTTACGGCACCGCCTGACTTCACTTTCGGAAATGAGCCGCGCGTGGATCCCCGACTGCGCTCGCAGGGAGTGGATAATTTCGACTTCTCCCTGTTCAAGAGAACAAGGTTTGCCACCAACGACCGGCTCGGCCTCGAGTTTCGGACGGAGTTCTTCAACATTTTCAATCGGACTCAGTTCGCTCCGCCCAACACCATTTGCTGCGCCGCGAACAATGGGAACTTCGGGGTCGTAACCAGCACGGCTCCCGGGACAAATCCGCGGCTGGTTCAATTCGGGTTGAAATTCATCTTCTAGAATGTGACGTTCGAAAGAATTGAAATCCGTCCCCAGACCATACGTGCGTTTGTGGATTTCTGTGCCAGACGCGTGAAAATTTCTTGAAGAATCAAGACTGATGGCTGGCATCGAAAAATCTTCTCATTCGACCAGCAAGTGGTGTATGTTGCGACAAGCATCGGAGCTTGCCTGGGGGAATGCGCCGGTGTTCGGGGTGTCTCGCTGATTGTGCAGCGTTAAGCCGTGGAATTGAGTGTTACGCATGAGTTCTCCGCCGCAAGGACGCACGCTCACATTTCCCATCGCTTGGAGCCGGGGACAGGGGCAAGAACTCGCTGTCCCGGCGCCGAAAGCCGCTGGAGACCGCTCTCCGAGCGATGAGGAAGTGATGGCTCGTCTGCAGTCCAATGATTCCAGCGCCTTGGAGATTCTCTTCGGCCGGTACGCTCGCCTTGTGCTCGCCATTGCACGCGGCATCGTCCGCGACAGCGGCGAGGCCGAGGATGTCGTCCAAGAAGCGTTTTTCTACTTGTATAAGAAATCGATGCTTTTTGACGAGGCCAAAGGAAGCGCGAAGAATTGGATTATTCAAATCGCGATGCACCGGGCTCTGGACAGGAAGTCGCATCTGGCACGAAGGGGCTTTTACGCTGGTACAGACATCGCCGCTCTCGGCGATACTTTATTGGGGGAGACGGATCTGGACCGGGAGATCGGCGCCAAGCTCAACCGCGTGCAGCTTGAGAAAGCCTTTGAGCAGCTTCCCGAAATGCAGCGCCTGACGCTTGAATTGTTTTATTTCGAAGGATTGGATTTGCGCGAGATCAGCGAGAAGCTCAACCAGCCATTGGGGAACAGCCGCCACTACTTCTATCGTGGTTTGGAGCGGTTAAGAAAAAGTGCCTTTGTCCAGAGGCTCAGGGGAAATAAACAATGCTAGACGAGAGATTCAGGGAGCTCACTGCCCTGGCCAATTCTGGCGCCCTCACGCCGCTCGAACGATCCGAGTTGAATTCGCATTTAGACCATTGCGAGGAGTGCCGTGAGGCCGCACTCGAATACCGCATTCTGGCGGCAGAAGGAATTCCCGCAATTGCCGCTGCTTACACCGACCGGGCAGCCCAGGGAAGCTGGGACGAGGAAGCATCCCTAAATAAGCTGCTCGCACGTGTGCGGTCAGACCGGAGAACTGTTGTAGAGCGGAACGGGCACCCCCGGGTTTCCGCACCGCCTCCCGTTTTGCGTCGAATCATCGCGAATTCCTTCGCGCAAGTCGCGTTCGCGGCCTGCCTTGTGATCGCGGTCGGGTTCCAAGCCTATCGCATTGGGATTCGGGCACAGAGCGCTGCCAGCCCAACCCCGGTGCTTCCTGACGAGCGGCTCCAGAAGCTAGCGGCTGAAAAGAAGTCCGCGGACGAACTGCTTGCGGCCCAAGCCGCAAGGCTCGCGCAACTGCAGGAACAAAGCGCACGGGAGGAACGAGAACTAGCGAAACTGCGAGCGGCGTTGCGTGAGACGGAAGAGCACTCGAAAGAACTCCTGGCGGCTAACAGCCAGTCCGGAGGGAAGCTGCAAGAGCTCTCGCAACAACGCGACACTCTGAACACCCAACTGCAAGACGCGAACCACTCTTATCAGAATGTTCGAACCGAACTCGCAAGCCTGCGCGCCGACCGCGAAAGGGTATTGATCAGGACTACATCGCTAGAAGCGAGAATTGAAGAACTCACGGCCATCAACCGAGATCAGGAACGCAGACTCAAAGACTCGGAACAGTATCTCGCTTCCGACCGGGACATTCGCGAGCTGATGGGTGCGCGAAAGCTTTATATTGCGGATGTTTTCGATGTGGATAGCGGCAGCCGCACGAAAAAACCATTCGGCCGGGTGTTTTACACCCAAGGTAAATCTCTCATCTTTTATGCGTTCGATCTCGATCGCCAGCGCGGGGTTGTGAATGCCAACACCTTCCAGGTATGGGGCCAAAAGGAGACGGCGGAGGGAGAGCAGGCGCTGCCCTTGAACTTAGGCATTCTATACATGGACAACGAAACTAATCGCCGATGGGTGATGCGTTTTGACGATCCCAAGCAACTGGCGGAGATTGACGCAGTGTTTGTCACGGTCGAGCCGCGTGGCGGCAGCCAGAAACCAACGACAAAACCGTTCCTTTACGCCCTCCTCCGGAACGACGCGAATCATCCGTAGAAACTGAAAGTCTGCTGAGGGGTTCTTCCCTCAGACCGCAAGCATAAGGGCATTCGCCCCGGCCAGTATTCCTTCGGGCTTTTTTCGTGCTTCTTTCCCGCCCATCAGTAAGGCTGGTACATATCTATTCTCTGCTACGTAACAATGAGTAAAATCCGGAAAAGTGTCGAGGTGTTGTGTTGCGCCAAGGAGTTTCATTACTGGAACTGAGGGTGTGGTGTGTCACGCGGGCTCAGGAAATAGCCAGAGCTGTCAGTTGGCGTGTTAGGAGCGCAGATCATGAAAAAGTCACATGTCCAGTGTCTTGTGGCGTTTGCGTTGGGGGTTTCATTCGTTGTCGCTTGCATGGTGATGCTCACCCAGCCGGTGTCGGCTCAGTCGACCTATGGGACGATCACCGGGTCCGTTACGGACTCCTCGGGGGGCGCAATCGCCGATGCGCAAGTGACGCTGACCAATCTCGGCACGTCGGAAAAGCGAACGCAACCTACTGGGAGCGATGGCCTGTACTCGTTTGTGAACCTGTTTCCGGGCAAGTACAAGATTGACGCCGAGAAAACGGGTTTCAAGCGCACGACCCGCACAGATATCGTGGTCGAGGTACAGCAGACGTCTCGCATCGACTTGACCATGCAGGTAGGTGAAGTGACCCAGACGGTCGAGGTTACTGGCGAGACGCCGCTACTTCAAACGGAAACCTCCTCGCTTGGGCAAATTGTCGACGAGCGCGAGGCCACGGAGCTGCCCCTGAACGGGCGCAACATTTTTAATCTCGCCTTTGTCGCTCCCTCCGTGGTTCCGCAGGGAAACTCCTATGGCACGCCCGTCGGTAAGAACCCCTTCGACTTCGCTAATTTTCAAGTGGGCGGGTCCTTTGGGAACCAGAGCGCAGAGTATCTGGACGGCCAGCCGCTCAATATCGGCTATATCAACCTGCCGCTCATCATTCCGACCCAGGATTCGATCGGGGAATTTAAAGTCCAGTACAACAATGTGGGTCCTGAGTGGGGCAAATTCTCCGGCGGTGTCATCAACTTCAGCACTAGGTCGGGAAGCAACGAATGGCACGGTACTGCGTACGAGTACCTTCGCAACAAAGTTTTGAACGCGAACCAGTTTTTTGCCAATGCTGCCGGGATCAAGCGATCGCCGTTCACCCAGAATCAATACGGAGCGACCTTAGGCGGCGCTGCGGTCAAAGAGAAGCTTTTCTTCTTTTTCAGTTGGGAATCCTTCGCTTTGCGCCAGGGGACCGTGTTCACGACAACGGTTCCGACGCTTGCAGAACGCGGGGGCGATTTCTCCGATGTCCGCCTTCCAAGGATCTTCGACCCACTCTCAGTAAATCCCGCTTGCCCTCCGACCAGCACTTGCCCCCGCACGCAATTTACGTTCAATGGCACACCCAATGTTATTGATCCGGCTCGCATCAATCCGACTTCCAAGTTTTTGCTGGGTTTGTTTCCGAATCCAACCGACAACACTAAGATAGTCAACAACTTCGTAAAGTCGACCGGGCTGGGCGGGAATAGCGACGAATACATTCCCCGCGTGGATTACAATATTAACAGTAAGAGCCGTATTTTTGGCCGCTACAGTTATTGGAAGCTGGCGGATCTGCCGCGCGACCCATTCGGCACGGGCCTTTGCCAGGACCGTTGCACCGAGACGTATCACACCAACGCCCTTGCTATTGGCTATACTTATACAGTCAATCCGACAACTACCGCGGACTTGAATGTCAGCGCCAGCCGTTTCCGCTACCTCCGTGTACCCGTCAATGCCGGGTTCGACGTTACGAAGGAGTTTTTTCCGGCGGCGTATAACCCCGCAGTCCCCAGCATAGAGCGAACCCCCCTGACGCCCTGTCTCGGAATTTCCGACTCTCTAATTGGTTGCAGCCAGGGACAGAGTGCGATTTCAGACAAAGACACACAGTACAACTTCTTGCCGCGAGTCACCGTGATCCGTGGGCGGCACACTTTCGTCGCGGGCGGGCAGTTTGAATTCTCATATGACAACTATTTGCAAACCAACACAGGAGGAGGCCTCATTTCCTTCAACGGGTTCTGGACGCAAGATAATGCGAGGGGCGCCCCCAGCTCCAGCCCGGGGAGCGATATCGCCGACTTCCTTCTGGGCTTTGGCCTGGGGATTGGCTCCCCCTTGGGCAACCAGACATCGGGTGCTGTAAATATCTCTGGTCCGGTTGCCGGGAAGGAGTTCTATCGGGGTTTTTATGGCGGGGACACCTGGAAAGTAACCAATAAGTTGACGCTGAACCTGGGGTTTCGATGGGACTTTCCGGGCTCCTGGACGGAGCGCTTCGACAGGTTGACCTACTTCAATCCGAGCGTGGCGAATCCGGTTACGGGGTGCAGCGGGAGCACCGGAAGCCGCTGTCCCGGGGACCTGTTCCTGGTCAAGACCGGCGTAAACGGTGGCAGAAACAGTCTGCCGCTCGACAAACATCAGGCCATGCCGCGTCTGGGCTTGGCCTATAGTCTTGACAAGAAGACGGTGATCCGTGCCGGGTACGGAATATTCTTTATTCCCAACTTTGTGTCGTTCGGCGTCAACCCCTACATTGACCCAGTCGCCAGTTCTACTACCCCCTTCTTCTCCAGTATCAACCAGGGTTTAACTCCTGCCGCTAGGTTAGGCCCGATTCCAGGCGACCCGAACGCCAGCAACTGCACGTTGTCTGCGCCGGGCTTTGCTAACTTCACGTGCGCTACTCTGGGTCCTTTCGGCGCCACGCTGGTCGTCCCACCCGGTCGTAACCCTCAACCTCCGGTCGGGAGCGGACTCCCTAGCGGACCGTCGGGATTCATTCTCGCTCAGCAAAGTTTCTCGGCGACAGGTTTCACCGTCCAGAAGAATGGATCCGTGCAGCAATGGAACTTGGATCTTCAGCGCGAGCTGCCCGCGGGTTTCTTCGTCGATGTGGCTTACGCCGGGGCTCATGGCGTGCATCTGCCGCAGTTCAATACCAACATCAACCAGATACCGGACAGTTTCATAAGCCAGGCTGCTACCCAGTGTGCTGAGGTGAACGGGAAATGCACAGGCCCAGTCACGATTGCGCAGGTCGTCCCCGCGCCATATCCCTTCAGCACAAACCTTCCTGGAAGTTTGGGACCGGGAAAACTTATACAGGGTCAGCTTGATCGGCCATTCCCGCAATACACAGGCCTGAACCTCAACGGGCAGGGTTGCTGCGGCAGTACTTACCACTCGCTGCAGGCCACGGCGCTGAGGAGGTTTGCCGGCGGTGGAACCCTGCTTGTTGCCTATACCAACGCAAAGCTGCTCGCTACCGCGGACACTCTCACTTCCTGGCTGGAGGGAGGGGGTACCGGGGGCGTGGGGCAAATTCAGGATTGGAACAACCTGAAGGCGGAGAAGTCGCTGGCCTCCCAGGATGTGTCACAGCGCGCGGTAATCAGCTACGTTCTGGATCTGCCTTTCGGCCATGGCAAGAAATACCTCTCCGGCTTAGAGGGAGTGTCAGATAAGCTCGCATCCGGATGGGGCATCGATGGCGTCACGGTCTTTCAGCGGGGCTTCCCCCTGAAGATCAGTTATGGGGGGTCAACTGCGCTCTCGTCGTTGGGGCTTGGAACTGGAACCTTGAGGCCGAGCGTTGTATCTGGATGCAACAAGTCCGCTTCCGGGAGTGGGGGGTCCAGACTAAACCAGTGGTTCAACACTGCCTGCTTTGTGGCGCCACCGCTATACGGCTTTGGTAATGAGTCGCGGGTCGATCCGAGTCTTCGGCAAGATGGTGTTAAGAATTTCGACTTCTCGATGTTCAAGAGAACGACCTTCGGGCCGGGGGAGCGGATGAACATCGAGTTCCGGACGGAGTTCTTCAATATCTTCAACCACCCGCAGTTTGCCGCCCCGAATACGACTCAGGTGTCGCCCAACTTCGGGCACGTGACCAGCACGCTCGGCAATCCGCGGCTCGTTCAGTTTGGGTTGAAGTTCGCGTTCTAAGAGTTGAACGGGAAGGGGAATGGCTTAACGCCATTCCCCTTCCCGTTTTCTAAGCGTTTGTAACCCGGTTCGGCCATTGAAAGCAATGCGCTGCCGATAGGTAGTCTGGTTCTCTGCTCACTGAGTCGCGTCAGAGTCCCTCCCTTGACAATGTTTCTATCGTATTTTGCCGCTTCGAGCTTTGTTCGATATGCTCTGAGACGTTGGACGAGGCGCATCCGCGGGAGAGGGTTAGCCGGGCGCGGCAGACCCCCGCATCCGGTAACGGAGCAACGCTTGTCGAAATTTCGTCGGCAAAGGACTCGGATGAATAGATTGCTCAGCCGCCGGAGATTCCTGCGCATAGCAACGCTTGCTGCCGGTGTGCCGATTTTTGATGTGAGACTTCCCAGGGGTTTGGATTTCACCCTCCAGAATTCGCCCACGCCCCAGAAATACCTCATCGAAACCATGCCCGGCGGCGTCGCCCTATTCGACTACAACAACGACGGTCTACTCGACATTTTTCTCGTAAATGGTGGACGCGTGACCAGTCCGACACAGCTTCCAGAGAAATTTGATCGTGCCAACCCACGTTACTGGAATCGCCTTTATCGCCAAAACAAAGATGGCAGCTTCACGGACGTGACTGAAGCTGCAGGCTTGTCTATCGCTGGCACTGGTAACTACGGCATGGGCGTCACCGTCGGAGACTACGATAATGATGGCCTTCCCGATCTCTTCGTCACGAGCTACGGAAAGAACATCCTGTACCACAATAACGGCAACGGAACCTTCACCGATGTCACCGCCAAAGCAGGAGTCGCAGGCGGCGGCTGGTCCGTCTCTGCAGGTTTTTTCGACTTCGATAATGACGGCCATCTGGATCTTTTTGTAACCCGTTACATGGAATGGGACACCAGACACAGCAAGACCTGCGGTGGGGCTTGGCAAACCTACTGCCCGCCGGGCGAATTTCCCGCTACTACAAACCTTCTTTATCGCAATCGCGGCGACGGAACCTTCGAGGACATTAGCCAGAAATCCGGCATCGCCGCCAAGAAGGGCCGCGCTTTAGGCGTGGCCTTCGCCGACTATGATGACGACGGCTTCACGGATATCTTTGTCGCCAACGATGGCATGCAGCAATTCCTCTTCCACAACAACGGCAACGGAACGTTCGCTGAATGCGCTCTCGAATCCGGCGCCTCGCTCTCCGCGGACGGCAAGCCACTTTCCGGCATGGGCACCGTGTTTCAGGACTACGACAACGACGGCAAGCCCGACATCGTCGTTACCGAGCTGCCCCGCGAAATCTACGGCCTCTACCACAACGATGGCGAAGGCTCGTTCAGCAATCGAAGCCTCGAAGCCGGCCTCGGCGCACTAACCGCCGGCAGTTCGGGATGGGGCGCCGGCCTGGAAGACCTCGACAACGACGGCTGGAAGGACTTGTTCGTTGCTCAGGGCCACGTGCTAGACAACGTCGAGGCCATCGACCATTCCCTGCATTATCTGGAGACGCCTTTGCTTGCCTTGAATCATGGTGGACGTTTCGAGCGCGCGGAATCTGGAATTACAATTCCAGTGGCGGGGCGCGGACTGGCCTTTGGAGACTTGAACAATGATGGCTGGATAGATGCCGTGATGACCGTATTAGGCGGGCATCCGATCGTGCTAATGAATCGCGGCGGCGATCGCCATTGGCTAACGATTTTGCTGCGCGGCACACGCAGCAACCGCGACGGACTCGGAGCGCGCGTCCGCGTAAATGGACAAACGCGCTTCGCCACCACCGCGGGAAGCTATCTCTCCGCGAACGACAAGCGTCTCCACTTCGGCCTGGGCGACTCTGAAGTTGCCACCGTCGATGTTATTTGGCCTTCCGGCGCCCATCAGATGTTGAAGGACGTACGCGCCAATCAGTTTCTCGAAATTCGCGAACCGGAGCACCCGTGATACACGCAGCGCTTTTTTTCTGGCTTGCATTGCAAAGTGTTTCGCCCGAAGGCGCTCAGCACATGCAGGCAGGCGTTGATGCGCATAAGCAAGCGCAGTTTGACGTGGCTATCAAGGAATTCCGAAAAGCTACGGAGAGCGATCCACATTTCGCGCAAGCGTTTCTCAATCTTGGGGAAGTTTACCTGGAAACCCGCGACTATCCAGCCGCTGTCACCGCGCTCAAGCGGGCCTTGGAACTAAGCCCGGAGCTCGACGCCGCGCACCTGCAGTTGGGCTATGCTTTGCTGGCACAAGGTTACGCGGAGGAGGCCATTCCTCACCTGCAGCGCGTGAACGCGCAAGAAGCTTTGGGAATTGCTCAGATTGATACGGGACAATACGAGAAGGCCGTCGCAAACCTGAATGCGGCATTGGTGAAACGTCCCGGTGATCCGGATCTGCTGTATTATCTCGGCCGGGCCAGCGGTCTGCTTTCGAAGCGTGCCATCGACACTCTCCTCGGAGCCTACCCCGACTCCGCGCGCTCTCACCAGGCCATGGGCGAAAACTATTTTGTGTTGCGCCAGATGCCGCAGGCCGCGGCGGAATTCGGCGAGGCGTTGCACCAGCGTCCGGAAATTCCTGGTCTGCATCTGGAACTGGGATTGGTATACGCCGGTGCCGCGCAATGGGATAAAGCTGAAGAAGCGTTTCGAGCGGAGGCCAAGCGGCAGCCGGGCAACGCGGAAGCTGCTTACCGCCTTGGGGCAGCACTGCTCCAGCAAGGAAAAACTCAGGAGGCGCGAGCTGAATTGGAGCGGGCCGACAAATTGCAGCCCGACATGCCTGAAACGTTGTATTCGCTTGGCAAAGCAGCCTCGCTCGACGCCGACCTCCCGCTTGCGGAAAAATCATGGACTCGCGTAATCGCATTGGAGAAGGAAACCTCGCTTGCGGCCCAGGCCCATTTCGGACTGGCCTCTATCTATCGCAAGCAGGGTAAGAGTTCGGAGGCTCAACGCGAAATGCAAGAGTTCAAGAGATTACAAAGTGCCATCGAGCCTCCGAGATCGCAGCCAAAGTAGCGGCGATTCGGCGCCATTAAATCCTTAGAAACGAAAGGGCTTGCTAAGTGCCTAGTAAGTTGATTACCGGACGAGTTGCTTTCCTGCGCACCCGCCCACTCGCGCTGGGCATAAGTGGAACTTGGACGCTGGATATTCTGTGTAATCTATTGATTACACAGCAGTTAAAATCTTGGAGGCGGGGGGAGTCGAACCCCCGTCCGAAAAGCGCTACGACACGAAGCCTACATGCTTAGCTCAATTCCGTTTGGTTCGCCCGCCACGCTCAGAATGAGCAAGAAACGCAGCCGGCTAGTCCGATGAATCTCGCCC
>WNFR01011219.1_pt1 | contig 15935 bp, 17 predicted proteins | sample 5400221 | NCBI WGS metagenome assembly WNFR01 (sample SAMN13153357, study PRJNA577476) | soil metagenome | isolation source: 40 cm soil under Madrone tree | place: USA:California | collected 2016-06-14 | reverse complement strand
CCCGAGCCTTCTGTCGATGCTATTTTGCCCGGGGCGCCCTGATGGCCCGTCGAATGTTTCCATCAAGATGGAAATTGCTCTAGCCGTTTGAAAAACCCTCAGACGAGATCCTTCGCGGACGACTATCGCGTGCCCGGGCTGCTTTCGGTAATTTTTTCAGCCAAGCCTCACGCCACCACGAATAGATGCTTCTTGGGCAGAAAACCCGGCAGGTACTGTAGCGCGATTGGCACCAGACGTTCCCTAGAATGACGGCGGGCGTCTTGAGCGACGCCATCCTTCCTGTCTTCTCGTCGATGAAATTGGTCAGTCTCGCCTTCACGCGGAATTCCCGACTGCAAAAAGGCACGAGCTCGGCATCAAAGAAAAGGCCGCGATTCTTGTTGGCTGAGTCCAGGGTTGCGAGAATGTCGCCATAAGACTTCACGCGGACCAGATCGCCAGGCTGCAGGTTCAGATTCGAGACCGGCGCGGGTTGTCTAGGCGACAGGGTGCGGGTCCTCCTAGGGAAAGGAACGCCGCCCCAGAACGCCTGGAGGTAATCGTAAAGCCACCGGAGAGCGGGACTCCATAGCCGATTTCTTCTCCTGGGCACCATCCCTCTGACGAAACCCAATCAGACCAGATAGATAAGCGTTTTCAGGCTGTTGCGCCTCACCGGACTGTGTAACAACGGTGGGCAACAGTGCTAGTTCGTTTGGTTCGTCCTATGCGGCGCGGAGAGAGCTTCAACGCCTATTTCGTTCAGCGCATCCCAGCCGACGTGAAGTCGAGCGAGGCGGGGACCGTGCTACAAATTCCCGTCGGGGATCGGCTCGTCCCGGTGAAGGTCACAGAACACACGGCCGCCATTCGCGTCTCGCTGCGAACGGGTGATCCCAGCGAAGCAAAGGTCCGACAGGCGGCGGTTGCAGCGCACCTTGAGCGGGTGTGGCGAAGCCTTCGGGAGAAGCCGCGCTCGCTCACCTTGAAGGAGGCCGTGGCGCTCGCCGGTGAGGTCTACAAGACGTTCGCAGGTGCCCTCGAGGATAGGGGAGCGTCCAGTGGTCGAGAAAGATGCTGCCAATGATCACGGTAACCCCCTATGTGGAAGTCAAAGCGCGTCTCCTCCGAGAGTTGGAGGGCTATCGGCGCCTGCTGGCAATGACTGACGACCAGGACGCGAGGACCCTGCGAGGCATCATCCGCAGAACCGAGGAGGACCTTCGCAGGACCGAGCAGCATCGCGGGTGTGCGCCCCTTGAACTGACTCGCCCCGCCCTCCCGGAACCCTGCCTCAAGCCGGCCTGCCACGCCCCGAAGCAGTGCGCCGACCTCGGCTATTGCAACGCCCGCGATACCGCTGCAGCCGGCCTTGCACCGTGCCGCACGGCTGAATGGAAACGCCGTCGAGCAGCCCAGCGCAAGGCGGACTTCGTCTGAAAGGAGGGATAGAAGAATCGCTCCCAACGAGTCGTTGCGGAGTGACCGAACCGAACGGTCTATTGCTACGAATTGCCGCCCTGACTATCTATTTCCGCCCTGATTATGGCCCTGACTATTTCCGCCCTGATTATTGCCGCCCCACGTGGAAGCGTGGGCTTCAGTCGGGACGGAGGCCACTGACAGCAGCATCGCCATGGCAGGCGGGGTCACGGCGGCAAACCTACCGCATCTCTTCAAGAATTCTCGGCGGGCGCTGATGCTGTCTGGCTCGATCAGTGCTGCAGGTTCGTGCTTCATTCTACACTCCTCCCGAAGCGACAATGAGGTGGAAGGAGCGACACTGCAACTTGTCCGAAGGTAGTACTGTTTCGCTCCCCCTCATCCGCCCTTAGTCAAATCACCACCGGCCGGCGGAGCAATCGTCTGCCGGTGCCGCCGAGCGGGAAGATCCAGAAAAGCCAACTTTCCGATATTGCTCGAATCCCGCAGTAGCCGAGGGGATCACATGGCAGCAGCGATCCTACGAGCGGTGTGGCCCGACCAGGACGAATGAGCAAATTCCCAGTAGAGGGCTCGCGCTTTGCTGAAGAAGCGGCCGGGCTGTAACGCCCGATCTCCGATCCGGGTCACTGGGATCACTTTAGCATGATTGCCCGTGGCAAAGATTTCGTCAGCGAGCTCGAAATCCCGATACCGCAAGCTCTTCTCGACGACCTCTATGCCCGCGTGGCGCAGCAGGTGGATGACGCGTCGACGAGTAATGCCATTGAGAAACGTTCCGTTTGGCACGGGCGTCAGCACCACGCCGTACTTCGCCATGAAGACATTAGCATTGGACAACTCTGCGACATTGCCCAACATATCGCTCACTAGACAGTCGTCGAATCCTCGTCCGCGAGCCTCGATCAGGGCTCTGGCGTTGTTTGGGTATAGGCACCCCGCCTTGGCCTCGACCGGCATTGTTTCGTTGGTAGGACAGCGAAATGGCGAATGGGTAATAGAAATCCCGTTGGGCTTCGGCATCGGCGCTTCGTAGATGGTCAGGCACCAGCAAATGGAATCGGGGTCTTGCGCAACTGTCGACGGACCGTTTCGCACCGCCCAGTACATCGGCCGGATATACAGTTCGGCTTGGTCGTCGAACCGCGTTAAACCTTCGGCGACAAGCCCGAGCCAGGTCTCGACTGCAACTACGGGCTTCAGGAGCATCCTGGCTGCCGAGTGATTGACGCGCTCACAATGAAGACTGAGATCAGGCGTCAACCCTTCAAAGGCTCGAGCGCCGTCGAATACCGATGAGCCGGCCCAAGAGGCGTGCGTTCGCGAGCCCATGATCGGCACGTTTCCCTCTTGCCAATCATCTTCATAATATGTCCAGGTTTTCGACCATCCGCTCCCGCCAACCATCGGTTCCTCCCTGCCTTTTCATTGCGGAACCACTTCAAGACAACTTAAATCGGCACCCGGCCGCACAACGTGGCGCTCAAATCCTCTGATCGGCCGAGGCCGGTCGTTAAAACCGCGTATAGCCACACAGTTTGCCCGGTAAACCCGCCATGCTGAGGATCCCTTTCCCGAACATCGTCATGATGACAATCTGCCGGTCGGGGTCCAACTACGCAATTCGGGCGATGGACCCCTTCTTGGTATTCGATTGGTCAGCGCTACGTCCTCCCCGCTACGGCGCTGCCGTGCTGGTCCCTACTGTGGATTGCCTCTTGCCGCAGCACCTGGGATGTTCAACACCGGCCAAACGTCGGTGATGGCCCGCCATCGACGGCCCCGCGCTGTTCCCTCCGTAGGCATTGAAGCGCGATCGAAGCAGTGCGGGAGTCGGAAGCGGGGAGATCTCCGACCGGAGATCATCGAGCGCGGGTCACAAGACCGTCGACCGCGGGACCCAGCGTGTTCGTCGCTCGGGTCAAGCGAACAACGTATCTACCCACGAATTGCGTGCTGTCAGCAATTGGACGTCGGCATCACGGGCCCGGTCAAGTCCGCTGCACAAAGATGTTGCCAAGCACCAGAACATCCATCTTCGTCCGTAGGAAGCACTCCAGCGCCTCCACGGGTCGGCACACAATCGGCTCGTTCTCGTTGAACGACGTATTGAGCACCATGGGAATACCGGTGATTTCCCGAAAATTGTCAAGCACACGCCAGTAGCGCGGGTTCGTCTCACGGTGAACGGTCTGCAACCGTCCGGTACCGTCGACGTGCGTGACGGCCGGGACGAAGAAGCGCTTCTCCTTGCGGATCTGAAAGACCTGCGTCATGAAGGGGACGTCATCTTCTTCCTCAAACCATTCCGCGACGCGTTCACGTTGGATGGAAGGTGCGAAAGGTCTGAAGGATTCACGTCGTTTGATCTTCAGATTCAGTAAATCCTTGATGTCCGAACGACGAGGGTCGCATAGGATCGAGCGATTGCCGAGAGCACGCGGACCCCACTCCATTCGCCCTTGGAACCATCCCACCACCATCCCTCGCGCAACTGCTTCAGCTGCGCGCCGGCAGAGCTCACTCTCGTCGCAAACTTGCGCGACCCGACAGCGCTCGGCGGCAATATCCGCTCCGCGCTCCTGGATCAGAGCCTTGACTTCCGCAGCTTCGCAACCCGGCCCAAGGTAAGCATGGTCCATGACGCTTCGGCCCGCGAGGGGATTATTATTCAACACCGCAGGCAGAGACTTCCTATTCGTCGCCGAGCCTGACAGCTGATGCAAGACTGCGATAGCCGCCCCAATAGCGCCTCCGGCATCACCGGCCGCCGCCTGAACATAGATTCTCTTGAAAGGGGTTTGTCTCGTGACCTTTCCATTGGCAACCGAGTTCATGGCGCAGCCCCCGGCGAGCGTCAAGTTATCGAGTGCATAGCGTTGATGCAATTTCCTCAGCAGATGAAAGAAGGCCTCTTCGTATCTAACCTGCACTGACCGAGCAATATCGCGATGATGCTGTTCAAGCGGCTCGTCCTTTAGACGGGACGGGCCTAATATGGTCTCAAGCGCGGGGCTGAATAGGGTACCAACCTGGGGGCTTCCGCCACTCCACTGGTAGGCGACCTTTTCGCGATGGTGGCGAAAATAGGTGAGATCGAGCGCAAATGTCCCGTCATCTCGCAAGCGGACGATCTCACGCATCTGGGACATGAAACGAGGCTCGCCGTAGGCCGCGAGCCCCATCACCTTGTACTCGTCGCCGTAATTCGGAAAACCCAGATATTGGGTCATCGCCTGGTAAAAGGCGCCCAGGGAATGTGGAAACCAGACTCGCCCCTGGATCGAGAGGGAGTTCCCGCGGCCAACCCCCCAGCCGGAGCTGGCGAAATCCCCGAAGCCATCCACCGAGAGAGCGATAGCCTCTGCAAACGGCGACACTAGGAAACAGGACGCGAGATGTGCGAGATGGTGCTCCACTCTGTGGATTTGGCCCAAGAATTTGGTCCCAGGAATTGCCCTTTGCAACACCGCCTCCACAGAAGAACGCCTGCTTTGATTGCGCAGGCGATCCAGGACGAGCTTCGGGTCGGGACGCTGCATGACGGCATAACCAAGCCGCCGAACCAAATTGGCTTTAGGATCGCTGTTGAGCGCAATGTGATCCACATCGGCAAGCGTCGCACCAGCGGCCTTCAGGCAATAGCAGATCGCTTCCGCGGGAAAGCCGGCCCAGTGTTTGATGCGACGAAAACGCTCCTCCTCGGCGGCGGCGACAATCTGGCCATCACGCAGTAGGCATGCTGCCGCATCGCCGTGATATGCATTGAGCCCCAGAATGATCATTCTTGTACCCCGAAATCGCGACCAATGATGCCGCTCGAAGCTTGCGGGTTCATAACGCGTGCCGATACACGCGCCACCTTCTTCCCGTCCCTCGGGGTCGAAGCGCTCTCGATGTCATCGACGACCCAATCGGGCCTCGGGCCCATATTCAAAAGCCAGCGATAGATGCTTCGCATTCTTTCGCAGTTGCGGGCCTGGGAGAAATGGCCGAGACAGAGCCGGCGCCCATTCGCGCCCATTCTGCGAAGTTGTTCGTGAGACATCCGGGCGAGCCGATCGAGGCCGTCACGGATCCCGCGGCTGTCGGTCCCTATTTCCAGAGCGGCCCCCGATGCAAATCCCTCGGGGAGGTTGCATTGAGGCGTCATTAAGACGGGCAGACCGTGCGACCAGGACTCCAGAACGACCATGGGGACTCCTTCGCTCAGCGAAGGCAGAACAAAGGCTGTTGCAGCGGAGTAAGCGGCGGTCTTCTGGGCGCCAAATAGGGGACCCGAGAAGTGCACCCGGTCCGCAATCTCTAGTTCGTTCGCCAGCCTCCGAAGCTCGCGTTCGTGGCCTGCCTGGTCCCAGCCGGCAATTACGAGATGCCAGTTGTCTCCAGGCCCGCTAGCAAAGGACTGCCAAGCGTGCAGAAGAGGGATCAGCCCCTTTTTTGGATGTAGGCGGCCAAGATAGAAAAGGATCCTCGCGTCGGCGGGAATTCGGTCATGCCAAACCGCTTCCTCAGCGGCGCCGGGACTAGGTGTTTCCAGCCCATTGGGAATAATGCAGATCGGGTTACGCAGGCCGATCGCGCGCATCGCCGCCGCCTCTGCTCCGCAGAGCGCGTGAAGGCAGGCCGCGCTTTCCAGATGCCCCCGCTCATAGGCGAAGAGTGCCACCCTCTTTTTCCATCCGCTGTGTGCGAGGGCCCAGGGATCCAGCATGCCATGGGGGGAGATGATGCAGGGTCGGCCAGTGGCCCGGATCCAGCGCAGGCTGGCGACGGAATAGTGCATCCACAAGCCATGCACGTGCAGGAGGTCGAGATCGGCCGATTCCAGGGCTGCGGATAATCCAGGGGCATAGCCGAAAAGGTCGGGGCCGCGGGTTGGCAAGGCGGTCACGCGGGGACCCCAGCGGCCGTCCTCGGCCTGCGCCTGCCAGTCGGCGAGCCCGAAGACAGTGATGTGGCATTCCGGATCGCCCTGAAGCGAGAGGACCAGGCGCGAGACCGCCTCGCGCAACCCACCCGAACGGTGGGACAGCCAGCTCGTAAGCACTCCGATCTTCATCATCGCTCTCTCAGCGTCCACAGCAACAGGCGATCAAGCGCCCCGGGCGAAGGCGGGGGCCGGTTGAGTGCCGCCTCCACGGCCTCGTGCAGCCCCTCCGCAAAGCGCGTCGGTGACCAGCGGGTCACGATCTCCTGGCTCTTTCGACCCATGGTTCGAGGATCGCGGGATCCGTCGGCGATCTCGACCATCACCTTAGTGATCGAATTCACATCCTCGGGATTGAAGAGAAGGCCATTGGCGCCGGGCACCACCAGGTCGGCGGCGCAGCCGCATCTTTCGGAAACCAAAACGGCTAGGCCCGCCGCCATGGCCTCGTTCACCACCAGGCCCCATTGCTCCGTGGTGCTCGCGTGAATGAAGGCCCCGGCGAGCCCGTAATAGCTTGGCAGCTCCCTATAGCCCTTCGGACCGGGAAAATGGACCGTGGCCTCCAGCCCCAGCCGCCTGCGCAGAGCCAGAAGCTCGCCCATCAACTCCCCTTCGCCGACCACGACCAGCGACCACGCCGTCTTGCCCGCCCTGCCCATCGCCTCGCGGTATTTGGCATAGGCCTGGAGCAGCCGGGCCAGGTTCTTCTTGGCCTCGAAACGCGAGCACGCCATGAAGAAATGCGCCGGCAGGCCCAGGCTTTCCCGCAGGCTCGCTTCTGCACAGCGGGCTCGCTCGGCGCCGATGCGGAAATGCTCGTTGTCGACGACGTCATAGCCGGTGAAGACGCGATCGAGCGGGGCACCGAGCGCGGCAATATAGTCGCGATGGGGCGCGCCGGCGACGAGGCAGGCTGAGCACAGCCCGACGATGCGCCGCTTGACCGCCTCCTTCCAGGGACGATGCGGGTGGTCCAGGGCGTGTGTGTCGGACATAATGACCACTGGGACCCGATGAGAAGCGCACCAGGAGAGCGCCGCGATGCAGCCGCCGCGAGACCAGCCGTTGATGCAGACGACATCCGGCCGCAGCTCGCTCAGCACCTTTTGCAGGCTCCGGGCCATGGCCCGCGGGTCGATCTCGCGCCAGGGCATGTCCGGGAACAGGATCCGGCGCTCGCAGTTAGCTGTGGCTTCCGCGGGCTGCTGCAGGATCGGGAAGGAATCGAGCCCCGCCAGCTGCACCAGGCAGAGCCGCCGGGCTGAATGCTTCACCGCGGCGCGCAGCCGGGCCTCGTGATAGGGGACCGTGTTGATCACGATCCAGCATAGGCGAGGCGCAGCGCTCATCGCCCGATGACCCCGGCCGCCATCGCTCCCTCCCCCAGACCCAGAACACGGCACACCCACGCAACCTGGCGCTCGACCGTGGCGACTTCCCCGATGTGCCGCCGCGCCTCGAAGACGAGCCGTTCGGCCTTCGCCTGATCCCCGAGCAGATCGAGCGCAGCCCTCGCCAGCCGGTGGATGTCGTGCTCCGAGAACAGGAACCCGTAGCTCTCAGGATCGAGCAGCTCGCCGAGCCCGCTATGGACGGCTGAGACCACGACGGGGACGCCGGCGCCGAGGGCCTCCAGCGGGGCGCGCGGCAGCGCATCCCAGTCGGTGTTGAAGACCATCAAATCCAGGCTGCGATAGAAGGCCGTCAGGCTGGACTGCCAGCCCAACCAGCGTACGCGCTCGGCGATGGCGAGCTCCTGGGCGAGGGATTTGAGCCCGGCCGCCTCCGGCCCATCGCCAGCGATCAGGAAAAGCGCGCGGGGTTCCTTCGCGGCAATTTCCCGCGCCACTCGGAGGAATATGTCGAAGCGCTTGCGCGCGATGAGCCAGCCGCAGTTGCCGACGATCCGCGCCTCGGGTGGCAGACGGAGCTCGCGCCGCGCCTCGATGCGCTCGGTGGCGCTGGGCAAGGAGGGTAAATCGATCGATTGGCCGATGGTGTGACTGATCTTGGCCAGGGGGGGATATATGGCTTCCGCCTCCCGCCGGATGAAGTCGGACACGAACCCGATGGCCGCGAACCGGGCGGCCGCCACGCGATAGATCAGTCTCCACTGCCAGGCCGGCTTCACGCCGCCATGATGGAAATGGATCACGAGCAGCCGCCGGCCGCGACACAGACGCCCCAGCGCCAGCATCGCCATCAGATTGTGGCCGGTCATGATGAGAGCGTCGCCGCGCACAGCCGCCAGCCGGCGCTTGAGCTGCGGCAGACTTCGCCAGCCGCCTCGGCCCCGATAGGCGAGTCCCGAGGCCGGGATCGCGCGCTCCTCCAGGAGCGGCTTCAGCGCCCCGATGGGATTGAGCGAGAGCATCTCGATTTCATGCCCGCGCGCCCGCAAACCGCTCAGCAGCTCCAGATTAACCTTCTCCATCCCGCCGAGATTTGCGCATTGGATGATGTTGAAAATCCGCATGTCAGGCACCCGGCACGTGGACGAGCTTCTCAAGCCGCCAAGACGATCGCCGACCGATGACGTGCCGTATAGGTCATGGAGCGCCCCTTGCGTGTCTTCGGCCTGCACTGCAGAACCGTCTTCCGCCTCGTGGCGAAGCAAAGATATTGCTGGTGGCGAGCGCGGGTCGACGGATGCATTCCAGCGGCTGAGTAATCGTCCGCTGTTGTCGCCATTATCCGTCGTCCCACCTGCGTCCGAGGATTCGTCAATTGGTGCAGCTGATCACACCAAAGGCTTATTCGCGCTGGTTCGGCTGGAAGAGTGCGTTAACGATATTGGCTAGCGCAGCTTGTGGGAGTTCGCCGCCAAACCAGGCCTGCCAGCCTGATTCCGTCATCCGGAGAGCCGGTGCCCACGATGCAGGCTGCTGTGCCCGGGCCGCCCACACCTTCTGAGCAGTCGACAGATAAAGCACAGGGGGTTCCGGAGTTTCGACAGAATCCCGTTGACCGCTTCCGCAATGCTTATGTGAGGCGTTTCAGATCGAGCCAATATCCATGTTTTGACGGGCGAGTGCAGCGATTGACGAGCGAAACCTTTTCCACGTGATCTGTCGGGCAAGTTGAGCTATCCGGTCATGGTCCAGACAGCCAGTCCGATGCAGAGTGTATGCCGATTCCAATGCCACCCCCAATTCATCGATATTACCGGCCTCGATCAGTGACATCGCGCTGACATCGGGTGTGAAGAAACGCAGTAGATCCGGAAGGCCTGTGTTCGCCGTTCCAATGCAATGACAGCCAGCCCCGAGCGCTTCCAGATAAACCAGGCCGAACCCCTCGACGAGAGAGGGCATTACAAAGACGTGGCTGCTCGCAAACAGATTGTGGAGCTGCTCGGCGCTCTGACGCGGTAGTATACGAACATTCTTTCCGGCCAGCTTCGCGATACCGAGGTCGAGCCTCGTGGCAACGATCGTCAGTTCGGCATCAGCTAGATTGATGCGGCGCCAAGCCCGCAAGAGATGATGCAACCCCTTTCGCTGCACGCCCTGACCGACAAATAGGAACCGGCATTCTCGCCGATCTCGCGGCTGCACCACGAGTTTGCTCCCCATTAAGTCGGCGCCATATGGAACGACGGATATGAGCTGAGGACTGCACCCTGCATGCTGAAGCGATCGCGCCGTAAAGGAGCTTGCGCATACGATGAAGTCGGCATATCTCCATTCGTCCCGCAACTCTCGAAGCCGGCCAGCGTCTCCGGCGGTATCATGTTCTGCTTCATAGGACAGTCTGCATTCCGGGAACCTTTCAAAGTCCCGGTCTAAGATCTCGCGAATGAGGTCTGTATGCGGATGGAACATGAAGAGCCCTTTTACCATCGCTGCCGAACGCGCTGAGGTGAACGCCTGGTAGGCATAGTGGCTATAGAGATACAGGTTGGCGTCCTCTCGTTCCGCGCGCGCCAACGCCGCCCGCGAAAGACTCTGATCCACGGCCTCGAACATTCCTATTGGATCGCAGCGACGAAACCTCGCGGCGACCTGCGGAAGGAAGGCCCGCCACGTCCAGTGAACTCTTGACGATGGGAGTTCCGGTGAGCATCGTCGTCGAAGGGCCTTAACGCCTGGAAGACCCAGCAGCACCGGTCGATCGTGTGGGTAGTAGGCATCTGTCACCAGCGAGGAGAGGAGCCCCTCGTCATGGAGTGCCCACGGAATCTGGTAGAAATCGCGAGCGCCGTTGAAGGCAACAACATACGAGCGGAACCGTTTAGTCCGCATCTCCCCTGCCTCCGCGCCGAAACAGCCGCGCAATTGTGAGCCAGCCCTTTTTCCGTGTCAGATGGATCACTGCCCCGCATAGTTCGCGGTGGTTGCATATTGCGTTCAGAAGCAAGTCTTCATTGGTCTCCAAGAGCAGACAACAGACGGCCAACGCAAGACTCCCATCGATAATGCTCAGCGCGCTTGCGACCACGGGCCGATAGCTCCGATCCGCGCGCTCTTCGTCTCCGCACGCCCAGTGGGTTTCTCTTTTGGACCTGTTCGGGCCGCTGTAGAACCTGAACCTAAGTTCAACGCCCGATTTCCCGCTGCGACGGCCCCACCCTTTCCCCGCGTAGTTGGCGAACCTTTCTCTTAGCCACAATTCGACAATTGGTCAACGTATCACGCGGCAGGTACGCCTTTCGGCTAGACACCTACTCGAATCGGCAATTGTTAAGCTTCGGCGTGACTCGGCAGGATTACTCCTTGCAGGACAAAGCCTGGGTGAACCTCGGCCGCCTGCGCTCGATTGCAAAGCGCCACTCATGATTATGCCTCTGCTCCTGGTCTTCTCAGCGCTATGCGGCTTGCTCCTGCTGCAGGGGATAATCGGCCACCGTGGCGCAATCTACGAATATCCGTTTCTTTCCGGCGCTACGTTCGCCGGTTTTGTTCTTCCACAACTTATCGGTCTTGGTCACGACCGCTTTCTTCCTCCAGGCGCGCTCGAGTCGACGCTCATCATGGCGATCCTCTGTGCCGCGATGTGTTGGTTGGGAGCGGCCATGGCTGACCGGCCGGTATCGGCGTCGGCCCGGTGTTTCGATGAAAAGCGATTGCTGATTGCGAGTGGCCTTCTGTCGCTGTGTGGTGCCTATTTCTACCACAAGATTAGCCAGTTACCGGATGAGGCGTTCATAAATGTACAGGGGGGGGGTTGGACAGGTTTGCCGGTGGCCTATCTGTTCTTCGCGCGCATGCTGACCTACGGATTTGCGCTCGCCGTGCTGCTCGTCGCACGAAATGGCTCGCGGATCGCGCTTCTTTTGGCTTTGTTCGGGGCGTCCTTCTATTTCGAGAGCATCGTCATTGGAGGCCGCCGGCAGGATCTCGTCGAATTCGCGACAATCATGCTGATGGCCTTCTGGTTCCAGAGAAACTGGTGCCTGCCCCGGCCGGTGATGCTGTCAGCCCTCGTTATCGGGGCGCTGTTCATCAACAGCATCGGACAGTATCGCGCGGCAACACTGGATCACGCCGGGCCGCGATGGGACGAGGTATTCAACATCGATTTCATCGGCAACCTTGAGCAACTGAGCGAACAAGGCGGCGGCGAACTGACCAACGCCGTTTGCAACATCGGCGCCGTCAGCCGCACGATGAATTTCGACCTGGGGGTATATAATTGGAATGCGATCGTATTCAGCTTTGTTCCAGCCCAATGGGTAGGCCATGATCTGAAGGAGTCGCTCATGCTGCCGCTGGCAAATCCTGCCTTCGACGAGTACCTCTGTTTGACGCCGCCCGGCAGCACGCCGACTGGCTTCAGCGACAGCTTCCAATCCTTCTGGTACTTTGGCTGCCTGAAGTTCTTTGTCGTTGCCTTCATCATGCAACGGCTCTGGTTGGCGTCGCGGGGTGGCAGCCTGATGGCGCAGCTGCTCTACATGCTGTTACCGGTACAGGCGCTCCAGGTGATCACACACGATACCAATCATTTCGTGGCTCCCTGGATTCATGTGGCAATATTCCTTCTGCCACTGATGCTCTGGGCGCGCCGACCCAGATCGGTTCCGCCGCAGGTCGGGGTTTGCAGCGAGCGCCGAAAGGGCTTCGACTGTGGCCTCGCTATTCCAAGTCCCCATCGATCTTAACGGCGAAGGGCCTGAGGGCCTTCAGCCGGCACCCACCCGACACCTTCCCGGGGTAACAACCACTCATTGCGAGTTGACCTCATATTGAACATTCATCCCCTCTGTCGTCGTCATCTCCCGCAGCGTATATAAACCTCAAACGACGCTATCCTCCGCAATCTGCCGCAGTCATCCTCTCCGCCAAGGCTGCGGCGTTGGCCTGTCCAGAAGGCATCAGGCAAGCCATGTATGGACCGGGTGGCGGGTCCGGCGCGGCGCAGAGCTACTACCTTTGTAGAGTGGCGCACGAAGGCTTTTCCTCACACCATGTGCGTTCTTTTGAATTGCGCTGACGGGCTGGCCAAGTTGTCGGGTCGTCCACCGTGCTGGAGGGCAGAAGGTGTCGGACTACACCCAAGTGTCTCATCGAATCCTGGCAAAGGCAGCAAGGTTACAGGTCTTCGGAACGTCTGCGGGCGGCCTATATTTGCACCTGAATAGATGGATCTGGGGGCACCTTCCCTCCCCCGTACGCAACTCATATCCCGTTCGGTGCTATGGAGCATGGCTGCACACTCTGGTTTGCCGCCATGCCAAACGCCGGCAGTATTTTGGCACGTTCTTTCTACGGAATCGGCCAGCACTCGACTTGATGCGCCGCCTGGCCGAGCGGAAAGCTCCCGGGTCGAATTTGCGAATTGCCGTTCTCGCCTGCAGTGTTGGAGCCGAGGTCTATTCAATCCTTTGGATCATCCGCTCTGCAAGGCCGGATCTGAAGGTTGCGCTGTGCGCGGTGGACATTTCAAAGGAACTTCTCGATTCTGCCGCGAAGGGTATCTATGATTCAAATACTTCCCGATCCGTCGGCGCACAGCTCTTTGAGCGATTGGCCGCTCATGAGAAGCGGGAGATGTTCGATTGGAAAGGCGATCAGGCTGAAGTAAAACCATGGCTTCGGGAGGGGATTGCTTGGCAGCTCGGTGATGCCGCCGATCCGGAGCTGATTCCTACTCTGGGACCTCAGGACATGGTGGTTGCGAGCAACTTTCTCTGTCACATGCCTCCAGCCGATGCCGCAAAGTGTTTGCGCAATATTGGGCGACTGGCTAATCCCGGAGGGTACCTCTTTGTCTCTGGGGTCGATCTGGACATTCGAGCGAGGGTTGCACGTGATCTCGGCTGGGAGCCAGTAGCGGAACTGATCGCGGAAATCCACGACGGCGACCCTTCAGTGCGAGCCGACTGGCCGTGGCGGTGGTGGGGGCTTGAGCCGCTCAACCGACGGAGACACGATTGGCAAACGCGCTATGCGGCGGTGTTTCGGATTCCTAGTCTGCAGCGCCAGCGACCTTCCTCCAGGCCCACTCTTGGCTCGGGCCTGTAGTGCACTTTTCGCGCTCGATCATCCTCCGCCCCGGTCGGACCGTAGCTCAATTGGATGATTTTTGGGAGAGCACGTCATCCGGCCGAAAGCCCCGCTTTCCTGCAAATTCTCCACTCGCCCAGGTCGGCCTCTTTCTGACCATGAGCAGGGCCGATCGGAAGTCTTCACAGGTGACTGAACACGAGGGCGTACTGCTCGTCCAGCGCAGCACGTGATTGCTCTACTCTCTTCTTAATGCCAGACTTAAGTTTCTCGGCATTCCTCTCCACGTCCTGGAATTGCTCTATTAATCTGGACACGTCCATCTGATTAATGTCGTGGCAGTATTTATCCAGCCCCAACTGGTTCATCAAGGATTCACATTTATGATGAAATGAAATTGCAATCACAGGTTTGTTGAGGAGCAATGCGAAGAGAACATTGTGGAACCGGGTAGCGACGACTATATCGGCATCTGCAATCTGGGACAGGAGTTGCTCCACGGACTGCGCCGGTTGATTCACGATCCGCTGCTCATCATATGTCTCTGAAGAGGCCTTCAGCCGAGATTTGAACTCTTCTGCCACGCTCACGTCACTGACATCGCCGATTATCAACTTGATGTCGTAATCGCGGGCTAGTAACCATTTCGCAAAAGCAACCAGGCTATCCAAGTATTTCTCATAGAATGAATCCCTGGGCTCGGCCACGCTATACTTCCCAGCATACACCATCAAACCGAAGCCGACGATAGATCTCTTGCCCCTTTTGCTGCCGTCCCGCGGCAACATAGCCTCGGGTAAACTGAACGCCAGGTCTGGATAGATGCGGTCGCCGTTTGCGTTGAATCCAATGCGCTCAAGGTACGCCAAGCTCTCATTGTCCCTATAAGATCTGAAATCTGCCAAAGCAAGAGCGGATTTGACGAAGTATTTCCCCAGGATGCTATAGACTGGACCCGCACCGACGCTGACAAACAAAATTTTGCAGCGGCACATTCTTGCAATCAAAACCCATTTAAACAAGTTGCAGGGTCCCCATCCCATGAGCATGTATGCGTCTGTCAGCAATCCGGTGCCCGGGACGATTAGCATGTCAGCTTCTCTTAGAGTCCTTAAGGCGTCAAGCGAACGGGCGAATTCGCTTGGCAGGCCCATTATCAGCCGCCGCAGCCATGTCGTCAGCGGAGAGCGCGGATCCCAACACTTAAGGATCTTGCGGCTGATTGGCACTGCTTCGATCGCTTGAGTTTCGACCAGCGTTTCAGGGCCGGTGCAAGCACAGACCACCTTTGCCTCGGGCAAGAAGCGGTGAAGATGGAAACAAATTGCGATAAGGGTGCTCTCGTTGCCGAAATTAAATGAGCCAAAGTGCCCAAAGAGGCAAATCCTCTTAAGCTTTTTATCACCCTTTGTCACTTCATGCTCCATTTCTCACAATGCTGGATCGCTTCGCCCGTCTTTAGCCCTCGCTGCGTCTGCAGTTCGAAATCGTCCTCGACAATCTGATCGCCTGAGCCGTAGCAACCGACGTGATGCGCTCGCATTCGGACGGCTCCCCGACAGCCGATCGTCGGCCGCTCTCACGTCAATGGACGTGTGCGACGATCTGCTTTGCCGCGCAGAATAATATCTGAGCGATGTGACGTAATGCGTCGTCTCTGCGGCGCAAGTAGCCAAAAGGCGGGACCACGGCGCTCGCCGGATGGCGCGTGAGCGCGAACTTCATTAGCGCTAGGCTCTGCCGGGCGTCGCCTCTGAACAGAGTTGCTACGGCCCCCCAGTAGGCCCGCTCGCTGAGGGCGCGCCGGGCCAGCCGGCGGAGGCGCTTTGCGTCGGGTATAGACGCTCCCTCGTGCGCGAAGAAGCTGTCAAATGCGGCTTCCCGGTGCATCTCCCACGCGAGGGGGTTGGAAAGCGCCGCAGAGAGCGACAGTGAATGAATTCTGCCGATGGCCTGCACCGCGTCCGTCTCCGCGACCTTGCCGAGGCAGGCGAACCGCATCCACAGCTCCATGTCGCACAGGTTCGGCAACTCGGGGCGATAATAGCCAATCCGCTTCAATGCCGCAGTCCGGACCACGACCGTGGGCGCACCAATGCGATGCCCCCCGCCAGCACGGCAGAAGTCTT
>WNFR01008259.1_pt1 | contig 15944 bp, 14 predicted proteins | sample 5400221 | NCBI WGS metagenome assembly WNFR01 (sample SAMN13153357, study PRJNA577476) | soil metagenome | isolation source: 40 cm soil under Madrone tree | place: USA:California | collected 2016-06-14 | reverse complement strand
CCGAGGCCCGCCGCGAAATGTGGGGTAATGTCCCGCGAGACATCTCCTGATGTGCCGTGACTTCTCCTGACTCTGCTGTTCTACGCGAACTTATTGCCGCTTCGGCCGACGCCGGAACCCGGCTCGACCGCTTTGTCGTGATGCACTCCGAATTGACTCGCACCCGAGTCCAGGAGCTGATCGAAACCGGGTTGGTGCTCGTCAATTCTCAGCCCACGAAAGGTTCTCACCGCTTGCGCGCAGGCGAGCGCATCCAAATCCAGATCCAGCCGCGTCCTCCACTCCGCGCCGAACCCGAATCCATTCCGCTCGATATTCTCTACGAAGACGACGACGTCATCGCCATCAACAAGCCCGCTGGTATGACTGTGCACGCCGGTGCCGGCAATCCACGCGTTTCGCCAGCGCGAAGTCAAGAAGACCTATATCGCCCTCCTGCAAGGCCTCTTCAAGGAAGACAATGGCCGCATCGAGCTCGCCATTATGCGCGACCCCAAGCGCCGCACGCGCATGACCGCCCGCCGCAGCATCGTTCTCGCCAACGCCCGCGAAGCTCGCACCGACTGGCGCCGGCTCGCGGAAATCGATACCACGACGCTGGTCGAGGTGCAGCTGCACACCGGCCGCACGCACCAGATTCGCGTGCATTTTTCCGCCTTTCGTCATCCGGTTGTCGGCGACACGCTGTATGGTGCCGCGCCGCAACTCCGCATCGGCAAAACCACCTTGCCGCCGCTAACCCGCAATTTTCTGCACGCCGCCAAGCTAGGCTTCGCGCAACCGCGCACCGGTGACTGGATTGAACTCCACGCTCCGCTCCCGCAAGAGCTGCGCGAATTTCTGCAACATCTCAGTGCCGCAGCCGGCGAATCTCCCGGGCGAATTGACGCTGCCCTCTCCGCCTACCTATAATCGAGTCACATGCGTCGGCTTTTCATTCCAATCGCATTGACTGTGGCGGTGCTCTTCGCCGCGAGCGATTATCGCGCCCAGCAATCCGCGGATCGCGCTACGCCAAGCAAGCAGCAAGATGCCGCCCAGCAACCTGCGCCGCCCCAGCCCTCGTCATCGCAAGAACCGGCGCCCCAAGGCCAAGACCAGGGCAAGATCACCCAGACCGTCAATCTCGTCGACGTCCTCTTCACCGTCCTGAATCGCCACAACAAGCTCGTGCCCGACTTAGAGAAGGACGACTTCAAAATCTGGGACGACAAGTCTCCGCAAGCCATCCGTTACTTCAGCCGCCAAACCGATCTGCCGCTGCGCATCGGCTTGCTCATGGATACTTCCAACAGCATCCGCGACCGCCTGAAGTTCGAGCAGGACGCCGCCACTTCCTTTCTCTTCAGCGTCCTGCGCCACAACAAGGATCAGGCTTTCGTGATGACTTTCGACGACGAGCCAGCGGTCCTCCAGGCATTTACCGATGATGCCGGGCGCTTGCGCGATGAAATTGTGAAGACGCGCGCCGGCGGCGGCACAGCCGTCTACGACGCGATCTACAGCGCTTGCGCGAAGGAATTAAGCCATCCGCCGCGCCCGCCGGGCGACCAGCCCGACGTCGTCCGCCGTGTCATGATTCTCATCAGCGATGGCGACGACAATCTTTCCAATCGCACGCGCGCCGAAGCCATCGAGATGGCCCAGCGCTACAGCGTGGTCATCTATACCATCAGCACAAGCACGCAGTGGATTCAGCTCTCGGAGACTAACCCTGAGAAGGCGGCCAACCGCAAGACGCACCTCACCGAAGGCGATAAAATTCTGCAGGACCTCGCCGAAGAAACCGGCGGCCGCGCTTTCTTTCCCTATCACGTCGACGATCTCGACCAATCCTTCCAGGACATCGGCGACGAGCTGCGCAATCAATACTCCATTGCTTACAATCCCACCAACTATCAGCTCGACGGCAAATACCACAAGATCCGTATCGAAGTTCCCGATCACAAGGGCTATCAGGTCCGCGCCCGTCGCGGTTATTTCGCTAAACCCCATAACGGCGGCCCGTCTGGCGCAAATTCCTCGGGTTCGGCGAATTAGCATAACAGGCAAGTTTCGCTTCCCGTTCGCCTCACAATCCATTACCCTTGCTTGACGATGCGCACACTTTTTGACCTTGAGCCGCTGGCCGACGCCGGTCTGCAAATTAATGACGCGCAGCGTCGCGCCATCACCCACGGTGAAGGGCCGCTCCTCGTGATCGCCGGCGCGGGCACGGGAAAGACCCGCGTCATCACGGAACGCATCCGCCATCTGCTGCAGTCCGACCTCAGCCTCTCCGGCGAAAACATCCTGGGCTTAACGTTTACCGACAAGGCCGCCGGCGAGATGAAAGCGCGCGTGGTGAAAACCGTCGGGGAGCGCGCCAAGGACGTCACCCTCAAGACGTTTCACGCGTTTTGCGAGTCGATCCTGAAAGACACCGATCCGCAAAGCCGCATGCTCGACAAAGTCGATCATTGGATTCTGCTGCGGCGTAATCTTTCTCGCCTGCAACTCGACCGCTACCGACGCCTCGCCGAACCCGGCCAGTTCCTCAACGATTTCGTGGAGTTTTTTTCGCGCTGCCAGGATGAGCTGGTTTCCTGCGACGACTACCAGCGATATGCCGATAGCTTGGCCGCTCAGTTGGAAGCCGAGCGCGATCAACTCGACCCCGATACGCTCGCCGAACGGCAGGAAGCCGTGGCCCGCGAACAAGAGATCGCGCGCGCCTATCGCGCCAGTGAAGACCTGCTCCGCGAAAAGAAGTGCTCTTCGTTCGGCACGCTGATTACGGGTGCGGTTGGCCTGCTGGAGCGCGACGCCGCTCTGCGCGCCGCGCTGCAAAATCGCTACCGCTACATTCTGGTCGACGAATTTCAGGACACCAATATCGCGCAACTCCGCCTGCTGGAGCTGCTCGTCAACGCGACCAAGAATATTTTCGCGGTCGGCGACAACGATCAAGCCATCTACCGTTTTCGCGGCGCTTCCTTCGGCAGCTTTAAGCTCTTTTTGGAACGCTTTGCGGGCTGGCGCGAAGGCCAGGACTCCACGCAATTCCGTGTCAGCCTCACCGAGAATTACCGCTCCACTCCCAACATCTTGCGCGTTGCGACACAAGTCATCAGCCAGAATACGGTCAGCGCCGATTTTCCAAAGAAAGTGCTCGGCCCCAACAAACCCGAAGGCGAAAAAATTCGCATCGTCGAGCTCCCGGCTCCCGAAGACGAAGCGCGCTGGGTCGCCAGCGAGCTTGAGCGCATACACAAAGCAGGCCGCCGCTGGCGCGATTTCGCCGTGCTGTACCGCGCGCACGGACACCGCGACGACCTCGTTCGCGAGCTTGCCCGCCGCAAAATCCCTTTTGTGATTTCACGCCTCTCCATCCTGGAGCATCCGCTCGTAAAGGATGTGCTGGCCTATCTTCGGCTCATTGCCACTCCCTACGACGACATCGCCACAGCTCGCGTCCTGGCTGCACCCTCCTGGCAGCTTGCTCCCGCGGACCTCGTGCGCTTTGCGGAACGCGCCCGCAAAGAGCGCGCAAGGATTTACGACGTCCTGCAATCACCGCAGCCGCCGCTGCCGTTCGATCCGTCGCACAGCGACCTGGTCGATTTGCTGGAGTTCGTTTCGTCGCAGCGCAAAACCATGAGGCGCCGGGACGCCCGCCATCTTCTCGCCGACCTCCTTGAGTGGCTCGAGATCTACCAGCGTGCCCCGGTGCAGGATCGCGATTACGTAAAGTGCCTGGCGGAATTCGTCAAGGAATGGGAAGACAAGAGCGACACGCGAAAGCTGCCGGAATTTATCGAATATTTGGACTTTTTCGAGCAGGCCAACGGCGCGATCTGCCTCGAAGATGAGGTTCCCGGCGATGCCGTGCGCCTGATGACCGTGCACGGCGCCAAGGGCCTGGAGTTCTCTCACGTATTTGTGCTGCGCGTGAACAAGAATAAGTTCCCACAGCCGGAACGCGCGCGCGTCTTTGAATTTCCTGCCGCCCTGATGAAAGAGGGCTCGCCCGAGGAGCAGTTCCACAATCAGGAAGAGCGCAGGCTTTTTTATGTCGCGCTCACTCGCGCGGAAGACCGGCTCACGATCACCACGCTTACGGAGAAAAAAGGACGAGTCCCGCCCTTCATCGAGGACATCTTGATGGAGCCTGGCATCCAGCGCCGCGACGTGCTGCAGCTTGCTCCCAAACCGGCGCCCCACGCGGTGAATGGCACGCAAGCCGCCGCGGCTGCCGCAACCGGTTCCTTGTTCGCCGCGGTGGTCGACCGCCCGAAGATTTTTTCTCGTATTGCGGAGTGGGCCGAGACCTTTCTTCCCGCTCCTCCCGAGCCGCTGGAACTGAATCCCTCCGCGGTGGACAGTTATCGCAAATGTCCGCAAAAATATCTCTTCTCCTATTTATGGTCCCTGCAGGAGGGCGCCAAGGCGACTCTGACCTTTGGCCGCGTGATGCACGGAACCATCCGGCGCATGATGGCGGAATTCAAGAAAGGCAATCCGCTGCCGTTCGAAGAGGTGCAGCGATTGTTCGAAACGGAGTGGTCGGCTTACGGTTTCGAAGACGAATACCAGGAAGGCGAATACAAGAAAGACGGACTGGAACAGCTTCGCGCCTTGCACCAGGCTGTGCTGGAGCAAACCCCGGAGATTCTGGAATTGGAAAAAACTTTTGCCCTGCCGGTCGAAAATAACGTGGTGCTAAAAGGGCGAATCGATCAGATCAACTCCCTCGGGCGAAACGAGGTCGAGATCGTCGACTACAAGACCGGGAAGCCCAAAAAAGACACGGAAGCCCGCAAGGACTTGCAATTGAGCATTTATGCGCTAGCTGCAAAAGAGATTTTGGAGCTAAATCCGGCGCGCCTCGTCTTTCACTATTTGCAGGACAACTCCCGCCAGGAAACCACGCGCAACGCCAAGCAGCTCGCCGAAGCGCAGGAGATCGTGCAAGAGGTCGCCGCGGATATTCGCGCGCGCAGCTTTTCCGCCAAAGAAGGTTTTATCTGCCGAAGCTGCGCCTACCGCCCCATCTGCCCGGCCCACGAAGAAACCCTAACGACTTTGTAGGGGAGCAGCACGTCCTCGTTAAAACTATTGAGGCGTGGCGCCAGGTATCTCACCGCTGTAATAGCGGTTGCGCGTCTTGATGGAAAGGCCTTCGCGCTTCACTCGTACCTCGATGTTGTGGGAGTCCGCCGCGCGGTCCGTACCTCGCGGCACATAAGCGATGGTGTATTGGTTGCGCGCTTCCTCGCTGATCCGCGAATACAGCTCCTCCAGCGTTTCGCGCTTCGCCGCGAAGTATACCTCTCCGCCGGAGTCGTGCGCGTAGTCGACCAGGCGGGAAAGTTTCCGTTCAAAAAAGGCACTGGCTACCGCCACGCTATAGACCTCGATGTTGTCATGCTGCAAAGTGTTCACCACGCTGTCGTAGGTCATCTTGTTGCTCTTTTTCCCGCCGTTCTGACCATCGGAAATCAGCAAGATGAGCTTGCGCCGGTTGCGATTGCGGTCCCGCAAAAGCTGCGCGGCCCCGAATACCGCGTCATCGAGCGCCTTTGTGGACTGGCCCCGAATGGCTATTGTCGCGGAAGTGATATTCGGAGCGTCGCCAATCGCTGAATGTCCATTGATCGACGGGGAATTGGCAATCGCACCGCTTGAGGGCCCGGTGGAAGGCTCCGTATCGAGTTTGGTGCGCTGCAGTTCGGTAAGCAGCAAATCGTGGTCCGCGGTAAATCCTGTGCCGGGATGGAAAAATTGGTCAAATCGGCAGACGAACGCTTCGTCGTCGAGGCTCAACCCCCCGACAACAGCGTCGAGACTCCTGCTGACCTCATGCGCGTCCTTCTCTTTAAGGTCATTGTCGAGAAGGATGATCATCGACAAGGGAAACGCCTCGGCGGTGAAGACCTCTATTTTCTGTTCGACATTATCCTCAAACACCCGAAATTCGTCGCGCCGCAGGTCCGGAACCATATTGCCGGAGCGGTCCTTGACGGTGACCGGTAAAATTACCAAGTTGGAGTTCACGCTGATTTTCGCTCGCGCATCACTTTGCGGCGGGCCGGCGGGCGTCCGTTCCGCTGATTGCGGCGGTCTGCTTTGTGTCGCACCGGGCGCTGGGACGGATTGACTGGGTGTTTGTGCCGCGAGATAGATTGCGTAGGCGGGAAGGGTTGCCAGGGCGGCAATTGCGATTTTTCGTAGACTTTTCATGGTCCTCAGGCCAAACTTTCTGTGTTCCAGCAGCTCCGGCGGGGCCGAGCCACGCATCCCGCGCCGCGCTTCCCAGCATCGTACGGGCATGAGCGACCTGGCGGCGGGGACATCTTACCGAAGATCCTCGACAAGGAAATTATACATGTGTTCTGCGAAGAAGGCTGTGGTGGTCTGTATGGGTTTGGGAATGACCCTGGGCGCCGCCCTGCTGGCGCTGGCCCAGGAACCGGCGCAGCAGCAAGGCCCGGTAATTCGCACCCAGGTCAACCTGGTCAACCTGTTCGTCACCGTCCGTGACAAAAGCAAGCATATCGCAACGAACCTGAAGCAAGACGACTTCAAGATCATGGAAGACGGCCAGCCGCAGCAGATCGCTTTCTTTTCCAAGGAAGTAACGCTGCCGATCACTCTGGGGATGCTGCTTGACACCTCGGGCAGCGAACAGTACATGCTCGGCGCCATTCAGGACGCCGGCGGCCGCTTCCTGGAACGCGTGTTGCGCAAGGGCGATGAAGCGCTGGTGATGTCCTTTGATTCCGACGTGGATCTGCTATCGGATTTCACCGACGATCGCGGCCAACTCGACCGCGCGATACACAAGGCGCGCATCAACGTCCCATCGGGTGGAAGCATCGCCAGCAATCCAGGGCCGGTCGGTTCCCGGCAAATCACGGGCACAGCGCTTTACGATGCCATCTATCTCGCCTGCAATGAAAAGCTGAACACGGAGGCCGGGCGCAAGGCCATCGTGATTGTCACCGACGCGCAAGACGAAGGTAGCAAGGTGCGGCTGGAGGAAGCCATCGAAGCCGCACAGCGCACTGACACTGTCGTGCACATTCTGTTGGTGGCGGATCCCCATTTTGGCGGCGGGAATGGCGGTGTCGCGCATAAGATTACGGACGAAACCGGCGGGCGCACCATCTTTGTCAACTCCGAAAAGCATATGGCCGAAGCATTCGATCAAATTTCCGAAGAGCTGCGCAGCCAGTACACGCTCGGCTACTATCCTTCGAATGCGGCGCACGACGGGAAATTCCGCAAAATCAAAGTGGACATGTCCAACCACGATCTGAGAGTGCTGGCCCGCAAAGGCTATTACGCGCCAAAGGAATAGCGCGCAGACGCTTCACTTTCCCCGTATCTTGTTCGCAGTGACTCCAGCAAGCCGTCGCTCTCCAGAACGTACCCCTTAGCGAACGTTGACCGCATTCGTGGCAGCGTCTACCATCTTGCTTCCACTTACCCCATGGAAGGCCAACGTATCGCGCACTATCAGATTCTCCGCAAAGTCGGCGGCGGCGGTATGGGTGTGGTCTACGAAGCCGAGGACACCAGGTTAGGACGCCGTGTCGCTCTAAAATTTCTGCCCACTGAAACCGATAAAGACGCCTCGACGCTCGAGAGGTTCGTCCGCGAGGCGCGCACGGCGTCGGCGCTGAACCACCCCGGCATTTGCACCATCCACGCGATTGAAGAGCACGAAGGCCGCACCTTTATCTCCATGGAGCTGATGGATGGCCAGTCGCTCGACAAGATGCTGAGGCAAGCCCCGCTGCCGATTCCGCGCATTCTGGAGATTGGCGTACAGCTCGCGGACGCGCTGGATGCCGCGCACAAAAAGGGCATCGTGCATCGCGACATCAAGCCGGCCAACATTTTCGTGACCGAGCGCGGCGCCATCAAGATTCTCGATTTCGGTTTGGCCAAGCTGCTGCACGGCCACGACGAAAGTCTCGGTGGTGAGACTATTAGCGATACCGCGCACATGCTGACCAGTCCCGGCACGGCTGTTGGCACCATCGCGTACATGTCGCCGGAGCAGGCGCGCGGCGAAGAACTGGATGCGCGCAGCGACTTGTTTTCGCTCGGCGCCGTGCTGTACCAGATGGTGACTGGAAAGCATCCCTTTCCCGGCTCGACCAGCGCGGTAATCTTCGACAACATTCTGCACAATGCGCCCGTCGCGCCTATCTCGCTGAATCCGGCGGCGCCTGCGGAACTTGAGCGGATTCTCAATAAATTGCTGGAGAAGGACCGCGACCTACGCTACCAGGTGGCTGCGGAGTTGCGCGGCGATTTAAAGCGGCTGCAACGCGAAATGGATTCGGGGCGCGCTACGGCCGCCTTGTCATCGTCGCCGCGAATTCCCGCAATCGCCGCCGCGAGCTTCCCAACGTCGCAATCAACGCCAGTCGCGACCGAGCAAACCGGTGCGAAAAAACGCCTTACCCGTTCCAGCGCGGACAAGAAGATTGGCGGAGTCTGCGGCGGGCTGGCAGCGTACTTCGCCATCGATCCCACGCTAATGCGCGCCCTTTGGATCTTCGCATTCCTGGCGCTGGCTGGTTTGGATGTATTTCTATACCTGATCCTATGGATCGCACTGCCGTTAGCGCCAACGCCCCCAGTAGCCGGCCAGGACGCCACACCACCTCGAGCCAAATCCAGCGGTTCGGTAATCGTCGAAGCCGCAAAACAGAACAAGCTCGGCGCGGGACTCACAGCTATCATCGCGCTGATCGTGCTGGCCGCGGCCGCTTTCGGCGTCTATTCCTTTCTGCAGCGCAGCCGGCATCTGCCCTTCGAGCATTTTTCTATTGAGAACCTGACAAACAACGGCCATGTGTCCCTGGCGACCCTCTCTCAAGATGGCAAGTACCTTCTGCACGTGCGCGAAGAGAGCGGTTTGCAGTCGCTGTGGCTTCGACATCTCGCCACCATGAGCAATACGCAGGTAGTGCCTCCAGCGGCCACTCGCTACGCGGGCATCGCATTTTCTCCCGATGGCAGCTACATCTACTGCGTCCGCCGCGACGAGGCCGAGCAGACTCTGGCTTCGCTGTATCGCGCTCCCATCCTTGGCGGCACGCCGCAACTGCTGATCAAAGATGTCGACAGCACTATCACGTTCTCTCCGGACGGACAGCGCTTCGCCTATCTGCGCGAGCGCCACGACAGCCCTTTCTGGGATCTGCTCATAGCCCATAGCGATGGTTCGCCGGATCGAGCGCTGTTCAGCAATGTGCCGCTTGCCGGGAAACATTTTGAGCCGGCCTGGTCGCCAGACGGCAAGACCATCGTGATTCCGGTGGCGCAACCGACGAACGACGCTTTGTCCGGCGTATTGGAGGTGGATGTCGCTAGCGGAAAGCGAGAAGCCGGCCTCTTGTCGGCGGATAAGGTGTACTACACCGCGAAGTGGCTGCCGGACGACAGCGGCTTGGTGATGAGCACGATCAGCCAGATGACCAGCCTGCACGGACAGTTGGCCCTCATCAGCTACCCGGGAGGGGAGTTCCGTCAACTCACCACCGACACGAATGACTATTTCTATCCCAGTATTTCCGCGGATGGGCGCGCCATCGTCGCGAGCCAGCTGCACGGCCAATTTCAAATAGGCGTGGCGCCGGAAAATTCACCGGATGCGCTGCAGCCCGTGCCTTTGGCTTCGCGCCGGGATGTCTGGCGATGGAATTGGGCCGCGGACGACCGCCTGGTGATACCCCAGAATCCAGACATTCGGCTGGTTAATCCGGCGGGTGGCGAAACAGTGTTGCTCTCCGACCCGCAGCACATTTCCGATCAGGTTACGACCTGTGCCGGAGGAAAATATTTTGTGGTTCGTTCGGCGGGGCGTGCCCGAAAAATCTCGCAGAACCTTTGGAGGATGAACGCCGACGGAACGAACCTGAAGCAGCTCACGTTTGGTTCCAACGAGAGTGAACCGGAGTGCTCGCGCGATGGCCAGTGGGTTGTTTACGTGGATCGTGGAGACAATCAGGCCATCAAGCGCGTTTCCATGGAAGGCGATGAGCCGGAAACCTTAATCAAGGAAGCAATTGGAGCCTGGAGTCTCTCTCCCGATGGAAAGACAATTGTCAGCCTGGAACTGCGGGAGTTGGACCATCGTCTCGTACTGCGCTTCGATTCGATCGAAGACAGAAAGACAAACTATCACGATGTGGACCAGCGGGCTTCGCCGGCCATACCCGTGGCATTTGCGCCGGATCCCAAAGCGGTCGTATACGTTGTGCGCGACAAGGGCACAGACAACCTGTGGGAGCAGCCGCTCGATAATTCGCCCCCGCGTCAGCTGACGCACTTTACTTCGGAACGGATTGAGAGATTCCGGTTCTCACCGGATGGGACAAAATTGGCCATCGAGCGCGGGCACGTGGAATCCGACGCCGTGCTCCTTCGCGACACTTCCCGGTGAAAAATCGCAAGTTCTCGGCCGCTAAGGTCGCGCGGAGTTTTCATCCCATCGACAGGACTTCATCTCGAACCAAGTGCAAACGAATGGATCGCGGTTTTGGTGCGTCGAAGTAATATGCCTCGACGGCGTCCTTAACCATTTCTTTTAACTCGTCCCAGGTATCGCCCTGAGTCACAATGCTCTCCGTGAGGCATTGTGCGACGTAGCCGCCATCGCCTTCCTGGATTACCTTGAAAACGAGTTCGTCGAGGGGATTTGACCGACTCATGTGGCAAGACTAGCACGGCCCGACAGGGGCTACAATGGGACCGCAGTCCAAGCGACGGGCCTGAGCTAAAGACCTGATCACTAACGTTGCGAAGCCTCGCCGCTGAATGCCCGACTTGCCGGTTGATAGCCTGCATCACGGAATGCGGCTCGGTGCGAATGGTGATGGTGCGCGCCAAATCTGCGTCGGTCAACGCGTCCAGCGCGTCGAGACAAATTTTCCAACCGGCTTCCCACAGCGCCACGAGTCCTGCGCGTGTTTGCGGCGGCGTTTCAAACTCGGAGTCGCGGTTGCGGTCCGGCTTTTCGCCATCGGTCGTCAAGAAATCCGTCCAGCGCGAACGCATGTTGCCTGCCATGTGTTTCACGATGATGGCGATGGAATTGGACTCGGAATCGAGCGCGGTGAAGAGCGCTTCGTCGGGGCATTGCTCAATGGAGCGGTCGCCGAGGCGCTTGTAATAACGCAGCAGGTCACGAGCGTCTTTCGTATAGGACGTTGTGAGTTGGTGGGCCATGGGGCTATTCTGTCCACCGGCGCGGCAAAGTCAACCGGCGAACACTGGATGAGATCCATGAGCGCGCTTTTGCATTCAACGGAAATTTACTTGACAATTCGCCTTTTGTTCGCCTAAGATTCTCGCGCTGCAAAGTCCCCTAAGACTAATCTCCCTCCAGAGAGGCAAATATGACCATCGGCCAATCGATGCTTGCTGAATTCGATCAAGAAATGCAAAACACCCGTAAAACGTTGGAGCGCGTTCCGGACGATAAGTGGAACTGGAAGCCGCACGACAAGTCCGGAACTGTCGGCTGGCTTGCCGGCCATATCGCTCTGCTTCCCGGCTGGGCGACCATGACCATCAACAGCGAAGAGTTCGACTATGCGCCCGTGAGCGGGAAGTCGTCGTACCAGCCGCCGAAAACGGAAAATCGCAAGGATCTTCTGGCGGCGTTCGACAAGGAGTCGGCGGAAGCGCGTGCTGCGCTCGCGTCGGTTAGCGACCAGGAGATGCTGAAAGGGTGGAAACTGCTTGCCGGTGGTGAGGAGATTTTCGCGATGCCGCGTGTGGCCGTCATCCGCAGCGTTGTGATGAACCATCTCATTCACCATCGCGCGCAACTCGGTGTGTATTTCCGCTTGATGGGAGTTCCGGTGCCAGGACTGTATGGTCCGAGCGCGGACGAGAACCAGGCGAGTTCGGCTGGCGCAGCGAACTAGAGTTGCTCGCGGCATTCCGAATAAGACCTGAAAGATAACGCAGAGGCGCTGAGTTGCCAGAGGAACGCAGAGGAGGGCACTACTAGTGCTCTCTTCTGTGCATCTTTGAAGCGAAGCGCGTGCCTTCCGCATCCGATATACTTGGACCTGATTCGGAGGCCTCATGGAAACTCCCGTAATTCTCTCCGCGGATCGCACTCCCATTGGAAAATTTCAAGGCGGCCTTTCCGGCTTCTCAGCGGTAGACCTGGGCGCGAAAGCCGTCGCCGAAGCCATCCGCCGCTCTGGCCTAGACGCCAAACAAATTGACGAAGCCATTCTGGGTAATGTGGTGCAAGCCGGGCTTGGGCAGAACCCAGCGCGCCAAGCCGCACTCAAAGGCGGCTGCGCGCCACGCGTTGCAGCAATGACTATCAACAAGGTTTGCGGCTCGGGATTGAAGGCTGTCGCTCTGGCGGCGCAAGCTGTGCAGCTTGGCGAATCCGAAATCGTCGTGGCGGGCGGCATGGAGTCCATGTCCAACTGTCCGTACCTGCTGCCGCAAGCGCGCACCGGCTACCGGCTCGGTGATGGGAAGCTTGTCGACTCGATGATTCACGACGGGCTTTGGGACGCGCACGAAGATTTTCATATGGGGATGACTGGCGAGCTAGTGGCGGAGAAATATGGGATCAGCCGCGAAGAGCAGGATCGATTTGCGGTGGAAAGCCATCAGAAGGCGGTGCGCGCGCGCAAGTCGTGCTTTTTCGAGGCGCAAATTTTGCCAATCGAAGTGCCGCAGAAAAAGGGCGAGCCAGTGGTGATCAAGTATGACGAATCGCCGCGCGAAGATACGTCGATGGAGGCGTTGGCGAAGCTGAAGCCGGCGTTCAAGAAGGATGGCACGGTGACGGCCGGCAACGCGCCGGGCACGAATGATGGCGCGGCGGCGCTCGTGGTCACAAGCGAGCGCAACGCGCAACGGCTCGGCAAGCAGCCGATGGCGCGGATCGTAGCGCAAGCGGTGAGCGGCGTGGAGCCGAAATGGGTGATGATGGCGCCGGTGGACGCGGTGGAGAAGTTACTGGCGAAAACGGGCTGGGACCGCGATAAGGATGTCGACCTGATCGAACTGAACGAAGCGTTCGCAGTGGCTACCATCGCGGTCACAAGGCAACTCCGACTCAATCCCGAAAAAGTAAATGTGAACGGCGGCGCGGTGGCCCTTGGCCATCCCATCGGCGCAAGCGGCGCGCGCATTTTGGTCACGCTGCTCTACGAATTGCAGCGCCGCAACCTCAGGCGCGGCATCGCGGCCCTCTGCCTGGGCGGCGGCAACGCCGTGGCCCTCGCCGTGGAGCGTTTCTGAGCGCATCGATGATTTGTCCGCAATGCCGCGCCGAATATCGTCCAGGCTTCACTGTCTGCGCCGACTGCGACATTCCTCTGGTCCCACAATACGAAACTGGTGCGGCTCTGGAAGCGCCAGCGCCTCCCGCCGAACCGGGCGATCCCAACGAAGACCCTTTCTGCGCATTTTGGAAAGGTGATGATCGCCGCCTCCATGCGGAGTTGACTTCGATCCTCGACGCGGCCGGCATTCCCCACAAGACGGTCCGCCGGCAAGATCACCTATTCAATCTGAACAACTATCCTGCTTTTCAAATCGCTGTACCGTTCTCTTTTTATGAACGGGCAGAGCACGCAATCAAGGAGACTTTTGATCTCGACACTTCCGACCCTGACGCAGTCCAATCGCTGACGGCTTCACCCCTCCCAAGCGACACATATGGAGGGAATCACAAGCTGCCGGCTTTGCTCTCACCGCCGGGCGACGAGGCGATTCCCGGGCCACCGTCAGCGGGTGATGCTTCCGAATTATTTTCAGAGGACGTCAACGTCGCGATCTGGTCGGGCGATGATCTTTCGTTGCAGGAGATGCTGACCGCATCTTTGAATGAAAACAAAATCTTTTGCCGTTCGGAGACCACGAGGGAGCGCCTTACGATCTTCGTCCAACCGGCAGACGAAGCTCAAGCGCGCGAAATCGTCCGCGAGGTTATTGAAGCCAATCCACCAGCCTGACGGCTGTCTCGAAATTCGTCCACCTATTCGTTCTCGAGTTCTTCTCAAAAGCATTTTTCTGCTTCACAATGCTGGCTCGGAGCGTGCTGTGCAGACCGCTGCGCTTGGCTTTCGCGTGCATTCCGGCTGGGCCGCCGCGGTTGTCCTTTGGGGACCGTTGGACGCGCCTGTTGTCGTCGATCGCAGAAAGATTCAACTCGTAAAAATCTTCACGTATGCTTACCGCCAGCCATACCACACTGCGGGAGAAATGCCGCGCCATGATGCAGTAAAGTTCATTCGCGGCGTTCAATTGGATGCAAAGCGGTTGGCGTTATCTTCTCTGCGCTCTCTGCTGGCGGACCTGGCGGAGGGCGATTTCACAATTGTGCGCAGCGCTCTTCTCTTGTCGTCAGGCCGCGCGCTTCCCGAACTGGACCAAATCCTTGCCTCGCATGCGCTGATTCATACCGCGGACGGCGAGCTGTTTCGCGACAGCCTGCGCGCCGCGTGCGCCGCCTGCAATCTGCCGCTGCAAGGGATCAGGGAAAAGGAGCTTTTTACGGCGGCCTCTTCGAAGGCGCTCTGCGTGCAACCCGCCGCGCTCAAGCGCCGCATCGCCGCGCTCGGCAAAGATATTGGTCCGCCATGGAGCCAGGACGAAAAGTTCGCTGCGCTCGGCGCCTGGATTACCCTGGCACGCTAGGCAATTCTCTCGGTTCGGATGTTTTCACCGGCTCCAGGCCATACCCGCAATAGGCGCAATACTTATCGGTTTCCGCGACCTCGCGCTTGCAGTTGGGGCATGACGGGTGCAGGTTGCATTTGCAGTTGGGGCAGAAGTTGAAGCGCGCCCCTACCGTCGTCGCACACTGCGGGCAGTTGTAAGGCAGCGGCTCGCGCATCAGCAGATAAATGATGAAGCCGAGAACCAAGTAACCCGGCATGAGAACGAGCACCAGAAATGTCCACAGCGTCGAACTCATTCCACGGCGCTTCGCATCCTGATTTACGTACCCGACCATGAAAATCATGATGGCGAAGGCCAACGAGGCCGCGGTGATGATCCCTACGAGAGCCGCGCCAGCTGCCCCGGGATCGGCGTCCAACTCCGGAGAGAAAACCTGCTCATGGTTGGCGAGTTGGAAGTGAAGAACGATTTGACCGACGATTTGCGCGATCAGGAAGAGCACCACTACGGTCCAGATCAACCAGCGCGGCACCAGTTTGAACTCTTGCCAGAAGCGCAGCCGCTCCTTCTTGCGGCGAAAACGAATCAGCCGCATCCTTTCGTTGAACGAACTCTTTATGCCTTGTGGATCTTCGGCCATCGATTTCCTCATTTACCTGCTCGATTGACGCGCTCGCTCAATTCTCTTGCCGCTTCCAGTCCGCTTCGCTGCTGCGCCCTGCGTTTTCCATCAGCAAGATGACTGCGACCAGCGCCGCGGGCAGCGCCCACCAAAGTCCAAAGCCGAGTTCCCAGATAATGTTTGGCAAGCCCATGCGGTGACCGGCCCATTCGAGGCCGCGCCACACGTACGGAGCTGTCGCTGCGCCAAATGCCCAGGATATTCCGCAAGCCGCCCAGACCATGCGCCAGCGCGGCTCGCCGCGCAGTTGCTCCGCGCGCATGCGCACGCGGAATTGCGTGCGGCTAGCCAGCGCCGGCGGCATCGCAACGCTCCATCCGCGCAGTGAACGAATCGCTTGCTCGGTCGCACTGGCGCGCGCCGCACAGCTCGCGCAGTCCGCCAGATGCTGCCGCAGCCACAGTTGATCGGCCGTTGAGATTCCTTCCACGCGTTCTTGCGCGATCAGGTGCTCTGCCCTGGCGTGCAATTCCTGGCTCATGCCGCCTCTCCCGCCAGCAACATACGCAAATCCTCAAGCCCGCGATAGAGCCGCGACTTTACCGTCGAGATAGGAGCGCTTAACACCGTAGCGATCTCCGCAAGTCCAAGTTCT
>WNFR01010350.1_pt1 | contig 15945 bp, 14 predicted proteins | sample 5400221 | NCBI WGS metagenome assembly WNFR01 (sample SAMN13153357, study PRJNA577476) | soil metagenome | isolation source: 40 cm soil under Madrone tree | place: USA:California | collected 2016-06-14 | reverse complement strand
GGGTACTCGTCGAGGAAGCGCTCGAGCCACGCCACCGACTCGGCGTCGAGGTGGTTCGTGGGCTCGTCGAGCAGCAGCATGTCGGGGCGAGCCAGCAACAGACGACACAGCGCAACGCGGCGGCGCTCGCCGCCGGAGATCGTCGCCACGTCGGCGTCGCCCGGCGGCACGCGCAGGGCGTCCATCGCCATTTCCACCGTGCGGTCGAGGTCCCAGGCGTTCGCCGCGTCGATCCGATCTTGCAGGCGCGCCTGCTCCTCGAGGAGCTTCTCCATCTCGGTGTCCGACAGCGGCTCGCCGAGCTTCGCCGAGACCTCCTCGAACCGCGTGAGGATCGCGCGCGTCTCGGCCACGCCCTCCTCGACGTTGCCACGCACGTCCTTCGTGGAATCGAGCTGCGGCTCCTGCGGCAGGTAACCGATGCGCAGGCCATCGGCGGCAAACGCCTCCCCGAGGAAATCCTTGTCGACGCCGGCCATGATGCGGAGCAGCGACGACTTACCGGCGCCGTTGGCGCCGAGCACCCCGATCTTCGCCCCGTGGAAGAACGAGAGATAGATGCCGCGCAGGATCTCCCGCTTGGGCGGGACGACCTTGCGCAGATCCTTCATGACGAACGCGTATTCACCGGGCATGGTCAACAAAGGGCCGCGATATGGCCCCTATCCCCCTTTTTTCTTTCAGGCGGCGCCGAGCAGGCGGCGGTGCTCGGGCATCATGCAGCGGTCTTGCACGACACGAATGCCTGCGCGCGCCAGCCTCTCCGCCGCGCCGTCGTGGCGGATGCCCAGCTGGAACCAGACGACCGAGGGCTTCCACGGCAACCGGACGATCTCGGCCGCATGGCCCGGCAAGAATTGCGGGCGACGGAAGATCTCGACGACGTCCGCGGGCTCACGCAGGTCGGCGAGCGTGGCGGCGACCGCCTCGTCGAGGATGCGCTCGCCGGCCCGCGTCGGGTTCACGGGCAGCACGCGGTACCCGCGCGCCTTGAGATACGCGGGCACGTAGTGCGCGGGCTGTGCGGGCTCGCCCTTGGCACCGAGCACCGCGATCGTCCGTGTCTCGTGCAGGATCCGCGCGAGGCCGGCGTCGTCGTCCACGAGGTTCATGCGCCAGTCCATACGGGCGGTCAGCCTCTCACGAGCCGCCGAGGGCTGCAATGATTTCGCCGCCGAACGTGTCCGCCCGCCAGCGCCGCACGCCCTCCACCGCGGCCAGCTGTTCGATCGTCCGCGGCGCCGCCTCGGCGATCTGCGTGATGAGGCGGTTGGGCAGCAGCAGACCGGGCTCGAGGCCGAGACGCTCCGTCGCTCCCGCCCGCCACTTGCGCAGCGCCTCGACGCGCCGGCTCACCGCGCCGGGGATGCGCGGGCGCGGGCGATGCGGCAGCTGCGGCAGGTCCGCCTCGGAGAGCGCGAGCCCGCGCTCGACGGCGGCCACGAGCCCCTGCCCCCAGCGGCCGAGCACGCGCGGGGTGACGCCGGGCAGCGTCGCGAGTGCGGCCGTATCGCGCGGCGCCGCGCGCGCGATCGCCAGGAGAATCTCTTCCGACAGGATCTTGAAGGGCGGCCGGTCCGCCGCACGCGCCAGCGATTCGCGCAGCGCCCACAGCTCGCGCAGGATGCCGAGCCCCTGCGGCGGCAGCTCCCGCGCGCCCTTCACGCCGACGTACGCGTCGGGGTCGACGACGCGCTCGGGAACGATGTGAGCGGCCAGCGCCGCGCACTCTTCCTCGACCCAGGCGAGCCGGCCGCTGGCCGAGAGCTCCGCCGTGAGGCGGGCCTTCAGCGCGAACAGGTGGCGCACGTCGGCGGCGGCGTAGTCGATCTGCGCGGGCGTCAGCGGGCGCGCCGACCAGTCGTCGCGCTGGCGCGAGGGCGGCAGCGCGTGGCCGAGCCACGTCTCGATCAGCGTGTCGAGACCGAGCGACTTGCCGCCGAGGAAGCGCGCGGCGATGGAGGTGTCGAAGATCGAGCGGAACGCGAAGCCATAGCGGCGCTTGAGGTGGGCGAGGTCGTTGTCGCCCGCGTGGACGACGACCACGGGCGAATGGCCCGCGAAGACAGGCGCCAGTGGCGTGAGGTCGGGCAGCGCCAGCGGGTCGATCAGCCACACACCGTCGGGCGTCGCCAGCTGCACGAGGGCGAGGCGCTCGGGATAGTGGTGCAGGCTGTCGCCCTCGGTGTCGAGCGAGACCTCGGGCGCGCCGGCGAGCGCCCGGGCCGTCGCCGCCAGCGTGGCGGCGTCCGCGGTCCAGATGGGGGCGCTCAGCGCCGGCGGTCGAGGATCGAGCGCTCCATGCGCTCGAAACGGCGGCGCAGCGGCTCGAGGCTCTCGTCGTGAGTGATGACGTATAGCTCGTTCGCCCGGATCGCGGCCAGCACCATGTCGGCCACGCTCTCCGGCGACAGAGAGCGGCCCATGAGCTCCACGGGCTCCACCCGCTCCGCGCGCTCGTTGCGGAGCGCGGCGGGCCGGTTGCGCTCGGAGTCGCGGATGCGCGTCTCCACGCCCAGCGGACAGAGCACCGACACGCCGATCCGGTACGGCTTGAGGTCCTTGACGAGCGTCTCGGAGAGCCCGACCACCGCGTACTTCGACGTGTTGTAGACGCCGAGACCCTTGCTGGCGATCAGGCCGGCCATCGACGCGGTGTTGACGATGTGCGCCGGCTCCCCGCGCGCGATCATGCGCGGCACGAAGGCCTCGACGCCGTGGATGACGCCCCAGAGGTTGACGCCGAGGACCCACTGCCAGTCGCGATGCGTGGCCGTCTCCAGCGCGCCCCACGCGGCCACGCCCGCGTTGTTGCAGAGGACGTGCACCGCTCCGAACGCCTCGAAGGCGCGCGCGGCCAGCGCCTGCATCTGGGCGAGCTCGGTGACGTCGGTGCGCGCGACCAGCGCCTTGACGCCGAGCGCCTGCGCCTCACCGGCCACCGCCGCCATCCCCGGCTCGTCGAGATCGGCCACGACGACGTTGGCGCCCTCGCGCGCGAACCGCAGAATCAGCGCACGCCCGATGCCGCTGGCACCGCCCGTCACCACGGCGGTCTTGCCCCGTAACTCCACAGCCACCCCCCGGCTCGCTCTACATAGGCTCGCCTCGGACGGCGGGGGCCTGGATCACAGGTTCGCCTCGCCTTCGGCTGCGGCTCACACCGCGGCCCCGCGACGTCCTACGGCTCGCACTACGCCTCCAGAATCGGCCGGAGCACCGTCTCCAGGGTGTCCGCATCGACAGGCTTGCGCAGGAACGCGGCGAACCCGGCGGCCTCGGCCCTCCTCACCGTATCCGGGCTGGCATCGCCGGTCAATGCGACGATCGCCGGCGGCTGGCTGTTGGACATTGCCGTCACGTGCGCGGCGAAGTCGAAGCCGTGGATGCCGCCGAGGTGCAGGTCGAGGATGACCACGCGCGGGCGCGTGCGACGGATGAGCTCCAGTGCCGCCTCACCCGACTCCGCCATGAGCACGCGGGAGCCGGGGAAGAGAACGGTGAGGAGCTCGCCGAGGGCACGACGGGTATCCGAGTCGTCTTCGACGACGAGGATCGGACCCATGCCGCCGCTATGCCGCGCTAGCCAGCCGAGGCCAGCTCCACGCGGTTGAGCCATGCCGGGCGCCATCCGGTCCGTCGCATCGTGGCCATCACGCGCTGCGGGTGGCCCCAGTCGCTCCAGTCCACGCTCTTCGCGCGAACCGTGAGGAGGCCGTCAGCGCCGGGCACGAGCACGCGCTCGGAGAAGCCACTGGACTCCAGCGCCGCGTAGGCGCGCTCGGCGGCCTCCGCTTCCCGTGGGCTCCCGATCGCGAGCCGCACGGGGTCGAAGGCGGCGAGAAGGTCGGGGGCCACGCGGCGCGTGAGCCCGAGGAACGTATCCACCCTGCCGACCATGACGAAGCTGTTCCAGAGCGCGCCGCGCTCGAAGAGCCGCTCGGCCAGGCGGAGCGAGGGCTTTTCCCAGAAGCGACGGATCGGGAACGCCGGCTCGCCGGGCAGCGGCAATGGAACGGGATCGGGGTCGATCCAGCCGTATTCGGTCTCGGGCGCGTTCGGCTCGACGCCGAGCAGCACGATGAACTCGGGCCGTTCGCCCGCGACCGCGACCGCGTGCGCCACCGCCGTGACGAACGCGCCGTCGTCCGAGACGTAGTGATCGCAGGGGAAGATGGCGACGGGAACGTCGCCCGCAAGCTGCCGGATACGCAGCAGCGGATACAGGATCCCGGGAGCGGTGCCGGCGTTGCGCGGCTGGACGACCAGCCGATCTGGCGCAAGCTGCGTGGCGAGACCGGTGTAGTACGGCTCGTGCTCGCGGCTCACCACGACCACGTGCTGGTCTCCGCGTGTGAGGAGCTCCGCCCGGCGACGCGTGCGATCCAGCAGCGTCTCGCCGTCGAGGATGGCGCAGAATTGCTTGGGCCGCGGATCACCGGCGATCTGTCGGGTCAGAGGCTTCAGACGACGCCCGTCTCCACCGGCGGCTTCAGACGACGCCCGTCTCCACCGGCCAACAGCAACGCCCACGGGGACGTTGGAATCGTGCGCATGATTCCCCCTCCGTTCCGGGATCTGATGCTGCGTCCGGGGCTCCGGACGCCCGCGGAAAGAGCAACAGCCATGCCGAGACTTTCGATGGTCTGACCGCGCGCCTGACGCGCGCCTGCGCGCAGGATGTGCATCCCACACGGAAACCTTCTTCCCAGGTTTGCTGGTAAAAGCTACTCGGCTCAGCGGGGCAGCAGGGTCACTCGACCGGCGGCGGCGTCGAACGTGACCGTGAACGCGTCCAGGACGTCGCGACCGAGCAGACCGTCGAGCGAGTCGCTGGGCATCGCGTGCGCGATCACCGAGAGCGGTCCCACCCGGGCGCCGGCCACCTCGAGAAGCGGGACGGCGACGAGCGTGGCCGCGGCCGAGCCTGTCACGCCGCTGATGCGGACCGGCGTGCCGAGTGCGGGGTCGATGCCCGTGCGCGCCAGAGCCGCCGGTGCGATCACCGTGCGCTCGGCGCCGGTGTCGAGGAGCAGTCTCAGGAGCACGCCGTTGAGCCGCGCCTCCACGACGACGGGCGCGCCGCCCGTGAAGGGCACGACGAGCCCAGATGGAATCGGCGCGGCGGGCGGCGCCGGGCGCGCCGCAGGGGCGCCGATGTCGACGGCGCCCGCCCGGTACGCCTCGGGAATCGAGTCCAGGTCGCTCGTGTAGTGCGTCGCGCCGTCGGCCGCGATCCAGCGAAAGAGCGCGGCCGCCGCCGGGGTGGCCGTGGCCAGCACGAGCACGGCGACGAGCGCAGTGCGCCTCACGCCGCGCCTACGCGACGACCTTGCGCGCGCGGAGGTCCGCGATCTGCGCCGCGCTGTACCCGCACTCGGCCAGGATCTCGTCGGTGTGCTCGCCGCGCATCGGCGCGTGGCGCCTCACGCCCGGCGTCATCGCCGAAAACGACAGCGGCATGCCGACCACCGGGATCTCGCCGAGCTTGGGATGCACGACGCGGCGGATGGTCGGCCGCGTCGCGGTCTGGGGATCGTTGAGCACCTGGTCCACGGTGTTCACGGGCGTGGCGGGAACGTCGGCCTTCTCGAGCAGCTTCAGCAGCGTCTCGCGGTCGTGCTCCGCGATCGCCTGGCCGACGCGCTGCTCGAGCTCGGCGCGATGCTTCACGCGCTCGACGTTGGTCGCGAAGCGCGGGTCGTCGGCCATGTCGCCGAGGCCGAGCGCCCCCGCCAACCGCCGCCAGAGCCGGTCGTTCGCGCCGGCGATGAACACCCATTGCTCGTCGCGGCAACGGAAGTTCCGGTACGGCGACAGCGACGGGTGGGCCGAGCCCAGGGCCTTGGGAATGGTGCCGGCGAGCAGGAAGCCCTCGGCCTGGAAGTTCAGCAGCCCCAGCGCCGTCTCCAGCAGCGAGCCGTCCACGCGCTGGCCGCGGCCCGTGCGATCGCGCAGCCGGAGCGCGCCGAGCACGCCGAAGGCGCACAGGATACCGGTCGTGAGGTCGAGGAACGACACGCCGCAGCGCACCGGCGCGCCCTCGGGCTCGCCGGTGATCGACATGATGCCGCTGAACGCCTGCATGAGCGCCTCGTAGCCGGCGCCCTCCGCGCGCGGGCCCGTGCGGCCGAAGGCCGAGACGGAGCAGTAGACGAGCCGCGGGTTTTCCCGCGCCAGCGTCTCGTAGCCGAGGCCGAACTCCTCCATCGTCCCCGTGCGGAAGTTCTCGATCAGGACGTCGGCCGTCGCGGCGAGGCGCCGCACGAGGGTGACGCCGTCCGGCTCCTTGAGATTGACGGCGATGCCGCGCTTGTTGCGGTTGTTGACGAGGTAGCCGGCGGACTCGCCGTCCTTGTGCGGGGGCCACGTGCGCGATTCGTCACCGACGCCCGGGTCCTCGACCTTGATCACGTCGGCGCCGAGGTCTCCGAGCAGCGCGCCGCAGTAGGGGCCGGCCAGCACGCGCGAGAGGTCCACGACACGGACACCATCGAGGGACAGCGGCGGCGGGGCGGTCTCGGTGCTCATGTGCGCTACTATACTCAATATGACGCGCCTCGCCGACGTCCTCGCCCACGATGATCCAGGCCGCCGGCCTCGGCGCCGACGACTTCGGCGGCGAGCGCTACGAGGGCTGCAACGAGCATCTGAACCTCACGCGGCCCGACGTGATCCGCGGCATCCACGCCGCCTACCTCGACGCCGGCGCCGACGTGGTCTCCACGAACACCTTCGGCTGTGCCCCCTATGTCCTCGCGGAGTACGGCCTCGCCGAGCGCGCCCACGAGCTCTGCCGCGCGGCGGCCGTCCTCGCCCGCGAGGCTGCCGGCGACCGGTTCGTCGTCGGGGCCATGGGCCCCTCCACGCGCTCGATCTCGGTCACGCGCAACGTGACGTTCGACGAGGTCGCGGCCGCCTACGAGATCCAGGCGGCCGCGCTGCTGGCCGGCGGCGTGGACGCGCTGCTGCTGGAGACGGCGCAGGACACCCTGAACCTCAAGGCCGCCGCGCTCGGTGTACGGCGCGCGCAGAGCGCGGCGCGCCGGCTCGACGTGCCGCTGATGGTCTCGGCGACCATCGAGCCCATGGGCACCATGCTCGCGGGGCAGGGCGTCGAGGCGCTCTACGTCTCGCTCCAGCACCTCGGGCTCTTCTCGATCGGGCTCAACTGCGCGACCGGGCCCGAGTTCATGACCGACCACCTCCGCTCGCTGGCCGCGATCGCCACGTGCTGGACGAGCGTGTATCCCAACGCGGGGCTGCCCGACGAGGGCGGCCAGTACGGCGAGACGCCGCAGAGCCTCGCCCACAAGCTCGCGCGGTTCGTGGACGAGCGCTGGGTCAACTTCGTGGGCGGCTGCTGTGGCACCACGCCGGAGCACATCCGCGCCATCGCGCGGCTCGTGGCCGGCAAGCCGCCGCGCGTGCCCGCGCCCGTCGAGGCCCAGGCCGTGAGCGGCGTGGAGGTCCTCTATCCGGCCGACGACAACCGTCCGGTGTTCGTGGGCGAGCGTACCAACGTCATCGGCTCGCGGAAGTTCAAGGAGCTGATCGTCGCCGACCGCTTCGACGACGCCGCCGAGATCGGCCGCGCCCAGGTCCGTGCCTCCGCCCAGGTGCTCGACGTGTGCCTGGCCAACCCGGACCGCGACGAGGCGGCCGACATGGACCGCTTCATGCGCGAGCTCACCCGGCGCGTGAAGGTGCCGCTGATGATCGACTCCACCGACGCCGCGGTCCTCGAGCTGGCGCTGCGCCACTGCCAGGGCAAGGCCATCGTCAACTCGATCAACCTCGAGGACGGCGAGGAGCGCTTCGAGCGGGTGGCGCCGCTGCTGCGCGCCTACGGCGCCGCCGTCGTCGTCGGCTGCATCGACGAGAACAAGCAGCAGGGCATGGCCGTCACGCGCGCGCGCAAGCTGGCCGTGGCCGAGCGCTCGTACGAGCTCCTCACGCGCACGTACGGGATCCCCGCGCGCGACCTGATCTTCGATCCCCTCGTCTTCCCCGTGGGCACCGGGGACGCCAACTACATCGGCTCCGCCGTCGAGACGATCGAGGGCCTGCGCGCGATCAAATCGCGGTTACCCGAGTGCAAGACGATTCTCGGCATCTCCAACGTCTCGTTCGGGCTGCCGCCGGCCGGGCGCGAGGTGCTCAACGGCGTCTTCCTCTACCACTGCACGAAGGCGGGGCTCGACTACGCGATCATCAACACCGAGCGTCTCGAGCGCTACCCATCGATCCCCGAGGAGGAGCGCCGGCTCGCCGAGGACCTGCTGGAAAACCGCGGCGCCGATCCCGTGGCCGCCTTCGCCGCCCACTTCCGCGACCGCGTCAAGACCACGGTCGCGCGCGAGACGCTCCCCCTGGACGAGCGGCTCGCGCGCTACATCGTGGAGGGCAGCCGTGACGGCCTGCTCGAGGACCTCGACGAAAAGCTCGGCGAGGCGGCGCCGCTCGAGATCATCAACGGGCCGCTCCTGCGCGGCATGGACGAGGTCGGCCGCCTCTTCAACGACAATCAGCTCATCGTGGCCGAGGTGCTCCAGTCGGCGGAGGCCATGAAAACGGCGGTGGCCCACCTCGAGCCCCACATGGAGAAGGCGGACTCGGCCACGCGCGGCGTGATCGTGCTGGCCACCGTGAAGGGCGACGTGCACGACATCGGCAAGAACCTGGTCGAGATCATCTTCGGCAACAACGGCTACCGCGTGATCAACCTCGGCATCAAGGTGCCGCCGGAGGACCTCATCGCGGCCTACCACACGCACAAGCCCGACGCCTTCGGGCTGTCGGGACTGCTCGTGAAGTCCGCGCAGCAGATGGTGGTGACCGCCCAGGATCTGAGGGCGGCCGGCATCGACATTCCGCTCTTCGTCGGCGGCGCCGCGCTCACGCGCAAGTTCACGGCCACGCGTATCGCCGCCGAGTACGGCGGGCTGACGCTCTACGCGAAGGACGCCATGGACGGCCTCGACCTCGCCAACCAGCTCTTCTCGGCGGTGACGCGCGAGGGTCTCGCCGAGCGCGTGCGGGCCGAGCAGGCGGCCCTGGTCGGCGGCGCCACGGCCGTGGACGCGCCGCGCCCGGCGGCGGCGCCCGCGCGCGCGAAGGCGGAGGTGCCGCCGGTATCGCCGCCCACGCCCCCGGACCTCGAGCCGCACGTGCTGCGTCACGTTCCGCTCGCGCAGGTCTATCCGTACCTGAACCTCCAGATGCTCTACGGCAAGCACCTCGGCCTGCGCGGGCTGGTCTCGCGACTGCTCGAGGACGGCGATCCGAAGGCCCGGGAGCTCCACGACGTGGTGGAAGCCCTGAAGGCGGAGGCGGCGCGCGACGATCTCATCCGCGCCGACGGCGTGTACCGCTGGTTCCGCGCGCGCGCCGACGGCGACCGTGTGCGGCTGGCGTCGCCGGACGGCGCCGAGGTCGCGCGCTTCACCTTCCCGCGCCAGCGGGACGGCGAGCGGCTCTGCCTCGCCGACTACGTGCGCGAGGACGTCGACGACTACGTCGCCCTCTTCGTCGTCACGTGTGGCCGCGGCGTGCGCGAGCGCGCTCAGGCGGACAAGGACGCCGGCGCCTATCTCCGGTCGCACGCGCTGCAGGCGCTCGCCATCGAGTCGGCGGAGGCGTTCGCGGAAATGCTGCACGCGCGGCTGCGCACGCTCTGGGGCTTCCCCGACCCGTCGGAGGTGACCATCGCCGATCGCCTCAAGGGCCGCTATCGCGGGATCCGTGTGTCGTTCGGCTATCCCGCCTGCCCCGAGCTGGCCGATCAGGCGACGCTCTGGCGGCTGCTGCGTCCGGACGCGGAGATCGGCGTGAAGCTCACCGAGGGCTTCATGATGGATCCCGAGGCATCGGTCTCGGCGCTCGTCTTCCACCACCCGGCCGCGAAATACTTCAAGGCCGATTGAGGCCGCGCAGGAGCGGACGCAGGGCGCGGATCTCCGCCTCCAGCCGGTGCAGACGTCGGCCGACCTCGCGGCCGCGCGCCGCGGGCGTGGCCAGGTAGCCGCGCTCGACGAGGTCGATGAACCCCTCGGCGATCGTGTCGGCATCCCAGGCGCGCCCCCGCCCCGGGTGATACCAGCGATAGACCCAGTTCGACATCCCGAGCAGCGCCAGCACGAGCAGGCGCGGCTCGGCGACGCGGACCTCCCCCGCCCGCGCGGCGCGCTCGACGATCGCGCGCACCGTCCGGTCGTACCGCGCCTTGCGACGCACGATGTCCTTCTGCAGGCGCGCGGGCAGGCTGCCTTCCTCGCTGAAGAAGACGGTGAGGAAGGCACGCTCGGCGACCACGAGACGCACGTGGTGACGGATCACCTCGCGCAGCTGCTCGGAGGCCGGCAGGCCGCTCGCGCGGATCGCCGCCAGCCCCGCCTCCGCCAGCGTCATCGTGCGGTGAAAGATCGCGGCGAGCAGGTCTTCCTTCGAGCGGAAATGGCCGTACACCGTCGCCTTCGACATCCCGAGGCGCCGCGCGAGGTCGTCGAGGGTGGTGGCGCGGTAGCCGCGGGCGCGGAACAGCTCCGCGGCCGTGGTGAGGATCTCGGTCCTCACGAGGGCGCGCCGGGAGGTCGCTGCCGCGCGCACGCGGCTCAGTGGTGACAGGTCACGCAGTCGAGCGGGGCGCGCGTGGCGCGCGTCGCGTTCTCGCGGCGGTGGCACTCGACGCACCAACCCATCGTGAGCGGACGCTGCGGCGGGTGCAGACCCACCAGGTGCGCGAGGTCGTTACGCAGGCTCGGGCCGGTCTCTCCGCCCACGACGGGCATCCGCTCGATCGGGCCGTGACAGGTCTGGCAGGCCACGTCGGCGCCGACGTGCGCCTTGTGCGGGAAGTAGGTGAACTCCGGCACCTTGAACACGCGGACCCACGGGATCGGCTCGCCGCGTCGCGCGTACTCGTGGATCTTGCCGATCTCGGGGTTGTCCGCGACGCCGATGATCTTGTGACAGCCGACGCAGCGCTCGACCGACGGCAGCCCCGCGTACTCGGAGCGGCGCGCATCGGCGTGACAGTACTGGCAGGGAATCTGGAACGAGCCGGCGTGGATCACGTGATTGAAGAAGATCGGCTGCCGGGGCGCGCGACCCGGGCGCGCGAGGTCCGGCGGCCCGCCGCGGTATTCCGGCCGGGCGAGCGTGCGCACGAAGCTGACGATGCGGCGGACCTGTTCGGCGCTGAGCGTGCGGTCGAACGGCGGCATCGTGGGCGCGAGCCCCTGCGCGGGCCCGCCGTGGGTGATCACGCTGACCAGGAACTCGTCGGGCAGGCCGTTCATGAGGCGCCCGTCGGCGAGATCGGAGGGCCGGGTGGCGAAGCTCGCCGCCGACGCGCCGTCGCCGCGGCCACCTTCACCGTGACAGGTGGCGCAGTGGGTCGCGAAGAGCGCGCGGCCGGCCTGGACGTCCCGTTCGTCGGTGGGCGCCGCGACCGCGCGAGGGGAGGCGACGTGCCACGCGGCGACAATCAGGGCGGCGAGCCCCAGCGCCGTGCCGCCGGCGGCCCAGCTCCAACCCCGCACGCCGCGTGTCCCCGGGAGCCGCTACTCGCGGCAGAGGCGTGCGCGGCGCTGCAGGAACGCGTGACGGACGGCGCTGTACATGTCGATCACGCTCTCTTCGAAGCCCTGGAAGAGGTCCAGGTTCAGCGACCGCTCGTTGACGATGTCCCCGAGCTTCATGCCCAGACGGTCCCAGAAGAAGGGCAGAACGTAGGAGAGCGGGTCGAACGCGGTGTCGACCGCCTTGCCGATCCCATCGCGCACCGTCAATGGCTCGAGCCCCGGCACGATCACGTATGGCCCGGTGCTGACGCCCCAGACGCAGAGCGTCTGCCCGAAGTCCTCGCGGCTCTTCAGGATGCCGAAGACGTCCTTGGCCGGATCGAAGAGGCCACCGACGCCGGCCGTGCTGTTGATCACGAAGCGTGAGAGCTCCCGGCCAGCGCCCACGACCTTGCCCTGGAGCAGGCTGTTCACCAGCCGCGGCACGAACGAGATGTTGTCGAAGCCGTTCGAGATCATGATCTGGATCTCGTCGGGCACGATGAAGTTGTAGCCCTTCGCCACCGGCTTCAGGACGTACTTGTCGAGGTTCCGGTTGACGTCGAACATCTTCTCGTTGAAGCGCTCCCAGGGGTCGTACTCTTCGGGCTCCATGTCCGTGATCGAGTCGTCCCGCGCCTGGGCCATGCCTGCGTCGCGCGCCGCCGCGTCGGCAACCAGCTCGGGGAGTTGCGGCGTCGCGTCGCTCGCCGTCTCGACGCCGAGGGGCGCGGCGGCGAGCAGCGTGAGGTCAGCCTCCGGGGCCGTCGCCGTCGCTCCCGAGGCGATCTCGCCGTCGGGCGGCAGCGCCGCTTCGATCGTGCGCGGCGGCCCGACGTCGACCACAGAGTCGGCGTGGGTGGCGCGGGAAAGGGTGCCGCAGGCCGTCAAGGCGAGGGCGAGCACGCCGGAGCAGCCGACGATGGTGGCGCGGACCAGCGGCGAGCGAGCCAAAGCCATTCCTCCCCGACGATTGACCTCGAAAACCTAGCGCCACAATATATCTGAAGTTTCGTCCACGGTGTGACCCAAATCCTGCCGACTCCCGAACCCGTCCGTCCGCATGCGCATTGTCACGATCGGCTGGAAAGCGTATGGTGGGAAGCGCTGTCAGCCAGGAAGGAGAAGCCCAAGACGTGAGCCGAGGCCGTGCACGTGAGTTCTGGTGTTCCGTGGTATCGGAGGCCGTGATGATCCGTCTCAAACGGCCGGGGGGATTCGGCCGCGTCCAGGGGTACTTCGTGCAGTGCAACCAGACCGAGTGTCAGTACGTCGAGGAAAACAAGCCGCCCTGCCCGCTGCACGCGGGACTCTTCGCCGACGAGATCAAGGCCGCCGAGGAAGCGCGCGGCGCTCGCCGCGAGGAACTCGAAACCTGACGGAGCGGGGGCCGGAGCCCCCGCCGCCGCCCCGTTCCCTACTTCTTGGTCGCACCGTAGATCGCGCCCGCCGCGGCGCCCACGCCCGTTCCGATCAACGCACCCTTGCCGGCGCCGTAACCCGTGCCGGCGCCGACCGCGGCGCCCGCACCCGCGCCCAGGCCCGCGCCGGCGAGCGTGCTGCAGGCCGTCATCGTGGTGGCGAGCAGACCGAGGCCGGCAATTGCGGCTGTCATTCGCTTTGTCATTTTTGCGAACCTCCTGGGGTGACTCATGAATCGCGTCACCCCATGAGACGACTGCACGCGACAGGCCATTCCCTTCCACATGGGGGCCCCGATATGGCCCCCAAACCCCCAGCGTTCGGAGCGCCCCGGGGAACCCGTGGCGCTCCTCTATTTCGCGTATGCGTAGTCGCGCGTTTTCGCGCGCGAACGAAGCCGGGACATCGGCGAGAGCCGCGAAATGGCCTCCCAAACCCCCCAGCGTTCGGAGCGCCTCGGGGAACCCGCGGCGCTCCTCGATTTCGCGTATTCGTAGTCGCGCGTTTTCGCGCGCGAACGAAAGCCGGGACATCGGCGAGAGCCGCGACGTGCGTGATCAGGCGCGGGAGAAGGCGGGGGGCGGCGGGCTCGAGAATCGTTGGGGGCGAGCGCGCGCATCGGTGAAGGCGAGCAGCGAGGCGTGCAGGCAGACGCGGCGAACAGGATCGGTGGCCGCTCCGAACGCGCGATCGCCGACGATCGGATGTCCGAGGGCCGCGAGCTGGGCGCGGATCTGGCCGCGCCGTCCGGTGCGCAGGCGCAGCTCGAGCACGGTCGAGCGCGCGCGGCGCTCGCGCACGCGGTAGTCGGTGATCGCCTCGCGGCCGCCGCGTCCGGTCCGCACGCGCAGCGTCGTGGGGTCCTCGACGATGCGATCGCGTAGCGTGCCGGCATCGTCGCGCACGCGGCCCTCCACGACCGCCACGTAGCCGCGCTCGACGGCGCGCGCGGCAAACTGCGCCTGCAGCGCGTGCTTCACCGCCGGCCACTTCGCGAACACCAGGAGCCCCGAGGTCTCGCGATCGAGACGGTGAACGATGAGCAGTCGGGGGGCCGTGCGAGCCGAAGGCGAGGGAGTCGGGCGGACGTAGTCGAAGAGCAGCCGATAGACCGTTCGCTCGCGCTCGCGCTCGGTACCGATGGTGAGGAGGCCCGCTGGCTTGTCCACGACGATGAGGTCGTCGTCCTCGTGCACCAGACGCAGCGCGGACGGAAAGTGCGGCGCCGGCGCGCCGAGCGTCACGCGCGCGCCGTCGGGGATCTCGGCGTCGCCGCGCCGCACGACGACGCCGTCCACCCGCACGCGTCCGGCGGCGAGCCAGCCGCGCGCGGCCGTGCGCGAGGCGTCGGGGAACAAGACCCGGAGGCGGTCGAGCAGGCGGTTCAGCGTGGCGGACGCGGGCCGAGCACGAGCGTGACCGGCGTCGCGAGGTACGTCGTGGCCGCGCGCTGCACGTCGGCGGCGGTGACGGCCTCCACCGCGCGGCGGTAGCGCTCCGGGTAGGCGGCGCCCACGCCCTCCACGTCGTAGAAGGCGAGATACCACGCGAGCCGCTCGCTCGTGCGACGGTCCATCGCGTAGCGACCGAGCAGGTAGCTCTTGGCGCGCGCCAGTTCCTCGGTCGGCACCGGCTCGCGCTTGACGCGCGCGATCTCGGCGAGCAGCGCCTGCTCCGCCTGCGCCGCCGTCTCGGGCGTGGTGCCGAGATAGAGCACGAGCACGCCCGGCTCCTTCATGGGCTCGTAGAAGGCCGTCGCCGTGTACGCCAGCGCGCGCTTGTCCCGCAGCTCGACGAAGAGCCGGCCCGCCATGCCGCCCCCCAGCACGCTCGACAGCACCTTCACCGCCGCGTAGTCGCGATGGTCGAGTGGTGGCGCCAGGCCGCCGACGAGGATCTGGGTCTGCTGCGCGGGCTGCTCGATGACGCTGCGGCGGGCGGCGGCGACCGGCGGCGCGATCGGCGCGTCCAGCGCCCTCGAGTCGCCGGACGGCATCCCGCCGAAGAGCCGCTGCGCCTCGGCGAGCACGTCGTCGACGGGCACCTGTCCGCTCACGGCCAGGACCATGCGCTCGGGACGGTAGAAGGCGCGATAGCGCGCGACCACGGCCGCGTGATCGAAGTTCCGCAACGAAGCGGGCGTGCCGAGCGGCGGCAGGCCGTACGGATGCCGTCCGTAGAGCAGCGCATAGAACTCGTCGAAGGCGCGCGAGGGCGCGCTGTCGCGGCGGCGCTGCACGCGCGAGAGCAGGAAGTCACGCTCGCGGTCGACCTCCTCCGGCGCCAGCTTCGGCTCGAGCGCCAGCTCGGCGGTGAGACCGAGCAGCTCACGCCAGAAGCGCGAGAGCGCCGAGGCGCGGATCTCCGAGTAGTCGGCCTCGCCGGAGGCGCTGAGCTTGCCGCCGAGCCCGGCCACCGTCTCCGCCAGCTGCGAGCCGCTGCGCCGCGCCGTTCCCTTCACCATCACCGCGTGGACGAAGTTCGAGAGCCCCGCGGTCTCCGGCGTCTCCCAGCGCGTGCCCATCCGGACCAGCAGCGACACGGCCACCACGGGCGCGACGTCGCTCTGGCGCACGATCACCGTGAGGCCGTTGGCCAGCCGCGTCCGACGCGCGTCGTCGCGCGGCCGTGCGGGCGCCAGCGCCGGCGCCGCCAGCGCCACCACCAGCGCCGCCATCAGCACGCGCCGGCTCACCGGCTGATGTGGGGGGCCCCGATATGGCCCCCCACACCCCCCGACGCTCGGACGCGCCCCGGCGGAGCCGTGGCGCGCCTCGGGGTCGACACAAGATGTCTCACCGCGCGGCCTCCGGCAGGAAGCGGACGCGCACGTAGTTGCCGTCGCCGAGATAGGTTCGGGCCGCGTTGCGGATCTGCTCCGCGGTGACCTCGCGCAGGCGCTTGAGGTACTCGACCTCGTCGCGCAGCGTCCACGTCGTCTCGGCCTGACCGTAGTTCC
>WNFR01004806.1_pt1 | contig 15953 bp, 21 predicted proteins | sample 5400221 | NCBI WGS metagenome assembly WNFR01 (sample SAMN13153357, study PRJNA577476) | soil metagenome | isolation source: 40 cm soil under Madrone tree | place: USA:California | collected 2016-06-14 | reverse complement strand
AAAGGAATTGCGCGTCCCGAGAGCATGATTGCGGCAATCACACTCGCGACCAAACTGGCTGAGCAAAAATCTGCCGTATGAAGATCGAGAAGTACATCTCAGTCTTCAATATCGGGCTCCAGAACACGTTCGTGTATCGCTGGAATTACTTCCTGCGCGCGCTCTTCGGATTAATTCCGCTCGCCGGCACGGTGTTTCTCTGGCGCGCGATCTTTCGCGAGCGCGGCGGCGGGATGCACGGCTATGACTACGGTTCGATGATTTATTATTATTTGCTCGCGCTCCTGGTCAGCAACCTCGTCACGCCCACCGAAGACGAATGGCAGATCGCAGCCGATATTCGCGAAGGTCAGATCAATTCTCTCCTGACCAAGCCGATGAGTTATCTCTCGTATCGACTCAGCATCTTTTTGAGCGGCCGTCTCGTTTACACCGTAGTCACCCTGCCGCCCATCGCCCTCATTTTTATTTATTTCCGGCGCTACATCGCGCTGCCGGATCATGCACTGACCTATGTCTACGGCTGCTTGTCGATGGTGATGGCGGCGTTCATGCAGTTTTTCATCACCTACAGCCTCGCCATGATGGCTTTCTGGATCCTGGAAATCTCCACCATCGTCTTCATCGTTTACTCGTTTGAATATTTTCTCGGCGGCCAAATGTTTCCCATCGACATCATGCCCGCCGGAATCCAGGCGGTAATGAAATGGCTGCCGTTTTATTACGAGCTGTTTTGTCCAGTCGCGATTTTTCTGGAGCGACTCCGCGGCGCAGAACTGGCTGAGGCGTTGTTGATCCAAGTAGGCTGGCTCCTTCTCAGCTGGGCCGACTCAGAGACGGCGGCAGCTACAACCCGCGGGAGGATTATTTCGACGTCGGCAATCCGGCCGCCTTCCAGGCTTTGAAGCCGCCGGCGAGCGAATGTACATTTTTGTAGCCCATCTTTTGCAAACTCTCGGCCACAAGGCCAGAGCGGCCGCCACCGCCGCAGTGGCAAATGATGGTTGTGTTCAAGTCGGGAACTTTTTCCTCGATATCCAACTCGATTGTTCCGCGGCTGAGATGGGTGGCGCCCTCAATGTGTTCTTCCTCCCATTCGTCCTTTTCTCGGACATCGACAATCACGGCGTCGCCGCTTTTTAATTTCGCAGCCGTGTCGGTCGGCGAGATTTCAGTGACGTTCTTTTTCGCGTCCGCGACCAGCTTTTCGAAACGAGTATGTTCGGCCATAGGGTACATGGCCGCTGGGGACAGCGGCCGCTACATGAAATTTATTCGTAGCGCAGTGCTTCAATCGGGTCGAGCTGGGCCGCTTTGCGCGCCGGATAAAAACCGAAGAATATTCCGACCGCCGCGCTAAACAGAAAGGCGATCACGATTGAGCCGGGAGAAATAAGCGAAGGCCAATGCTTGAAGGCCGAGATCGCCTTGGAACCAACTACGCCGACGACGATTCCGATCACGCCACCGACCGAGCTCAAGGAGACGGCTTCAATGAGGAACTGCGTGAGAATATCGCTGCCGTGCGCGCCGACCGCCATGCGGGTTCCGATCTCTCGCGTCCGCTCGGTCACGCTCACGAGCATGATGTTCATGATGCCAATCCCGCCGACAACCAGCGAGACGCAAGCGATGGCAAACAACAATCCCGTCATCACATCCGCCGTCGCGGTAGCGGCTTCCGCGATCTCCTCTTGATTGCGCACCGTAAAATCGTCATCGCGTCCCGGCCGAATGTTGTGACGTTGTCGCAGCAGCCCGATGATTTGTTGCTGCGCGCTCGCCAGATCTTTCGCATCTGCGACTTGCACATTGACGTTGCGCAATGTCGTCCCGCCAGCCACGCGTTTCATCGCGCTGGTGTAGGGCATAATCACCACGTCATCCTGATCCACCCCTTGCGTACTCAACCCCTTGCGTATCAAAACGCCGGTGACAGTAAACGGAACGTTTTTAATTCGCAGGACCTGGCCTATAACATCCTGGCCGCCGAAGATTTGCGAAGCGGTCGTGCTGCCAATAACGCACACTTTATTCGCACTCCGCACATCCTGAGGCGTGAATGGCACGCCATCCACCAGTGGCCATTGTCGAATATCGAGATATTCCGCCGATTCGCCGTAAATACGCGTAAACCAATTCTGATTGCCCGACGCGACTTGCGCGTTCGATACGACTTCTTCACTCACAGCTATAACTCCCGGCACTTCGCGCCGGATTGCTTCCGCGTCTTCGATCTTCAGCGTTCCCGCCCCTCCCCAGCCGGTGCGAATTCCGCTCGATGTTGTGCTGCCGGAAAAAATCAGAATGACATTTTGACCGAGACTGGCAATTTGTGCCTGCACTTGCGCTTTGGCACCGTTGCCGATTCCGACCATGGCAATGACAGCGCCAACACCTATGATGATTCCAAGCGCGGTGAGCACCGAACGCATCTTGTTCCGTCGCAGCGCTCGAAATGCAATTTTAAACGTAGCTCCAATTCTCATCGCAAGATCGATAATTACGTTGGCGCAGGTTCGTCGACGTGCATTAGTTTTTGCGCTTCAATTTTCGCGTCAAGTCGCTGCGTAACGGTGCGGTCGCTCTGCACCAGACCATCGCGCATTACCACGTTGCGCTGCGCATACGACGCAATGTCGGCCTCGTGCGTCACCATGATGATGGTGATACCGCGCTCGTTTAGTTCTTGAAAAACTCCCATGATCTCGACACTAGTCCGGCTGTCGAGATTGCCAGTCGGCTCGTCGGCAAGGAGGACCTCTGGATTATTGATCAAGGCACGAGCGATCGCGACGCGCTGCTGCTGCCCGCCGGAAAGCTGGCTGGGATGGTGATCCTCGCGGCCTTGCAAACCCACCGAGGCGAGCACGGCGTCCGCTTTTTCGCGCAATTGGGTGTTCGTTAAATGATGCCCGCCGTAAAGGAGCGGCAGTTCCACATTCTCGCGCGCCGAAGTTCGGGGCAACAAGTTGAAACCCTGAAAAACGAAACCGATCTTGTTATTGCGAATATCGGCCAGCTGATCTCGATCCAGCTTCGAAACATCGGAGCGATCGAGAACATAACGGCCGGCCGATGGCCGATCGAGACAACCGAGAATATTCATGAGCGTCGATTTGCCGGAACCGCTCGCGCCCATCAGTGCCACGAATTCGCCTTGCCGAATTTCTAATGAAACTCCGCGCACAGCGCGTACTTCCATTTCACCGGTTCGGTAAGTCTTATGAACGTCATCCAGCAAAACCAGCATGCCATTTTGCGATGTCGATCCGTCTTCCATCTCGATCTTGCTAGAAACGTCGCTGCCCGCTGAATGGATTTGCGGCTGGCGACTGCGATGCTGTCGCCGACGTGATCCCTGCAGTTATGACACGATCTCCTTCTCTCAATCCTTCCTGGACTTCAGTCACAATGCCATCGCTGATTCCAACCTTGATTTGGACGGGCTTCGGGCGGCTCGCACCCGGCGGCAAAATATAAATGGTGCGTTCGTTTCGGGGACGCTCGCGTGCGCCTGGCCCGCGCGGACCCGTTTTCGGAGGAGCGGACGGGTTCGGCGTCGGCGTACTGTCGGCGGGACGAAAACGAAACGCCGCATTCTTTATTTGCAGGACATCGTCTTGATGCGCCACAATGATTGAGACATTCGCAGTCATTCCCGGTTTTAATTTCAAATCCGCGTTGCTCACGCCGATCACCGTGTCGTAGGTAACGACGTTCTGCACCGTGATCGGCGCGTTGCGGACCTGCACCACTTTTCCGTGGAAGGTGCGGAACGGGAAAGCGTCCACCGTAAAATCGACGTCCTGGCCCACGGTCACGACGCCCACGTCGGCTTCGGCGACGTTCGAATCAATCTGCATTTTGGTAAGGTCGTTTGCGATCGCAAAGATGACCGGGGCTTGCAAACTCGCCGCCACCGTCTGGCCAACGTCGACACTGCGCGAAATCACTTCGCCATCGACAGGTGACTTGATCGTGCAATGCTCGAGATCCGCGCGGGCCTTGTCGAGCGCGCCTTGCTTGATCTTCAGATTGGCCTCGGCCTGATGAAGATTCGCCATGGCCTGATCGAGATCGGCTTGAGCGGAATTTTGCTTCTTTACTAACTCTTGGGTGCGGGCGGCGTTTACCTTCGCCAATTCAAGGCCCGCTTGCGCGCTGGCCAGATCGCCCTCCGCCTGGGTAACGGTCGCTTGAAAAAGGACAGGATCGATCTGCGCGACTACGTCGCCCGCTTTGACTTTCGAATTAAAATCGGCAAACAGCTTTTGAATATTCCCTGAGACCTGGCTGCCGACCTGGACGTTGACCACCGGATTCAATGTTCCGGTCGCGGTCACCAGCTGAGTGATCGGACCACGCGTCACCGGCGCGGTCTGGTAACTAACATCGCTATCGCGCCGGCATTGCCGAACAATCAAAAGCAAGATCGATAACCCAACGATCAGAACGAGGAGAGGAAGAAAGCGCTTCATGCGGGCAAGGGTTGACTTCGTATATAACTAAAGACAGGAAAAGAGGGTGCGCCGTTACATCGACATTTACTCAATCATGCTGCGGAATTCGCTCATCCGCGAGATGAGTTTCAAAGCCAACTTCCTCCTTTGGCTGATCGTGGAGATTCTCTGGTTTTGCGGGCAAATCGTTTTCTTCAGCATTATTTTTGGACAGGTCGATCGCATCGGCGATTGGACAAAATGGGAGGTGGTGTTGCTGGTCGGGACGCATCAGATCATCGCGCAGCTTTTTCAGGCCTTCTTTTTTGTGAATGTCGCAAATATTCCTGAGCTGGTTCGCACCGGGAAACTCGATTCGCTTCTCGTCCTGCCGATCGACAGCCAATTTGCGGTTTCAACCAAACAATTCGGCCTCGACAGCGTGATCAACGCGGCACTCGGCGGATTGGTCGTTTGTTTTTCGCTCGCGCGGCTGGGCATTGTTCCTGGTCCAATGTCGATCTTGCTTTACCTCACGGCCCTCGGATTTGGCGTCGCCGTGCATTATTCGATCATGCTCAGCCTGGCGGCCGTGAGTTTTTGGATCGTGCGCGCACAAGGACTCGTTTACGGCTACTTCAACTTTCTCAATATCGCCCGCTATCCGGACGTAATTTATCCCAGACTTTTCCGGTTCGTTTTTGGCTGGATCATTCCCGTCGTCATCGTCGCAAATATTCCAGCTCGGTTACTTATCAAATCGCTCGGACAACCGGGCCGATTGATGCTGCAATTGGTCGTCGCGTCCACGATCGTCTTCTGGTTGTCGCGCGTTTTCTGGCGTTTTGCTCTAAGGCATTACTCCAGCGCCAGCTCATAAGATTGACCCAAAGACGCGCCCTCTAATTGGTCGAATTTTTGCGTGAAATCTCCGCTTGCGCGTTTAGTGAAATGTTCTTAATTAAGCCTCCGTTTTTGGCGCCGGAAACCGCAGGCGCCTTCAATTATGCCTAAACCCAAGAAAAAGAAGACCCACGCCAAAAGGCCAGCCACGTCTAAAGCGAAGGCGAAGCGCGGGATTTCCGTCAAAAGATCGACATCGAAGAAAGCGGCGCGAATTTCATCGAAGACGCGACAACCCTCGGCAAAACGCGCGCCCAAGTCCGCGAAATCTGGAAGAGGAAGGAGCAACTCGGGCGCCACGCTCGAGCTGCTCGGCCGGAATCATCGCGAGCGGAGACTCGACTCTTTTACCCGCAAGCAGAAAGAGAAATTGCTGCAGTTGCGCGATGCCATGGTCGATTCCATGGCCGGCGTGGCGCAGGACACATTGCGTTCGCGCGCCGAAGGCAGCGAAGCGTCCGCCTTTGGCATGCATCAGGCCGATGCCGGCTCGGATGCCTACGATCGCGACTTCGCCTTGAGTTTGCTCTCGCAGGAACAGGACGCGCTTTACGAAATCGACCAGGCCCTGAAACGAATCGAGCTCGGCACCTATGGGGTATGCGAAATGTCGGGCAAACCGATCCCGCACACGCGACTGGAAGCGATTCCATTTGCGCGTTTCACGGTCGAGTGCCAGTCGCAGCTCGAGAAACAGAATAAAGCCTCACGTGTTCGGCAGTCGGTCACTTCGCTCTTCGGTTTGACCGAGGAAGAGGGCGGCGAAGCCGAGGAAGAAGAAGCCACGCCGGCCGAAAATAAAGAATAACCATCATGGCGCAGGAAATTATCACTCTCGAGTGCACCGAAGCAAAGGCGCTCGGCAAACCGGTCTCGCGCTACATGTCTTCTCGAAACAAGAAGAGTCCACGGACCCCCAACCGTCTCGAGAAAAAGAAATACAATCCGTTTCTCAAACGTCATACGCTGCACCGCGAGACCAGGTAATTGTCGATGCAACCTAAAACCGCCAAACGCCGTTCCGCTTTTCGCCGCGCCAATCGCATTATGCCGCGGCGCCGGATCGACATCGCCGTGGAAGCGATCGATTATAAGAATCCCGATCTCCTGAAAAAATTTGTCACCGAAAGCGGCAAAATTCTCCCCCGTCGCGTCACCGGCATGCCTGCGCACATGCATCGCAAAATCACCCGCGAAATCAAGCGCAGCCGCTCAGTGCTGCTGATGAAATGAGTGTAGGGGAAGCCAACGGCTTTCCCTACACACCCTGCGGACAACGTGCACGTGTCGTCGCGCAGCGGGCGTGGCTACAGCGCTCAGACTTTCCTTGTCCGCTCGCCCTGCTCGATCAGTTTCCAGAATTCGCGCGTCTCGCCTAGCTGCGCGTCTTCGGACGTCGGCAGTTTGCTCCGGAAGAGAAAATCGCGCAGCGTGTTTTTGTGCAAAACACGGTGCACGGTGATTCCTTCGTCGGTCTTTTCGAAATAAATCCGGTAATCTTTTGCGCGGTAGCGGTGTAATTTTTTTCCCTCGCGCTCGATTACGCCAAATCGCGTGGCATCGAGATGATCGAGGTCTTCCGGCAAAATTTGAAACTCGGCCAGCAGATCGAGCTGCAACGACTTCGGCAAGGCCGAGATTTCGGACGCGCTCAACTCGTTAAAAATGATTTGGAACATCGAGAATCAAACGTATACGCGCCGGACGCGCGCGCCAACGCGCGTCGTGATCTCCCAGGTAATCGTGCCAGCTCGCTCCGCCAGTTCGGCCGCCGAAATTTCCTCGTCGCCCTGGCGACCCATTAAAATCACTTCATCGCCAACATCGACATCTTCGACTCCGGAGACATCGATCATCATTAAATCCATCGTCACCCGGCCAAGCAACGGACAACGCCGGCTTCGAACCAAAACCGCGGCGGCGCGGTTGGAAAGATGTCGCGGATAACCATCGGCATAACCGGCGGTGAGAGTTGCAACTCGCATTGGTTGCGGCGTGATGAAGGTGCGACCGTAACTGATCGAGGTGCCTTTCGGCATGTCGCGAATGAGACCAATCCGCGTTTTCCAAGTCATGACCGGCCGCAAAAGTTTTTGGAACTCTGGCAAAGGAGAAATACCGTAGAGCATGATACCGCCGCGTACGATATCGAAAGTCGGATCGGCAAAAGCGAGCACCCCCGCGCTCTGCAAGACATGGACTTTGTAATCGCCCGGAACTTCGGATCGAAATTCCTGAATAAGTTTCCCAAATCGCAAAAGCTCCTCGCGCGTATATTCCGCGTCTTCGTCTGCAACCGGCAGATGCGAGGAGACGCTGTGCACTTTGATGTTCGGTAGGGCGGCCACTTTTTTGAAAACCGCCAGCGCCTCATTTTCTGGAATCCCCATGCGCCCCATTCCGGTGTCGATCTTGAAATTAATCGCGACTGCTCCCGCGCGCGCGAGCCGGCTAAAATCTTTCGCTTCGTCTAGAGTCGAAATAGAAGGAATGAAACCGCGCTCGACGATTGTCGATCTTTCATCCGGCAGCGCTGGGCTGAGAATGATGATTGGATGAGCGAGTGAGTCTCGGAGCGTGATCGCTTCGTCCAGATTGGCCACGCCGAACATTTGCGCCTCACTCGCCAGCGCTTCGGCCACGCCCACCATGCCGTGCCCGTAGCCGTTCGCTTTCACGACCGCGAGCAGTTCGGCCGACCCGATTCGCTCACGTATCGCCGCGGCGTTATGTCGCAACGCACTGCGATTAATTTCAGCCCAACATCGATATTTCGCCGTGGTCATAAAACAACTTTCGCTCTTTTCGGATTCGTGATGTGCGGATCGCGTAAATAAATTGGCTCAAGCGGCGGCGATGCAAAATTGCGATGCGATTCCTGTGCAAGTCCAGCCAGCACCATCGCGGAAGGATAAGCAATCACCGCGCGCTTAAACTGCGGAAGTTTCTCCGAGGCAAAAATCGACAGGTTGTCTTCCAACTCGTCGATCTTTTCTCGTAATTCAATTTCGCTCAGTAATGTGGGACCTTCGATCAAATCGTTGGCCCGAACGCGCGCAAAGAAAAACGATTGCCGGCGCGCGTCGCCGACGACGCAATACTCTCCTTCGCCGGTCTCCATCGCACAGATGGAAGGAAACCCGATGAGCCGCGCATTCGACGCAGTCTGTAAACCAATCGCAGCGGAGATCGCAATTCGGACTCCAGCATACGAGCCGGGTCCCAAACCGACGACAATCGTGTCCAGCGCACCAAACTGTTCTTGGATGTCTGTCAGATTTTTGAAAAACGGTCCGGAATCTTTGCGATCGTTCGGCCATTCGCGAAAGAGCGGTTGTCGGCCTTGGTCAAGCCAGGCGATGCTGCCGCGCGCAGTGGAAAGATCGAGCGCAAGAGTTTTCATTTTCTGGACTGCTGCCCTGCTATGTGTGATTCACGTATAGCATTGTCTCGCGTAACGATGGCCCGCTTGTTTTCCGATTTTATTTCGAAGGAAATCCATTCCGCCTGTTCTGGAATTGATTCCGGCAGCTTGTCCGCCCATTCAATCACCGAAACGCCGGCGCCGAAAAAATAATCGTCCAAACCAAGGCGAACGATCGATTGACGATCTTCAAGCCGGAAAAAATCAAAATGATAAACCGGCAGGCGCCCGTCAACGTATTCGTGCACGATCGTAAACGTAGGACTGGTGACTGGCGCCTTGCTGCCTAATCCGGCTACGAGACCTTTGACGAATTGCGTTTTCCCTGAACCGAGCTCGCCTTTCAGCGCCAGCACCGATCCGGGGCCTACTCGTTTGGTCAATCGCCGGCCGAATTCCTCCGTTTCCCCCGGACTATTTGAAATGAACGTAGCCACTGAGCGATTGCGGATGGCGGACTGCGGATTGTGGAATGAAGCAGCCGATGCGCGTAAGCGGAAGTTTAGGAAACTTTCGGCGCCACCTCATTTTCAAACGAGCGCTGTCCCGCGGCGAAATGGCGAAGAGCAGCTCGTAATCTTCCCCGTCTGAAATTGCATTGTCGATGGTGGCGGCGCGATTGAGCGGCAGGCTCTTCTTGTCGATCTTGAAACCGACCTTGCTGGCGCGTGCGAGTCTCGGAAGGTCGGCACCAAGGCCGTCGCTCAGATCGATCATGGCGTGAAGCGCGAAATTTTTTGTCAGCCAGCGGGATTCCTCGATCCGCGGAACGAATCTTAGATGTCTTCTTCGATTCGCTCGACCCAGTCGGCCGCTCACGAAAAGATCATCGCCGATTTTTCCGCCGCTGCGCAATACGCATCGGTCTCTCTCGACAAACCCGGCAACGCTCACCGAAATGACGGCGGGACCTGATGTGCCGCTGGTCTCGCCGCCAACAATGCTGACGCGAAACCGCGCCGCCGCCCGGCTTAAGCCGCGATAAATCTTTTTCACCCAGGCGTCCTTTGTTTGCTTGGAGACGATAAGCGTAATCAAGGCAAATTGGGGCACAGCGGAAGTCGCGGCGAAATCGCTTAGCGGACGCATCATTGCCTTCCAACCAACATCGAGGGCGCTGGCTTGGCTCAAAAAGTGGACGCCTTCGACCACGCAATCGGTTTTGAGCACAAGAAAATTTCGACTGGCGGGATTTTCTACTAGTGCGCAGTCATCTCCCACGCCTGCGACAACGGACCTTCCAGGCGAGAGACATGGCAAGAGTTGAGCGAGCAACCGGTCCTCGCCGATCTCGCTCAATTTCATCGCGAGAAGAGTTCTGGAAACGCAAGTAAGGTGAGCGACACGGAATTAAAAAGCGCGTGCATCGTCATCGAAACGAGAATGGAGCCGCTCCACTCGTAGGCAATTGTAAAACAGCTTCCCAGAACAAAGAGCGGCGCGAAGGAAGGCAGATGGGTGTGAACTGCGGCGAAGAGCACGGCATTGGTGGTGAGTCCGAAAAAGCGTCCGAAAAAGCGTTTAAGCACGCCATAAAGAAAGAAGCGAAAAAGAAATTCCTCGGCGGCGGGCGCAATCGCGACGGCGAAGACGATGATAATGATCCGTTGTTCGATCGTGCGCGAGCCATTGAAAAGCTCGACGATGCTTTGCATGCTGGAACCGCTTCCGAGAAGGCGCTGCGCGATCGCGTCGGCCAGGGCAATTAAGGGGTAAGCCGCCAGCAGGAGGATTATTCCCGTGCTGAGAACGCGAAGAAAACTGGTTTTGGAAAAACCGCCCAACGAATTCAGATCGAACCCGCGTAACCTTAAAAAGGCGACAATAATTAGAACAATGCCCAGCGTGACGAGAAGATTTTCCACAAGAACGCGCCCGCTGAACCGAACGGTTGGATTTGAAACCGACGCCAGAGCGCCAAGCAAAAGCAAAAAGATCAGTCCGGCGGCAAGGACGGCTTCCGGAAGACCAAATCCCCTTGTCGATCCATTTGTAGCTGCCGATCTTCGGCCGCTGATCTGGCGAATGAGCGAAACGTAAATATACAGCCCGACAACGAGAAGCAGCGCACTGGTGACGCTTCCGAGCGCCATTAAGAAGGTGGCCAAGAACATGCTCCGCCTACGGAGCGTAATAGCTCGGCAGGAAATACGCGCGCCCCGTTTCCAACTGCGGGACGAGCTGCTTGGGAAGCTGGAGTTCGATCTTCGAATCCGCTTGACCGAATGCGCGAATGAAACGACTCAGGCTGAAGGGCGGGCCATACTTCACAACTTTCGCCTCCGGCGCGTTTCCCAATTGCTTCGCTTTGACGAATGCATCTTCCAATTGGCCAATCCCATCGACCAGCTTGTGATCGAGCGCATCCCTGCCCGAAAGAATCCGGCCGTCGGCAATCGTATTGCGCAATAAATCGGCGGGAAGACTTCTCTCCTTTGCGACGATACCGAGAAATTTGTCATAGGTTTTCATGATGAAACTTTGGACAAGATCGCGCTCCTCCGGAGTGATCGGTCGCGCACCGTTGAGCATGTCCTTAAACTTTCCGCTTTTGAAAACGACGGAGGCGAGCCCAACTTTATTGAACAATTGCTCGTAGTTTAGAGTTTGGATAATAACGCCGATGCTGCCGGTGATGGTGGTTTCATTTGCGATCAGGAACTTGCCGCCGCAGGCGATGTAGTAACCGCCGGACGCGGCAAGCGAATCCATGTAGATGACTACCGGTTTTTTGGCACGCGCTTTGACAACGGCATTGTAAATCACATCGGAAGAAGTCACTTCCCCGCCCGGCGAATCGATTTCTAGCACGATCGCTTTGACGCGATTGTCGTCGCCGGCCTGTTGCAATGCCGCTCGGATGTCATCGACCATTGAATCGCTAATGTTTCCGGGAATCGACGAACTGATCAATCCTCGCAGCAGGATGACCGCGATCTTGTCGGAAGTTCCGCGAGCCCCCCGCTGCAAAATGGTCTCGCGAAAGCGAGCGATAGGTTCTTCGTCACTCACGACGCCTCCGAGCCGCTGAAAAATAAGTGCTACCAGCACAAAATTGACGAAAAGACTGACGCAAAGCGCGACGAACAAGAAGATGTTGAGGCAACCAAGTTTGCGATCTGCCATGACGGCTGAAAAGTGGCGGAGAAGCCGCATGCGCACAAGCGACTTTTCACGCGGAGAGAGAATGGGCGCTGTCTTCAGCGGCAATGTCGTAATCCCAGCCGCCGTCACAATGGCTTGGAAGCTGCTCATCCCGCTAAAGCGATCATGGATAGCAGTGGCCATCTTCCCATCAGCGAATCGGCGGCTCGCTATGTCCGGAACTCGAAAACGCGACGAAAAAGGCCGACCCGGCCAAAAAACGCCGCGACTGTTCAGTCAAGCAACAAGCGCGAACCCGCAGCTGTCGGCAGCCTCACCCGGACCAAGGCCCTCCTCCTCGCGGCCCTGCGCGTCTGGGAATTAAAATACCGGATGCGCAAATAGGGTGATTCAAAGTCACTCTACTGCTTCGGTTCCACCCTCAAGTAAATCTCACGCGGTGCGGCCTGGAAATACTTGAACAGAGCCGGACAAAGCCAGCCCTCCGTTTTGAAATGATCGCTGTAATACCAATTGCCGCCTGCTTCTTCGCGGCACCATTTCAATTTAAATTGAGAACCGGGAAACGGCGCGGCGCTGAAAATCGCGCGAAACCCGTCCTCAGGGTGTGGGATGTTGACCACCGCCTTGTCGATCATCGTATCGATCCCGGCAATAAAAGGTTCTTTGGCAAGACCGGCCGCCGGATCATCAAATACCCACAGGCCTTCGTATTTGTAAGGCGCGATGACAAAGAGCGCGTTCATCGATTCCATCGTCCTGCTGCGCTGTGTAAAAATCAATCCAGCGAGAAAAGCGACCGCGATGATGATTGCAGTGAATGCGCGCACAGCTACTCTTCTATTCGATCTGCGCCCGTAGCTCAGCCGGACAGAGCAACGGATTTCTAATCCGTCGGTCGGGTGTTCGAGTCACCCCGGGCGCGCTTCTGCCAGATCGACAATCCTTGCGCGCGGCACGATCGCGGAACGCGATTCATCATCAGAATGACATTTCGCCCGAGTGGCCTGCTTCACGCCGCTGTTCTATTCGGATTCGCCGCGCAGATACTCGCCACGGAGTCATTGGACCAAACCATCGGCTATTTGATCAATCACGTGGGCAAATCCAATGCCACATTCATTCGCAATGGCGTTTCTCACACGTCGGCCGAAGCCGTCGCCCACATCAAAGCCAAATATGAACATTTCAAAGGCGAAATTAAAACGCCGGAGGATTTTATTCACCTGGCCGCATCAAAGAGTCTGCTGAGCGGGAAGCCTTACCTCGTGCGCACGCCGGATGGAAACGAAATGCATCTCGATGCCTGGCTGACCGACGCACTTAAACATCACCGCGAGCAAATCAAATGAGGCAAAATCTTCTCGCGAAAATCTTTGTTCTTAACCTGTCCGTTTTGACATTGGGATGCGCGCTTAAAGCCGGCAAGCAGCCGCGCCATGAAGTTACATCGCTTTATTCCGCGAGCTCGCCAGAATTCCGACAAGCAGCCGGATCATTGCTTGGGCCAAACTTCGTGCCCGGCAACAATATCACTACGCTCGTGAACGGAAATCAAATTTTTCCGTCGATGTTGAGTGCGATCCGTTCCGCCAAACATTCGATTAATTTCGAAACTTACGTGTTCTGGGACGGGCAGATCGCCCGCGAATTTACGGAAGCATTAGCGAAACGGGCCCATGCTGCAGTGAAGGTCAATGCCATTCTCGACGCCCAGGGGACAAACAAGATGGGGACGGAAAATCTGGCGCGATTGCGCGAAGCAGGTGTCGAGATCGTCAAGTATCATTCGATCTTTTGGCTCGATCCGCGCCGTTATAATAATCGCAGCCACCGCAAATTGTTAATTGTCGATGGGAGAATTGCATTCATCGGCGGCGTCGGAATCGCAGACGAATGGACGGGCAACGCCGAATCGCCACAGCATTGGCGCGATAATCATTATAAAGTCACGGGCCCGGTCGTCGCCCAACTGCAAGCGACTTTCATGACCAATTGGTTGAAGACGCGCGGCGACGTGTTGCACGGCACCGATTATTTTCCTCCACTCGAAAGGACCGGCTCCAGTCTCGCCCAGGCAATCCGCAGTTCGGCGCGTAATGAAAATCTAGACTTGATGTATTTACTCGCAATTGCCTCCGCCAAAAAAACGCTGCGCATCGAGAACGCTTATTTCCTTCCCGACGAATTGATTCGCAAAGAATTAATCGAAGCTGCCAAGCGCGGCACAAAGATCGACATCATCGTCCCCGGAAAACATATCGACCAAAAACTTGCCCGCGCCGCCTCCAAACGGCACTGGCCGGAACTGATCAAGGCCGGAATTAAAATTTATGAATACCAGCCCACTATGGTGCACGTGAAGCTCATGATCGTGGACGATATATTCGTTTCAGTCGGCTCGGGGAATTTTGATAACCGATCGATTCGGCTGAACGACGAAGCAAATCTCGATCTGTTGGATCGCAACTTTGCCGCTGTCCAAACGCGATTGTTCGAGATAGACAAAAAGCGATCGCTCGAAATGAGGCTGGATAAGACGGGCGGTCTTCAGCCCATCGAACAGGCTGCGGGATTAGTTTCGCCGCAACTCTAAGCCCTATCTCTTTTCCAGTTCTGCTCGTGATCGAGCAGCCATTTTCAGAGGGTGCCATCGGCGCGAATGACGCGATGACATGGAATGATGATGCACATCATGTTTTCGCCATTGGCGCGACCGACCGCGCGGCGCATCTCAACATCGCCCAGTTGCTTTGCCATCCAGGAATAGGATCGCGTTTCGCCCACCGGAATCGAGCGCAAGATTTTCCATGCGTGAAGTTGAAATGGCGAACCCACCGGCACGAGTGGGATATCGAATTCGAGATTTTTTCCGGAAAAATAATCGGCCAGTTGCGATCGAATCGCATCGAGATGCCGATGTTGGCCCGGGACAACGTTTGTCTGCAATCGTCGACGCAAGATCGACAACTCACGTTCCATCGCCCGCCGATCCACAAACTCAAGCAAACGCAGACCTTCATCGTCCGCGATTGCGAGCATCGCTCCGAGCGGCGTCTCGATTCGTTCGGCAAACAAGCCACCCTGCTTCTTCGCCATCGTCGGTGGTTCACCGAAAATCCGCGCAAAAGCGTCTCGAAAACCACTGGCCGAATCGAAGCCGCTGCCGTTCTGCGCTTCATCCACCGAACTACCAAGCCGGACCTCGCGAAGCGCAAGTCCCATCCGCCGCGCGCGGTGATAAGCCTGAAATGTCATCCCGTAGTGCCGTTTAAACTGCCGACGCGCCGTCGAAGGATCGATCGACAAAGCGGCCAGTTCCTTGTCCGTGAGTCGTCCGCCGGGCGCGCGTTCGACTTCGGCGCGCAACCGCTCGATCAACTTTGGCGGCCGCTTGTCCGGGTCCATTGGATTGCATCGCAAACAAGGACGATAACCGCCGTGCAGCGCTTCACTCGGTGTAGCGAAAAAATCGACATTCTGCCGGGCCGGCTTTTTTGCCGTGCAGGTAGGCCGGCAAAAAATTCCGGTTGTGCGCACACCAACAAAGAAGATGCCTTCGAAGCTCGAATCGCGATTCACCAGCGCGCGATACATCGTGTCGGACGACGGAAGAAGTTCGGGCGCTTTCATATGCGTTCGATACGAAAAGTATAACAACCGCGGGTTACGCTGCGCACATCCACAAAAGCAATCTCGGGATTTTGTAGCAACTTTTCAATCACCGCTTCAGGTTGACGGTCGTTGACAACTGCGGCGTCGATCATGTCCTGTTTCGAATTGTAGGCGCGAAAAACGCGGGCCTCGCGAAAGTCTGCCGGAAATTCCTGCGTCGCGGTATAGCGCTCGCATGGCTCAGCGTGAACAAAGATCGGACCAATTTCCGCATAAGGACGGCCTGGCGGGATCGCCGCAAACGGAAAAAGAATTACGCGCTCACCCGGTTGCGCCCAGCGCAAACAATGACGGCACGGATAGCCTTGCGGTGAATCGGCGATGATGATCGCGTGATCGGACGCGCCGGATGTGGCCGCACGTCGCGCCGCTTCTGCGACCTCAGTTCTCAGTGGAACAACACG
>WNFR01003617.1_pt1 | contig 15961 bp, 16 predicted proteins | sample 5400221 | NCBI WGS metagenome assembly WNFR01 (sample SAMN13153357, study PRJNA577476) | soil metagenome | isolation source: 40 cm soil under Madrone tree | place: USA:California | collected 2016-06-14 | reverse complement strand
TTACTTGTTGGGCGACTTGCTTTACGTTGGGGATCCCGACCAGGGCTACTTTGATTTGCGAAACGGAATTATTTGCACGCGTCATGCCCGTGGTGAGAATCACGACGTCGCCGGAGCCGTCGGGACGCTCGCGGTGCTCGACGCCGACAATATCAGCCGGTGTGTAGGATTTTACGGAACGGTTGCCGCTGCCGGAGATGATCATGACACGCTGGTTGGTTACCGCGTAGACCGTGCTGCGCCCCTTCAGGTAGGCCCAGAGCGGGGCAAGGATAACAGCGAGGCCGATGCAGAGGAAAGGCAAGCCGAATAAGGGGAACACGCTAAAGCCTCTCGCGAAAGCGTTTTGTGAGGATTTAGACATGGCGCTGGTGGCGTGATAGGCCTGGGTGATCCAGAAAAGCGCGAAACCGGCGAAGGGGATGCCGAAGATGGAGGCGGGGAGAGCGGTGAGAGCCGCACGGCCTGGATCGGCATTGCCGGTCCAATAGATATTTTCGCCGGACTGAAGTTCGGATTGGGCACGAAGCTGGGCGTCGCCGGAGTTCATAGTGGCCTCCTAATTTGAGTTTAGGAGGGTTGACGGGGCGGATTTGTCAACAAACGGTCTGGATGCTCAAAGGAATACTGTGCGGAAGGGCAGAGGGCTGAGACTGGGGAAAAAGATTTAACACAGAGGACACTGAGGAGGCACAGAGGGCACCGAGTTCCCGGAAGCACAGCCAAAGATGGCTGTGCTGCGTTAGTGGTTGGCGGCGGCTGTTGCGGTGACAGGGACGCCGAGTTCTTTCAGCTTGGCGCGGGCGAGGCGGTCTTCCTCGGTGTTGGGGTAGCGCTTGATTACGTCGCGGAGTTCGCGGACGCCCTGGGTCTTCTGGCCGAGCTCAATGAGGGCCATGCCTTTGCGCAGGTGGGCTGGAACGACCTTGAAGCTTTTCGGGTACGTGGAGAGGACCTTGTCGTACTCGGCCACGGCTTGTTCGTACTGTCTTTGCTTGTAGGCAATTTCGCCGAGAAAGAACTGCGCGTTGGAGGCTAGGTCGGTGTCGCCGTAGTACTTGAGGTAGTCCAGGAATTCCTGACGGGCGAGGTCGTATTTGCCACTGGTGATGTCGCGGAGGCCGTTAGAGTAAAGAGTGTCGGCCGAGGGAGCGGGGCCACCTGCTGAGCCGGCCGGAGGGACCGAACCACCTGCAGGGGATGGAGCCATGCCGCCGCTGGAACCGGCGGCCGGCGCAGCGGCGCCACCACCGGAGATTTTCGCGTCGACACTCTGCACTGTGTTTTGCAGATCGACCAACTGTTGATTCAATTTTCCGAGGCGGGACTTGATTTCCTCGAGATTGTCCGAGAGCCCCTGGACCTGGGTGGACATGGTGTCGAGCCGCGCGCCGGAATTGGCGGTAACGTCCTGCATGGACTTTTGCAGGGCGCTCATGGTGCCGTTAAGCTTGCCGACGGTGTCGCCGGACTGCTCGACGAGCGTTTTCATGACCGTGTGGTCCTGCGTCATTTGCGTGGAGAGATCCTTTTGCCCCTGAAGCAGGGAGGTAACGTCGTGCTGGAGCTCGATGATTTCGCGAGCGACCGCCTCGGCAGGGCGCGGGCCGACAAGGCTGCCGCCGAGGGCGCCCGCTAAAACGGCGGCGCTGAAAATGGCAATGTTGCGTACACGCATGAACAACCTCCTAGTGTCCGGCGGGCGTAGAGCGTTCCGACGGAGTTCCCCAACGCTTGCATGAACTGACACCGGCTGGTGAGAATACTTTTACAGAAGAACGCGGAACGGTCAATTCACTCTCCACTTTAAAGGTAGAGCGGTTGCGCGGGCAAGTGGTTGTATTGGGGACGCTTTCGATATCCACATGGGTGCTGCGCTAAATGCGCAATACGCCATCTCACGTTTGACCTCAAAAGCGGCGGCAAGACCGCCGCTCTCCAAAAAGGGGCGCAGCTTCCGTCGGAAAGCTGCGCCCCTGAGGAGGATGTATCCGGCCCGATAGCCCTAAAATACGAGTTACTGGGCGCGGACGAAGTGGCCGCGGCGATTTTGCTGCCAGCACGCCTCGTTGTGTTCATTGCAGAAGGGCTTCTCTTTGCCGAAGCTCACGGTGCTGATGCGATCGGCGGAGATGCCTAGAGAGACGAGATACTGCTTGACCGCGCCAGCGCGGCGATCGCCGAGCGCGAGGTTATATTCGGTGGAGCCGCGCTCATCGCAATGGCCTTCGATGGTAACGCGAACCTGCGGATAGTTGCGCAGGAAGTCGGCGGTCTTGGCGAGGGCTTGGCGAGCGTCAGCGCGAATGTCGGCCTTGTTGAAGTCAAAGTAGGCGTCACCTACGTCCCTTAGGAACAGCTCGTTGATGTCCGGCTCGGGTGCTTTTTCCACCGGAGGGGGAGGAGTGTTGACAGTGACGCGGGCGCTGGCGTTTGCGGAGCCGCCGGGGCCACTGGCAGTAATCGTGTACGACGTGGAATCGGCGGGCGTCACTTTGGTAGAGCCTTCAGCGTTGACGGTGCCGACCTCGGGCGCGATGGTGAGCTGCGTGGCGTTCGTGGACGTCCAGCTCAACGTCGATGAACCGCCCTTATTGACAGAACTCGGATCCGCGGAAAGCGTGACGGTCGGTTGCGCGGGCGCCGGCGCGGGAGCTGGAGGCGGCGGAGTCGTCGCAACGGGTTTCTTCTTGCAGCCACCTGTAAAGATGGTGGCGACCAAACCTGCCACCAGCAAAGCGCGGTACAACGGACGCGAGACCACACTCATTCGTATCCTCCTCAGACCTACCTATTTGGAATACCCGTGTTCGACCCACCGAGCGGGAATATCGTAACACCGGCGGGCTGGTTCCGGGTGATATCTCGTATCACGATATATTCTACACGCAACGGCCCGGCGCGTGCGCGAAAATTGCGGGCCGTGCGCGAAAGTTATGCTTGCCTCGCGACGAGCGAAAAGCCACAGGGCTGCGCCGACTCCGCCCCGCGCTACAGGTCGCTGGACATGCGATGCGACAACCTCGGGAACTGGCACAAAATTTCTTACTTTGGCGACCAATTGGGCGACTCGTTGTGGCCGTTCATGGTCAACTGATGAGCTTGCGAGCCGTCGGCGAGCATGGTCCAGATCTGACGCGCGCCGTTGCGGGTGGACTCGAAGACGATGTGGCGGCCGTCCGGGGCCCAGCTGGGGCGCTCGTTTTTGCCGCTGTCGCGAGTGATTTGCCTGATCTCGCGGCTGGTGGGTTCCATAATGTAAATGTCGAAATTGCCGTCGGGCCGCCGCCAACTAAAGGCCACCATTTGGCCGTTGGGGGACCAGGCGGGGTCGATGAGATAGCCCTTATCGGGGAGATCGAGTTCCGTTGTGTTGGTGCCGTCGACGTTCATCATGTAGAGCTTGGGAATGCCGCCGCGATCGCTGACGAAAACGACGCTCTGGCCGGTCTTAGGATTCCAGGTTGGAGAGGTACTGGCGGCGCTGGAGAATGTGACACGCTTGGGGCGGCCGCCGCTGGTGTCCGTCACGAAAAGTTCTGGATTGCCGAGCATGGAAGACGAAAACATGATCTGCGAGCCGTCGGGCGACCAGGCCGGCGCGCTGTTGGAGCCGCGGAAGCGAGGGAAGGAAACGACTTTGTTGGCGTCGACGGAGTACATGCAGATTTGTGGGCTGACAACACCCGTAGGACCGGGGACAAAACAAGTGAAGGCGATGCGCGAAGCGTCCGGCGACCAGCGAGGAGTAAGGGAAATGGTGTGCAGCGAAGTGAGCGGATGCTGATTGGCGCCGTCATAGTCCATGATCCAGATCTCTTTTGTGCCGGTGCGCGAGCTGACAAACGCGATTTGCGTGGAGGCGATGCCGGGGAGCCCGCCGGAGAGACGGCTGATGATTTCATCGGCAAATTGATGCGCGAACTTGCGGACTTGCGCATCCGTGGGCGCTCCTCGATAAACCTTGCCGACGACGGCTTGTGCAGTAGCGCTGCGGACATCGTAGGCCCAGCCAGAGATTACCACTTCGCTCGATTCAGTGAGATTGCCGAAGGCGACGAGGTTGGCGTTGACCTGCGGCGTGGTCCAGTCGGTATTGTGGAGTTCGGGAGGGGTGGACGGAACCTGCACGGGATAGAAGCTGGGGCTGACTAAATCGAGAATGCCGCTGAATTGCAGGTCGTCGCGGACGACTTGCGTGAAGAGTTGCGAGTGTGATTTAGCGTTATCGGCGCGGGCAGCGAAGTCGGCGGCAGCTACACGGGGCTTTTCGACACCGAGCCCCGTGCCCGTGCGGAACCAATCCTGCGCATTGGCTCCTGCGGCGAGAAGCAGCAAACTAAAAGTGAAAACACAAACAGAGATACAGCGTGATCGATGCACCATCACCTCCGGTCCCCCCTGACGCGGCCGTGCGGCCGGGCGATGCCAGCTTATCGCGTCATTGATAAATCAAAATCGAAAGTCACGTTGACGTACGAACCCGAGTAATCGCTGGGCAGCGCGGGCATCGGCGAGGAGCTGAGCAGGGCGCGCTGCGCGGAAGTATCCAGCGAATAGTTGCCGCTGGTCTGTGAGACGCGAATGTCTTTCACGGTACCGTCACGAGCGATGCTGAAGGTCATCGTGCAACGAGCGGTGCGGGCGGAGCGAACGGCGGGATCGATGGTGGATTGCAGCCAATTTTGGTTGATGCGGCGGCGGACGGCGTCGATGTACCAGCCGTAGCGGGAGGCGAAGTCGCCGCCGCCCTGACCCTGGATGTTGACGCCGGGATTGGGCGCGCCAGGAACTTGCGCGGTGCCAACAGGAAGATTCATCTTGCCGCCGTTGGCCACAACAGCGTTCGGGGGAGCGGGAGTGGGATTATCGAACACGCGCGAGCGATGCTCGATCTGCTTGGGCGGCTTTTCCTTCTTGAACTCGGGAATCTTGACTTCGGGCTTCGGCGGCTCGGGCGGTTTCGGTTGCGGCAGCGTTTTGTAAATACTGTCGGTCGGGTCGAACGTCTTGCTTTCCGTGACGTCGGGTGGCTTGGGCATGGGGAGTCCGACGCTGCCGACTAAATTCACTTTGACTTCGCCTTCGCTGGCGCCGCCGACGCCGCCCCAGGTGTTGCCTTGAAAATGAAAAATGACGGAAGCGACGATCGATGCGAATAGGGCGCCGTGCAGAAAAAGGGAATAGACGAGAAATCGGCGGATGCTGTCTTCGTGGTTGGCGAAGGGAGGATTGGCGACGTCGACGCTCATATTATTTGGTGCGCGCCCGGTCGGTGATGGGCTCGGTGACGATGCTGATATTACTGATGCCGGATTGGCGCAAAGCGTCTACCACGCTGGCGAAGATGCCGAAGGGGACTTTTTCGTCGCAGCGGAGGAATACGGCTTCTTGCGGTTTTTTGAGTTGCGCGTGAATTTTGGCGCCAAGCTCGTGAATGTTGACGGGGTCGTTGCCGAGGTAAACCTTTTGGGCTTTGTCGATCGATACGACGAGACGTTGTTCGGTGATTTCCTTGACGGCGTGCGTTTTGGGAACGTCGAGCTCGATGCCCGATTGCAGGATGGGTGCGGTGATCATGAAGATGATCAGGAGGACCAGCACGATGTCGATGAACGGCACCATGTTGATCTCGGAGAGAGAAGTTTGCGTCGATTTGGAGAGAGAAGGCATGGCGTTTAAAGGAAGTCGATAGTCGACAGTTTAAAGTTAAAAGTGAAAGCAAGAGCAAAAGCCGCTTGGGCGGAGAGATAGCGCCAAGCTGAGGCACAGCCGTGCTGCGCCCCTACGGAATATGCGTTTTGGCTAAAATCGCGATCCAACGGTTACTCCCTAGTTGAAGGTTTTTTCGATTTGGGCCGTTACTTCCAATGTGAATGTGTCGAGGCGCTGGGCTAAATCTTTTATGTTTTGCAGAAACTGATTGTAGAAAATAACCGCGGGAATGGCGGTCACCAAACCGGCGGCAGTGGTCAGGAGCGCTTCCGAAATTCCGGGCGCGACCGCACGGAGGCTGGCGGCGCCGGCGTTGCCGAGGCCGGAGAAGGCGTCGATGATGCCCCAAACCGTCCCGAAGAGTCCGACGAACGGCGTGACGGATCCCGTGGTAGCTAACCAGGACATTCCTTTTTCCACGCGGCGCACTTCCTCCGCGGAAGCCACTTGCATGTTTGCGGTGATGGCTTGCAAGCTCTTCAATTTCGGCGGATGAGGATTCGTGGGTTGACCGCCGACTTGGCTTTGCAGTTCACGATAACCAGCGGCGTAGACGGAAGCAAACGGCGAGCCCGCCGCAGCGAGCGCCTGTGGATTGACGACGCCGCGCGTCGCGCGGAAAATGCGCAGGAACTGATCGCTCTGTCTGCGAAGGGTGCCGAATGTGCCCAGTTTTTGGAGGATCATGGCCCAGGAAATAATGGAAAAGAGAAGAAGCAGCGCGAGAACGCCCCGCGCGACCCATCCTGTGTTCGACAGGATGCTTCCTAAATCGATTAAGAAAAGACTAGCAAGCAGAAAAATACGTCATCCCCTCAGATGATGCAAAATTTTGCTGACCTTAGAACCGTAGCACACGCGAATCATGGAAGCAAAGAAAAGTGCCGAAATAATGTTGTCGTTTTGACCGACGGCGAGCGGATCGGAGGGCGCCCGGCATAGATGAAATTTCCCGGGGACCTCTGGTGACATGTTCTTTGTGCTCCATAGCTTCCACAAAAGTTTGCACAAAGACTGTGATGCTCGGGACCGCAGGGATGATGTTGTAACCTGTGTTAAACTGCGAGCAGAAGATGGCTGCGACCTTCGACATTAGCTTGGACTCGCTTGCAGGGCGTTCGGTTAGTCCGGAGAACGTGAGTGCCGGCCATCCGTCCGCAGCTTCCCACCGAAACGGCGCGACTTTTTTCCTGGAGACGTTTGGCTGCCAGATGAACGACCACGACTCAGAGAAGGTCGCGGGCGTGCTGCTTTCGCGCGGGTACCGGCAAGTGGAATCGCCGGACGCGGCGTCGCTGGTTCTGTACAACACTTGCAGCATCCGAGAAAAGGCTGCGCAGAAAGTTTTTTCGCGGCTCGGCGAGTATCGCACGAAGCAGGCCGCGGGGCAGGTTATCGGAGTGCTCGGTTGCGTGGCGCAGCAGGAAGGCGAAGAGATTTTCGAGCGCGCGCCGTGGGTCAGCCTGGTGTGCGGCTCCGCGAGTTATCGAAAATTACCGGAACTGCTGGCGCAGGTCGAGGCCGGGAACCAGCGCGTGACTGGACTCGATAACGATACGGACGAGACGTTTGAGACGCCGGTAACGCGGCGAGACAATCCGTGGCGCGCGTATCTGACGATTATCGAGGGCTGCGACAAGGCTTGCGCGTACTGCGTGGTGCCGTTCACGCGCGGGCCGGAGCGCAGCCGGGCGAGCGATTCGGTCCTGAAAGAAGTGCGGGAGATTGCGGAGCTGGGCTATTCGGAAGTGCAACTGCTTGGCCAGACAGTGAATTCGTACGCGGATCCTTCTTCGCGGCGCATGCGTTTTTCGGAGCTGTTGCTGGGCGTTGCGGATGTGCCGGGAATACGCCGCGTGCGATTTACCACCTCGCATCCTCGCGATTTCGGGCCGGACATCGTGGCCGCGATCGAATCGCAGCCGAAATTGTGCAACCACGTGCACTTGCCGGTGCAGTCCGGTTCGACGAAGGTTTTGCGCGAGATGGCGCGGACGTACACGCGCGGGGAATATCTCGAAAAGATTGCGATGTTGCGCGAAGCGAAGCGACCGATTGCCATTACCACGGATATCATTGTGGGGTTCCCCGGCGAAACGGACGCGGACTTCGCGGAGACGCTTACGCTGCTCGAGGAAGTGCGCTACGACAGCCTGTTCTCGTTCAAGTATTCGCCGCGGCCCAATACTCCGTCGCTTTCCATGCCGGACGCGATTTCGGAAGAAGAAAAGAGCCGGCGGCTGACGATTTTGCAGGAAAAACAGCGGGAAATTCAGGGCCAGCGCAATGCGGCGATGGTGGGTACCCGATTTGATGTGCTCGTCAGCGGTAAATCGCGCCGCGAGAATCAATGGAGCGGGCACACTTCTTGTCACCGGGTCGTAAATTTCACTTCACAAGAGCAAAAGCTTTTGGGAACCTACGTGAAGGTTCTGGTTACCGGCGCCGGGCCGAACAGCCTGGTGGGCCAGCAGGTGACGTAGCCAAGGGAGGCCTCGATGGAAGTGGAAATGAAGATCCGTGGCCTGATGATGGACCCCGTCACCAATATGCCCATTGTTGTGCTGAAGGATGTACAGGGCCAGGCGATACTGCCGATCTGGGTGGGCGTGTACGAAGCGAACGCGATTGCGCTGGAAATCGAGAAAGTGCAGACGCCGCGGCCGATGACGCACGATCTGCTGAAAAACGTTCTGTTAGGGCTTGAAGTGCGCGTACAGAAAGTCGTGGTGAACGACCTGAAGGATGACACGTTCTACGCGCTGATCTGGGTGGAGCGCGATGGCCAGATGATGACCATCGATTCGCGTCCGAGTGATGCGCTGGCGTTGGCGTTGCGCGTGGATTGCCCGATTTTTGTTGAAGACGAAGTACTCAAGAACTCCAAAATTTCCAGCGCCATTTCCGAACGGACCACCAACGAGCAGCTCCGCTCGTGGCTCGAGGGATTGTCGGACGACGACCTCGGCCGCTACAAGATGTAGCGATGTGGTCTGCCTAACGCTGAGCCACTTGCAAATTCGGCGCCTCGTTCCCAGCCATTAACCTGTTCACCTTTCGGCGCCAGGCGAGTAGCAGCACTATCCCGATAAGAATCAGGGCGAGGCTTAGGCCGGACCAGAGGCCGAAGGCGCCCCAGTGGCGCCGGAAGCAGAGCCAGGCGCCGAGGGGCAATCCAATAATCCAGTATGCGGTGAAGTGACAGAGCATGGGTGTGCGGGTGTCGCCTGCGCCGCGGAGCGCGCCAGTGGCGACGGTTTGCAGGCCATCGAAGAGTTGGAAAGCCGCGCCGGCGGCTAACAGGATGATCGTCGTGTGAATGACAGCCTCATCGGGCGTGTACATGCGCGCGATGGGCCGGGGGAACACAACGAGAAGAATGCTCATGCTGAGCATGAAGGCTGCACCGACGAAAATAGCGGTGTCGCCGGCGTCCGCTGCGCCGGCCAGATCCTTGCGGCCGATGGCTTGGCCGACGCGCACGGCGGCGGCTGAGGAAATGCCGAGCGGAACCATGTACGTGAAGGCGACGGTATTGAGCGCGATCTGGTGGGCGGCAAGCGGGATGGCCCCGAGCCTCCCGATGAGCGCGGCGGTGAGTGCGAACACGCTGATTTCGAGGGTGATCTGCGTGGCCGCGGGCAGACCGAGAATAATGAGCCGGCGAATGCGCGTGAAATCAATGTTCACCGGAGTCTTGAGCAGTTCGGTGCGATGACGGCGGTCGTACCAAAGCAAGTAGCCGACGAGAACGATGGCCATATACAGGCGAGCGAGCGCGGTGGACCAACCTGAGCCGACCACGCCCATGGCTGGCGCTCCCCACTTGCCGTAGATGAGCACCCAGTTGAAGAGAAGGTTGATGAGATTGGCGGTGACCAGCGCGAAGGCCACGGGTCGCACCATGTTCATGGCCTGAATGCAGCGGCGCACGGCGAAATAAAGCATCAGCGGAAAAAGGCCGATGGCCAATGCTTTCATGTAAGGAACTGCGAGGCGGGCGACCAGTGGATCGATATGAAGCGCTTGCAGCAGGGGGCCGAAGAACCAGACGGGGGCCATGAGCAACGGCGTCATGACCAGGCTGAGGTAAATGCCGTTCACCAAGGAGCGATGGCAGTCTTCGCGCTGGCCTGCGCCGAAGGCTTGCGCGACCAGGGTGTCCAGGCCAATCAATAGGCCGCCGCCGAAGAACGCGACGACATTGAAAATACTGGAGCTGATGCTGACAGCGCCGATGGCGTTGGCGCTGTCGGGCAAGTGGCCGACCATTACGGTGTCGACGATGCCCATGGTCATCCAGCCAATCTCGGCGAGGACGAGCGGCAGCGCGAGGCGAAGTGTGGGGCGCATTTCGGCGCGAAGTGTTTGCAGTCGGAGCATGGACGAAATGGAATACTAGAGTGTACGGGTAGAAGCGGCGGGACGAAAGTGTGATGCGGCGGATGCGGAAATCTTAATGAAAGTCGGGGTAAATTTCGTCGTTGATCCAGTAGCTGGTGAGAAGCATGGCGAATAGTGTCCCGATGATCCACAGGGCCCAGCGCTTGCGAGCGGAGAGCAGGGCTGAAGCGTAGTGCTGGGCCAAAAGGTCCGGGAGATAGGCGGCGGAGTAGAAGAGATTAGCGATGAGCGCGAGGATGGTGAAGAGGAACAGGGAAGTCAGCGTGAGCGCGGGGCGGAAGTGCGGCCAAGTAACAATGAACCAGAAGGCGGTAACGGCGGCGAGAACAAGGTTGTAGTAAAGACGGCCGCGTTCCCAAAAGCGGGCGGCGTCGGCGAGGGAAGAGCGGAAAGGCTTGATTGGCGATGATGCAGCCAGATCCATGGGTGCCCTCCGGAACTGAGGATACACGCAGGCTTATTGATGTCAAGTACTTTGTGACATAGAGCACGCCCGTTCTGCAGTCACTTTGGACAAAGGCCGGGGTGTGGGGTGCGATAGCAAGGTGGTCCGCTGAAGCAATGCACCCGCCTGAAGCCGGACAACCCAAAAGCGCGCCGCGACGGGTGGAGTTGCCCCCCTTTTGGGTCGGGGAGCCCCACTCGCGGAGTCTTGCCGCGAGTATGATGAGCAGCCACGGGGAAGACTGGCACGCCAAAGGGGGGAGTTTTCCACCGAAGGCGGCTCGGAAGTGCACTTTTTCCTTGCGTTGCAGTAGGTCGGAAACGTACAGTGTGCTCTAGTCCTAGGGGGTTTTCTGGGGGCGGCACCCATATATAGCCAATCGCTTGCCGGAGGACGGCGGCTCTATTCTGCTCGCTTGGTCGGAGGCGGAAGCCTATGACTGCCATCATCACGATAGCGAATCAAAAAGGCGGCGTGGGGAAGACGACCACGGCGATAAATTTGTCCGCCGCGATTGCGAATCGTGGGAAGCGCACGCTGCTCATCGATCTTGATCCGCAGGCCAACTCGACAATCGCATTTTATGACACGGGCGAGATCGCGACGTCGATGTTTGACGTGCTGAATGACAGCCGGGTACCGATGTCCGCGATGGTAAAGCCTACAAAAGATCCCATGTTGTTTCTGGGGCCGGGAAGACTGGCATTGGCGAAGCTGGAACAGATGCTGGCGGGGCAGTTCGACGCACCCTATCGGTTGAAGGACGCGCTGGCGCCGATTTTGAAAGATTACGATTACGTGGTTTTGGATACACCGCCGTCGCTGGGAATTTTGACAGTCAACGCGCTGGTGGCTTCGACGCATCTGATGGTGCCGATTCAGGCGGCGTACTTTGCGATTGAAGGCACGGACGATTTGCTGGAAACATACGAGCGGATTCGCGCGCGGCCTAATCCCGGACTGAAAGTTTTGGGCGTGGTCATCACGCTGTACGATAAGCGCACAAATATTTCCCGCGACACCCACGGGCAGATTCGCAGCGTCTTCGGGGAAGTGCTGTTCAAGACGAAGATCGGCAAGAATGTGCGTCTTGAAGAGAGTCCCGCCTACAAGGAAACGATTTTGACGTTCGCGCCGAAGTCACCCGGCGCAACGGAATACAAGAAGCTGGCTGCGGAGGTTATCCACCGTGTTGAAGAGAGCCGGGTTACCCGTCACGCTGAAGATGCGGCATGACTCGCACTACGTCGAGTCACTGACAAGCTATAGCGGAGCGGCCATCGGAAGGATGATTCCGGTGGAGCAGGTCCGCCCGAATCCCGACCAGCCGCGCAAGGCCATCGGGGATTTGCGGGAGTTGACCGATTCGGTGCGCGAGAAAGGCGTGTTGGAGCCGCTGCTGGTGCGGTTTGTGCCGCGCGAGGATTGCTACTACATCATCTCGGGCGAGCGGCGCTACCACGCGGCGCGCGCGGCTGGTTTGCGAGAGCTTCCGTGCATCGAGAAAACAGCCGACGATGCGGAAACGCTTGAAATCGGATTGATCGAAAATATTCAGAGGAAGGATTTGACGCCCTTTGAAGAAGCCGACGGACTGCACCGGCTGGCCACGCAGTTTGAATATACGCATGAGGATGTGGCGAAAAAGATTGGGCGCGCCCGGTCTTCGGTGACGGAGACTCTTTCGCTACGCAACATTCCGGAGGCGCTGCGGAAGAAGTGCATCGAGCAGGGGATTATGTCGAAGTCGGTGCTGCTGCAGATTGCGCGGCAACCCAGCGAAAAGAAAATGGTGGAGATGCTGCATCGCATCCTGCAGGGCGGCTTGACGCGCGATGAAGCCCGGCGGGAGCGGAGGGACGAGAAGTCCGGTCCGCAGCGGCCGCAGCCGTTTATCTTTCAGTTTGAGCCGGAGAGTGAGACGTTCAAGTTCCGCATTCAGTTCAAGAAGAGCCATGTCTCACGCGACGAGCTGATCGGCACGCTTCGCGAGATTTTGGCGCAGTTGGAAGGATCATCCTCGGAAGCGGATTCGACCGCAGCGTAGTCTTCCATTGTGACGTTGATGCCGGTCAGGCCCGCGCGATTAAAAATAGCCGTGCCACTAGACAACATTCTTTAGCGCTAGATCAATTAGCACTCCATGCCGGAATTAACTCCGCAGCAAATGAAAATTTTCGAGCGGCTGTTTGGAGCGGGATTCCGCCCGATCGCCATTCCCCCTTACGAGAACGCGCTTTGCGTGCGGCGCGGCGAATGCGCGGCAGTGCTCACGCCGGTGCCTAACGGCGGCTTGCGGATGCTCGCGCCAGCCACCTACATCATCGACGGAAACCTGGGCGTGAAGCTCAAGAAGGGCGACAGGGAGGTGTTTGTGTGGAAGAAAAGGGAGGTCGAGGCAACGCCTGAGCGTTTGAAGGAACTGGAAGATTTCCGGCGAGAGCTTACATCCATTTTGGAGGAAGGGACGCCGCAATGACCCGTCGGGGAGTGGTTTGCAATTCTACGGGACTCCCGGCAGACTGAAAATCTTATGGCCGAATACGATGTCATCTGTATTGGCGCTGGCCCAACCGGGTTGGCGACGGCAATCGAAGCAAAGCGCGCGGGGATGCGCGTGTTGGTCGTCGATAAGGGCTGCTTGTGTAATTCCATTTACAACTACCCGGTGAACATGGTGTTTTTCACGACGCCGGAGCTGTTGGAAATTGGCGACTTGCCCCTGGTCAGCCCGAACGAGAAGCCTACGCGCGTTGAGGCGCTGAAGTATTACCGCAAGGCTGCGGAACATTACGGGTTGGAGTTGCGGCTATTCGAGTTGGTGCTGCGTGTGGAGGGAAGCGACGGCCATTTCACGGTGTATACGCGGACGGATGAGGGCGCACCGGCGAAATATGAAAGCAAGAAGATAGTTGTCGCCACCGGCTACTACGATCTGCCAAACAAGCTGAAAGTGCAGGGCGAGGAACTGCCGCACGTTTCGCATTACTACACGGAGCCGCATTCGTTTTGGAAGGAAAATGTGGTGGTCATCGGCGGCAAAAACTCCGCGGCGGAGGCGGCGCTGGACCTGTATCGCAACGGCGCCAAAGTGACGCTGGTGCACCGCGATAAGCACCTTGGGCAGACCATCAAATACTGGGTGAAGCCGGACATCGAAAACAGGATCAAGGCAGGGCAGATTCAGGCGCTGTTTGAAACGCAAGTGAAGGAGATTACGCCGCAGGAAGTTATCGTCAGCAATGGCGGCGGTGAAAAGCGGCTGCCCGCGAAGCAGGTATTTGCGCTGACCGGATACCACCCGGACTTTCAGTTCATCCAGAGTTTGGGCGTGCATCTCGATCCCGTTACGTGCAAGCCCGCTTTAGATCCGAATACGCTGGAGAGCAACGTTCCGGGGATTCACTTGGCGGGCGTGGTGATTGGCGGGCGGCACACCAGCGAGATCTTCATCGAGAACGGGCGATTCCACGGGAAGCAGATTATCGAGGCGCTCAAGTCGCGAGCGTGACCCGAGGGGAACGGCGAAGAATCACGCCAACGAGCGATACATCACGAAAGCATCGACGAAACCTGCGGTGGGATGATGGAACGCGCCGGGAAGCCGGCCGACAATTTCGAATCCGAAGCTGCGCCACAGCGCAACGGCGCGGTCATTAGTGCTCACCACAAAATTAAACTGCATGGCCTTGAAGCCGCGTTCGCGGGCGCGCTCCAGCGAATGCGCGCACATGGCGCGAGCCACGCCCCGGCCGGTGGCCCAAGGAGCCGTGACGTAGCCACAGTTGGCGACGTGCGAGCCGCCGCCTTGCTGGTTGGGCTGCAGGAAATAAGTGCCGAGAATCTGGGTATCTGCTTGCGCGACGAAGACTTCGTGCTGGGGAGCGAACCAATAGGCGAACGCTTCCTGGCGGGACGTCTCTCGGGGCAAGGTGTAGGTCTCCCCAGCGCGAATGGTGGGCTCCAGAATCGCCCAAATGGAATCGGCGTCGTCCGGTAGTGAAGCGCGGATTTGCATGGGTCACTTTGGCAGCGCCGGAGGCCTTCCGTCAATTTAACGGAATGTGTGCAGGCCCGCCTTTGCAATTTGCCGGGTGTTGGCTCGTTTGTTAAACTCCTCACATGGCGAACATCATCCGTGAAGTGGCCGAGACGTTCAGCACGCTCGCCCAGGGATTCAGTGTGACTTTTCGAAATATGTTCCGGAAGACGGTGACGGAGAATTATCCGCATGAGCCGGTGCATTTCCAGCCGCGCTATCGCGGGATTCACGTGCTGCACCGCGACGAAAACGGTTTGGAAAAGTGCGTAGGGTGCTTTTTGTGCGCCGCGGCGTGTCCGGCGAATTGCATCTACATCGAAGCCGCGGAAAATACGGATGCGAGCCGAATTTCGGCGGGAGAGCGGTACGCCAGCGTCTACAACATCGACTATTCGCGCTGCATTTTCTGCGGTTACTGCGTGGAAGCGTGCCCGACGGATGCCATCACGCACGGACACGGATTTGAACTGGCTACGTACGACATCAATTCGTTGGTTTATCGCAAAGAACAACTGCTCGAAAAAGCGCCGGCTAAAGCCGCGGCGTCCCGCTAGTCTCTAGTAGAGATAATCCGCCAAAGTGAGTCGCGGCTCAGACGAGCCGACCTTTGGGGCTTCTGCGTTCGCGCGGAAGCCTCACGCCCTCCAATTGTGTGTCCTCTAAAAAATATACCTCTCCTAAGACGTAACGTTTCGGTTAGAGGACGGCGGCGATGGGGATGGCGGCGGGTTGTTGCGGCGGCGAGGCGCGAGGGTGCGATGGGATGGCGGGCGGGTGGGCGGCGCGGGTTGTGCGCTTGCTTCCGGTCACGGCTCATCGCACACCTCGGCGCTGCCTCGACGACTCCGCGTTGCTCGCGGGAAGCGGTCTGAAAAGTGGCCTTTCGGCGCGTATTTTGGGTCGCCGCTCACGAACGGCTGCGAAAATCGGGCGGCGAGGGCGTCTGATCCGCGAAAAAATTATCGGACGCGCCATGCGTGCCGTTGCGCCGCGCGTCGCCTCCGGCAGTTCGCTCCTCATTCGCCGTCGGCCGCTCAGACGACTCGCGAGCCGCGGCGGAATGTTCGCGCTGCTCCATCAACCAGCGCGCAAGCATAGCCGCGGTGTTCTCTTCAAGCCAGGAGTCCAGCAACTGCGTGATCTCCTTGCGGAGATTGGCCGCGTGGCTGAGCCGCGAGAGCTCGTAACTCTGCAAGGAATTCCTCGACGCCGAGAGAAGGAACTCCCAGGGCGGCTGGGTCTTGTAATTCAAGGGGACCTCCAAGGGAAGCGCCGTCACATTACTACTGTAATTACTAAAGTCAACAGTACTCACGTACGTAATGAGTGTGGAAAGCTGTGGAAATCGTTTGCTC
>WNFR01009995.1_pt1 | contig 15965 bp, 16 predicted proteins | sample 5400221 | NCBI WGS metagenome assembly WNFR01 (sample SAMN13153357, study PRJNA577476) | soil metagenome | isolation source: 40 cm soil under Madrone tree | place: USA:California | collected 2016-06-14 | reverse complement strand
CTTGCGGTATAGTCAGCAATAACCCGCCTTTTACAAAAATCTAATTCAATCCTCGCTTGAACTGACGCGGTTTGGCGTCAACAGGCGCAGGACAAGAGTTCATCGGAGAGAAATACATGGAACAGAAACAAAAACCGCTTTGCAAGGCGGTCTGGCTACCGCCTGACTTGGATCAAAAGCTCACCGCAATCAAACGACGGCTGGGTATCACAAAGAGCCACATCATACGCGAGGGCATTGTAATGGCCCTGGCAAGGTATGACCGGGAAATGACAGAAGCCGAACCGCGCGATGAGAGTTGCGGGGTGCCGGAAGTTGCCGGAGTGCTCTAACCCTGAGTGAGGTTTGGAAAATAGAAATATGTATATAGCGGGTGGTCGGAATTGCCCCCGTCAAACCCGCTAACCCCGCGCTCACACGCTAACTAACTTCACAGACTTTTAGAGGTAACAATGACAGAGATAAACAACGCAACGCATGAATCTATTTTTGGAGACATGTTCGACTTCAAGAAAGAGCAGTCGTCCGAGACAAGCGAGACCGATCAACCTACGCTTAACGAGCGCGCCGTAAAAGCACTTGAAATTATTGCTTTCGCACAAATATTTCCACTACAGCACCGTCTACCTGTGGCTTGGCAAGCTGTCTTTTGCGACTGGTTACGGCGAATCGCAGATGTTGAATCTACGCCAACCTCTCCTGTAGAGGGCGAGAATTAACCAAGCCTACGATCTTTCGTTCAATCAAAGAGGATTATGTTAACAACAAACAACTCAGGCGACGGCCTGTCTAATTCACAACCAACGATCTTAGAAGTTGCGCGCGACTACATTAAGCGCGGCTTCGCCGTTGTTCCCATCCCGCGCGGGCGAAAGAGTCCGCTAATCAAAGAGTGGCAAAAGCTGCGTATCACCGAAGGCGAGGCCGCGAACTATTTCAATGGTCAGCCTCAAAACATCGGCGTGCTCTTAGGAGGTCCATCGAAAAGTCTGATCGACATTGATCTTGATTGCGCCGAAGCCGTTGCGCTCGCGCCACACTTCCTACCTGAAACCCCAGTGACCTTTGGCCGGAAAAGTAAGGTTCGATCTCACTACCTCTACTACTCAGCCATCAAGCAAGCAAAGTACAAAGCGCCGGATGGCAAGATGATCTGTGAGTTACGCTCTGACGGAGGCCAAACCGTCTTTCCCTGCTCGGTCCACCCAAGCGGTGAAGCAATCGAATGGGCTAGCGAAGGCATCCCGACTAGCGTAACGCCAGAGCATATTGCCAATGCTGTGGGAAAGCTGGCTGCTTGTTCATTACTTGCGCAAGAGTGGCCTACAGGAAGTCGGCACGACGTGGCCCTGGCTGTGGCCGGTGGTCTAGCGCGCGCCGGTTGGACCAGAGATGAAGCGATCAAATTCGTCGTATGTGCAGCCGAGGCCGGAGGCGATGACGAGGTTGAGGATCGCGAGCAAGCCGTCAGCGACACGTTTGAGAAAATTGATACCGGCAACGTCAAGGGATGGCCTAGCCTAGCGGCGATCATCGGTGACAAAGCCGTGCAACGTATCCGCGAATTTCTAGGCATTACCGCGACAACTGTCGAAGGGTCCGGCGAGGTCCCGATTATTCGAGCCAATGATCGATTGCCTGGCGAAATCGCAGATGATGCCCTAAGCGCTTTGATCGAAGCGAACGACCCACCGACTCTGTTTGTCCGCGCAGGAAAGCTAACGCGAGTCCGCGAAGATGAGAACGGACGCCCTATTATTGAAATGCTCAGCGATGCGCACCTACGCGAGCGTCTTGGACGTGTGCGGTTCGTGAATCAAAGCAAGAAGGGGTCCATCACGATTCAAACTCCGATGTCCGTTGTTCAGGACCTCAGAGCGCGACCTAGCTGGCCGCTCCCGCCATTGGAGGCAATAACAGAGTCACCGACCCTTAGACGCAACGGATCGATCCTTAGTGAACCCGGCTACGATCCTGATACGCGGCTGATTTATCACCCGGCGAAGGGGTTCATCATGCCGAGCGTGCCGGATAGTCCGTCGCGTGCCGATGTAGAGCACGCGCTTGTGACGCTGATTGACGTGCTGGGTGATTTTCCATTCTTGGACCAAGCGAGTCGCGCTAACACTCTCGCGCTGATACTCACTCCGATTATCCGTCCTCACATCGATCTGGCTCCCCTGGCACTCATTGACGCGCCGCAAGCTGGCACGGGGAAGGGTCTCTTAACGGATGTTGTATCGATCATCGCGACGGGCAGACCCGCAGCGAAGGGGAGCGCGCCGAGAGAAGATGACGAGCTTGAGAAAAGAATCACGGCGTTGTTGTCTGAGGGATCAACCTTCGTCGTGTTTGACGATCTGGCCCACACTCTTAGATCGTCCGTGCTTGCGAATGCGTTGACCGCATCCGAGTGGAAGGGTCGCATCTTGGGACGCAGCGAGATGATAGCCGTTCCGCAGCGAGCTACTTGGGTTGTGACCGGCAACAACATTCAGCTAGCCGGTGATATTCCACGCCGCTGTTTTCACATTAGGTTAGACGCCAAGACATCGCAGCCATTCCGTAGAGACGATTTCAAACACGCGAACCTAGTGGGCTATGTCAAAGAGAACAGAGGCGCGTTGCTCGCGGCGTTGCTCATCCTGGCCCGGAGTTGGCACTGTGCGGGGTGTCCGCCGTCCGCTGTGAAGCCGCTGGGTAGCTTCGAGGGGTTTACACGGATCATCGGTGGCGTATTACAGCACGCTGGCATACCGGGCTTCTTAGACAACGCGGATAGGCTATACGAGCAAGCAGATGATGAGTCGGCAGAGTGGGAAGGCTTTCTTCGAGCTTGTATAGAAGTCTTCGGCGATGCCGCTGTGACAAGCGCCGCTGTTGCTCTCAGCCTGGCATCCGACACGTCATTACAAAACTCGCTGCCCGATCTTCTGGCTAACGCAAGAGCGAGCGGGAAGGGTGACTTTACAAAGCTACTCGGTAAGGCACTTCGCATGCGCGCGGATAGGCAATACGGCGATGACGGATTGCACGTCACACGTGCTGGTAGCGATCCACGCAAGAAAGTGGCGCAATGGAAATTCAATAAGACCAAGAGGAAAGGAGATGAGCTGCACACAAGAACCAATAACAACTAGACAGGCCGGGAAGCCCCCTTCAAGAGATGCTGTATCTACAATTCATTTAATGACGCCTACCCAGTGCGCCGACTTCCTACAAGTCGAGGTCAACACGCTCTACGTGATGAAGTCGCAAGGCCGCATCCCCTATCGCAAAGTGGGCCACCTACTGCGCTTTGATCTTGATGAGGTCATCGAATGGACGAAGGCAAGAGAAAAGTGATTTTGATGCCGTCGGTCACTCGTGTACCATCAGCTTACCTCTGTGGCTGCAACCGCCGAAACGGAGGTGATGTTCTTTGACAGTTAGAAAAAGAGGCAAGACATGGTGGTACGATTTTGGCAATCACAAGTATCGGGGGGCGATCCCCGAAGCGCGCACCAAATACGAAGCGGAGCAAGCTGAGGTTAAGCTTAAACGCGATGTGTTTGAGGGGAAGTATGGCAAGGAATTCGGAACGATGCTCTTTGCTGAATTTGTCGGCAATCCTGATGCGGAAAGCGATCAGTTCGGCGCGAGCACGTTTCTGGAGTGGGCCAAGATCAACAAGCGGTCATGGAAGCATGATCAGTATAGAGTGCGCGCATTGCTTCAAGCGTTCAGGGGTAGGACGTTGGGCGAAATCTCACCTCTGGCGATTGAGGGATTTAAGAATAGTCGGCGACACTCTTTCACGAAATACGATACACAACGCAGCCCGGCGTCCGTCAATCGTGAGTTAGAGCTACTGTCGCGCATTTTCAGCTTGGCCGTTGGCTTAGGTCTCGCAGACTTCAACCCTTGCAATCGGGTTAGCAAATTCAAGTTGCAGAATCAGCGACACAGATATTTGCTACCGGATGAGGAACCTGCCTTGTTAGCTCAATGCACCGGAAAGCGAAAGCACTTGGCGACTATGATCCCCTTTGCTATCGGCACCGGCGCACGCAAGAGTGAGCAACTAAGTCTCAAGGTGCGTCAGGTCGATTTTTTCCGCGACCTGATCGTATTCGACAAGACGAAAAGCGGGAAACCTCGCAGTGTCGAGATGAATTCTGAGGTTAGGCAATTACTTCTCGATCTGTGTAAGGGCAAGCGGCTTGATGACTATGTTTGGATCAGTCCGCGAACGGGTGCGCCATACACTGACATCAAGCGAGCTTTTCCACGCGCGTGCGTCGATGCGAAGATCGAAGGTCTAGTCTGGCATGACCTGCGGGCCACTTATGGTACGAGGTTAGGCGAGGCAGGATTCAACGCCTACGACATCGCTAGGCTAATGGGCCATGCAAGCATCACGACAAGTCAACGCTACGTGCGTAACGTGCCGATGGGCGCGGGCGAAGCGGTAATGCTAAAAAATCAGCGCCGTCACAATACCGTCACAAGTGACGTTTCTGCGACTTTGGCGCTGGTTGTAAATAGTTGATAATAAACGCATGGCGGGGTAGCTCAGATGGTTAGAGCGTGGGATTCATAACCCCAAGGTCGGCAGTTCGATCCTGCCCCCCGCTACCAACCTTATCCTTGCATTTCAATAGTTTACAAAACAGCGGCTGATTGCAGTGAACGCCGCTGTATGCCATTTTGCCGAGGATTTCAGAAGTGACCTGTTGTAACAGGCCACTGCTTCCATCGCTCGCTCCATTTCCTCGGGTGAAGCGTGAGTGTAATCGCCGGTCATACTTGTGGAGCTGTGGCCGAGAATATCCCGTCGTACATGCTCGGGAACTCCCATCTCCGCAGCCCGCGAAGACCATGTGTGCCGAAGGTCATGGAAAGTGAGATTAACGATCCCGGCGTCACTGCAAGGGGGTGGGTTAAGCTTCGTCCAGCGTCGGCGCAGGCGCGTCACAGCTTTCGGTCGTAAGCGCATGAGCCGCCGGAATCGGTCTTCGTTCCACTCCGCGCGGGCCTCCCGCAATTCGGTGTCGAGGCGCATTAACAGAGTTATAGCCTCAGCTGCGAGTTCACGATTGGCGCTCAATCGCGGTCGCTGGGAATTACCTATTAGGCCGGGGTACATGTAACAGCGAATTGTGTAGGTTCGGGCATTCGGACCCACTCCGCGCGCCGCAGCGACTTCTTTAACGCAACTGACCATTGGCAAGTTAGGCATTCGTTCACCTCATCCGAAATCGAGCGCCAGTTGTATTTCCTCGACGGCTCGGACTGGTTCTGAGGAACGAGTGAAATAGAAGGCGGGTAGAGTGAACGCCGCTTCTGCTTTTTCAATCTCTCGGGCTTGGTCAACGATTCTCGGTTCCGGCTCAGCGGTCGGCTCGGTATCGGCTGGGAGGATAAACCACTCATCGAGGTCAATGATCTGAGGCGGTGCCAACTCGGTCGGCTCAATCTCCGCGATTGTTGCTGGCACGCTCACAATTGCGAAGGCTGCGCAAACAATTACTTTCAATGCTCTCGCTGATAAGACGTACGGCGACGCTGCGTTTAATGTCAGCGCCTCGTCTTCATCTGGCTTGGCCGTAAGTTTCTTGATTGTAACTGGACCGGCGACCCTCTCCGGCACGACGACACAACTAACTACAGTAAAGCGACCGCGACCGCGCGCATTAATGTTGTTGGAGCAATACCCTTTTGCCGATGGCTTCAATGACAATGTGCGTGACACGGCGAAATGGAACTTGTTGAGCGCGCCGAATGGGATGAGTGTTCTTAACACTCGTGTCAATCTGAATAGTTGCCCACTTCTTGCGATTATTACCTTCCGGGTTGCGCAGAAGGTCGTACTCCTTACTGAGATGCTCGAAGAGCCATCGGGCACGCGTGGCACTATCAGCAACGCAGAGGAGAACAGGATCAGGCGAGTTCTTGGCGAACTCGAATGAAGATGCCCAATCTTGGAAATCTTTACTCCAAGATGCATAGATACTCGCGATCGCGCCTTTACAAGCTCGCAGGTATTCCTCCTTAGTCTTCGCGCCTCTTACCAAACCTCACAAATCGAGGTAGACTGCATATCGAAAGCCACAAAGGTTTGACTTGGATGCTGATCTCATCGTTCTTTATGGTCCAAATGGTTTTGGCAAAACCTCTTTTTTGCGCAGCTGATGTGATCAGTGTCCATGTATCCTCTTGACCATTCCTGCCAGGTCCAGCCAGCTGGCGGCAAATAGTAGAGCCGCCACTACGACGGCTATGAATAAGACTATTAACAGCATTCTTTTCATCGCGACTCCTTCGTCTTTACTCATATGCCAGTGCTTCTCGGACTGTCATCCGCGAGCCATGCCACGCTGGCAAAAAACTCGCCACCGCACTCAGTAAGACAGATAAAGCAAGCCAAATCACAAGCCCGCGAGGCTCAAAAAAGAAGTCCAGACCACTCCCGAACATGACCCTCCCGACGATCTCACTCAAAGCTTTGCTGAACGGCAATGCTGCCAGAGCAGCCAGCGCCCAACTCAATACACCGATGACCAAACCTTCGGCGACCACGATCACTCCCACTACCGACGGCGCGGCTCCGACCGCGCGCAACACTCCCATCTCCCGCCGGCGTTCCAAGACATTCAGGCTCATTGTGGTCGTGAGTCCCAAGACACCGACACAGCCGATGATGCACGACATAACGATCAGAAACACATAAATCATCAGCATATGCTGGTCAAAACCAAGCCTGCTATCAGCTTTGCTCATGCTGCTTAGCGCGCTGATTCCTTCCTGCTCAAGATTCTGATCCAAGTTGGTCTTTACGGAGTTAATTGAGGCAGGATCCGTATTGTCGAGGACCAAGTGGACAGTGTTTGCCATTCCGGGATGGCGCTGTTCGATGAAGTTCTGCGGAATGTAGGCGATAGGTGGAGAGAACGGCTCGCGTGCGATGCCCACCACTCGCCAAGCCGTCTGCGTTAGTCCCATGCGGACAGCAACCGTATTGCCCACCTTCATCTGTGGCTTCGCCGCCAGCGAGTTGTTTACCACCATCGCATCGGTGTCGCTGCGCAACAGACCTCGTCCTTCGACAATGTCTAATTTAAGAAGATCGGTCTCCGGTGGTAACGCAATGATACTGAAACGATCACTCCCTAAACCACCGCCTCCGTGCAAGCCGCCGCCGCCAGGCGGGGGAACTCCAGGGCTACTGCGATCGTTCCGCAACGAGTCTCCGCTGTCTGGAAGCGCCCCCTCGGTAGACAACCAGCCTTCCGCGCGAACCACGCCTGGTGTATTCCGAATCGCGCGTTCGATCTTTTCTAAAGCGTAGACGTTACCAAAGACCACGGTCAGGTCGAACTTCTTTGAAGCGAACAGGTGATCGAGTGTATTGATCATCGAAGCCCGCATGTTTAAGGCCGACATGAAGAAAAGGCCGCCCGCCGCCAGCGTCACCAGCGTTAGCGCCAAGCGGGTACGCCGGCGAAAGGTATTTCGGATAGCTAGCATAAGCGGACGGAACCTTCCCCCCATTCGAGCCAGACCTCGATCGAAAGAACTCGTCCCAAAAATATTCTGAGAAACTCCAAAATCTGCCAGCGCTTCCCGAACGGAAATTCCGCTGCCCTTCCACACTGGGTGGGCGGCCGCTAGCAGAGGGGCCACAAGACCGACCACGGCCACCAGCAGGTAAACCCATATGGGTACGGCAAAGCTGTTGATGTCGAAATTGAGGAAGGCAGCCATATAACGGCACAACGCTCGGCCGGCCCAAATTCCCAGGGGAAGAGCGACAAAAATGGCTACTATCCCAAGCATCAAAGCCTGGCCGAAGTAGATCCTTGCAATCTGCCAGCGGGTTGCACCGATCGCTTTCATTATGCCGATCTGCCGGACTTGCGAAGCCATTAATGCCATCAGCAGATTGATGACAAGTATTGCGCTGAGTACCAATACAAAGAGGCCGAAGCTACACATCGTTAGGAGCAAGAGTCCCATAATGTCGGTATGCGGATGCTTCCCCGGATTGGGAATATCTATTCGGCGAACGGGATGCCCGCGGTCCTCGATCACTTTCTTGAGGTCGGCCGCGACGTTGCGAATATGATCGCCATCCAATTTGTTCGCGGCCACCAGAATATTCAACTGATCAAGATACGGCTCCTCACCCAGTTGCGCCAAAGTGTCGAGCGTGATGTATCCATAGACGATATTCTCCATCCGGGCCTGGGCTTGGCCCACGTCGCGGACGCTTCCGCTGACGCGGAGCGTTCCCTCTTTTCCGCCCGTCGTCTTAACGGTCACTGTATCGCCAATCCGCGCCCGCGCTACTTGGAACGCGTCCCTTTCGATCAGTATTTCGCCCGTTTCCGGAGGCCAGGCGCCTTGCTGTGGCTCAAGCGTGCTGACGTGGATGTTTCCATAATCCTTCACCACGAAAAGCTTCAGGTTACGCCATTCCACGGGTCCGGTTTTGATCCGGCCGGAAACAACTCTGCGCGGTTCCGCATCGCTGATGTCGTGATTCGATAGAATCGCGGCCAAAAGTCCATCGTCGATCGCGTCCGTCCTCAAGATTGCCGAGGCGGGATTAGTGGCCAAATAGCCTTTATCCAATTCGCGAGTTAGGATCGCGTAGGAGGAAAGAACGCCGGCAAATCCTGCGATTCCCATGGCGATTGCGAGTACAACCAGGGCGGTGCGGGCACGCTCCTCCCAAAAGTCCCGGGTCACTTTGTGCCAAGGTGTGGTCATTCACCGTTCTCCTGCTCACAGCGTCCGAATGGGTTTGTAGGCCTCGGGACGATTATGCCGTCCGCAATTTCGACAGTTCGATCGATCACCCTGGCGATGTCTCGTTCGTGCGTGGCAATCACTACCGTCGTACCTCTACTCGCCATATTGCGGAAGAGGTCAAGAATGGCGCGGGCCGTCATCGAATCCAGGTTGCCGGTGGGTTCGTCAGCAACAACCACCGGTGGCTCATTGGCAAGCGCGCGAGCAATCGCGACCCTCTGTTGCTCGCCGCCAGAGAGTGCCGACGGTAACTTTTCGGCCTGTTGCCCGACGCCAACGCGATCTAGAAGCTCGCGCGCGCGCTTCGGGCGTTCATGGACCGGAAAAGTCCGGCAAAAGTCCATCGGCAACATTACATTTTCCAGGGCGGTCAATGTAGGAAGCAATTGGAAGAACTGGAACACGAAGCCCACCGTGCGACCACGCCAGGCAGCAAGCCGGTTCTCGGTCAAATCCTGAATGGCGGTCCCGCCCACCGCCACGGAGCCGGACGATGGTTGGTCAATGCCCCCAATCATATTAAGGAGCGTCGATTTGCCGCTGCCGGATTTCCCGACAATCGCTACAAGCAGAAAACATTCCTGCCGGAGTCTCGTATGTTTTAGTGATGTGTTTTATTGAGATCATAGAATTCACAGGCGGTCCACCTTTACTTGCGATACCAAACGGCACAGTAGAAGCAAAGGTTTCCATTGTCGAGCGTCGTGAGCGCAAAACGCGCCGATACCGAACAGAGAGACACTGAATGTTCCAGAACCACCGCCTCTATTTAGGTTGGAACGGTTTGATTTGGATTCATAAGGGTTGCTTACGGCTTGCGGCGTCTTGACGTCTTGCCACTGATCGAGTGATTAGAATCGCACGAACGATTCCGACTTTTTAGCCGCTGATGAGTGCTTGGGAAAGAGGCAGATTCTCTACCTTATGAGCGCCGAGTCGACACTTATTCGAAGAGTATGCGCCTATTCATATCACAGAGAGCTACACTCTTCACTTAATCGTCGAGCGCGACGTGGTATTGCGCCGGACGCGCCAACTAACAAGGTTTATGAGTTTCTTCGATCTTGTTTTGGTGTTGACACACTTGATAGATTCTTCGCGCAACTTGAAAACAGGGAGAGTTAACTATAAAAACTCGGCTAGCACACCTTGGACACTTGGAGTTGAGTGACAAACAGAATTTCTCCAGACCAGAAGCGCGAACCTTAAAGAGAGGTCGGTAATGTCCAATAACAAGCACAAAGAGAAGGTTGATCACCAACAGACTAAGCGAAGAGTTGACGCACGGATCCGGCGCACGCGCGACGCACTCGGCGATGCATTAGTCACACTCATGCAAGAAAAGTCGTTCGACACGATCATTGTCCAGGACGTACTCGATCGCGCTGGTGTGAGCCGCTCGACGTTTTATGTGCACTACAGCGACAAGAATGATCTCTTGATGAGCATCGACGAAGAGTTCTTTGAAGCGTTTTCCATGGCGCTCTCGGTGCATCGGGACAAGTCAGACCGGGTGGCCCCGGTGCGAGAGTTTTTCGTTCATGTTCGTGACTCGCAGCAGTTCGTCGCTGCCCTGTTTTCGTCCGGCAAAGTTCATGAAATTCTGGAAATGGCGCAGGGACATTTTGCGCGTAGCATCGAGCGGCGGCTGGCAGAGTTGACGCGTGGTCGCGGCATTTCGGCGGAGGAACGCCCTGCTATTGCCGTCGCATTTGCCGGAGCTATGCTGTCGTTGCTGACTTGGTGGATGGATCGCGGCATGCGAGAGTCTCCTGAGCAGATGGACGAACTCTTTCATCGCATCGTCTGGGCGGAAATGGATTCCTCCGAACCGTAACTTCATGTCATGAATGTTGGCATATAACTCGAGCTCTTGAAATGAGCAGAGAATTGGGCAGGCACTGTCGCATAGGGAATTGTGACGATCCAACTGTTTATGCTGTTTGCTCCAGCTTAGCCAAGAGCCCGCGTCTGACCTCGGGCCACTCTCCCTTGATGATGCTAAAGAATACAGAATCGCGAACCCGGCCGTTAGGCATAATCATGTGATTGCGAAGGATGCCTTCCTGCTTTGCTCCCAAACGGAGAATAGCCGCGCGTGATTGCTCATTGAGGACGTCCGTGATGAACTCGACCCGGACACAATTCCAAAGTTCGAAAGCATGCCTGAGGAGTAAGAGCTTGCACTCAGTATTGACTGCGGTGCGCTGAAAACTCTGGGACAACCACGTACAGCCAATGGCGGTAGCTCGGTCTTCGGATCTGATGTTGTAGAAACGCGTCGTGCCGACAACTTGATCCGATTGTGGACGAATAATGACGAAAGGTAGTTCTTGTTTCCTGGCCTGACCTTGAAGCGCGGCTTTAATGTAGGCCATCATTCTTTCGGGCCTTGGGATAATCGTTACAGTCGATGTCCAAAGCTCCCCGTCGGCGGCTGCCAGAATGAGCGCCTCTGTATGCGTCGGAGACAGGGGCTCAAGCCTGAGGTGTTGCCCTTCGAGAATCACGGGGGAAATTTCCATTACGGTTCTCTTCATCTCTTTGGAAGCGTTTGAAGTGGACCGACGCTCACACCCTTGATCAAAAGCCAGAGAATAATCAGAATCTCCCCAACAGCCAGCACCATCAACTTGCTAACGATGTGCCCATACGCTGGGAAGAGCAAAGAGGTGAAACTGACGGTTAGGTCTGCAAAACAGCCTACGATCAAGATGACCCCGAGAATTCGTGGAATAAACCCGGAGCGAAATATTAGCAGACCCAACGGTAGAAGCCAGATACCCCACAGTGCCGTCACTGCATTTATTCCATAGCTACGCAAGCTCAGGAATCCCATTGTCAGGGCATCCAGTTGATGTTTGTCGAACGCCGACCAGTAATCGGCGCCATTCAACAATACTAGTGGAGCCATTCCGCAAAGCATATTGGCAAACGCCATCGGAACTTGAACAAGAACCAGGGCGACCATGAGGGCAGCCTGTTTCTGGTTCACTTCTTTGAGCAGCTCGTAGAAAGCCAGCACGAGGAAGACAAAAAGGATCTGCGAAGCCAAATCGCTGACAATACAGATCCGGTAAAACAACTGGGAGGCCACGATCTTCTGAGCTGTCGCCGCTGGATCACCAGGTACCACGAAAGCTGTTGGAATGGTGAGACTGAGAATATCCGCGACTGCCATTAGCAGATAAAGTAGTCCCGCGATTCTTGCTGTCTTTTTGGTTGCATTCATGTCAGCAATCACCATTTCCAGCAAGGGTTGATCTATGACAACTTTGCTTTGGGCACGGAGATCAGCGCCCCAAGTGGCGTCATTGGTCGAGGCACGCCCGACACGTAGACTCCATGAATCGCCGGCGACAGTCTCGGATTACTTGTTCTGCGGAAACGTGCGAACGTGCGCCGCGATAGATCTCGCACCTTCCAGTCGTCATCTTATTTACGGTCGGTTGCTGACTTACTACCTGGCCTGACTGGACAGCGCTGATGCGCGATCCGTCTTCGTCGGAACGTAACTCGACGAGATCTCGGCCGTGCCAGAGTTGCAAGGCTGATCCCGGATCAGAGCCAGCCACGAACATTGCCACTTGGCCCTTTCGTGAATCGAGCGTCAATCCAACATTGCCGGAGGGTTCGAAGGTCAGATATCCGCCGCGCTCCTGTCCCGTTTCATCGTAAAGCAACACTCCAGCCGCTTTCTCACCACGCGGAATCCGCTTTCCATTGATGATGGCATCGGGAACGTTGCCGCCGATCCGCACGCGTTCAACGCCCTTTGGATCTACTACGACTAATTCGGAAACCTTCAATGCAGGTGGCGTGGCACTCTGATCAGTTTTGGATTGCCACTTCCAGGCGCCGACACAAAGCAAGCCAACCACTATCCAACTGAAGGCAGACAAGCGAAGCCACCGCTCCAGTTTTATCGTTCGTCTCTCGAGAGACCTGAGCCGATCACTGTTCTCCATGATCCTTTTCCTCCATCCCTATCAGAAATCCTATTTAGTGGGTGATCAAAATCTATCTTTCAACCCGCGCAACTGCTTCTGCAGAACTTCCTGAACGCGAGTAACATGCATCTCATCTGTTCTCAAATGACTCACAACCAGCCTAAGTGTAAAACGCCCCGATAGTTTTGTGTGCGACAGAAAAGCCTCACCGCTCTGATTGATCGTGTGCATAAGCTGCTCATTGAAACGATTCAACCAGTCAGTGTCATCCATTCCCAACGGATGAGCGCGAAAGCACACGATGCTGAAAGGCACCGGCGCAAGGCGTTCAAACTCTGGATGCTCATCAACCCAATGCGCAAATTGCTGCGCCAATCTGAGGTGTTCACGAATCCGATCGGCGATGCCTTCCACACCGAAGTAACGAAGCGTGAACCACAGTTTTAATGGCCGGAAACGGCGGCCCAGTGGAATGCCGTAATCCATATAATTGACGACCTCGTCACCTTGCCCTGTTCGTAGATACTCGGGCACCAGACTGAAAGCACGCCGCAGCACTTCAGGCTTGCGTGTGTACAGCGCGCTCAAATCCAGCGGCACGAAGAGCCATTTGTGGGGATTGATAACTATGGAATCGGCACGATCACAGCCATTGAGCACGTGACGCATTTCAGGCACTACCGCAGCAGCGCCTCCATATGCTGCATCAATGTGCAGCCACAAACCCTCACGTTCGCAAATGTCAACAATTGCCGTAATGGGATCAATGCTCGTGCAGGAAGTTGTACCGACCGTCGCCACCACGCAGAATGGCCGAATGCCGGCGCGACGATCTTGGGCAATTGCTTCTGCTAGAGCTTGCGGATTCATTTGGTATCGATCATCAACTACCACTCGACGCACGCTGTCCATTCCCAATCCTAGCGCAACTGCAGCTTTGTCAATTGACGAATGGCCCTGTTCGGAAGTGTAGATGCGCAGCGGTGGTATCTCGCTGCGGCCCGCCAAGCCACGTTCGCGAACTTTCAATTCCGTAAGTTGCTCCCGCGCCGCTGCGATAGCGTGGAATGTGCTACTCGACCCGCCGTCGTAAATGATGCCCCAAAATTCTGACGGCAATTTCACCATTTGCCTGAGCCAGTCGAGAGTGACTTGTTCCAACTCGGTCGCCGACGGGCAAGCCTGCCAGAGCATGCAGTTGACGTTAAAGGCCGCGCTAAGTAATTCGCCCAGTATGCCGGGTCCACTGCCCGATGAAGTGAAGTAAGCGAAGAAGTTGGGATGGTTCCAGTGGGCCATTCCCGGCATGATTACCCGATCAACATCGGCCAGGATTTCGTCCATTCCTTCGCCTTTGATCGGGGGCGCGTTCGGCAGTTTTCCAGCGATGTCACCCGGCTGAACATTGGGAAGAACTGGAAGGTCACCGACCTTTGCAAGGAAGTCGGCAATCCAATCAATCAACTGATGACCATATTGCCGAAACTCTTCGGCAGGCATATCAGCGAGATTATGCGGAGCGGGTTGAGTTGAAGGGACTTCATTCATCTCTTTTTTGCCTTGTCGAGGCTGCATCACTTTGAGAAGGCCCGCACCGCGATTACGTCAAGAGAACCTGTAATTTCGGCGGCGCTCATATTTATTGCTGCCTGTTTGATTGAGTTTGATTGAAACCGGAGTTAAGAACTTTTTGACTTCTTATAACTTTCGTCCACTAGAACAACCGAGGTCTCAATTTGCCGATCTGGAATCGCCCAATATCTCTTTAGCAGGCGATTCTTTTCCACTTCGTCCACAAGGCGAAAGCCATTCTTCTCGTAGAAACGGATCGCCCAATTAGCAGCCTTCCAGGTCCCGATCAAAATCGGCTTCTTTGCGTCTCTTATAAGTTCGTTGAGGAGCATGGTACCTATGCCTTTGTTTCTTTGCTTCGTTCTGACGTAGGCATGGCGAATCAATTCCACATCCGCCTTATCCTGAATCCCCATGACTCCGATGACTTGATTCTTATCAACGTAACAGAAAAACCGCACCCCATCCGCGAGTTGCCCTTGTAGCTCTGCTTTGGTCATGTAAGGCTCATGCCATCGATCTGGTGGAATCACCCCTTTGTAAGCGACCGCCGCATCATTGATGATATTGAAGATTTCCTCGAAATCTTCATCGGTTCCCTCTCGTATCATAGGATTCTCCGTTTCTCAGCAGATTCTCATTCTCCTTGTCAGTTCCTGAAGACCGCCTGACGCAAATCACACCGTGGTTACGTCAAGAGATGAGACCGCAGAAACGCCAATATTTGTCGGATTATCTTTCGCGTGACGTCGCTATCATGAAAGACGTCAAACGCATGTGGAGCTGCAGCATGATTGGTAAAAGTATTTGGTAGATTGGAGCCTAACACCCTGACTACGAAGTCGTCGAGCGCTTCGCTAAGATGGGGCATTTGGTCCTGACCTGCTCTCACGACGAACAAGGGTTTATTGGTTAGAAGATCGTTGACTGACTTCCCCGCAGAGGGGTTGGCAAATCCAAACTGCTTGGCAGCTTCGGCTACGAAAGAGGTGTCTTCCCTGTCAAGCATGTATCCATAGCATAGGACAGCACATCTTAAATAACCGCTATCTTCCTGTGTTAGAACTGATAACGCGCTGGGAACCTGGCCCGAGCAAGCCCAGAGGCCAATCTTGTTCTCTTCGATTCCCAATAGGGCAGCATTTTGCTGAACGCATCGAATCAAAGCGTTAATATCTGCTTGCGTATTTTTATCGCTTGCATAGGTTATCGCTACCAGCCCCCCATCCCAACAAGACAAAGCGTCTGAGCCCGCTCAGTTCGCAGAATGCAGGAACGCGGTGAGGGGAAGTCGGCGAGTTGCGCGCAAACCCCCAAGGGCTCCCCTCACTCACCCAAATCAGCAGGCTATCTGGGCGATCTTCAATGACCTGGGCCTGACGCTTTCGCGATAGGGCCCGAGATTTTAGAGGCCGCTCCGACTCAAGCGAGTCTTTTCAATCGCGTAACATGCTGGTTTGCAACAAGTCCTGAACTTGATGATGGCAAACGACGAATTGCTCCTGTCGATCATTAGACCTGACATTTGGAAACATTTCGCCTCATACCAATCGAAGCAGCAAATGTTTGCCCCAGTTATGCGAGAGGCCTTCTCTAAGAGCCTCTCGCATCTGAGAGCTGAAGCAGAAAGGAAACGAAATAGCCTCA
>WNFR01007840.1_pt1 | contig 15965 bp, 13 predicted proteins | sample 5400221 | NCBI WGS metagenome assembly WNFR01 (sample SAMN13153357, study PRJNA577476) | soil metagenome | isolation source: 40 cm soil under Madrone tree | place: USA:California | collected 2016-06-14 | reverse complement strand
CACCTGAACGCCGCGAACTATCGCTGGCTCATGCTGATTGCCGAGTTCGATCGGCGCAATGGCTGGTCGGATGGGAAGTTGCGCTCCTGCGCGCATTGGCTGAATTTCAAGGTGGGTCTGAATCTCGGCGCGGCGCGCGAGAAGGTGCGCGTCGCCCAGGCGCTGGGCGGGTTGCCGAAGATCGCCGCCGCCATGGCGCGCGGCGAATTGAGCTACTCGAAAGTGCGTGCCCTCTCGCGCGTCGCCTGTCCGGCCACCGAAGAGTCCTTGCTCATGATCGCCCTGCACGGCACGGCGCATCACGTGGAGCGCCTGGTGCGCGGCTACCGGCGGGCGCAGGAGGCCGAAGAGCTGTCCCGCGAGGCGCAACAGCACGCCAATCGCAGCGTGACCTATGGGTACGCGGAGGACGGGAGCTTGATCCTCAAGGCACGCCTCCCGGCCCTGGCGGGCGCGCTGCTGATCAAGGCATTGGACGCCGCCCTGGAGGGCCTTCCCCAGGAGGAGATTTCCACCGACGTGGTCGCGGAGCGGCCGATCCCGTTCGAGTCGCTGCGCGCCGATGCGCTCACCGCCGTGGCGGAGAGCTTCCTCGTCGAGTCCGCCTCCGCATCGACGAGTGCCGATCGCTACCAGGTCGTCGTGCACGTGGATGCCGAGACCCTGCATGAGCGCACCGCGGGGCGCTGCGAGATCGAGCAAGGACCGGCGATTCCCGCCGAGACGGTGCGCCGCCTCGCCTGCGATGCCAGCCTGCTGCAGGTGCTCGAGAACGAGCACGGCGAGCCGCTCGATGTGGGGCGCAAGACCCGCAGCATCCCGCCCGCGATCCGCCGCGCGCTCAACACCCGCGACGCCGGTTGCCGCTTCCCCGGCTGCACCCACCAGCGCTACATCGATGCGCACCACATCGAGCACTGGGCCGACGGCGGGCAGACCAAGCTCGCGAACCTCGTCACCCTGTGCCGCTTGCACCACCGCCTGGTGCACGAGGGCGAAATCCTGATCGAGACGCAGCCCGGCGGCGGCTGGCGCTTCCTGCATCCGGACGGGCGGCACTTCGAACTGATCCGCTGCACGCAGAGCGTCTCGTACGACGGGGAAGAGCTCGAGCGCACGCACGCCGCACTCGGCATTCCCATCGACAGCGACACGGCCGCCACCCGCTGGCAGGGCGAGCGCATGGACTACGACCTCGGCGTGTGGATGCTGTGCAATCAAGCCAACCGGGCCCGCGAGGAAGAGGCAACGGGCCGATGAGGAGCAGGACGTTTCCGCGGAAACGTGCGATGGGGAATGTGACGACTCTGCGGAAACCTGGGATGAGGAAGATGACGTTTCGGCGGAAACGCCGGGCCGATCGGCGAAGAGCGGCCATATGGGGTTTTCAATGGCCTGATCCGAATCGACGAGGCGTCGAACTTCACGTGCCGACTGCCCAGTTAGCACCGTCGGCAAACCTGCCCCTTAAAGTGGATGCGCCTGCGAAGCCAGCGACGATTTCTGATCTCGAACAGTGCTCTTTGGACGATGAGCGAATCGCCGGCATCGGAAAGCTCATGGGGCAGCTGTCGGGCCAAACCCGGACATTCGACGTGCCGAAATACCTTCCAGATTGCGGTCATTCCACACGATGTTTGACGAGCCATGCGGCAAATGGTCTATTGAGGGTAAGCGGGTGCAGGGAGAGAGCTATTGTTGGCACGCAATTTTGTCGCATTGATCGTGACACGACATATCCGTCGCCTAACTAATTGTTAGACACCGGCAATTAGATTCTCGCATGGCTAAAACATCACGCAAAACGCAAATCTTCGCCTTAGCCATCATGTTCATTTTGTCGGCAACAAGTTTGGCAGTGGGCATCTCATCTCTTGAAACCAAGGGTGTCGCCTTTACGTCTTGTCGCGTATCCGGATGCCGTACCAATCTTGCCCTTACGGTGGGATCGGGAATTATCGCGCTCGTTACCTTGCTTGGTTTGGTGGGTGCGTGTTTAGGCAGTGACGAGGATTACAATCCCTACAAAGATTAACGGTGTCTACAATCGGTTGGAGCGAATCGCGGGGGTTGCGTCTTCGATGAGCCAAGGAGGGAGTCGATGTTTGGGATAAATCAGCTTCGTTTGATGTCGGCGCAACCCCGCGTCGCTCAATCTCATTGCTAAGTCTCATGAAGCACCTGTGGAAAATTCTTGGCGGCATCGTCATCGCCACAATGATCGGGTACTTTGCGTACGGTCTAGTTCGCTTTCCAGACTCTCCGATTCACCCCTGCGGTGAGGGCCGATACTGTGGTAAGCAGGGTCAACCTCGCACGCTGGCGGATTATCGTGCGCATCAGTTGTGGCAGACCGGACTCATGTGGGGGTGGCCTTTAGGGATGGTTGTGCTTTTTCTGATTAAGAGACAAATTCCGCCCACCAATTGGGAGTTGATGTCGCCGGAGGCCCGTTACCGCGTTCTTCATGGGCCAAAGGTTGACCATGCTGCCATTAGGAAGACTTACGACAATCCCGAGGACACAGACAAAGAAACTTAACAATCGCTTCGAGCGATCGCGGGCCTGATGCCGGAAAGCTGCCGGTCACCACGGGCAGGATCGGGTCGAGAGGGTGAATTCGTCGGCGAATCCAATCGCATTGGTTGCCGGCCGGCCAACTCGGGTCGGTTGACGGACTACCGCGACCGCCGGTAAGCCGTCGTTATCTGCCTCGATCACATCGGGTAAACTCTCCTCGTGTATCGACGCGGGAGATTGCACCCATGACCCAGACATATTCAGGCGGTTGTCAATGCGGCAAAGTGCGCTACGAAGTGCAAATGGACATCGGCGAGGTCCTCGCGTGTAACTGCTCGCGATGTGGGCGGCTGGGTTCGTTGCTAGCGTTCGCGCCGGCAATTCAATTCACGCTTCTGTCCGGCGACGCCGACCTGACAAAGTTCGAATTCAACAAACACAGGATCCAGCACCAGTTCTGCTCAACCTGCGGCATTCAATCATTCGCAATCGGGACTCACCCGAAGACGGGCGAAAAAATGGCGGCCGTCAATGTGCGATGCCTGGATGGCGTCGATGTGGACGCCCTCAAGGTGAAAAAGGTCGATGGCAGGAGCCTTTAAAGCGGCTAGCTAATCAGCCTCGGAAATCAGGCGAATTCAACCACCTCGAAGGGACCGAGCCGGACTGGCGCCCCGGGCGCACCAAAAAAAAGAGCGGACCGAAGCCCGCTCTTTTCCGGCTGCATACCCTTTGAGGGGTATTACATGTCCATACCGCCCATGCCACCCATGCCGCCGCCCGGGGCGCCATGTGCATGCTCGTCTTCCTTCGGCGACTCCGCGATCATGACTTCGGTCGTGAGCAGCAGGCCCGATACCGAGGCGGCGTTCTGCAGAGCCAGACGCGTCACCTTGGTGGGATCCAGGATGCCCATTTCGATCATGTCGCCGTACTCGCCCGAGGCCGCGTTGTAGCCGAACGTGCCCTTGCCCTCGCGGACCCGGTTCAGCACCACCGCGGCGTCTTCGCCGGCGTTGGCGACGATCTGCCGCAGAGGCTCCTCGATCGAGCGGGCCAGGATCTTGATGCCCGTGGTCTGATCTTCGTTGTTGCCGACCAGCTTCTCGATGGCCTTCAGCGCGCGCACCAGCGCCACGCCGCCGCCCGGGACCACGCCCTCTTCGACGGCCGCACGGGTCGCGTGCAGTGCGTCCTCGACGCGCGCCTTCTTTTCCTTCATTTCGATTTCGGTCGCGGCGCCGACTTTGATCACGGCCACGCCGCCGGAGAGCTTGGCAACGCGCTCCTGCAGCTTTTCCTTGTCGTAATCGGAGGTCGCTTCCTCGATCTGCTGGCGAATGCTCTCGACGCGGCCCTTGATGTCCGCGGCCTTGCCGGCACCGTCGATGACGGTGGTGTTCTCTTTCTCCACCAGTACCTTCTTGGCTTCGCCCAGATCGTTCAGCGTCGCCTTCTCGAGCGACAAGCCCACTTCATCGGAGATGACCGTGCCGCCCGTCAGGATCGCGATGTCCTGCAGCATGGCCTTGCGGCGATCACCGAAGCCCGGCGCCTTGACGGCGGCGACTTTGACGATGCCGCGGATCGTGTTGACCACCAACGTGGCCAGCGCTTCGCCTTCGACATCTTCGGCGACGATCAGCAGCTGGCGGCCGCCCTTGGCAATGGCCTCGAGCAGCGGCAACAGTTCGCGGATGTTGGAGATCTTCTTGTCCACCAACAGGATCAGCGGCTTCTCGAGCTCGGCGCTCTGGCTCTGCTGATTGTTGATGAAGTACGGCGACAGATAGCCGCGGTCGAACTGCATGCCCTCGACCACTTCGAGCTCGTTCTCGAGGCCCGAGCCTTCCTCGACCGTGATCACGCCTTCCTTGCCGACTTTCGCCATGGCATCGGCAATCGTCTTGCCGATGCTCTCATCGGCGTTCGCGGAGATCGTGGCGACCTGCGCGATCGACTTCGGATCCTTGGCGGGCTTGGAGATCTTCTTCAGCTCTTCGGTCGCGACGGCGACCGCCTGGTCGATACCGCGCTTCAGATCCATCGGGTTGATGCCCGCGGCGACGGCCTTGAGGCCCTCGCGGATGATGGCTTGCGCCAGCACGGTCGCGGTGGTGGTGCCGTCGCCGGCCTCGTCGGAGGTGTTGGAAGCGACTTCCTTCACCATCTGCGCGCCCATGTTCTCGAACTTGTCTTTGAGCTCGATTTCCTTGGCGACCGACACACCGTCCTTGGTGACGGTGGGGGCGCCGAAGCTCTTGTCGAGCACGGCATTGCGGCCCTTGGGACCCAGCGTTACCTTGACGGCATTCGCCAGAATATTCACACCCTTGAACATGCGTTGCCGAGCGTCGTCGCTGAAGCGTACGTCTTTAGCTGCCATTTGCTGATACCTCTAATTGATTTTGTTGGCGGGAGAAGTGAATTACTTGCCTTCGACGACGGCCATGACGTCTTCTTCACGCATGACTACCAATTCGTCGCCATCCATCTTCACTTCGGTGCCGCTGTACTTGCCGAAAAGGATCTTGTCGCCGACCTTGAGGTCCAGCGGGCGAATGTCGCCGTTCTCTAAAATCTTGCCCTTGCCGACTGCAACGACTTTCCCTTCACGATCACGCGGTCATGAAGGGGACGAATCTTCATAAGACAAGACTCCTAATGCTGACGGTTAAGGGATTCGTTAGGGAGCGGAGGTTATTAGCACTCTCCACTCGTGGCTGCTAATGATAGCGGCGAATTCGCCTGATTCAAGCCCTGAGCCCGTATTTTTATGCTGTGGAGCAGCATTTCTCGCGGGTCCCGAAGCGAATTCGACTGAAGCTGGAGGCCGGCGCGCGCTCGCTACGCTAAAGTAGCGCCGATGAAAACGCCAGCGCCTCCGACTAAAATTCCAGAGCCCCGGGTGCGAACGCCGGCGCCTTCAATCAACACCACGGCGCGCCGGACGGGAACATGGCTCCTCGCCGGATCGTTCCTCACCCTCTTGTTGGTCAGCCTCGCAGGCGTAGCGACCGCAAAGCCCTGGTGGATGCGCGGCATCCAATCCAACGAGACCGACTTTCTGGACCCGGATGTCGCGTTTCGCGTCGGCGCCTCGGTCGACGGCCATGTCGTCCGGGTCCGCTGGGTCATCGCCGACGGCTACTACCTCTATCGCAGCAGAATCGAGATCAAAGCCGAAAGCCCCGATCTCGCGGTCGCAGCGCCGGGGCTGCCCCCGGGCGTGCTCAAGTCCGATCCCTATCTCGGTACCCAGGAAATCTATCAGCGGCAAGTGGAAGCCACCGTTCCCTACACCCGTTTCGACGCCGGCGCCCATCCCCTGCAGATCAAAGTCACCTATCAGGGCTGCGCCGAGGCCGGCCTCTGCTACCCACCCATCACCAAGGTATTGTTTCCCGAACATGCAGCCGTAAGCATGGTCTCCGCGTCGCATCCCTGGGAGGGCGTCGCCATCCTCGCCGGCGTTTTTGCCTTTCTGTTGGCGGGATTGACCCTGCGCAAGGGACGCAAGCTCGAACTTCCCGCGGCATGAAGACGTCGATCACCCGCATCGCCGGCGCCGCCGCTCTGGTGGTACTGGGGATTTGGGCTGGAGCATGGGTCTACTCGACTCGCGGTGCCGCGCTCAGGGCTCACGGGGTCCCGGTACCTGCGGGCGTTGCCAGCGCCCCCAATCCCAGCGATCTGACGCACGCGGACGGTTCGCCCGATGACATTGGCGCGGGCGGCGGATTGGTGCCCGGTCCGCTGCCACCCTCCAAGATTCCCGACCGGCTGCCGAAGTTCGCCCTCGCGGACCGCGCCGGCAAGGCCACATCCATCGCCTCCTTCGGCGGCAAATCGCTGATCATCAACTTCTGGGCGACCTGGTGCGCACCCTGCCGCAGCGAAATACCCCTGCTCGAGACCTTGCACACCGAATGGGCCGGGCGCGAGGTCAGTGTGGTCGGCATCGCCGTCGACTACCGCGACAAGGTGCTGGAATTTGCCGACCGGTTTAAAATAGCCTATCCGCTACTCATCGGCGAACAAGACGCCCTGGACGCCGCCGCCGCTTTGGGGGTTCAATCGCCGGTATTCCCTTTCACCGTCTTCACGGACCGGCGCGGCGAGGTGGTCGCCCTGTACATCGGAGAATTGCATCGGCCGCAGGCCGAACTCATCCTGTCCGAGGTGCAAAATCTGAATAAGGACCGGGTAGAGCTCCCGGCGGCGCGGCGCGCCATTGCCGAGGGTTTGCGCGCCCTGGCCGCCAAGAACGCGGGGTAGGAGCCTTCCGGCGACGTTCGCCGCCAAAGCTTGCCATTTCACCTCAGTTTCTGGTTATTATCGCAGACCTTTGCAACGCGACTGCGCCGGACTTGATGCGAGATGGCTGGAATTCTGCTGCTGAACGGTCCGAACCTGAATCTTCTCGGCACCCGGGAACCCGAGATATACGGTTCCGCCGGTTTGCAAAGCATCGAGCTCAAGCTCCGCGAGCTCGCCCTCGCCCGAGGCCATACCCTGTCGGCCTTCCAGAGCAATGCGGAGCACGAGCTGATTGCGAAGATTCAGGCCGCCAAGCAAGACGGCATTGCGTTCGTGATCTTCAATCCGGGCGGCTACACGCACACCAGTATCGCCTTGCGCGATGCCTTCCTCGCGGTAGCCGTGCCGTTCATCGAAGTGCATCTCAGCAACGTGTTCGCACGCGAAGCGTTTCGGCACCACTCTTATTTGTCCGGCATTGCGGCCGGCTGCATCGTCGGATTGGGACCCATCGGCTATGAGCTCGCGCTCGAAGCCGCATGCGCCCGCCTGACCGACGCCTAAAACCAGAGATTCTTCAAGGGGTTCGCGGATGGATATTCGCAAGGTTAAGAAATTGATAGAGCTGCTCGAGGAATCCGGCATCTCGGAACTGGAGATTTCCGAGGGCGAGGAATCGGTACGCATCAGCCGCCATCCGCGCATGGCCATGCAGGCACCGGCGGCGATGGCAAGCCCCATGCTTCAGGCGGCGCCGCTCGCACCGGCAATGCCCGCCACCTCGGCCGGCGAACACAAGCCGCGCAACGACGAGCACACGGTGACCTCCCCGATGGTGGGCACGTATTACTCCGCCGCGTCCCCAGGCGCCAAGGCGTTCGTCGAGATCGGCACCGAAATCAAAGTCGGTCAGATACTGTGCATCATCGAAGCCATGAAGATGATGAACCAGATCGAGTCGGACAAGGCGGGCCGGGTCACCGCGATACTCGCCAAGAACGGCGAGCCCGTCGAGTTCGGCCAGCCGCTGTTCATCATCGAATAACCCAAGATGATCGAAAAAGTCGTCATCGCCAATCGCGGCGAGATCGCTCTCCGCATCTTGCGTGCGTGCCGCGAGCTCGGCATCAAGACCGTCGCCGTGCACTCGACGGCCGACTTCAATACGAAGCACGTGCTGCTCGCGGACGAGACCGTCTGCATCGGACCGCCGCAATCGGCCCTGTCCTATTTGAACATGCCCGCCATCATCAGTGCCGCCGAGGTGACCGACTCCGTAGCGATTCATCCTGGCTACGGCTTTCTGTCCGAGAACGCGGACTTCGCCGAACGCGTCGAGAAGAGCGGGTTCATCTTCGTGGGTCCCCGCGCCGAAACGATCCGGATGATGGGCGACAAGGTCTCCGCCATCAAGCATATGAAAGCCGCGGGCGTGCCCTGCGTGCCGGGGTCGGACGGGCCGCTTGGGCCGGATGTCGACGAAAATTTCCGCATCGCCAAGGAAATCGGCTATCCGGTCATCATCAAGGCCTCCGGCGGCGGCGGCGGCCGCGGGATGCGCGTGGTGCATACGGACGCCTCGCTCCTCAACGCCATCAGCGTCACCCAGACCGAGGCCCTCAGCGCCTTCGGCAATGCCGAAGTGTACATGGAGAAGTTCCTCGAGAAGCCGCGGCACATCGAGTTCCAGATTCTCGCCGACAATTACGGCAATGTGATTCACCTGGGAGAGCGCGACTGCTCCATGCAGCGCCGCCACCAGAAAGTCATCGAGGAAGCACCCGCGCCGGGTTTGACGGCCAAGCAGCGCAAGACCATGGGCGAGCGCTGCGCCAGGGCGTGCCGGGATGTCGGCTATCGCAACGCGGGCACGCTCGAGTTCCTGTACCAGGACAACGAATTCTACTTCATCGAAATGAACACGCGCGTGCAGGTCGAGCATCCCGTGACCGAGCTCGTGACCGGCGTCGATATCGTCAAGGCACAGCTGCTCATTGCCGCGGGCGAGCCGTTGGCCTACAGCCAGAACGACATCCAGATTCGCGGCCACGCGGTGGAATGCCGCATCAATGCCGAAGACCCCAAGACCTTCGCGCCGTCGCCGGGACCCGTCCGTCTGTGGCACGCACCCGGCGGTCCCGGCATTCGGGTCGACAGCCACGTCTACACCGGTTACAACGTGCCGCCGTTCTATGATTCCATGATCGGCAAGGTCGTCTCCTACGGCGACACGCGGGATACCGCCATCGCGCGCATGCGCAACGCGCTCGCGGAGATGGTCGTCGAAGGCATCAAGACCAACATTCCTCTGCACCAAGAGATATTCAATCACTCCGCCTTCCGTCAGGGCGGCACCGACATCCACTATCTGGAGCGGCGCCTGGGATTGAAGTAGCATCCGACGGGTGTTGCATCGATGACCTTCTATGAAATCGAATTTCCGCTCGCACCCTTGAGTTCGGAAGCGGTCGAGGCCGCGCTGCGGGAGGTTGGCGCGAGTTCGATCACCTTCGTCGATCGCGGCGATGAGCCCGTGCTCGAACCCAAGCCCGGTGAAGTCAGACTATGGAGCGACACGCTGGTTCGCGCGCTGTTCCAGGAGTCTTCCGGGGACGGATCCGGCTCCGGGTCCTCGGATGCCGCATCCATGGACGCGGCATGTAATCTCGATCGACTCGCCAGCCTCCTGGGCCCGCACATCACGCACGCGGCGCGAGTAAGACGCGTCGAGAACCAAGAATGGGAGCGTGTGTGGCTCACCGACTGGAAATCGATGCGCTTCGGACGCCGGCTCTGGGTGTGCCCCACGGCCGCCGAGCCTCCGGACGACCCGGATGCCGTGGTCGTACGGCTGGATCCGGGGCTCGCGTTCGGCACCGGCACGCATCCCACCACGGCGCTCTGTCTGCAGGTCTTGGATTCGTTGCCGCTGGCGGGGCGCAGCGTGATCGACTATGGGTGCGGGTCCGGCATCTTGGGCGTAGCCGCCCTGAAGCTGGGCGCGGCTCACGTGTGGGCGGTCGATCTCGATCCCCAGGCGCTGCTCGCAACGCGAGACAACGCGACCGCCAACGGCGTTTCCGCGAGCATCGACGTACAAGGCATCGAAGTCGACTTGAGGCAAGCGTATTGTGTCGTGGCTAATATTCTCGCAGGCCCATTGATCGAACTGGCGCCCATGCTGACGGAAGCCTGCGAACCGGGAGGGTACTTGCTTTTGTCGGGACTGTTGAAACGCCAAGCCTATGAGGTCAAGGCCGCCTACGGCCGTGCTTTCGATACCGTGCGGGTCATCGAGCGCGACGACTGGTGCTGCATCCTCGCCCGCAGAGGCGCTTGAGCGGTGTACACGCAATGCTCGAAATGCGAGACCGTGTTCAAGCTGTCGGCGGAAGTGCTGCGCGTCGCGGGCGGCCAGGTGCGCTGCGGAAGGTGCGGCGAGGTATTCAGCGCCTTGGCACGCCTTGCCGAAGATTCGGCCGGTTTCACGACCGGCGAATCGCCGCTCGATCTCGAAACGCGCGCCGACGACATTCTGGAATCGGTAACCACGCTTCAAGGGGTCCAAACGGCGGCAAAGGACAACGAGGAATTCGTCCCGCCCGGGGTTGAGATCGCGCAACTCGAAATTCTGGACGACGACGCCACGGAAGACGCCGACCATTCAATCGAGGATGCCGAGCGTTCGATGGAATTCACGCTTCCCCCCGGAGAGCTCGATCGAATCTTCGTCGAATCCAAAAAGCGAACACTGCCGCCGATGCCGCCGCTGGGACAGCCGGAACAACCGCCGGCACAAACGTCTGAACAACCGCCGGCACGACAAACGGCGGATACGGAACTCCCATTGCACCCGGAGAGCGCGGATGCCGATGTCCCGTATGCGCGTGACCGCGTCAGCGGCTTCGATGTGCCTGATGACGTGCGCCGCGAAATGCTGGAAGAATTCGATCTGCGCCCGCGGCCGCAGCGCCCGGCGGGAGACGGCGGGCGCAACGACGCGCGGCGCCGGCTGATCCTGTGGCTCGGCGCCGCCGTCGTCTCTGCGCTGCTGCTGATGACCCAGGTCGTGAATCAGAATCGAGAATGGTTGGCGTCGCACGTGCATGCACCTTTCGGCGCCGGCGTGCGCGCGCTGTACGGAGCGATGGGAACGCCGCTGGCTGCGCCCGCGAACCTGTCCGCCTATCAGCTTCGACAGTGGGGCGTGACCGGCGATCCGGACGCGAACGGCACGTTGAAGGTCCGCGCAAGCATCCTCAATACGGCCGCCCAGCTGCAACCCTACCCACTGCTCCGCGTGACGCTTGCCGACCGCTTCGGCAAAGGCATCGGCGCGCGCGACTTCGAGCCGGGCGAATACTTGGGCAAGCCGACCGCACGCCTGCTCGCGCCCGGCGAGCGCGTCGATGCGACCTTGCAAATCCTGGATCCCGGGAAGAGCGCGGAAGGGTTCGAAGTCGACGTGTGCCTGCGCGCCGCCGATCGCCGCATTACGTGCGCCAACGACGTTGCGCCGCAGGCCAAGCGATGACGCCCGCCGCCCCTCGTGCCGTCAAGATCGGCCCCCACAGTCTGCCGTCCAATGTGCTGCTGGCACCCATGGCAGGCGTTACCGACCGTCCCTTTCGCATTTTGTGCCGGCGGTTTGGCGCGGGACTTGCCGCATCGGAAATGCTCACCGCCGACGTGCGCTTGTGGGACACCCCGAAATCGCGGCGGCGCATGGATCACACGGGCGAACCCGGCCCCATCGTGGTGCAGATCGCCGGCTTCGATCCGGCGATGATGGCCGAGGCCGCGCGCCGCAACGTCGATGCGGGCGCGCAAATCATCGATATCAACATGGGCTGTCCCGCGAAAAAAGTCTGCAATCGCGCGGCAGGCTCGGCCCTGCTCCAGGATGAGGCGCTGGTTGCACGGATTTTGCGCGATGTGGTGCGCGCCGTCGACGTGCCCGTCACGCTGAAGACGCGCACCGGATGGGATCCCGGGCACAAAAACGGCGTCCGCATTGCACTGATCGCGGAAGACAACGGTATTCAAGCACTTGCGATCCACGGACGCACGCGTTCCGATCAATATCAGGGAAATGCCGAGCACGAAACCGTGGCCTCCATCAAGGAGACGGTCAAGATTCCCGTGTTTGCGAACGGCGATATCGATTCTCCGCAGCGCGCCAAGGCTGTTCTCGAAGCAACCGGATGCGACGGCATCATGATCGGCAGGGCGGCGCAAGGCCGGCCATGGATCTTCGACGAAGTCAATTTTCTGCTCGCGACGGGAGAATCGCGCGCGGCGCTGGCGCTGGAAAAAGTCCGTGATATTATGCGCGCCCACCTTGAAGACCTGTACGCCTTTTACGGCGACGAGACGGGTGTTCGTGTGGCGCGTAAACATTTGAGTTGGTATTTTCGGCAGTATCCCGTACCGGACGCCTTGCGGAATCGTCTGGTACGAATAGAGACGCCGGAGGAGCAACTGTCGACGCTGCTGGAACATTACGGCACGAGCGTGTGTCGCGCTGCATAGGCGCACGCTGACATGATAACGATCGACAGGGATTCGGACGAGCCATGGTCGCCAGAAAGAAATCTAGATCACGCAAGGATATTTCGCAGGCCTTCAACGGCCGCGATCTCAAGGTGAACGGCAAGGGCGTGCCCTTGCGTTCGCAGGCCGAAGAAGCGCTGCAGTGTTATTTCGAGACACTGAACGGCCACAAGCCCGCGCATTTGTACGACCTCGTGATGCGCGAAGTGGAAGAGCCGCTGTTCAAGGTGGTCATGGGCCACGTGCAGGGCAATCAGAGCCGCGCGGCGACGATTCTCGGCATCAACCGCGGCACATTGCGCAAGAAACTCAAAGAGTTCGACATCAGCGAGTAGGTCAGCCATTGCTCATGCCCGTCCGCCGTGCGTTACTCAGCGTCTCCGACAAGACCGGCATCGTCGAGTTTGCGCGCGCGTTGAAGGAACGCGGCATCGAGCTCCTGTCGACGGGCGGAACCGCCAAACTCCTGGTGAGCCATGGCATTACGGTCAAGGAAGTGGCCGAGCACACCGGCTTTCCGGAAATCATGGGCGGCCGCGTCAAGACCCTGCATCCGAAGATTCACGGCGGCCTCCTGGGAAGACGGGGCCTCGATGAAGCGGTGATGCGCACGCACGGCATCGAGCCCATCGATTTGCTGGCCGTCAATCTCTATCCGTTCGCCGCCACGGTGGCCCGGCCCGACTGCAGCTATGACGACGCCGTCGACAACATCGACATCGGCGGTCCGGCCATGGTGCGTGCCGCCGCGAAGAATCATGCCTCGGTGACCGTGGTCGTGGATCCGGGCGATTATCGCGCGTTGCTCGATGAGTTGGCCGCCAATCAGGGCGCCACGAACATCGCCATGCGCCAGAAGCTCGCCGCCAAGGCGTTCGCGCACACGGCGCAATACGACGCCATGGTGTCGGCCTATTTCACCGGCGCCATCGGCGGCGGAGCACCGACGTTTCCGGACGACCTGAATCTGTCGTTCCGCAAGCATCTGGATTTGCGCTACGGTGAAAATCCGCATCAGCAAGCCGCCTTCTACACCGATCCGCGCGCCATCGGCGCATCCGTCACCCAAGCCAGGCAAATTCAGGGCAAGGAACTCTCTTACAACAACATCGCGGACAGCGATGCGGCGCTCGAATGTGTGCGCCAATTCGATACGGCGGGATGCGTCATCGTCAAGCACGCCAATCCCTGTGGCGCAGCCCGGGCTCACACCGTCGCGGAGGCGTATGCCCGAGCCTATCGCACCGACCCCACCTCGGCCTTCGGCGGCGTCATCGCCTTCAATCGCGAATTGGATGCGGTGACGGCACGCGCGATCATGGATCAGCAATTCGTCGAAGTGATTCTCGCGCCGAGCGTGTCGGACGCCGCGAAAGCCCTGCTGTCCCTCAAGGACTCCGTGCGCGTGCTCCTGGTCGGTGATCTGGACCTGCCCGCGACCCAGCTGCTCGAATACAAGAGTGTTGCCGGCGGTCTCCTGGTGCAGACCCGCGACACCGGTGCGATACGCGTCCAGGAACTGCGCGCGGTGACCAAGCGGGTACCCACTCTCGCCGAGCTCGATGATTTGATCTTCGCCTGGCGCGTTGCGAAATATGTCAAATCCAACTCCATCGTGTGCGTCAAGGACAAGGCAACGGTGGGCATCGGCGCCGGGCAGATGAGCAGGGTCGACAGCAGTAAAATCGCCTCCCTGAAAGCCAAGGATGCGGGGCTCGACATGCAATCCGCGAGCATTGCCTCCGATGCCTTCTTTCCGTTTCGCGATGGGCTCGACGCGGTCGCCGAACTCGGCGTCAAATCGGTGATTCAGCCCGGCGGCTCGAAACGCGACGCCGAAGTCATCGCGGCGGCCGACGAGCACGGCATCGCGATGGTGTTCACCGGCATGCGTCACTTCCGCCACTGATTGCACCGTGATGTTCGCATGAAAGTCCTGATCGTCGGCGGCGGCGGCCGCGAGCACGCGCTGGCTTGGAAGTGCGCTCAGTCGTCGCGCGTGGATCAAGTATTCGTCGCCCCGGGCAACGCAGGCACCGCGCTCGAGCCCAAGGTGGGCAACGTCGCCATCCCGGCCGACGATATCGACGCCCTGCTCGCCTTCGCGACGCGCGAGGATATCGGGCTCACCATCGTCGGCCCCGAAAGCCCGCTGGTCGCCGGCATCGTCGATCGCTTTACGGCGGGAGGCCGCGCCTGCTTCGGCCCCTCCCGCGCCTCGGCCCGCCTGGAAGGGTCGAAGGCATACACCAAGGATTTCCTGAAGCGCTATCGCATACCGACAGCGAGCTACGCCACCTTTACCAAAGACACCTTCGATCCCGGCTATATCCGGGCCCGGCGGCTGCCCGTGGTCGTCAAGGCCGACGGGCTCGCGGCCGGCAAGGGCGTCGCCATCTGCGAGACGCACGAGTCGGCCATCGAAGCGGCCGCCGGCATGCTCGGCGGCAGTTTCGGCAGCGCCGGTCAAACCATAGTCATCGAGGAATTTCTGAGCGGCGAAGAAGTCAGCTTCATCGTCGTCGCAAGCGATCAAAGCGTGCTGCCGCTCGCCACCTCACAGGACCACAAGCGCCGCGACGACGGCGACCGCGGGCCCAATACCGGCGGCATGGGCGCTTACTCGCCCGCACCCATCGTCACGCCGGCATTGCATGCGCGCATCATGCGCGAGGTGATCGAACCGACCCTGCGCGGACTTCGCACGGACGGCAATCCCTACCTGGGATTTCTGTACGCGGGCTTGATGATCGCCGCGGACGGCACGCCCAACGTGCTCGAATTCAATTGCCGATTCGGCGATCCGGAAACCCAGCCGATTCTGATGCGGCTGCAAAGCGATCTGATCGATCTATGCGAGGCGGCGCTCTCCGGCACGCTGGACTCTACCCGTGCCCGCTGGGATCCGCGCGCGGCGCTCGGCGTCGTGATGGCGGCGGGCGGCTACCCCGACGGCTACCATCAAGGTGATCCGATCAGCGGTCTCGATGGCGCCGCCCGTCTGCCCGGAAAAGTATTTCACGCCGGCACCCGCAGGCAAGGCGCGCAAATCGTCACCGACGGCGGGCGGGTACTCTGCTCGGTCGGACTTGGCGATACCGTCGCCGCAGCGCAAACGCAGGCCTACGAGCTCGTGCACGCGATCCACTGGAACTTGGTGCAATACCGCCGCGACATCGGCTATCGCGCCATTGCGCGCGAACGAGAATGGCCTGCCGCTCCCCCGGCGGACGGACGATGAGGTCGAGTTCAATTGGATAGCGCGTCCCAATAAGAAAGCATTCGGCCAATTTCGGCGTAACCCGACTGCTTTTCTCAGTGCAGCCCAGCGCCTTCCGCCTGCGCCGCCGGCATCTCGCCGGCCTTGTGATGGCCTCTGAACAGCTTGCCCTTCTCCGCCAGAAGCACGAACAGGAGACTCGCCAGTCCGCAGCACATCGATCCGGCCGCGAGCGGCACCGTGGTGCCGTTGAACTGCCGGCCGATCAGGGCACCGACGAGCGCGCCGCCCAGCGACGACATGAAACCCTGCAAGGACGCGCCGATGCCGGCAACCGACGCGACCGGGTCCATGGCCATGGCTCCGAAATTGGAAATCGACAGCGAGAAACACGCCATGGTCGCGGCCTGAA
>WNFR01003610.1_pt1 | contig 15977 bp, 14 predicted proteins | sample 5400221 | NCBI WGS metagenome assembly WNFR01 (sample SAMN13153357, study PRJNA577476) | soil metagenome | isolation source: 40 cm soil under Madrone tree | place: USA:California | collected 2016-06-14 | reverse complement strand
AAAGGAGTTCAACGAGCTGCCCTTTTTGACTGGCGAAAGACGGTCGTCGAGACCGTCCTCGTCTATCGCGAGATTGCGTCGTGGCTGCCGAACATCAAATTGGCCTTATGAAGCGCATCTTCTTGACTGGCGCGAGCTCTGGAATCGGTCGCGCCATTGCTCGTGAATTGATTGCGCATGGTCACGAAGTATGGGGGACTTCGCGGGACCTCAGCCGCATTCAGGCCACGACGCGCCTTCACGCGGTGCAACTTGATTTGCGCAATTCGCAAATGCTTGAAGAGGTTTTTACACGCGCCTGGGCCGAATCGGGTGGGCTTGACGTCGTCATCAACAACGCGGGCAGCGGATATTTCGGGCCGGCTGAAAATCTTACGACCGATGCAGTGGTGGACGAGTTTCAAGTGCTGCTCTTCGCACAAATACAATTAACGCAGCTGGCCATGCGCAGCATGCGCACGCGCGGAGCAGGATTGATCATCAATGTTACTTCACTCGCCTCGCGGCTGCCGGTCCCGTTCATGGCAGCATATAATTCCGCCAAAGCGGCGATGGCTTCTTTTACAATGTCGATCCAACTTGAGCTGCCAAATGCCGGAGTGCGGATTGTCGATTTTCAGCCAGCCGATATTCACACTGAGTTCAATGATTCGGTGGTGAAAACGGAGCTCGCTTATTACGAAGACAAAGTCGCAAAAACATGGGCGATGGTGGAGCGCAATATGGCTGCTGCGCCAACACCCGAATTGGTCGCGCGACGGGTGCTGGGATTAATCGAGCAATCGAATCCACCACCGCGCGTGACCGTCGGCGGAATTTTTCAAGCGAAGGTAGCGCCGTTGATCTTCCGCTTTCTCCCACAACGAGTGCGCATCTGGGGGCTGCGAAAGTATTACGGGATATGAGCGCGATTCGCGAAGCGGTGATTTTAATGGCCGGATCGGGTTCGCGTCTTCGCCGTTCGCCAGAAACTTTGCCCAAACCACTCACGCCCATTCTCGGCCGACCCCTGATTTCCTATACACTCAATGCGCTGGCCGGCGCCGGGATTACAAAGATCAATATTGTGGTCGGCTACGAAAGCGATCGACTAACCGCAGCCGTCGCAGAATTGGCGCCGTCCAACGTTACAATTTCCTTCGTCCTGAATCCAGAGTGGCAAAAGCAAAATGGCATTTCGCTTATGGCTGCGGCGAAAAACATCACGAGCAATTTCCTTTTGACGATGAGCGACCACCTTTTCGACAATGTGATTGTCGATCTACTGATGGAATCGGCGGTGCCCAGCGTTCTCAATCTCACGGTCGACCGAAAGATCAATTCTATCTTCGATCTCGATGATGCGATGAAAGTTCAAACGCAGGGGGGTCGCGTGGTCGCCATCGGAAAAGAACTTCCGAATTACGACGCGATCGATACCGGCCTCTTTGTCTGTCCAATCGAAATTTTTACATACCTCGAGCGTGCAAAGAAAAACAGGGACTGTAGTCTCGCGGATAGTGTTCGATTAATGGCGGCAGATAAGAAAGTCCGAGCGATCGACATCGGCGATGCGTGGTGGCAAGACATTGATACCGTAGAGATGCTGCAACACGCGGAGAAGCACATGGCCGAAGAATCAAAAACGCAGCGTCTGGCCAAGTAAAATGCCGGATGAATGCGTCATTGTGGCCGATGGTCCAGCCGCGTTGGTCGAGTTGTGCGGAATTTCCACACTGGAACGATTGCTGCGCACGCTTCAACGCTGCGGAATTACTCGCGCGATAATTCTCTCCAGCAGTGCGGCAGAGATTGCGCAGCGCCTCGCCCAACCCTCGTGGGCGCGGGCCGATTTGGAATTCACTATTCACGAACGGCCCCCCGGTCCGACAACAGTGCAACAGATGGTCGATCTTTGGCCGGAGGCCGCGGCGCGCCTGCTCCTGATTCAAGGCGACGTAGTCTTCGATATTCGTCTCTTGCGCGCTCTCCTGGCGCAAACTTCGTCCGCGATGTTGATTGATTCTTCGGCGCCGGAGACGAACCGGGGCAAATTGTGCGGTGCGGCGTTGCTGCAACGTGAATGGGCTGCCGCCCGAAACGGTTCCGTCGAGAGTGCGCTCATCGAGGGCCTCGAACAGCAGACAGTCGAAGCGGTGGATGTTGCGAACCAACCGTTGTATGACCCGGGACTGCGGCGAAACCTGCGGCCATTTTGTTTTCCCGCCCCCGCCCTCGCGGACAAGCAAGCGGCCGAAAGAGTCCTGTTTGACTCCGTGCAAAAGGGCACGCTCGACTTTCCGGCGTGGATTCATGCGCCTATCGAAAAGTTCCTGCTCAGATACCTGTGCAGAACGTCAATCACACCCAACCAGTTGACGATCTCCTGGGCTATCGCGGCTTGCCTAACGACAATCTTTTTTACCACGGGTCATCTGATCTGGGGGATCGTGCTGGCACTAGTCGTTGGCATCCTTGACGGGCTCGACGGCAAACAGGCACGCCTTAAAGTCGAGACGACAGCGGGCGGAAAAATAGAACATCATCTCGATTCGTTCTTCGATGTGGTGTGGCCAATCGCACTAGCCTTTCATTTTTATTCGTCAGGACGATTGCCAACCGCCTTTTATTATTTGGCGGTATTATTGGCTGGCGAAGGCGTGGATGGAATTGCCAAAGCCATCATTTACTCGGGCGCCGGACGACTGATGACCGCCCCGAGCATGTTCGATCGATTTGTGCGACTCATCGGCGGCCGGCGAAATATTTACATTTGGGTGTTGGCCATCGCGCTGATTCTTGGAGCGCCGGAAAAGGCTCTAATTGTGATGGCGTGGTGGGAATTGATGACTGTTGTAATCGACATTCCGCAAGCAGCACGGATGTTGATCTTGCGCCAAAAAACACGCTAGTCGACCAACTTACGATAAATCCTGTAGGTCTTGTACTTGGTTGCGCCGAGCGTTTCGATGAAGCGGTTTATCATAACGTTGTCTTCGAGCGTCATGCTGAGCTCGCCCTTGAAGCCGCGGCTTGCGCCCTCTTCCATTACTTGCAGAACAAGCGTCTCGGCAATGCCGGCGCGGCGATACTTTCCCAAAACGCCGAGCGCAACGAAACGCACGGTGCGAATTTTGCGACGATAGTAGAGCAACTTGATTAATCCAATGGGCAGACCAAAACGCGTCAGTCGTCCATTCAAGTGCCGCAACGCGACATTAATATCGGGCACACAAATCACGAACGCGACCGGCGCGTTGTCGATTTCGGCGATCAATGTCATCCGCGGATCGATTATCGGACGCATTTCCGTGGCCATATGTTTCGCTTCGGCGTCAGTGAACGGCACAAATCCCCAGTTATTCTTCCAAGCTTCATTGAAGACAGCGGCGAGGCGCTGACTGTCGTCAGCGACGCGACGAAGATCGATTGGACGAATTTTCACCGAGGTTTTCCGAGCGCGCGCATTCACAAGGCGGCGCAATCTCGAAACCGGTGCATTGTCCGGATCGAGCCACCAGGCGTACCAGTCCGTCACCTTTTCAAAGCCGCAGGCCGCGATTAATCGGACGTAATAAGGCGGATTGTGCGCCGTGAGCACCGTTGGCGGATGTTCAAAGCCGTCGATCAATAGTCCGCAAACGTAGTTGGTCGAATAATCGATTGGCCCCATGATTTCGCTCCGGCCTCGACGGCGCAACCATTCGACAGCGCGATCTAATAACGCCGCCGCCACATCGACATCGTCGATCGATTCAAACAAACCAAAGCAGCCGACGTTCGACTGATGGAGCTCGTTGTAGTTTGGATCGTCGCTCGCCATGATGCGGCCGACGATCTCGCCATTTCGCTTAGCGAGGAAGAGCGCGGCGTCACCGTGCTGGTAAAACGGCTGGCGTTTGCGATCGAGAAATGCTTTGCGCTCGATAATCAGCGGCGGGACCCAGGCCGGATCATTTCGATAGATCCGCCACGGAAACTTGATGAATTGGTCCCGCTCTTTGCGGTCAGTTACTTGTGAAACTTCGATCTGCGACACGGCCTGAGAACCTAGACTGCTGCACGCCGCGCGGTCACGAGTTGAACCAGCGAGTGCAAAGCGTTTCCCTGCTGCCAGAGCAGATAGACGAGGAGAAAATTGAACAAGCTGACCTCTATCCAAAAGTACCAAATCGGCCGACCAATCAACAAAAGGAGAAAGAGCAGCAGCATGCGCGTATTGGTCATGAGCAATCTCCACCAAGCGAGGAATGGCCGGGCAAGTTGGCGATATCCATCCCGCAGCCAAAGCGGAATTTCCTCCGAAAACGCGCGCTCGGTCACCTGATGCAAACGCTGCAGGCCGGGCGCGAAAAGCTCCTGCTGCGATGTAAAATTCAGATAGAACGCAAGCAGAACTTTTTGCCACGGCTGGCTGGGCCAACGCAGACGCTGGAATTCGCTTCGCAGCTCAGCGGATGAATCCAAATTGGCGCGCGCGCGTCCCCTGACGAAATAGAGGTAACCGCTTCGGCAATAATCAGCGGCCGCGGCCTGGCAACCATGGCTGAGCCCGGCGGCAAGGGCTAGAACAGCGATCGCGAGAGGCAAACCTTCCGACCCAGAGCGCAACGCCAAATGAAAATAGACGCTTAGCCAGACCAGATGGTCGGCCACACCATCGATCAACCTGCCCATTCGGGTTGTCTGGTTGGTCAGTCGCGCAAGCTGGCCATCGGCATTATCGAAAACATTCGCGGCGACGTGCAGAAGCATGCCGAAAATGTTCAGGCGTAAATCGCGGTAATAGTAAAAGTGGCCCGCGGTTACTCCGCAGATGCAGCCAATGGCAGACACCGTTGTCGGTGTTAGACCCAATGCCGCGAACAGCCGTGCCAGTTGAAACCCGACTTTGCGATAAAAGTAAATATCGATCCAACCTTCGAGTTCAGGCGCCTTGTACGTTTTTTCGACTGTGGCCGACGCGGCGCCGGTCTCGAGATCGGTGTCCATTGCTCCAACCGTTCCCCCGTCAGCTCAGGAGACGCGCGCCGTTTCCCGAACTGCCGGAGTAAATGTATCGGCGAGGATGTTGAGTGCTTCGTCGAGGTCCGCGCGCGTATGTTTCGCAGTCACGCAGGCCCGGAAACAAATTCGGTTTTGCGGAACCGCCGGGTAATCGACCGGCGCGACCCAAAGCCCGCGTCGCCGCAATTCATGACCGAGCCGATACATTCGTTCGCGATCGCCGATAACGAGCGGCATGACGTAGCTGGTTGATGCTCCGGTGTCGATCCCGAGCTCGCGCAGTTGTTCGTGAAAATAATCGGCATTCTCCCAAAGGACCTTTCTCAATGCAGCTCCGTCGCGCATCGCAATCTCCAATGCTTTGAGGAGACCGGCGATAACGACCGGCGGCAACGCGCACGAATAAACATATGGGTGCGCATAAAATCGCAGATATTGCAGGGTCTCTTTCGATCCGGCGACAAATCCGCCCAGCGCACCGAACGCCTTGGAAAAGGTGCCGTAGACGAGGGGGACACGGTCTTCCACTCCAAATTGTTCGGCCGCGCCTCGCCCGTTTTTGCCACAACCAAGGACCGAGTGCGCTTCGTCAATGAAAACGCTTGCGCCGTGTGATACGGCGACATCGGTCAGCTCGTTTAATTTCCCGAAATCGCCGTCCATCGAATAAATTCCCTCGATGATGACAAGCTGGCGGCGGCCGCTCTTGTGACTCAAAGCCGCATCGAGCGAGGCCGCGTCGTTGTGTTCAAACTTCTCAGTCCGGCAACGCGAAAGCACCGCGCCGTCGCGCAGACTCAGGTGCGATCGATTATCGAGGACCGCGACGTCGCTTTTGCGAAGCAGACCGGAAATAGTGCCGAGAGCTCCGCCAAAACCGCTGTTGAAGAGCATTGCATCTTCACGGTCAAGAAATTTTGCGATTCGCGACTCCAATTCGCGATGAAGATCGGTCATGCCCGAAAGCATGGGTGAACCGCAGGCACCCAAACCGTGAGTATTCAGCGCTTCATGGGCCGCGGCGATGACATCAGGATGGTTGGCCAGACCGAGATAATTGTAGGAGCAAAGATTGATGACGCTTTGCGACTTGCCGTCGTATCTGATGGTAGTGCGGGCGTCCGCGCCGGCGAGCAATTCCGGCTCATACAGTTCGACCGCCCACGCGCCGGCCTGCATCCAAGCGGTGAAACTTGGCGGGGCTTGCAATGGGTCGCGGCTTTCGCCCGCGAGAAAATTGCTCAGACTAAGTTTTGCAGGATCTTGGTTCATTCCTTATGGCAAATCGGTCGCCCTTGGCGACGTTCCATATCGGGGCAACAATTTTACGAAATCCCGCCCATGGAACAAGTTTTTAGTTCGGCTAGTTCCGGAACGCAGACCTGCGCTCATGGGCGCCTGACGGTATCGAGTTTTTGTGGGGCAAGCATCCAGCGCTGCAAAATCGTCCCAAGTAACGTCCATCCCGGGCTTCCGACTCGAAAATGGGCACGGCGAATCGCTCGGACCATAGTGGCAGGTTCCTTCAAGAACATCCCGAAGAGGCGGAGAACGATCTGACATCGGTAATAAAGACGCCCAAGCAGAGTAGATTCCTGTCGCGATCTGCAAATCAAGAGGAGCATCGCGCAGTCCTCGCGAGTCAATCGATCCTGATGGTGTTGGTAGATCTCCGGCAAAGCACGCTCGCACAATATCCTGACCGCAGACCGACGGGTGAGATCCCGGCGAATACTTAATTGGTCCCCATGAAACCGCCACATGGCCAGCTTTTGCGGTAAATGGACTGTTCCGGTGAGATTGGTCAGACGAAGCAACCATCCGAAATCGGCGACAGAACCTACTGTGGTCTCGAAGAGACCCGCGGCGTTTGCCAGAGATACGCGAACGACGAGCTGCGTAAGCGAGAAATAAACGCTGCGCCCAAAAAAATGCATCACACAATCGTGCGGCGCGGGCCGGTAATTAGTTTTTTGCTGCAGCTCTTCTCCCGGGAAAGCACTGACAATTTTCCCATGGGCCAGCAGGCGCTTGATCGCTCCTCTCGACAAATGGCCGGTCAAATCCTGCGCCGAAAGCGGCCCACCGTTCTGATTAATCAACATCACGTCGCAGACTGCGATGCCAGAATCCGGGCATCGGCCCAGCGCTTCCACCATTCTGGCCAGAAATTCCGGAGACATCGTATCGTCGCAGGTAGCAAAATGGAGAAGCTCGCCGGTCGCGAGCTGCATGCCCCGGTTAAGAGCCGCATAAACTCCTTCTCGAGGAATTTGATAAAGGCGAAAACGCGGATCGACGGACGCAATCGATTGGAAGAACTCCCAGCTGGCGTCGGTGGAACCGCTGTCGAGAACGATCGCTTCCCAATCGGGGTAAACTTGCGCCGTCAGCGACTCGATTCGCGGTTCGAGATATGGCCGTGCATTTAAACACGGCAAAAGAATAGAGATTTTGGGAACGCCCATTCTGTCCGCATCTAGATGACGCGGCCGTTTGCGACAATCAGGTATTGGCGCTTCAGGAGGCGGGCAAAACCTCGAAACAGGCCATCCGATTTCTTTCTCTTGTTCTGAAGCGGCTTGGAATATCCAAGCCGGGCCGCTTGCAACATCACTTCGCGAATATACGGCGCATAAATTTCCTGGACCACGACTTTGGACGGGATCACGCGGTACTTTGCCAATTGGGTGTCGTAGATCCAACCCGCGACTCGCTGGAACGCGTGAAAATGGAAAAAAATCAAAGGCTGCTCGTCTACTAAAATGACCCCGTCGCGAATGGAAATGCGATAGTTCCCGATATTCCAAGGCGCCAGATTCGCGCCCTTATCCTGCACGACCAGAACATTGGGGAAGCGAGTCGGCCAGTCATCCAAATATTTTTGATCGGCAAACTTATTCCCTTCAATGCGATCGTAGCACCATTCGAGACATCGCTCCCTCCACCACTCCAGACAAGCCAGACCATGCTCGTCGCGTCTAAAACTGACCCAGCCGACATTAAAAATACCGTTCCATTCCCAATGGCGAAAGGCCGGGGTGAATCGATGAGCGATGATAGCGATCGATTTCCCCTCCATTTCTTGAAAGAGCGGTTCAACACTTGAGAAGAAAAACAGATCGGCATCGAGATACGTGATCAGATCGACCGTGGGATCGGCGCGCAGAATGAACAGCGGCAATGAAGGCGTGCAGGTGAAGTAATATTCAATGCGTGATCGGTTCTCCTTCGCTCCGAGCAATGCCGGATCACCTCTTTCGAGCTCATCCAACGTGAGCAAGCCGACTTCCGGCAGGTTCAACCTGGTCAACGCTGAATGGCTCAGCTCATCCAGGCATAAAATCCAGAGCTTGAATTCAGGGCAGTGTCTTTTGAGCGACTGGTAAAGTGCCAGCCCTCGCGCTGAATAATGATGGTCGAAATAAGTGCAAAAATAACGCATCGACTTTTTTCATTGCGAAACTTGCGTTCGAGTTTCCGCCGTTTTCTCCCATTTAACATCCGCATAAACTTGGCCGAGTTCCTCAGTCGGAAAGCCCTGATACCCACCAGGCATGCCTACAATTTGAAAACCGAGCGCTTGGTCACGGCGATCGTAGAGATGCACATTCGGGATGTGGAGGGCGAGATTGATAAAATAGCGACCCGGCAATAACAAACGCGATGGAATCATCGCCGAGACGTGGTGGGTTCCGGCCGATTCCACCGAGATGGCAGGCTCGGCCATGGAATTAGTCGAATAAAAAATCTCTTCGCCTTTGAAGTTAAACACCGAAAACGAGACCTGGAGTCCCGGAATACTCCGTTGGAGGGTGAACGAACATTTCATGAGGACGGGCGCGTTGGAACTAAATGAAGTCGAGGGACGCCCCTCCGGCCCGTACAACCCGGCGACCTGAAAACTGGCCTCGCTGCCTACCGCTCTAAAGTTCACCACGGGAGGCTGTTGTTGCCCCGCCCCTAAATAAGCGGCGACAACCTCCGCTGTGTTACCCGACAGTTCGATTTCCCCGTTTCGGAGCAGAATACATCGAGAGCAAAGATGGCATATCGCGTCGATGTTATGGCTAACGAACATGATGGTGCGGCCCTCTTTCGTCACCACGTCGTCCATTTTACCGAGACATTTTTTTTGAAACTCGGCGTCGCCGACGGCTAGCACTTCGTCGACCAGAAGAATTTCCGGATCGAGATGGGCCGCGACAGCAAACGCGAGCCGGACGTACATGCCGCTTGAATAGCGCTTGACCGGTGTGTCGAGGAACTGCTCGATCTCGGCAAAAGCGACGATCTCATCGAATTTCTTTCGAATTTCCGCGCGGCTCATCCCGAGAATGGCGCCGTTCAAAAAGACGTTTTCCCGGCCGGTCAATTCTGGATGAAAACCTGTTCCCACCTCAAGAAGCGCACCGACCCGGCCGTAAACGTCCGCACCGCCCGAGGTGGGCTCAGTAATCCGATTAAGAATCTTCAGCAGCGTGCTCTTGCCTGCTCCGTTGCGTCCGATGATGCCCACCACTTCGCCCTGTTTAACGTCGAACGAAATATTCTTTAACGCCCAAAATATTTCAGAGGTAGACCGGCCGTTCCGACTCAAGCGCGACAACAATCGCTTTGGCAAACCAATCAAATCGTCGTGCAGCGTGCGATAGGCCCGCCGCCCGATCGATTCATGGTCGATCTTGAACGACTTGCTTAATTGCTCAACCGAAATGGCGATGTCCGACATTTTTGAGGCAGAAATTTAAATAATGTCAGCAAAGCCACGCTCGACTCGGCGAAAGAAAAAGGCACCGCTGAACAACAAGAACAGGGACATGGCAATCGTAAGCAGAAGAATATTCAGGTTCAACGCGCTGTGACCGAGGACGGCCCATCGAAAGCCTTCGACGAAACCGACCGCCGGATTTAGCGCGAACAATGATTGCCATTGCGCTGGCACCATGCTGGTCGGATAGACGACTGGACTCGCATACATCCAGATCTGGGCAAAGAAAGGTAAGGCATAGGACGTGTCGCGGTACTTTACGCTGACGGCAGAGAACCATAGGGCCACTCCAGTGGCGGCGAGCATCATCAAGAGCAGAAAGCCGGGGATTGCTAGCAGCCGGAAGGTGGCCGGAACTCGATAAAACCCCATAAAGATAAAAAGCATGACGATCATAACCGCGAAATCGACCAGGACGGCAAACATGGTCGCGAGCGGAATTAACATTCGAGGAAAGTAAACTTTAGAGACGAGTTGAGAGTTGCGGATGAGACTGTTGCTCGCGCGCTGCATCGAATTGGAAAAGTAGGTCCAGGCGGTCAACCCACAGAACACGAACAACAGGTAAGGCGCGCCGTCGCTCGGCAATTTCGCGAATCGACCAAAGATGAGGGCAAGAATGTTTGCGCCGATGAGAGGTTGGAGCGCGACCCAACCGAACCCGAGGGCCGTTTGTTTGTAGAGCAGCTTGATATCGCGATTCACTAAAATCCAAAGCAGGTCGCGATACCTCCAAAGTTCGCCAATATTGAGCGCGGCCCAGCCCTTTGTCGGCCGAATGCGAAGAGTCGGCTTTTGATTTCGGGGCCTCGCCGGAAGCGACGCCAGCGGCGGTGTTGCTTCGGCGACAAGGATGGGAGCTTCGGCCTTCAAGGGATCAACTTTACCGGCGATTTTCCTCCTGATCAAAAGGACAAGTACTCATACTTTGGGAGGAAAAGACCTTGTCGATCTTTGCCGGGTTGTTCGAATCGGGTTCGATTTTCTTTCAGGTCTCGCCGGAGATTTTTGACATCGTCGGCGGATTTGATTCCCAATCCCGCCAATCGCAGAAGTCCGGCTTCCCGTCGGGGTTTCGGGATCGTTGCGGGATGGTCAAGCACATCAAAAAGAAACTCTCCGTCCCGTTCCGCTCGCACAGCGCAATTTTCGCGCAACGATTCGGCGACATACATCGAGCGATGAACTCCGCCGAAGATGCCGAGGGCAAGACCGAGCATCGCGAATCCGATAAATGCATAACGTTGCCACGCGTGGAGTGTCGCATGGCGAAAAATTTCGGCTAAGGCGACGGGGACGGCCGTCATGAACGCGAGTGTGGGCAAGGCGATCCCGAAAGGGCGCGCGACGCCGATGGCGGGCAGCGAAAGCAGCGCCCCCAAACAACAGACGCCAAGAACTCGGCGGCGTGCCCACGGACGGCTTGTGACAAGAAAGATCACCAACAGCGCAATCAAGAACCCGACCCAGAGAAATCCAATCAGTTTGTCGGCCCCCCCGATCATCGTAAAGCCGCCGGGTAGCCAGGAGGACGCCATCGCTCGGAGAAGCTTTGTTGCGGCAGAAAAAGTGAACTGCGGGCTAAGCGCGTTCGGAATGAAGAAATGCCAGAGCCAATAGTGAAAAGCGAAGATGACAAGCAGACTCAGCGACGCCGCCAGAACCTGGCGCCAACGCGCGCGATCCGGCGTTGAGATCAACCAGATGAGCGGCAATGCCACCGGCAGCGTATAGCATTCTTCGCGGATAAAGGTGGCCACGGTTGCCGAGAGCAACATGAGGACGAAGAAGACAGTCCGCCGTTGTTTGATCCAATGAACAAAAAAAAGAGCCGTCAGGGTAATAAAAATATAGGCCAGTATGAGGTGACTCAGGCTCACCCAAAGAACGAGCGAAGCGAACACTCTCGAAGAAACAAATAACCCAAAGACGATCGCGATCTGAAAAAACTGGAGGCCGAGCTCGGACGAAAGGACCCCCCAAAAAAACAAAAAGAGCGCCATCAGGAAGAGCATGAAGATTCGGTGGAGCAGAATGTTTTCGCCCCAGAGCGTACCTTGCAGATTGTAAAGAAGAATGCTCACGGGCCTCAATCCAGGGGTTTCGATCTTGTCCGGATCGACCACGCCGTGAAACACGGAGCGCATTTCCGGGCCGCTATACTGGCGAATCAAATGGAAGTCGTCCCAATGAAACGGATAGGAAAAAGTAAAAGCGAACACCGCGGACCAGACGAGCAGGAGAATGCCGACGAGGCCGGCGAGTTTTGGAGCGAGACGCATTGTTAGATCGACATTCGCGATTGGCTGCGCCGCCTTACTGCACTCGGGGCGAGGGCAACGGAACGATGTAACGCCCTCTAAAACCACGCTCCGTCAGCTTTGGGATCAATTCGTCAGCGATGTGCCAGGACAACAGCAGCGCGTATTCGGGTTGATCGGAAAAGAGCTGCGATTCTTCGAGTACCGGAATCATTGTTCCGGGAACGTACTTACCGATTTTGTACGACCCTTTGATTTCAAGCACGGAGTCAAGAATGCCGTTGTCCAGACCGACGTAATTAATAAGTGTGCTCGCCCGTGACGGCGCGCCGATGCCGTAGACGCGGCCGCCGTCGCGTTTGATGTCCTTAAGCAGCGCAAGCAGTTCGAGCTTGGAATTTACAACCGCACGTTTGAACTGAGCGAACGCCCCGGGTGTGATCTCGCGCTTTTCCTCCGCGAGTATTTTTTCAAAGCTAGGCTGCACCGGATGTCGGTCTTTTCTCGTGGCATAAACGCGAATGGAGCCTCCATGAGTCGGAATGCGTTTGGCGTGGATCACTTCCAACCCGTGCATTTCCAGAAGATTCCGCAGACTTGTGAGCGTGTAGTAGCGAAGATGTTCGTGATAAATCGTGTCGTATTGGAGCGTTTCGAGGAGCGAACAAAAATAATGGGACTCGGTGATGAAAATACCATCGTCGCTCAGGAGGGTCAGAATTCCGGCCATGATGTCGTGGATATCTTCGATGTGGGCGAAAACGTTCGTCGCCGTGACGATTTGAGCTTTTCCTTGTTCAGCCGCCGCCTTTTCCGCGACCTCCTTTGTAAAAAACGAAATCATCGACGGAATCCCGTGCTCGATCGCCAGTTTCGCGGCGTTGGTCGGCTCAATCCCAAACACGCGCACGCCGTTTTTCTGGAAGTTGCTCAGGAGGGTGCCGTCGTTGGAACCGATGTCGATGATCAATTGATTCGGTCTGAGCGGATAAAGCGATTCCACTTCGCGCGCGAGTTCGGCGAAGTTCTCGCGCAGGATTTTCGTCGTGCCGCTGGTGTATGGATACGAAGGTGGAAAAAGAATTGCGGGATCCACGATCAATCCGAGTTGGGCGAGAGTGCAGTTCTCGCAACACAACAATTGCGCGGGATAGGCCGGCTGTTCTGCCAGCGGGGAGCCAATGATCGGCATCGTGTTCACGGGCGGGAGATAGCCGAGGAACAGAATCGGCTCCAAGTCCGGAGAATCGCAGACCTGGCAATGGTCGACGACGATGCTTCCGCCACTGCCGGCGGCAAGTTTCTTTGGCGTCTTCATGAATCGCGGCGCGGATTTTGGTCGGCGTTCTTTACATACCAGGGAATGGTCGCGGCTAAACCTTGCCTGAGCGAAACGGTCGGTCTGTACCCCAAAGCGCCGATCCGTTCAATGCTGGGGCAACGGCGCAATGTCCCCCCAGCCTTCAGTTCTCCAGGGACAATCTGCACCTCGCGATGAAAATGGCGCGCGATCTCTTCGGCAAGTTGCTTAATCGAAATCTCATCCTCGGTCCCGATGTTGTAGATGCTAAGGTGTTCTCCTTTCTCGATCACCAACAGCAATCCCGCAATCAAATCGTCGATGAAAACAAACGATCGAGTTTCTTCGCCGCTGCCTTCGATGGGCAAGACGATGGCGCCGTCAGTCTGACGGCCAAGTTCGCGCATGCGCAGAGTGAGTTGCGGGATGACGTGTTCCCATCCCATGTCAGGGCCGTAAACATTGTGCGGACGGAATATCACGGCGCGCCGCAATTTTTTGCGACCGTAATTGAGAGTAAGCAGCTCGCTCATAATCTTGCCGCCGGCGTAGGAATAACGCGGATTGAGCGGATCGGGAATCGACAGCGCAACGGTTTCGTCCGTCGGCACCTGCGCGGGTGTTTGGTAAACTTCGGAGCTCGAAGCGACAAACAAGTTGCCAACACCGTGGGCGACGCAGGCGTCGAGGACATTGAGCATTCCTTTGACCGCAACTTCGAGGACGAGATCGGGCTGGGTATAAAAAAATTCCGTGCCGTTGACAGAAGCCAGATGACAGACCGCATCTACACCTTGCACCGCATCCGCCACCGTCGACGCGTTTCGCACATCGCCGGGCAACCACTCGATCTGAGATTCCACATCGCTCAATCGGGAGCGCGCTCCCCGTGATTCGTTGTCGAGCGCGCGGACGGCATTTCCACTTTTCAACAACGCGCGAACGAGGGCGCTGCCGATGAATCCGGTCGCTCCGGTGACGAGATAACGCATGGCTATCTGTAGAATTTCGGAATGCGGACGGTCGCTTTGCTGCGCGTTTTGCGACCCGTGAATCGCGCCTGCAGGCCGCGCAGAAACCAGCGCGAGTATTCGATCAGCCATGAACCCAAACGAAAGGTCGACTCGCCGCCGTAGAGACGATCGATTGATACGATTGGCACTTCGCCGAGCCGCAAACCGGCATGATGCGCCTTGATCGCCATTTCGAAAGCAACGGTCCAACCGACCGGGCGGCTTTCCAAGTCCAACGAAGGAAAAACTTCTTTGCGAAACATTTTAATCCCAGTTGTGGCATCGGTGAATGGCGAAGCGGCCACGCGGTGAAACAACCAGTTTGCGGAAAAGGAAAGAAATGCGCCAACCGGCGAACCGCCGAGTCGCCGACCGCCGTGCGCGTAACGAGTGCAACTGACAAAATCACAGCCGTCACGGATCAGCGCAATCATGTCTTCGATCGCCAGGACGGGCCCGACTTCATCAGCCGCGAAAATTAGGACAACATCTCCTTCGGAAGCAGCGACTCCGGAACGAATGGCGTTAACGACACCGTTGCCCAATTGATTGTGAACGCCGCGAAGTTCGGGATAGATTTTCCGGACCTCATCAACCACCGGGATGCTATCGTCGTTGGCTGAATCGTAGACGACCAGGACCTCGTGCGGCAGCTCCACGACCGCGCGCAAAATCTTGAGCATGATGCGCAGATTGATGCCTTCATTGCGCACGGGGAGCAAAATCGACAGCATCCGGCAGCGGTCTGTCGCCGATGCCGGTTGTAATGATGCAATCGCCGCGGCGCTGCTCATGCGGAATAAAACTTCTTGATCAAGTGGCAGACGGTCTGCACGTCGGCATCGCTCATCTGAAAAGCCGACGGCAGCCAGATCGCTTGTTTGCCAAGCAAAGTGCTGTTTGGAAAGTCGGCGTCATCGCGCCGATACGGTTTTTGAGTATGAAGCGGAAACCAAAAGCGGCGACAGCCGGCTCCATTTTTCGCGAGAAAAACATCGAGCTCATCGCGGCGCTCGGCCAGAGCGTCGATCCACTGCGGCTGTTCACCCTCGTCGATCTTGAATGGAAGAATGCGGATGCCTTTCACGCCGGCTAATTCATCACGATAGATCCGAGAGGTCTGCCGGATGCGCTCGAGTCGCGCGTCGAGTTTCTCCAATTGTCCCAGTCCAACCGCCGCCTGGAGATTTGTCAGTTTGAAATTGAAACCAATGGAATCGTGCGTGTCGGCGCCGCCTGTTCCACGCACTGGACGGCCCTGATCTTTCAACTCGCGGAGCCGGTGAAAAATTGCCTCGTCCTCAGTAACAATCACGCCGCCCTGGCCGGTAGTGATAACTTTGTTAGGCGAAAAGGAGAAGCAGCCGGCCCGGCCAAATGTGCCGAGATAACGATCTTTGTGCGCTGAACAGAGCGCCTCGGCCGCGTCTTCGATTACCGCGACGCCACGATTTGCGCAAAGAGAAAGAATTGGCTCCATATCCGCCGCGCGTCCACTCACGTGCACCGGCACGACCGCTTTGGTTTTTCGCGTAATCGCCGCCTCGATCGCCGCGACATTGATGTTGAGCGTGCCAGGATCGACATCGACCAATACCGGCGTCGCGCCCGTCATGGAAACCGCATTGGCAGTGGCGATAAAAGTC
>WNFR01004050.1_pt1 | contig 15985 bp, 18 predicted proteins | sample 5400221 | NCBI WGS metagenome assembly WNFR01 (sample SAMN13153357, study PRJNA577476) | soil metagenome | isolation source: 40 cm soil under Madrone tree | place: USA:California | collected 2016-06-14 | reverse complement strand
GGTATTGGACAATGCACACCCCGCGTCTGCCACAATAGTAGTACTTCGATGCCCCAATTTCCTAGACGTTATCGCATTCCGCAGTGGCCGCATTGCATTACCATCAGTTAGCGGCACCACCTTGACCCTCCAGCATCTAGCGGTCAAGTGATAGGGCGGGGTCATCTGAATCCATGCGAGCACTGCGCTGGCATCACAAAATTTATCGCGACGCGAAGGGGTCATCCAAATGGCGTTGTTCGTGATTGATAAGAAAATGGATGTGTTATGTGCCTATATGGGTCAGTCGTGTCCAAATCACGCTCGCCGCCGCCAACTTACCTCAAAATTTCAATCGTGAAACTTTGAAAAGGGCTGTTCTGAGTCAGTGATAGGGGCAGGATAGGCACTGAGCGAAAATGGCGGTTGAGGCGTATATACCTCTTAGGTCTCGCAGGGCTGAGACAAATTGCCGACCACACCAAATGTGCAAAATCGAAGAAACCTGGGGAATGTGGGCGTTTTCTGCTGAGAAGTAGAAGTACCATGAGGGAGCTTCCCTCAGCCGAATCTCGCTACGGCTTACACGTGAGGGATGTCGAACGCGTCTGCGGTGTTCCATTTCCCATTCAAGGCAACTGCGACTGATGTCGCCGCTGTACCAGCGCCTTATACAAGAAAAACAGGCTTAAAACCCCAAAATCACGATCCTTGATAGGCGATAGGTAGGTATGCATGATCTATGCGGGTGCGAATATTTGGAGAAGCCTGGCGTTAAGACGTCAAGATAACACGCTTCTCCCGAAGAACGTAACACCTGCCGCCAACATGTGCCAGCGCAGCACCACACATGAGCGCAACGTGGCCAGTGATGTGTGGAATTTGAAAACGTCGGTCCACGTAGGCGACACAACAGCTATCGCACGAAGCGATCATCGCGCTCCCGAGCCCGACTGTCCTATGGCGAATGTTGACTCATAGACATGTCATCCTAAGAAACACAGCCGAGATATCTCAGAATGGAGAACATGGCTCTTTCAATACCATCGGTGGCCACGTATGCGATTCATTCAGGATAACGATAAGGACCGAGATAACTTGGTGATTGCAGTAGATCGTGCAGTTGAGAAGTGGAAGTAGTGTCACAAAGGGAGAAGGATGACTTGGCACGCTGAGCTGTAGGTCCATCCCTTGTAGGCTCTTGCGTATAAAAGGAGGGCAAGGAAGATGCCAGACACACCACAACAAACTCACCCATCCACACCAACCAACCAAAGCAATCTACTAGTTGAACATGCCGGCCAACAAGCGTGAGTTTACTAGCGCATTCTATCTCTCCCGAGTCATTGTGGAGCTGACGCGAGCGAAAACACAGGCTCTGACACGAACAAGGTCCCCTCTGCCCCAGCTGAGACACGCCAAGCCGCAACCTCCACGCCGGTATGTCTTTCCTAGAGGATGTTGATGAACTATCTCACTAACACGAGTAAAAGGCCAAGGGCGCCAAGGCTTCAGGGCCCAAGCCGCAGACCAGTGCAACCCCGACCGCGAAGCCCGCCTCAGCCCCGAAAGGTGCACACAAGAAATGAGACGATGACCTACTGTCGTTGATGGGAGACCGCCCCAGCGGAGGACATGTGATTGGGCTATGCAGGGCTATACCGTAGAGCGTTAGCCTGATCATGTCGTTTCCCTGAAATTGAACTGCCAAGATCGTTACATAAGCTGGATGACGTAAGACGGCAACGCATCGGTGCAACGCAAAGTTCCGTCCATAGCCAAAAGCAGAGAGTTGAGGCCTGAGGTCTTTATCACACTTCTCTTCCTTTTCGTTCTTCATTCTTAATCACCTCGCTCGGGGGAGAGATAATCCTCTCTTTTTTCTTCTCCCCCAAAATGTCGTGCCAATCAGACAATACCCAGGCCGTTGATCAGTCCCGCTTTTGGGGCGAAGGTGACCTTCATTGGGATGCACATCGTGTAGGGTGGGCCATTGCTGGAGGTTGCTCTATCGTGGTACGCGCTTTTCTTCTCAACGTGAGATCGTTCACTCCGCATCTCTATAGACCGTTGTAATATCTTTCATCACCGTTTTTCAGCACTGTCGGTGTGTAGTGATTTGTCTCTCCACACCATGTGGTGCCACCTCACATGCCATAGAAATTATACCAACCGGGCGGAGCAGCGACAGATGTGTGTCTACCCTTTTCTCCCCGTCAGTCCATTTGACGAACCATTTCGGCTCCAAGATTGCGAATTTTGTATATGCCGCCTGTATATGCCGTCGTCTCGTTCTTTTCATATCGCTTTTTCCGGAGCTACACCTACTATTCTCTCGCTGAAACTAGTACGTGCTCTCCTACATTGCGCACACGGACTTACCTCATGTCCCGCGGCAGTTTACGAGGTACGTGGGCAGTCGGTTACCTTTATAGTGGCGCTGCTGAGTGCTCCACAAAGGCAATCACATTGAGTGCATTCTTGTGAGTTACCCTTGTTATCTCGATATTCTCCTCCGTCTAATGCTTCCGAAGACTGCTCCTCATCGAATATGTCGCCTCTACGGCTACCGGGCACTCCACGGAAGGCGCTCTAGCTCGGAAGGATAAACAGGCTCTTCCCATGCCGGTACGCGATGCTGGGCGCTCCGTCATACCAGCAATGTCCTCATCATCCTCCCTTAGTTCTGCTGTTGGAGATATCGACCCACAAAGGTGCGCATCACATCCATTGTGCTGCTGGTTTTGCTCATCCTATTGTGTTGTAGCAATATTTCATGTACGCGCTCAAAGTGAGTCCCGATTGCCGGCGTTCCGGTCCCTCCCGTTCAAGCCTTCGGCATTAGTGGTCCGTTATGCAATATGTCATAATTCGACCTGGTGCGCATATATCCCTGATATGCCCTGCCTCGTTGTCTGCTCATTCGTCTTGATCAGCCGTTTCAATCGCAGGGATCATATGTCAGGCCTACGACGTTTTATGCGCATCAGGTTCCTACAGCATTCACTACGCCCAGGTTTATCTTGATTCCGTCGATTTCATCAGCATCAGGTGCATACATGCTCGAATGTCCCGATGACTTCACGGCTGATGGGGTTCGTAGTATTGCGCTTTACGGCCTGGTCCTGTTTTATGGCCTGACGAAAGACGAGCTTGCTGGACGTCGACCTCTCTCCAAGTTCTTATCGATCAAACTTATCGTCATGTTCACTTTTTATCAGACGTTCGTGGTACGCCTTCTGTCATCTGAGCTGGGACCTACGTCGCTTAACCACCCACCCGGGTGATAAGTTCAACGTGCTGAAAGACCGCGTCATTCATGGGACGGAGTTCTGGACGTCCACAAATATTGCTGACGGCCTAAATGCATTGACGATTTGCATCGAGGTGCGTAGATCATCAGCCATCATCGCAGAGGTTCATGCTGATGGGCTAACACAGATGATATTCTTTTCGCTCTTTATGATGTGGGCGTTTCCGTGGAAGGAATATCACGTGCAACCTGGCCAGCCACACACCAGCATCTGGCGCCCACTATGGGACTCTGTCAACTTATGTACGCTTGCACTCTTTCCTTCCATGTTTATCACATTAAAAACACTGTTCGCGTAATTTGTTTTGCAGGGGATTTCGGCGTCGAGATATGGTCCGAGCTATCTTATTTCGCAATGCGTCTCGTTGGCAGGCGCCCGCTACAGAGTTCGTCTTCAAAGACGGACTTCGGGCAAGCGTTCGGCGTTGCGGGGTATAGCCCTGCGGGTGTCAAATCACGCGGTGGTGCATATAAGTTACCTGTTGCGCGCATGAGCTATGATGATGATATACGCCTTACGCCTTACACAGCCTAGTATTCGCATGATTTCATGATTTCAGCGCTTCTCCAGAACACGCAGACGTGGACAAACCCCATATCGAAGATATCGAATCGCCCTCGCCCAAAGCCGAATGAAAGAGCATATATCGTGGTCAGCACCGTACTTGCACACTATTTATCTATCTGCCATCTTGAAGATTTGGACGAACCGGACATCTATTATTTTTTCTCGTGTGTTGCTTAACATCTAGTATAACAATATCGGTGATACCACCCCTCAAGGAAGTTCCTCTGATTTAGTGTTTTGTTTAATATACGTATTTCTGGCTACTTTTTGCATGCTGTATTCGTCTTTCCTTTCGTCGGTCGGGATCATGTTATCGAAGAGATAGCCAAGCAGGTAACGTCAACAATCTTGGTCCCGATGGGAAAGCGAACAATCCTGCATAAAATCGCCCTATTGAGCATTGGTGCCTCGCTTTTCTGCTCACGACCGGGATGGGCTTCTTATAATGCTGGCGTACACGGATGTTGCGCATTCCGCGCTTTGATGAGCATCGACGGCTTTGCATGATACTACCGAAGAACTCATGGAAATCAAACTAGTCTACTATTGTTTTGGTTCTTTCTGCAATGAGCTGTAAATTGAACAAGAGTCGGAAGTAGCCTCGGAATACCTTGGAATGGCTTGGATGGGCGGGCTCAATTGCAAGGAGTGGACCCAGAATTCACGTGACCGATCACGCGATCACGCGATCACGCGAGGCCCGCTGCTGCTCGAGGACCACTCCGTCGCGCTCAGCATCTCCCCTCTGCACTCCAATCCTATCGAACCACGGTTCCTGCACAAGGAGGATATAATACTCCTTGTTCTCTCCCACAAGAGCATGTGTAGCCGCATTGCGACGCCGCATGTTGAATGACAGGAAGGAGAACTTCAAGTTACACGTTCGTGTGGTCTGGGAAGTCAGGGGCCTTCTTACCTCGGTACCGGACTATACACCCTAGGGCCAACTCCTCACGGCCGTTCAAGTTGTCAATGCGCACACGCCCAACTATGGCGCGAGCGCGATGGTTCAGTTCAAATTCGACATCAAGCCAGCCGAGGTCTTTGAACATCGTGTACTCTGAGTACAGTGCTTCATAGCACAGAGCTTGACCTCGTCGTCGCCTGATTCTGCTGACAACCAGATCGTGCGCTCTTTCAGGCGCCCTGCGGTAATTCTGCACTACAACTCACGCTTGGACCAGTATCTGGCTGACCGCGGCGGCCTGGGCATGTTTTTTGAGGGCTTCGGCTCTGCTCCCTCGAAGAGTTGCATTACCGAAAGCTTCCAGGGGGGAGCACCATCTTCTCGTCCTTGCGCCATCGGGACAGGTCCTCGCCGGCGGGTCCCGTCCCCGCCAACGTGCAGGTCAATAGCGATCGCTGCCTCCGTGCGCCGTTCATTCGGCATTCCGTATTCATGGATCTTATGGATCTGGATCATCGTATCCGTAGCGACTACACCCGATGAGACATTGCCTTTGATAAGATCGGGCCGTTCTGCATTGTCACCATTTTTCGATGACAATAGCCTCCCAGATCTTCTCAGCGGTGAACATTTTGGTCAAGTTGCTCAATAGTTTGGATGAGCCGGTGCCATAGCGGATACAATCACACGGCACGTACTTTCTGCTCCCTGGGTTTCTCAAGCCACCATCACCATAGTAAGTTGCTACCTTAGTATACCCACGGGGGAAGTAAACACCTCCATGGTCACCGAAGCTATTCTTGCATCCGGTAAGCAACATCTGTAAAACTGGGCAGGTGTTCCACGGTGTTCCGGGCATTCCAGAACGTCCGGAACGCCATGGAACACCTATTTTATTCAGATGAACCGGTCTCCGTCAGTTTTTCTGTACTGACAATCCGAAAATGATCGGCAGCGAAGAATCTTTTTGTTCCCAAGGTGGACGCTACGTTTCTAGGAGGCGTGGACTTTCTGAGGGTCTACGACCCGGGGGACTTGCGCTCGCTTCCGGTCGGTATCTGTGGGGCGTCAAGGAGCCTGAGTTCCAGTGTCGTGAACAACAACCAAGGACGAAAGGTCCGTAGCGCACCCTTGTACGGTTGGCGAAATTGCTGATCCCTGGACAGCCACAGATGAAGGAACTGCAGCACTCCTCTCGACGTCATTTTGATACCAGGCGCGTGCCATACTTGTGACCCTGGTTTCTGAAAATAATGTGTGGTGTAGGTATTGCATTCGACCGATCCCTCGCGCGACTCGGGCATGGAAAGGCCTACTACGACCGTTTCCTCGCTTCTTACACGTCTCTCGCCTCGAATCGCGAAACGGCGAAACCACTCTTTGGTGAGCTGCCTGGTTACGCGCGGCCAGGCTTCCTTTGTCGCCGACGCGTATGCTTATCTTGTGCTTTATTCAAGTCGCACTCGCGCGAGGAGAACAGGTGCTCGCTGCGGGCGAAGTGCCCATAGGTCCGGACGACGTGCGGGTAGATAGACAAGATTGTCACACCCGACGAAACGATCACCTTCCAACTATGTCTAGGCTGGCGGGTTGGGTATCGCTGGCGCTCAGGCACTGGCGTCAAGCCGCCGTCGTCTCCTATATTGCGCGATTAAACACTCGATGTAATATATCGAAATTTATCTACTGAACAGTTTTTCTATATTGCATCTCATCCCCCAAACTATACCGCGCAGCCAGTATTCCATGGGCCCTGCTTAACGCAATGCAGTGTGAGGAACCGATAGCCTGTGACTATCCCCGTATCCAAGTGAGCATGCACCTTATTGTGCATTTTGGAGAGCTTCCGAAGATATATTTTTGTGGCCGGCTGGTATCTGAGTTGTTTATGGACGCATAGATTAGGAAGTGAATATAATAAATAACACGCGCTGAGGATGTCTATATATAAGAGACAGCCGGATTCAGTACTGTAACTTGAAGTGCGCACGTGTACGCCACAACACTGCCAGTGGCGGGATAGTATCTACCTATACAAGTGGCAGAGCTAGGGCATGTAAATATACATGTAGTACGGGGAGAGCTACGGGGAGAACTTACCTCAGTAAGTCTGCGCGTGTACGACACAATATCGAGGTCTTACACTGCTAAACTATCGGGTTTGTATACGTGGGTGTGACAGTAATCAAATGTCCTCGGAACGAGATCAAAAGTGCGGGCAGTCACGGTATCACAAGACAGCTCACCTCACGCTTTCGGAAATAACGTCGGCAACGACACGGGTATATTTATTACTACTCCGACACAGACAACTCTTCGAAATACTACTCTTCCAGTAATTATTCGGGGACTGTCCGTCTCCATATAATTGATAAAAGGACCAGGACGCAGATGCCAGTGGGCCTTCCCAACGCCTTTACATTGATTGAGCCAACGATGCGCCTTGCAACTCTTGCTCTCCTCACCACTCTTTCTGCCGCCGTATACGCAGCACCGCGCGCCGAACATGTCCAAGGTATCCGCCAAGATAAATGCATTCCCGCTGGAATTAGTTGTGCTTATGAGGTCCCGGAATCAATTTGTTGTGGCACCTTGGTTTGCGTTCCGACAAACTTCAACAACAACAACCAGGGTGTAAGATATCAACTCCCAGACATTTTTTCTGCTTCTCGCTGACCAGTATATTAGGACCCTGGGTTCTGCATGAAATCACCCTTTTAACAAGTTGTCGCTTTGGGGCTATCGGACCAAACGGGTCTTTGAGCGTGAGTGGTGCGGGAAGAATGGATCCGTGCGGAAAGGATGTAATGGGAAATGAGAAAGGGAACAGAAGATATCGGAAAGAAAGCGAACGAAAACAATTCCAACACCCAATCGTCTGCCTGTCTGCCTGTGCACGAACCAATACTATAGTACCAACTTATCTCATCATAAACGCGTGCCCGACCTAGATTGAACTCATCAGCAAAATGCTCCGTTACTAGATGACCTAGACTAGGTCGTCCCAGCACATCTAGTAATCTAGTCAACACCTAGTGCTAGTAGTGCCAGCAGGACTTGCCGAACTCTAGGTCATCGCATCTGGAGCTAGTCACACCAGATCAGATCATCTGACCTAGCTGGGTTATGACCTTGTTCAAGGTTGTTCACACCAAATGAGAGAAAAATCATTTATATTTCAAGTATTGTACTACTGTACTACAGCAAAGCTACCGACGCTGCCAATGCTGCCATCGCCACTGTTGTCCTCGTCGCCGCCACTCTTGGAGTTGTCGTCGTTGCCATCGCAGCTTGTTGTAGTTGTCACAGTGGCTTGCCATTGTTGGCATAGCTCGTCGTCAGTGTCGTCGCCGTCGTTGTTGTTGCCACCATCACTCTTGTCACCGTTGTCGCTGCCATCGCTCTTGTCGTCGTTGTCACCACATCACTCTGGTTGTCATTGTTGTCGTCGCTGTGGCTCTCGTCATCATCGTTGAGGCCAACGCTCCTGTCGTTGTTGTTGTCACTATGGCTTTCGTCGTCGTCGTCGTGGCCACCGCTCTTGTCGTCGCGTCGCCGTTGCTGCTGCTGCTCTTTGTCGTGGTCATCTTGTGTCATCGTCGCATCACTTGTCGTTGTCATCGCGTTATCGTTGTCGCTGCTGCTGCTGTGCAACCAGGGAAACTATGTGATCCTGCAATCAGTGTGAGCAGAGTGTATGTTGAATGGACGAAATACTACGCGTCTGGAATAGCAGGCAAATGCTGGTCCGTCTAAGTTAAGTGACTCAAATCAGTGAAGGGTAAAATAGGGCAAAGTCAAGAGTGCGTGTACTTACGAGCGGTATTGACGTGATGGTGTCTGGGGCAGAAGCGTGAATGAAAACGTGTTGGCTGTGAGTTGAGTTGTCGGCCATGTGCTATGGCCGTCGTGTGATAGCTGTAGAGATTGATGTCAATGTGAGCTCATAGAGTTTGAAAGAACATTACCTTTGGCCTTGAGCTGATTGCAGATAGGAAGGGACAGAGGGAGGCGGAAACAAAGAGGTAAAAAGGGAGACGAGATTCAACTGGCCCCGAAGCACGCCGGCAGAGCCCGGGCTCGGGCACTGCCATCCGTCATCGACCCTCTCCTTTGTCTCAATCATTCCTCGTGCCTCGGTTCTGGTCTCTGGCCTCGGATTACTGTGCTTATGAAAATCACCTTTCATCCCACCTTCTTGATTGCCTTTATGCATCCCAATATCCTAAGATGTTCCATGGTCCTCCGTTGCTGTCCTCCTCGCGTTTCTAAGTTATCATGGAAGCGCGGTCATATCCTTCACGCTCATGCATCGCCTGTCACCCTTTCACCCACTCTCCAAGTACCCCAGACAAGTTATGGACGTCCAAGTTATGGGTTGCCTTTTTTAGCGGCTCGGCCGACATGCATAGGCGAAGAGCCTGCACGAGCGTTACGGGGATGTGGTCAGTAGGTTCGTACTGTCATAGTACTTCATGTATGTGCGGTGCTCAGCTGGCCATAGGCCCATAAGGTCCAATGAACTCTCGATTCGAGATCCTTGGCTGATACACCCAGTACTCGGACAAGGAGGTCTGCCCAAGGGACTGGAAAGTCAGGGGCCCTCTCGCCTTGGTACCAGTCCATACACCCTATCACCAGCCCCTCGCGGCCGTTCAAGTTGTCAACGCGCACACGTTCAACTATGGCGCGAGCGCGATGGTCCAGTTCGAATTCGACATCAAGCCAGCCGGGGTCTTTGAACATCGTGTACTCTGAGTACAATGCTTCATAGCACTCCTCAGAAGAGAGCTTGACCTCGTCGTCGCCTGATTCGACTGACAACCAGATCGTGCGCTCTTTGAGGCACTCCGCGGTAATTCTGCACCACACCTCGCGCTCGGACCAGTAACTGGCTGGCCGCGGCGGCCTGGGCATGTTTTTTGAGGGCTTCGGCTCTGCTCCCTCGAAGAGTTGCATACCGACGCTTCCTCATCGGGGAGCACCACCTTCTCGTCCTTGCCCCATCGGGACGACAGGACCTTGCCGGTCCCGTCTCCGTGCGCTCCTATTTATGGATCTCGATCATCGTATCTGTAGCAATCTCACTGACCATAGCGGATGCAATCACACCTTCTGTTCCCTGCGGTGGTTTGCTCAAGCCACCATAAGTTGCTACCTTAGTATGCCCACGGGGGAAGTAAACACTTCCGTGGGCACCGAAGCTATTCTCGCATCCGGTAAGCAACATCTGTAAAACTGGGCAGGTGTTCCACGGCGTTCCGGGCGTTCCAGAACGTCCGGAACACCATGGAACACTTTTCTCAGATGAACCGATCTCTGTCAGTTTTTCCGTACTGACAATCCGAAAATGATCGGCAGCGAAGAATCTTTTTGTTCCCAAGGTAGACGCTACGTTTCTAGGAGGCATGGACATTCTGAGGGTCTACGACCCGGAGGACTTGCGCACGCTTCCGGACGGTATCTGGGGCACCAAAGACCCTCAGTTCCAGTGTTGCGAACAATAAAAGGTCCGTAGCGCACTCTTGTACGGTTGGCGAAATTGCTGATTCGTGGACAGCCACAGATGAAGGCAGCACTCCTCTTGATGTCATTTTGATGCCAGGTGCATACCATACTGGTGACCTTGGTTTCTGAAAATAATGTGCCCTCGCGCGACTCGGGCATGGAAAGGGCTACTACGACCATTTCCTCGCTTCTTCGCCTCGAACCACGGAACGGCGAAACCCCTCTTTGGTGAGCTGTCCAGTTGCGCACTGCCAGGCTTCCTTCGTCGCTGACGCGTATGCTTGTCTTGTGATTTATACAAGTCGCGCTCGCGCTCGGAGAGCAGGTGCTCACTGCGGGCGAAGTGCCTGTGGGTCCAAAGGACGTGCGTGTAGACATGATTATCACACCCGACGAAACGATTACCCTCAATCATTTCTAGGCTGGCGGGTTGGGTATCGCTGGCGCTCATGCACTGGCGTCTCTTATATTGCACGATTAAACGCTTGATGTAATATAGCGAAATTTATCTCCTGAACAGTTTTTCTCTATTGCATGTCACTGGCATCCCCCACACGGGCCACACCATACCGCGCAGCACGTATTCCATGGGCCCTGCTTAACGCAATGCGATGTGAAGAACCGATAGTTTGTGAAAGTCTCCGTACCCAGGGAGCACGCACCTTCTCGTGCATTTTGGAGGACCTCCAAAAATATTTTTTTGGGGCTGGTTGGAATCTGAAGGCAGAGAAGAGTCCGACGACATCTGATCGATACACCCGGTAGTGAGGTATGACCAGACTATTAGAGTTCATTATGGACTCGGATATTCCTATATTACTAGGAATTGAAAATGATACGCGAGGATTTCCATAAGTGGGCGCGTATACGACACAATATTGAGGTCTTACACTGCTAAACTATCAACTTCATATATCAGTAACCTCGGACATAGAAACGAGATCAAAAGTATAGGGCCGCATCACAAGACACAGCGATGCTCACCTCACGCGCTCGGAAATAACATCGGCAACTACACACTGGCAGAGAAATAATTAATGCACGGATGCAGAAAAAAACTACTCTTCCAGTAATTATTCAGGGACTGCCAGTCCGTCTCCGTAGAATTTATAAAAGGACCCTACAGGACGCAGGTGGGCCTTACCAACTCCTTCACACTGATAGTGACAACGATGCGTCTTGCAACTCTTGCTCTCCTCAGCATTCTTTCTGCCGCGGTATATGCAGCACCGCGCAAGAAACAGACCCAAGGTATCGGCCGAGCAATCGCTGAGGAATGCGATGCTGTTGGAAGTGATTGTAATTATAACCATCCAAACTGTTGTCCCCACCTTGTATGCCGTCTTGGGGGCGACTCAAGCGGTGTAAGATATCAAGTTCCAGTACATTTGTTCTGCTTCTCGCTGACCGGTATATTAGTCACTAGTATGCCTCGCACTACCCACATAACAAGTTATCGGAACCTATCGGGCCAACTGCCTGGTTTCCGAGTCAAGCGAAAACGGAAAGGAGTAACTAGCTATAGGTGTTGGTAGATGTACTAGGATGAGTCTAGGTCATCTAGTACATTTCGCTGATGCTGATTAGGCGGCGCGTTAGGATAGGGTTGTGCACAGGCAGTTTCCACACTTTTATCACTATCTCCTTTCCTCCTATTCCCTCTCCCGTACTTGCCAAACTCTACATTGTTGCATCTGGGGCTAGTTACACTAGATAAGACCTAGATCCAGGTTTCAATCTGGCACAGATTGCGACTAGATCTGGGTTATGACCTTGTTCAAGGTTGTTCACACCAAATGAGAGAAAAATCAATTATATTTCAAGTATTGTACTACTGTACTACAGCAAAGCTACCGAGTACCGACAGTGCCAATGCTGCCATCGCCACTGTTGTCATTGTCGCCGCCGCTCTTGGAGTCGTCGTCGTTGCCATCGCAGCTTGTTGTAGTTGTCGTAGTGGCTTGTAATTGTTGGCATAGCTTGTCGTCAGTGTCGTCGCGGGTCCTTGTCGTCGTTGTCGCCACCATCACTCTTGTCATCGTGGTCTCCGCCATCACTCTTGTCGTCGTTGTCGCCACATCGCTCTGGTTGTCGTTGTCGTCGTCGCTATGGCTCTCGTCGTCATCGTCGTGGCCAACGCACCTGCCGTCGTTGTCACTGTTGTAACTACGGCCTCCGTCGTCACGTTGTTCTTGTCGCTGCAGCTCTTGCCGTGGTCATCTTGTGTCATCGTCGCATCACTTGTCGTTGTCGGCGCATGATCGCCGTCGCTGCTGCTGCTGTGCAACTAGGGGAACTTTGTGATCCTGCAATCAGTGTGAGTAGAATGAACGAAATACACATCTGGAATAGCGGGCACATGCTCGTCTGTCTAAGTTAAGTGACTCAAATCAGTGAAGGGTAAAATTGGGCAAATTCAAGAGTGCGTGTACTTACGAGCGGTATTGACGTGATGGTGTCTGGGGCAGAAGCGTGAATGAAAACGTGTCGGCTGTGAGTTGAATTGTGGCCATGTGCTATGGCCATTGTGTAATAGCTGTAGAACCTGAGGTCAATATGAGCTCATGGAGTTTGAAATAATATTACCTTTGGCATTGAGCTGATTGCAGATAGGAAGAAACATAGGGAGGCGGGGACAAAGAGGTGAAAAGGGAGACGCACAATTGAGAGATGGCAGTACCCTGGGCTTCCCGGCCCGATCATTGGCCAGGCCTTAGGCCCGGAGTGCCGGCACACTCATCCGTTCCGCCATGATCCTCACTTTTGCTTAGAGTCTGCTAGGCCATGCTGATATCTAGGGTATAAGAATGACTATTTTTTTTGATCCACCATATCTCACCGACCTTTTTGCATAGTACGACCAACTGCAAAGTTGGGTGCACGCTGAGAGCACATCTAACCACGTTCACCCATTTCCCTATATCCCGTGTCTGCCGTGTTCTCCTTCCTCCTCGTCACCACTGCGTACCAAGACCCAACAGAAATGCCAAGTGAAATCGATGCATTAGTTGGTAACGACTGCCTGCTGACGTTCGCGGATCGCGACCATCTCCTTTACCTTTCCCCGACGCCCAAGCAGGTCACCGGATGGGATCCAACGACGACCCCACTCAGCACACCATACTATAGGGACGACACGTGCGCTCCTTGCACATTGTCTCTGTAACGCACCCATCCGACATCACCGGCCTCGTGCCCATCGCTTGTGCCACCTCCGCCATCGGCGTCGAGAGCGCACCCTCTCCTTTGTCTCAATGCCTCGTGCCTCGGTTCTGGTCTCTGTCTTCGGATTACTATGCTTACGAAAATCGCCTTTCATCCCGCCACCTTCTTGATTGCCTTTATGCACCCAATATCCTAACATGTTCCATGGTCCACTGTTGCTGTGCTCCTCGCATTTCTAAGTTACGGAAGCGCGGCCATATCCTTCACGCTCCTGTATCGCCTATCACCCTTCCACCCACTCACCAAGTACCCCGGGCCAGTCATGGCTAGGACGTCCAAGTTATGGGCGGCCTTTCTCAGCGGCACGGCCGACATGCATAGGCACCACAAGAGCCTGCACGAACGTTACGGGGATGTGGTCAGGGTAGGTTCGTACTGTCATAATTCGTGTATGTGCGGTTCTCAGCTAGCCATAGGGTCCAATGTACTCTCGATTCGAGATCTCTCGCTGATACACCCGGTACTCGGACAAGGAGGTCTGCCCAAGGGACCACGTGCGTATTTGGCCTTTTTTCGTTTGCCCATATTGAAACCTGTAGTAATCAGGCTGGGGGACCACAAATGCTAGTTTCCCTGCAGGATCCCATAGTACACATGCATCAGCGCGAGCACTAGAATTGCGTCTTTTCATCGGCAACTGTGAAAGAGTATGAGGTAATTGTTGCGAAGCGGGTCAGAGAACTTGTTGGTTGTCTGGAAGATCTGTTACAGAGATCAGATAGTGCTGTGGTGGACGTGAATGAGTGGTTCAAATACTTTACCTGAGCCCCAAGTACCATGCGTTTGATCTCGTCCTGACGACGTGTCATCATCGCACAGCACAGGCTGCATGGGCCACATGGCGTATGTCTCCTGAGATGAGTTTTTAACGCGACAGAAGCTAATTCAAACCCTGTCAGCTTCAGCTACGGCTTTGATCTTAGGAGAGCTGACAGAGATACCAATGGTCTTTGGACACAATCCGGCGTGGGGTACGTACAACTTGAATGCAGTCTGAGTGTTAACGTAGCTATTTTACAGTATCGGTGCCGTCCTGTTACATGTACCATACACCCTTCCTGTTCTTACCACAATCACGGGAAAGAAGAGTGTGCTTGTGCGTTTACGACCATTTTGCAAAGAACGGGCGCTCGAGCGATTGCGGATGGGTGCGAGGAAGGATTCGTTCTATTACTTGGTAAGCACCCTCAATGACTTTTTCGGTGTTCGTCTCACAGAGTGGAGAGGAACTGCCTGAAAATGAGCGCCCATCTCCCCAGGCCGCCGAGGTCGCGAAGGACAGAATGTTGGGAATCATCGCTGACTCGGACACAACAAGCATCGCCCTCACTCTGGACTTAACGAAGTTGAGCCAGATGGAATGGCCGAATGGTTGCATGTGAGTGGACGGCGGTGCGTGGGAGCGAACTTGGGAACTGAACCTTTGCCGCCGCAAACGGTAGCGAAAAACTTTGTCTTCAGCCGGCAGTTTACAGTGCTCACTCGCCCTTAACGCCGCCATTGCCTTGTATCGACCCCGCCCGCCTTTATTCTCCATCACGTTCACTTCTACCCACCCGTACACGCCCGCGCTACGCTCGTGCAATCTCGAACTCTCAGCAACCACTTCGCTCATTTGTATTCGACATCGACTCTCCATGATAACATCTTGCCGCGTATGCGTGTGAACGTATTGGAGCTCGTGGCAGGCCCAAGCCCGCGGATGCCCAGGGCTTGCAGGCCCGGGCCTCAAATTTCTGAGGCCCGGAGCCCTCCAAGCCCGACCCTTTTGCCTGGCTTTCAGGCCTGCCCAGGCCCGCAAAACACTAATCCGACCGTTCGAGTTGCTCTATCCAATAGGCTAGAACGGTAGGATACCAGACCCTGTCAGGAGTATGCCAGTGTTCGCCAGTGAAGTGACTGTGACACCATCTCCCAACTATCAGCGCGCTTGGACACGGGACTCGTTTACCAACGGCAGAGAAAGCGGATGGTACCTTTGTGTCTCTTCCATGATCCTCGATGCGTCGAAAGCGTTGGTACGAAGGTCACACCCAGAGGATAACCGTTTCGTAAAGGATGTACAGATATTCGCGCTTTTGGAGCTATGGTGCAGATGCCGCTTTGAACGAAATTGCCAGTGGGATGGACTGTGACTTGCCATTGTTTTTAAGATTTGAACGCTGTCTGTGGACAGTTATTCTCCGCGCCGCGAAAAGGAGAACCTTCTTTCTGGGCTTTATGATGCTGAGGAGCAGTGAGCACCCGGGCTGGAATACTGGGTGGTGATGATTACAACTTTGAGGTTTGCGAGGCATGCGCACGTCAATGAACAACGAAACGCTGACCATACAATATTTTTCTCTGGGTACAACACCCGATGCACAGCGCTGTATTATGTTCCGCCGACAGTGCCCCGCACCATTGACTCGGGGTATACTAAGCGCTCGCTTCAGAACATTACAAACCCCAGACCTGAAACCTGAACTTTCATCCCCCAGTGCTA
>WNFR01003606.1_pt1 | contig 15988 bp, 12 predicted proteins | sample 5400221 | NCBI WGS metagenome assembly WNFR01 (sample SAMN13153357, study PRJNA577476) | soil metagenome | isolation source: 40 cm soil under Madrone tree | place: USA:California | collected 2016-06-14 | reverse complement strand
AGGGTGGGCCAAATCCAACCGCCTTGCTCAATGCCACGCAGGTCTTCCAGGGAACGGTGATTGTCTGCAATTTTCCGGGTGCAGTCCCCGGGGTGAACTGCACACCGGGTGCGGCCAGCAGCGCGCAGTATCAAGCCGGTCGCCAGCGTTTCAACGATCAGACTTTCCCAGGGTTTGGACCAGTCCTGCCATTTACGCTGCCGGTGACCAAGAACTTTCAGTACGCCTATGCTAACCAGGCCAATTTAACGATCGAACGTCAGTTGACCAAAGATATGTCAATCTCGGCGGGTTATCTGTTTGTCGGCGCGCATCATCTGCCGCATCCGCTGGACATAAATGCACCACGAACCGATTTGCAGATTGAGAACTTCAGGCGCTGTTTTAATCGCCTGCCGGTGAATACGACTGAGGCCCTGACTGTGTCACCGTCGGCGTGCCTCAACATAGTGGCCCAACCAATTCCCGGCTTAATCTCAGTTACGACTCGCGGTGGAGTCATCGCGCCGGCGGCAGCCAATTTCTTCCGCCCGAGCGCGCCGAACTACTTCCTCGTCCAGGCCCTTACCGGCGGTGCGGTCACGCCGGCGGTGCTCAATGGTGCACTGGCTGCCAGCGGTACGTTGAGGACGCCGGGCGTCATCTCGCCATTCGGGTCGGTCAATGCCCAGGTATCAGACGGCAATTCGAACTACAACGCTCTGACGCTCGATCTCAAGAAGCGCTTTACACGGAACTTCCAATTCCTTGCTTCTTATACCTGGTCGCATTCCATCGATGATTCTTCCGACTTGCAGACGCTGTTGCTGCCCCAGGACAATCGTAACTTCCGCGCTGAGCGCGCCGACTCGTTGTTCGATCAGCGACAGCGGTTTGTCTTCAGTGGGGTGTTTGCTTCGCCGACAAAGTGGCGCTCGGCTGATGGCTTTCATAAATTCCTGGCTGACTTTACCCTGTCGCCAATTTTTGAGATATCCTCGGGGCGTCCTTTCAACATTCTGAGCAACCAGGACACTAACAACGATCAGTCCAATCAGACCGATCGTCCGTCAGTGCTTCCCAATGGCGTTCTTTGCGTCCCGGGAACACCTGGATGCACGCCGATCACCGCAGCGGGATTTCCGAACGGCGATTTGGGGCGCAACATGGGAATTACACACAAGTTTTCATCGCTGGACATGCGCTTGATGCGCGCGGTCAGGCTCAGTGACCGCGTACGTTTGGATATCGTCGCGGAGGGGTTCAATCTATTCAACCGCTTTAACGAAGGCGCCGTGTCCGGGTTTATTGACGATGTGAACGCCTTCAATAAGCGCGCCGGCAACGGTCATTACTATAGCCGGCCGACTGCCTCTTTTGATCCCAGGCAGTTTCAGTTTGGATTGAAACTGAACTTCTAAGAAGAAGCAGAAGGAATTAAGATCGCGGGTCCTCAACCTGCGGTTAAGGCTCCATTCGGCGGTCAGCGCTCATGGCTTGCGCTGACCGCTTTTCTCCCGTTCCCGGCCAGACAGGCAAACCCGGCTTCCGGTCGCCGCATCCGAAGTACCGTCTCTGTTCTCTTCCGGCCATAGAAAAGAGTTGTGCAAACCTGAAAGAATTACCCGCATGAACCAAAAGACTCGCCTGAGATTGATGACCGTGGCGGCCATGCTTATGGTGGCGGCCAGCGCCGGAGCCCAGTCGTCTCGACCGCGCCGGGTCACGACGCCTCCGCCTGACACCTTACTCGGGCCCGAGCCTAAAACACCCCCGAGGACGGACCGGAACGCTCCGCTGCTGGACGTAAAGCCGACCAAGCCCGTCGGGAACGCCCCGGTGTCATCTGATACTACGCACGCTTTTCAGCTCTTCCAGCAGAAGCAATACGCCGCGGCCGCGCAGGAAGCCAAACAGATCGCTGCCAACGATCCAGGGAATTCCGAGGCTTGGAAACTGGCGGGCTTTTCTGAGTTCTATCTGAAGCAATACGCAGATGCATCTGAAGATCTGCAGAAAGCTCTCGATCTGCAACGCAGAGCCAGGCAGGAAGATTCACATACGGTCGACGCACTGGCGGAGAGTTACGTGCTGGCCGAAAAATACGATCGCGCGCTGCCGTTGATCGTAACGGTTATCGAAAGACCAGGAACCAGGCCCGACCCGTCATTCCTTTATTATCGTGGTTTGGCTGAGTTCAAGACCGGCAAGACGACTGATGCTGAACGCTCTTTTAATGCGGCTATTAGAGCCAACCCGAAAGATGCCGCGTCGCTTTTGTATTTGAGCCAAATCGCCCTCACGCGCAACGATCTGGGTGCGGCGATTTCAACTTTGAACCGGGCCACAACCAACGATCCGCGACTTGCTTCAGCGTGGTTTCTTTTGACTTCGGCTTACCTTCGTCGCGCCGCTGCGGCTGCGGATGAAGAAAAGGCCAGCGCAGATTATCTTGGGGCGGTGCGATCGGGTGAGACTCTGACCCGCTTGCGTTCAGACGAAGAGGCGATGGGTCTGTACGCGCGGGCGCTAATTGGAGCCAAACAATACGCGCGCGCCGCCAGCGCGCTGGAACGAACCGCGGCCAGCGAAACCGCGACAGGCATAACCCTTTATCTGTTAGGGTTGGCCCAATCACGAGCCAACAATTTTCCTAAAGCGATTGCTGCATTGGAGCGCGCGCTGGCTAAGTCCGGCAGCGATGTAAACGTATATCGCGAACTCGGGTACGATTACGAAAAGACCAAACAGTACCCTAAGGCTTTCGCACTTTATCAGAAGGCGCTGGAAGTGGCGCCCAACGACGCTGACTTCAAAGAGTCTCTCGAGCGCCTCAGGCCCTTTGCAAAACAGTAAGGTTCGATTAGCATCGTGCCGTGAGAAGCTTATTAGAACAGCGTCGGGTTTCGGTAATGACAGCCATTCTGGCTGTCTCAGTTCTGGCGGGCGCCAATTTCGCAACCGTTGGCAGCGCCGCGCCATGGAACGGAATGGAGCCCTTTAGGACCAGTCGGAGCGAGGTCTTAAAAATAATGGGTCAGCCCCTTAGTGAGAGCCCTGAAGGGGTGTTGCGCTTCAATGTCAGTGGCGGCTCTGTGCAGATTAGTTTTGTAAATGAAAAATTTGTGACCGCTAAAAAGCTCCGGCCGGAACTGGCCGGATCGATACTCGAAATCGTTTTGCAGCATGAGCATTCTACCGACACGGCTGAATCGATGAAGCTCTTAAAGAACCGCGATTTCGTCCGCGACGATGTCCGCAACGTCTCAACCTTCCGCAATATTAAGGATGGTATCGTGTATACCTTTATCGACGGCCGGCTGAAGACTACTCGATATACCTTCGCGGATAGTCAGTTGAGTAAGGCGCGCCGCTGAGCTGTTGCTTGTCCGGCTGCGTTGGCGATGGTGATATGCTCTCTTGATTCGTCTTTCCACCAGTTGTTTCGGCGCTACAAATGACGGAGGTTACTATGACTAAAGGATTTAAGTTCAGTATTGGATTAGTGCTCGTCCTGGCAAGCGCTGGGGTCGCATTGGCGCAGCGTCCACGAACGATGAACCAGGACAAGGCCGAGACCACCACGAACATGCCGCCGCCTCCGCCCGCACCCCAAACGGTTAAAGCCAAGTATGAAGGCGGCGTCTTTGGATACAAAAAAAAGATGGATGGCACGCTCAACTTTGACGATGCTAACCGCCGGCTTGTCTTTAAGGATAGCACGCAGAGAGAACTGCTTTTTATACCGTACAGTGCGCTCACCGGCGCATATGCTGATACTCATTCGGTGCGCCCGGCAGCCGCAACGGTCGCCAGTAATATCCCCTCGCTTTACGCCCTGCCGGCGCATCTCATTAAGACAAAAGTGCGATATCTCACGCTCCAATATAACGATCCCGATAGCAAAGTAAACGGAGTCACCAGTTTTAAACTTGATAACAAGGACATACTTGACTCTGTCCTGAATACTCTGGCAGGTAAAGCCGGCCTAAATAAGCGCGGCGATGTCTTCGTCAAGAAGAAGGAGTAATGCCTCGCTCTTCCCGCTCTCACACAGACCTGGCTCACCGCTTTCTCTCTCTTGGTCAGCGGAACCACTCTTAAGGTACAATCACACACATCCATGGACGAGACTTGCGGGAAAGCTGAGCAACTGCTCAACTCCATTTTCGACAGTGCCGGGTTTGACGTGCACGCGTCAGCGTCAGAATCCGATCTGGGCTGTCTACTGGCTATTGAAGGTGCAGACAGCAGTTTGCTCCTCAATGAAGGCGGCGAATTACTTGATGCGCTCCAGCAGATTCTCAATCAGGTCCTCGGGCGCGCGCTGCCAAAAGGCCACCGGATTATCTGCGATACGAATAATTATCGAGCGGCGCGCGAAGCGGAGCTGAGAGCGATGGCTGAACATGCAGCACGTCAGGTGCGCGGGACGTCCGCAGCCTTTGTGTTCGGTCCGATGGAACCAAGTGAACGACGCGTGATTCATCTCTCTCTGGCGACTGAAGAGGATCTCATTACCGAATCGATCGGCGAGGGGAATGGCCGCCGTCTTAGGGTCAGCTTAAAACCGGCTACCACTCCCTGAGACTCTTCCTTTTCTTGCTACTTTTCAAAATCACCAGGACCGTGGCTGTTCCGAACGATACTATTGTTGCTTTGTCCACGCCATCGGGCCGCAGTGGCATTGGCGTTATCAGAATCAGCGGGGACGGTTCTCTGAGAATCCTGCGCTCACTGATCGTCGCTGAATCATACAACCCAACCCCACACTTGCTGAGCCTGAAGAGTCTCATCGATCCGAACAATGGTGAAACTCTGGATGAAGCGCTGGTCTGTTTTTTCAAAGCCCCACATTCATTCACCGGAGAAGATGTTGTCGAACTGCACTGTCACGGGTCACCGGTCTTGCTGCGGACGATCGTCGATCTGGCTCTGACACTGGGTGCTCGTTTGGCTGACCCCGGTGAGTTTTCGCTGCGAGCCGTCTTGAACGGGCGGCTAAGGCTCACGGAAGCTGAAGCCATTCGCGATGTCATAGACGCACAAACTGACACCGCGCTCCGTCAGGCCACGCGGCAGCTCAAAGGAGAGATCTCAAACCGACTCCGACCAGCCAAAGAAAATCTGCTGGAGCTTATTGTCCAGCTTGAGTCGTCGCTTGAATTTGTTGAAGATGACCTCCCTGCAGTCGCTTCTCAGACGATCATTGAGTCGCTCCAGGCCCTGCGGCAGGATCTATGCCGACTGCGCAGCACTTTCAGTACCGGCAGGCTCTTGCGTGATGGCATACGGGTCGTTCTTGTGGGACGGCCGAATGTCGGTAAGTCGAGTGTATTCAATATGTTAGTGGGGCACGGCCGGGCCATTGTGACCGACATAGCGGGCACGACTCGCGACACTCTCGCCGAGTCTATAGGAGTGGATGGCGTTCCTGTCATGCTCATCGACACCGCCGGAATTCGTAGTTCCAAAGACGAGATCGAGTCGATTGGCGTCGCACGCGCAAGGCGAGAAGCGGCCGACGCCGATCTTCTAATCGTGGTCGTCGACGGCTCGGAATCTCTCATGGACGAAGATCGATTCGTACTCGATGAGGTCTCACAGTCCCGACACATCGTGGCCCTTAATAAGAGTGACCTGCCAACTTTCTCGGCGACAATATTCGATGGGCAGGCTGCTGGTTCGAATTGCGCTGACGTGGTTTCTGTGTCGGCTAAGAGCGAAGTGGGACTTGAAAGCTTGCGGACTGCTATACTGAAACCTTTCGCGAACGGAAGTGCTCACAATGAAGGATTGCTCATAACAAACGCGCGCCATCATGATCTATTGGGGCGATCAATTGCGGCCATCGCCGCATCAGAGCGGCTCCTGCATGAGCGTGCAAGTGAGGAGCTGGTCCTGGTAGGCCTTCACAATGCGCTGCGGGATCTTGGGGAGATAACCGGCGAGACGACAACTGAAGAAATCCTGGGCCAGATTTTTTCGACTTTCTGCATCGGCAAGTAGCACCGACTGTTTCTCTTCCCATGAGTGCAATTCTTAGAGTATCCCAACTATGATTTTCGACGAACACTTCGATGTGATTGTTATCGGGGGCGGCCACGCTGGTTGTGAAGCTGCGTCGGCCGCGGCAAGACTGGGCGCTAACACAGCTCTCCTTACTCTCAATCTGGATCTCATCGGACAGATGTCCTGCAATCCCGCCATCGGAGGAATCGGCAAAGGCCATCTTGTCCGCGAGATTGACGCCCTTGGCGGCATCATGGGCCGTGTTATCGATCGTACCGGAATCCAGTTCCGCCTCTTGAACCGTTCGCGCGGCCCGGCGGTGCGGGCGCCTCGAGCGCAGGCAGATCGAGCTCTTTATCGGGTGGAGATGCGCAGGACTCTGGAAGGTACGCCGAATCTGAGTCTGAGGCAGGGACTAGTGACCAGTCTCTTCATAGAACACGGCCGCGTCCACGGTATTGAGTTGCAGGATGCGCGTAGAATAGGAGCAGCGGCGGTTGTCGTTGCCACTGGCACGTTCCTCAACGGACAGATACACACTGGCCGACAGACTTACTCAGGCGGTCGCGCCGGCGAGCCGGCTTCGATTGAATTTGCCGAAACGCTAAAGCGTCTTGGTCTACGAGTTGGCCGTCTGAAGACCGGCACACCGCCACGGCTTGATGGGCGAACCATTGATTGGGAAGCGTTTGAGCCGCAGCCACCGGACGAGCGCCCGGTGCCGTTTTCTTTCTCAACAGATCAAATTGGGCAACAACAGCTTAATTGCCATCTTGGTTATACGTCCGACCTGGTACATGAAGCGATCCGGGCAAATCTCCATGAGTCTCCTCTCTACTCAGGACAAATCACCAGCATCGGACCGCGTTATTGCCCGTCGATCGAGGATAAGGTCGTCAAGTTTCCAGACAAGACCCGACATCAGCTGTTTCTTGAACCTGAAGGTTATTCTACGAACGAGGTTTACCTTAACGGCTTTTCGACTTCGCTTCCCGCCCAACTTCAACAGGAGCTGATTAGTCTCATCCCCGGTTTTGAGCGAACCCAGATAATTCGGCCCGGGTACGCCATTGAATATGACTTTATAGATCCGAAAGAGCTGTCACCTTTCCTGGAGACCGCGAAATTGAAGGGTCTCTTTCTGGCAGGCCAAATCAACGGGACAACTGGATATGAAGAGGCGGCCTGTCAGGGCTTGCTCGCCGGAATCAACGCGGCGCTGGGTTCGCTTGGGCGGCCGATGTTTCGGCTTGCTCGGCGCGAATCCTACATCGGGGTTCTCGTCGACGACTTAATTACCCATGGCGTAGATGAACCTTACAGGATGTTTACGTCGCGTTCCGAATACCGGCTGGCGCTGAGGCATGATAACGCCGATGAGCGGCTCGAGCCTTACGGGCGAGAGTTGGGGTTAGTGGGTGATGGGGAGTGGGAACGCTTTAACAAGCGGAGAGTAAGACTGGCCAGGGCCCGGACCGTGCTGAAAGAATGCAAGCTCCGACGTTCCGATGAGGGCTATGCCACGTGCTCCGAGTTGACTGGACAGGAACTTGGTGACTCAATCACCCTAGCGGATCTGGCCTTACGGCCCCGGATCGAACCAAGCCTCGTAATGAGCCTCATGCCCTCAAGCACAAATGGCGAATTCTCGATTATCGACTTGGAAACTGCGCTGGCTGATCATCTTTACGCCGGTTATTTAGATTCTCAGGATGCTGGTCTCCGGCGCCTAAACCAGCACGACGCGGTAAACATCCCCAATGACTTTTCATTTCAGAGGGTGGGGAGCTTGTCACACGAAATTGTTGAGCGGCTCGAACGGATGCGTCCTCAAAGCTTTGGACAGGCGCGTCGTATACCAGGCATGACTCCCGCGGCATTGTCGAATCTTCTGGTTTACCTGACAGCGAGCCACCAAAGCAGGGCCAGATAACGAGTTGGCGAAAAACTCCATAAGTTTCACGTGAAACATGCCGGGCAACTTCCAGCCGAGGTATGAAGACCGAAGAAACCCCAACCATAGCGATGGCGGCGGGCTCACTTCTTATGTTAATCTGCTGCTCTCCTGTCGGTTTAAGTCAGCGGGCTGATGAATGGCAAAAACAATAGCCATCGCTAATCAGAAAGGCGGCGTTGGAAAGACTACTACCGCTATAAACCTCGCTGCCGTTCTTGCTCAACTTGGTCGCCGAGTTCTCCTGGTAGACATCGATCCGCAGGCTAATGCCACTTCCGGCGTAGGAATACCGCGAAGCGGGCCCCGGCGCACAACCTATCACGTCTTGGTTCTGCAAGAAGCCTTAGAGAACGCAATCCTGTCGACCGATTTCTCATTCGATCTCGTGCCGTCTGATAGGAATCTTGCCGGTGCTGAAGTTGAAATGGTTGACATGCCAGACCGTGAGATACTCCTCCGAAACGCCGTGGCTCCGGTGCGCGAACGATATGACTTCATCATCCTTGACTGCCCTCCCGCTCTTAACCTGCTAACAATTAACGGGCTGGCTGCGGCCGATTCCCTGCTTGTGCCTATCCAGTGCGAGTATTATGCCCTTGAGGGGGTGTCTGAACTCTTCAACACACTAGCTCGAATCCGCCGGCTGTTGAATCCGCTACTGAGGATCGAGGGCTTGCTTCTGACAATGTACGACGCAAGCACCAAATTGTCAGCGGCCGTTGCGGCTGACCTACGAAGCTTTTATGGGAGCTTGGTTTTTGAGACGACCATACCGCGAAACGTCCGTCTTGCCGAAGCTCCAAGTTACGGCAAACCAGTAATTTACTATGATCAGCGATCCCGTGGAGCTGAAGCCTATTGTCAACTTGCAGAGGAGGTTGTGGCCAATGAACAAAAGACCCTTGGGTCGCGGACTGAGCGCTCTGATCTCGACCGACTCGCCGCAAGCGGAAGGTGATGAGATACGCGAGATAGAGATCGACTTAATCCATCCTGGCAATCAACAGCCCCGCACGACTTTCGATCAAGCTAAACTTGACGAGTTGGCTCAATCAATCCTGACCAGTGGCATCATCCAGCCATTGCTGGTTCGACCGCGCGGGGGGTTGTTCGAACTTGTTGCTGGAGAGCGTAGATGGCGGGCCGCGCAGCTGGCCGGACTGCCCCGCGTTCCCGCAATAATCCGGGAAATCCCAGACGACAAAGTACTCGAGCTCGCTTTGATAGAGAATATCCAGCGGCAAGAGTTAAATCCAATCGAGGAGGCCAACGCATATAAGAGACTGATCGAATCACTGAATCTCACTCAGGAAGAAGTCGCGCAACGCGTCGGCCGAGATCGTACCTTTATTACTAACTACCTCCGCATCCTAAAGCTCCCTTCCGAAATCCAACTACTTCTCGAGACTGAGAAACTATCCTTTGGTCATGCGCGAGCTCTCTTAGGTCTTGGCGATGTTATTCTCCAGCGCCGCTATGCACAGAAGATCGTCAAGCATAATTGGTCGGTTCGTGAAACTGAACGGCGGATCAAGCATGCCCCGGATACCAGGTCGGCTATCTCAAAGCCGATCCCAAAAGGGACTGATCCGAATATCCGGGCTGCCGAAGCCAAGCTTCGTCGACACCTCGGCACCCAGGTTCAAATTGTTCCTGCCAGAGGTGGTTCGGCTGGCAGGATTCAGATTGAATACTACAGCCCACTTGATCTCGATCGCTTGTATACAATTATCGTCTCTGCCGAGGAGTCCGATCATCCCAGTGCCGCGTCAGCCTCGCCCGGAATGTAGTTCAAGTAGTTATACTATCTACAACCACAACCTCAAAGAGACGAAGGAGGCACAAGAGTTTCCAGTATGCTCTCTATTTCCGCACCTCGAAACTTTTCTTGGCTGTTTTTCTTGCCTCTCTTCGGACGGTTATGTTAGCGTCAGCTTTTCCACGCGGGTCGGAGTTGTTCCCAAGCAAGATCGCTCTGCTTTACATCGTAGTCTGCGTTATTTCCTTTCAATGTTAATACACTCTGAAGACACAGCATCGAAGGTTCTTCTCGCCGCCATTGAGCGGCGGCTGAGCAAGCAGGCTTTTGAAACGTGGTTTCGGCCGCTTCGCATTAGCCGATCTCAATCAGACGGTGTGTTTAGGATTGCAGTGCCTAATCCCGCCGTTCGCGATTGGATCCTCACTCAGTATTCCAAGGTCTTGACGGAATCTCTTCACGAGATGAAAATCGAGGGCTTCCGAATAGAGTGGGCGATGCCACAAAGGGAACCCGCCGGCGGCGCGCGAGACATGAGCGCCGCCTCGGACACTTCCGTTCTGCCGCATGGCCAGCAACCAGATGACACGGACCTCGAACCAGTCGAGGCTGCTCAACTCCCTGAAATTCCTTCAGCTCCGCTTAATCAGAAATACACGTTCTCTAGCTTCGTTGTCGCGTCTTGCAACCGATTCGCTCACGCGGCAGCTTTAGCAGTCGCAGAAGCCCCTGGAAAGACTTACAACCCTCTATATTTGTATGGCGGTGTCGGTCTCGGTAAGACTCATCTGATTCAGGCCACCGGGCACGCAATTAAGAAGGCCAACCCCAAATTGCACGTATCATATCTATCGCTTGAGCGCTTCATGAACGAATTGATCAATGCGATAAGGTACGGATACGCCAAGACTCAAGTCTTTCGTGAGAGATATCGAACGATCGACGTCCTGCTGATTGATGACGTTCAGTTTATCGCAGGCAAAGAGCGAACTCAGGAAGAATTCTTTCATACCTTCAACGCTTTATACGATGGTCAGAAGCAGATCGTGCTAACGTCCGATTGCCCACCGAGGGAGATACCGGAGATCGAGGAGAGGCTGCACTCCCGTTTCGAATGGGGACTAATTGCCGACATCGAACCTCCTGATCTGGAAACGAAGGTTGCAATACTGAGGCGGAAAGCTGAGATTCAGGGCGTCAATCTGCCTGACGACGTGGCGCTGTTTCTGGCAGGTAACAGCAAACACAATATTCGAGAGTTGGAGGGTTCTTTAGTTCGGGTCCTGGCCATGGCTTCTTTACGTGGCTTACCACTGTCGAAGGGCCTTGCCCAGGAGGCCATGCGCAACGTCTCGCGCACGAGTGATGAAAATCCAATCTCCATTCCGCGAATTCAGAAAGCAGTTGCTGATTATTACAAGCTGAGCGTTGACGGCCTTCGAAGTCGCTCTAATTTAGGAAATGTCTTGGTTCCCAGGCAGGTTGCCATGTATCTGTGCAAGCGATTGACCACGCAGAGCTATCCCGAAATCGCGAGACAATTTGGTGGCAAACATCACACTACGGTGATTCATTCCGTTGAGAAAATCAAGAAACTGGTTGATTCCGATCGAGAGATGGATGCCTTACTTCAGCGGATCATTAGCGCCATTGGGGCGTAGTCAAGTGGCACTCATTTCTAACTTTGATTTGTTCCTTCCACAGAGTGGTTGTGAAAACTGCGGTAACTGACTGTGGAGAAATCATCGACAGGTTGATCCACCTATTCAAGACGATTCAACCCTAAATAATTTTCAATGGTATATCAGCCGTTTGTCGTTCAATTGGGAGACTTTCACATATCCACAGGCCCTACTACTATTCCTAGTAATTCTTTAAGTTTTGATTTTTCTTTTCCAGGAATTAGTAGTAAAGAGTATTAGGAAACATTTTTCGAACTTGTGATATAAGAAGAGCCGACTTACAGGAGCAGCTAAATGCAATTCGTGATGGCGCGCGGAGCGCTACAGAAAGAACTCGCTTTTGTACAGGGTGTAGTAGAACGAAAAAACACTATTCCTGTCCTCGCTAATATTCTTATCGAGTCAGCGGGCGAAGAGGCCATTCGAATCAGCGGGACAGATTTGGATGTCACCATTCGATGTGACGCTGATGCTGAAGAAATAAAGTCTCAGGGAGCCATTTGCGTTCAAGCCCGGAAACTGTTTGATATTGCGCGATTATTGCCAGACGCGCCCGTCAGCTTTCGGAAAGAAGAAAACGAATGGGTAACGGTTGAGTGTGATCGTTCAAAGTTTCGATTGCCAGGCATATCGAAAGATACTTTTCCAGAGTTGCCCGGGTTTAGGTCGACGCCGCTTAAATTGCCCGCCGCGCTGCTGAAGCTACTAATCGACCGCACTATCTTCGCAATTACTCAAGAGGAAGGGCGCTACACTCTTTCAGGCGCGAAGTTTGAGCTCGATAAGCTGGGCGCCAAGATGGTGACGACTGATGGTCATAGACTTGCTTTTGTGGCCACCACAGAAACGGGCAAGGATACCCAGGACGCCGGTTTGGATGTATTGATTCCGCGAAAAACGCTCGCGGAATTAACCAAGCTGACGGCTGACTTTGATGGAGATATCAACCTGGGATCTGACGATAATCACGTCTACTTTCAGGTTGGCTCCCGGCTCTTGATTTCGAGAATGCTCTCCGGGCAGTTTCCTAACTACGAAATGGTCATGCCGAAGAACAACGATCGATCTGCGGTTTTCGATGCGGTTAGTCTAAACCAGGCTATTCGACGAGTGGCGCTAATGGCTGACGATCGTTCGCACGCAATTCGTTTTCATCTTAGCAAAGAGCAATTGCTCATTAGTTCTCAGAACGCTGAAGAAGGTGAAGCGCGGGAAACCCTGGAAACAGACTTCGCAGGTGATGAGACTGAGATTGGCTTCAACGCGCAATACTTGCAGGATTTTCTTAATGTCGTCGGCACAGAGAAGGTTGCCTTCGAATTCAAAGATGGAAATTCACAAGCCCAGTTGCGACCGGTCTCTGATGACAAGTATGACTATCGCTACGTCATCATGCCGATGAGGCTCTAGGATAGCAGTCGATTTGGGTGTTGATTCGTGATTCGGAGAAATAAAGTGGGCTACTTAAGAATGAAGTTCGAAACTTTCAGTCGTGCGGTCGGTAATTTTCCTCGGTTCGTGTTTTGAGGCGATCGCTGGCTATCCCAGAACAAAAAAAAGCGGCGCGTTAATAAATAGATATAAGTACGGACGTTGGTTCGTTCTGATCCCCCATTTTCGATACCAGTCTAAAGTAGAAAATTCCGGGTTCTGGCTAGCGGCGCAGGTTGAGGAGTCTTCAACCTGCGCCATTCGCCTTTATAGGAAGGTTTGAAAATGAAACACGACGCTGCTCTACCGACCGAGGAACAGATTGATAGTTTGATCAACCGATTGTTGCCGGCCAACAAACATATGGACGCCAAGAGCGCCTCAATTATTCCGGAACGACAGGGCTATGACCGGCCGCGCCTGGCAGCGGCAGGGAAAAAACAGGTTGAGCGTCGAATTGCCGGCATGCGCGAACGCGGTAAAGATGTTCCGCCTCAACTTCTATAATTAATCGCCCGCCTATAACTGTCCTTGCCCTAGCATCAAGCGGGCGCCAAAAATTTTGTAGATTTGGCCCCCAGGAGCGTCGGGAAAACTTCCGGCGCTTGCTGTATTTTTGCCGCACACTCCCCAAACCCAGGTCAGGGGCTATGTTAGAATTTCAAGCATGTTCCTTAGATCGATCCGGGCACACGACTTTAGAAACCTGGAAGGCGAAGTCCATTGGGGAAAAGGCATAAATCTTATCTACGGCAACAATGGTCAGGGGAAGACCAATTGGTTGGAATCTATTCATCTTCTTGCTCATGCAAAATCATTCCGCACTCGACATCTGCACGAAGCAATAGCATTTAGCAAATCCGCCGCATCAGTAGAAGGACGGGTAGCTCAGGGAAATGATATCGAACGAGACCTGCAAGTCGAGATTAAGGGAAACACCAGGCAGACCTTCATCAACAGCAAGCGCGAGCCTCTGGCGCACTATGCGGCGCAATTGCACGCCGTCTGGTTCACCGCAGATGAACTGGAGGTCGTGCGCGGCGGTCCTGAGGCCCGCCGAAGCTTTATCGATCGCGGCGCCATCTCACTACATCCCTCATATGCTCAAACGCTGGGAAGCTATCACAAAGTAATCAAACAAAAGAAGAGTCTGCTGCAGCAGGCAGCCGAGGGCCGCTTCAAGTTGGAGGAGGTAGTCGAGCTGCTCGAACCCTGGAACGAGCAACTGGTCAGTTTGAGTGCCCACATTCACAGGTCACGCACAGCATATGTGGATCTGTTGAATGACGCGCTTGAGCACAGTCTGTTTGGTGACACACTTTCGATCCGCTACGTTTCCTCACTTGAGGGCAAAGGGGACCTGAACAATTATGAAGACCTGATAGCTCAACGGCTACAAATACGAAAGCAGGCGGAAGTGTTTGCCGGCGCCTGCTTAATCGGTCCCCATAAGGACGATTTGAGCGTGCTCTTCGGAGACCGGAATCTGCGCAGTTTTGGGAGCTCGGGGCAACAGCGTAGCGCATTGATAACGCTTGATTTAGCAGCGATTTCAGTGTATCATTCAGAGCATCAGGATTATCCGATTTTCCTCATTGATGACGTGGACGCAGAACTCGACGGGATTCGCATTGAACGGCTGCTTGAATACCTGGACGGACGCACTCAAACGTTCGTTACGACGTCAAAGAAAAACCACTTCGAGCGGTTCACTCAGCGGGCACACTTTTACGAGGTGAGCGCCGGTCGAGCGCGAGAAGATAGGACTTTGAGAGCGGCAATTGGATAAAGCTGAAGCACGAGTGAATCAATCGACACGGAAGTGAAAGGTAATCACGAATTGGCAACACCATCATCAAATCTGAAGAATAAAAAAGATACGTATGATTCATCATCGATTGCGGTGCTCGAAGGCCGCGACGCCGTCCGCAAACGGCCGGCGATGTATATCGGGTCCACGGGCGAACTAGGACTGCATCATCTCGTGTATGAAGTCGTCGACAATTCTATCGATGAAGCCCTGGCCGGATATTGCGACACGGTTGAAGTCAACATTCACATGGACAACTCGATCACTGTAGTAGACAACGGTCGGGGCATTCCCGTGGACATGATGAAGAAAGAGAAGCGGTCGGCGGCCGAAGTGGTAATGACCAAATTGCATGCCGGCGGCAAATTTGACTCGAACGCTTATAAAGTTTCCGGTGGTCTGCATGGGGTCGGCGTTTCCTGCGTGAACTTTCTTTCCGAGATTCTCCACCTGGAGATCTGGCGCGACGGACTGACCTACGAACAGGAGTACGCCCGTGGCATCCCGGTCGCACCGCTCAAGCAGACCGGTAAGACACGTAAGCGTGGCACCAAGATCACCTTCAAACCTGATCCGCAAATCTTCGATACCATCGAGTTTGTCTTTGACAAACTCTCCGAGCGCCTGCGCGAGAAGGCCTTTCTCAATAAAGGAATTCGCATCACCATTAAAGACGAGCGCGAAGAGCCGGAAAAGTCACACGAGTTTTACTATCGCGGCGGGATCGCTGAGTTCGTTAAGCACCTCAACAAAAACAAGAGCGTGTTACACGACAAGCCGATTTATTTTGAGAGAGTCAGCGACGTGCTTTCCATTGAAGTTGCGATTCAATACAACGACGGCTACGACGAAAAAGTCTATTCGTTCGCCAACAACATCAACACGGTCGACGGCGGGACACATCTTTCCGGGTTTCGTTCGGCGTTTACCAGAACGATCAATGCCTATGCGCAATCTTCGGGTCTGGCCAAGAATTTCAAAACCTCCTTGACGGGCGACGATGTTCGCGAAGGCCTGGTCGCCGTTATCTCAGTCAAGCTGCCACAGCCACAGTTCGAAGGACAAACCAAGGGCAAACTTAATTCCGATGTGAAGGGCGCCGTCGAATCCTTTCTTAATGACCGCCTGACAGAGTTCCTTGAGCAGAATCCCACGGTCGCGCGCCGCATTGTCGGCAAGTCACTGGACGCCGCACGCGCCCGCGACGCGGCCCGAAAGGCCCGCGAAATTGTGCGCAAAGGTGCCATGGGTTCGACGATGTTGCCCGGCAAGCTTGCTGATTGCCAGGAGCGCGATCCGGCGCTGTCGGAAATCTATATCGTTGAGGGCGATTCCGCCGGCGGTTCGGCTAAGCAGGG
>WNFR01007277.1_pt1 | contig 15992 bp, 16 predicted proteins | sample 5400221 | NCBI WGS metagenome assembly WNFR01 (sample SAMN13153357, study PRJNA577476) | soil metagenome | isolation source: 40 cm soil under Madrone tree | place: USA:California | collected 2016-06-14 | reverse complement strand
ATCACCGCGTACATCTTCCAAGACATAGGCGTAGACTTCGATTCTAACGGCCACCCGGTCGGCGAACGCATCATCTGCGGTAACGCCCGAACTAACATGTTCGGTGACTCCGCCTTTGCGGTTCGCGTGGTAGACCGTGGCGAACCCGGTGTCAACGATAACTTCGACATCAGGGTGACCTCACCAGACGGGTCAACCGTCCACTACGACACAACCGACGAGTGCCGTTGGCACTTTTTGGGCTCCTCTGCTCCCTGCTCGGCAGGCAACGGCGGAGGAGGAAACATCCAACTCCATAAGCCCAACCCATCCACCACGGGAGAATTCGGTGGCTCCTGCCCAGCCATGTTCACTGGAGCCCTCTGATGCGCTGGGTTTCTCGGTAGAGGCCGCGATTCCCGGCACGTCAGTTAGTACGTAGCCAGAAAAATGTCCCATCACCACGCACTCGTGGCGGCTGCAGCGCTCCTCCCCGCGTTGCTGTAGCCGCCGAACCTCCACATCGCATCTTTGATCTCCTATGAGTCAGGTCCCATGACCGCGCAATTCAGGCCCTACGAGAGGACGGCTCAATACCGTAGCTGCCAATCGAAATGGGGAGTTGGTATGGCTAGTGAGGTATTCACCTTACCCTGGCTTCAGCAACTCGCTGGATTCCATTCCTGTTTCCACATCCGTAGTCTTCCCAGCGAAATGACTGGCACGCTCCGCTCCCATTGCGTTCTCAGCGTGACGTTCATTGCCCTGGAAACATCGCTCAACAGATTTCGGACGAGGAGGAACACATGACGCGAGAGGCCGTAATTGAGCTCCCGGAAGGCGTAGCAAGAGAACACTCTCTTGGAGAGTGCTCACCTTCGCCGCCAGTCGCAGGACTGTTATTCGCCGCACCCCGAAGCATTGGCAGGTCGGAAGCTCGCGGCCGTCTAAGCGCCTCCCTATGGCTAACCAGCCTTCAGAAGCCCGGAGTTTTTGAAGTCGTTCCTACAGAGAACGTCAGCAGATTCGGCATCCAGATGGTCACACAGGAGTTCTGGGAACCAGCCGAGCTGGTACTCGTTTCATCCCCGCCTGGATTTTGCGTCCAAGGCTCGGTCGTATATTGCAAGAAGCTCCCCAGCGACGACTATATCCTAGGCATCCGGCTCGACGCGTCGGTCGAACATTGGATGGAGGCACTCAGACTCGGGGAGGCCTGAACGAATCTCGCCCTTAGAGCAGGGGGGTGAAAGAATGCCCAGCTTTCCTGTCCCTCAAGGCCGTCGGTCGAAACGGGTGGTGTCGAGGAGGCGCGCCAGCCTCGTCATCAATCTGGACCGCAGGCCGAAGAGGCTCCCCTGCCTCGTCCTCGATTCCTCGAAAGAAGGTTTCCGGCTGCGCGGAAGTTTCGACCTTAGGCGCGGCCAAGTGGTCGAACTTATCCTCGATGGAGAGATGCCCAGCCCCGAGCGCGTTGTCTGGGTCGGCAAGGCGGGCTCCAAGCAGGAGGGAGAAGTCGGCTTGGAAACCGCCTAGGCGGTCATCCGGGGCGCCGCGGTTTTACGATTTCAGCTGGCTAAGTCCCGATAAACGCTTCACTAACAGGACAAGTCCGCCCTAGTCTCCGGTTATGGATGTCCCCTGCCCTAGCCGCGAATGTGTCAAATTGCGCCAACAGAAGGTAGCAAAAAGCCAGAAATAAGCTTGGGAAAGATTTGGGAAAGAACTCCAAACTCCAAAAACTGAGTTAAGTCGCACAGAATCAACGGGCCGTATGTTCTTGTACGTACACATAACCCGAAGGTCGTCAGTTCAAATCTGACCCCCGCAACCATCCGAATGCGCCAGTCCTAGAACTGGCGCGTTCGGGCCAGTTCCTAGCAAATCCCAATCCCCCTCCGCGACATAGTGCCAATCTTCTCCTTCTTTCGTCGGCGTCATGCGGACTTCGCTGAGGTGTTTCTGTAGCTCCGTTTTCGCCAGAGCCGTGTCGCGGTTCAACTGTGAGCGCAAATCGGAGATGCCCTTTTCGACGAACTGGCGAAGTTCGCGGAGCTGGCCTTCAATTGAAGCAGAGCTCGCAGAGAGCAGGCGATTGGTGATTGCCTTCAGTTCCTTTTCGCGCACGGCGATTTGCTGGACCAGTGCATCGAGCGGTCCGCCGCGAGCAATAGCGTCAGCAAAGCGCTGTATCTCGCCTTCGAGCTGCTCCTTTCGCCGGCGGAGGACTCCGAGATCGTTCGATATGCTTGAAAGCGCGGCCCGTAGCTGTCGGCCAAATTCCGCCACGGTGTAATCGATCACCTCTGGCCGAAGCAGCTCGCGCTGCAGGCGCCCCAACAATCGTTCCTCCAGAATGTCGCGGCGGATATAGAGATCGTTTCCGCAGGTGCCACGGTTGAAGTAATTCGCGCGCACGTACTTTTTGTGAATGTGTGTCCCGCCGCCGGTGCCAATGATCAGGTTTGCGCCGCACTCGCCGCATTTCAACATTCCGCTGAAAAGATATGGGCTGGTCCGTGCACGGGCGAAAAGGCCTCGCCGCCGTCCCTCCGAAGGTTTCTGGCCGAAGAAATTTAGCCGTGCTTGCACGCGGTCCCACAGTTCGCCCGACACAATCGCCAACTCAGGCCGCTGTGTGCGGATCCACTCGCTCTCGTCGCGCAGTTTGCTGCGACGTTTATTGGTCTCTGGAACTTTCTCGAACTTCAAACGATTCCAGATGAGCTCTCCCTTGTACAGCTCGCGCTTGAGCATTGCGCGTATCCCGGTTGGGCACCAGTTGCCGCGCCCGGCAGCCTGTTCCGCGTTGAGTTTTCGCGCGATGGCTTTAAGTGAGTAGCCCGTGGCTGACATCTCAAAAATTCGCCGTACGATCTTCGCCTGCGTCTCGTCGATAACCAGTCGCTTCGACCCGGTCCCGGGTTCTCCCACGGGCGCGGTCGTGTAACCGAAGCAACTTCCACCCACATGAAGACCCCGCAAAACGGCGGACTCACAGCCGCGGTGGGTTTTCTTCGCAAGCTCTCTGACATAGCTGCTATCGATGAGGCCGTGAATCGTGAGGAGTGTTTCCGCTTGGTCCTGTCGACTGTCGATCCCTTGGCTAACGGAGATGAGTTGGAGGCCGGCAAAATTCAGCTTGCGATAGATCGAGAGGACGCTTTCCGTACTCCTGGAGAGCCGCGACGTATCGTCGACGAGGATTACATCAAACGGCTTTGCGGGCGAGAGCGCCGCGCGAAGCATCTGCTGAAGCGACGGACGATCCATACCTACGCCGCTTAGCCCCTCGTCCACATAAACGTGTGTATCGAGTACGGCTATACCATTCCGGTCGGCGTACTCCCGACACTTCCGCTCTTGGTCAGCCGGGGAGAGCGGGTTCTGCTTGTCGGTGGAGATGCGAGCGTAGATGGCGGCGCGACGCGTAGTCCGGTTCATCGGACAGCCTCGGCCCGGGGGACGGCATCACTCATCAGCTGGCACGATGCCACGACCGCGGGCCTTTCCGCAATCTCTTTTTCGCTCTGCATCTCGGCGAGATAGCTTTGCACCAAGATCGGCACAATCACGCGGTCAATGAATCCCTTCAACTCGGGCGTGAGCAGTGAAGGCTCGCATCGCTGAGGGCGCGGTCCAAGCTGGACGCGCCCGCACGAGGATGCGGCTGCCTGCTTCGTGTCGAGTTCGAGGAGCTTACCCACATATCTCCTAAATGAACACCATCAAAGGAACGGGGAACCGTTTCAACCGGCCACGTCGTCAAGGCGAGTTACTGAGGATCAGGCAGAAGGTATTTTGCCGGACGTCGTCAGCGAGAGCCATTTGGAAACGGATCTGCATTGCGCGATGGTACGTCATGCGATGAAGCCCTCTACTTACTAGGGAACATCGAGACGGGAGAAAGTAAGAAAAAACTTGAAGAATCGTAGGCGGGGCTTTGTTAGTCCGGCGGCGTTCTTATAAGTGCCACCTCGAGTTTTCTCCAAAATTCGAGAGAGCGTTGCGCTCGTCTCAAATTGCGCGACTCAAGGAATGGGACGAGCTCTCGCAGTTGCGGTGGCGCGGCTCCTGGTACTCCTTTGAAACGAACTGAAAATGCTCGCAGGACAAGATGGGACAGATTAGGACAATCTGGGACCACTTGGGACAGATTGGGACAATGCGACTCGACTGCCACAAAGAGCCTCAAAAGGCCACAAGAAGCAACAAAAGGCCACAGAAAGCCACAAAAACAAAAGCGACAGCCGGAGACAGTTTGCGACCAAAAACTACAATAGGCGACAACTAGAGGACAGTTGTGGACAGTTTGGGACTCTTTGTCACAAAAGGGTGCAGATGGGGGCAAAGGAGAACAGTTGGTGATCGAAGGGTGCAGGTGGGTGCATTCGGGGGCAACTCAGAATGGTGGGTATTGGAACATAAAGGAAGGTGGCGTGGCATTGCGTGTTTCTGGTGCCAAGTCCGGCGCAATGAGATAGCTACGTTGTGGCGCTTTTTCGGTAGTTGCGCCACAAATGCGCCACAAGCAAAAGTGAGGGGGGTCTAACATGCGAAAGCACAGAATCGAGCGCAATCTGGCATTTCCGACCGAGAAATTCCGGCAGCAGATACGGTCCGCCGCTAAAGAAAGATGCTTTCGCTCGGAGCAGGCGTTCATACTTGCGGCCTGTAAGAACGAACTCGAACGGGGCGACAGTACCGAGGCGACAGTTCAGCTAGAGGCCCGCATTGCGGCTACCCTTGCGAATACGGGGAAGCAAGTATTGCGGCTACCCTTGCGAATACGGGGAAGCAAGTACAGTCGCTCTTCACTCTGGTACACGCACAGTTTGCCCTCACCAATTCCCTGTTGCAGTACGTTCTGACCTGCGTGGTTGAACCTCCCGAAGACGTGTTGCCTGCGGCTCGCGCACGCGCGAAGGCAAGATATGCAAAGATTCTCCGCCTAGCCGGACAGGAGGTAGCGACTCGAAACAAAGCCACCCTGGAAGAGGTGTTGACTCAAAGCAAACAACAATGAGCGAAGACCCATCCGAATTGGGCCGCGGCGATCAAAAGAAAATCCGAACTGCACTCGCCGGAGATATGCCGACGGCCGTCAACGCAATGACTGACTCTTATTTGTTTTCCTCAGCGTAAGCCGGAAAAGGGCCTCTAGCATCATGGCGATGCTTGTCCCGCAGAAAAGCTGGCCGCAGCTGTGATGGATTATCCATGTCCTGCCATACCTCGAGGTAGAGGTCGGGATTGTCCTTCGCATTTAATCCTTGCCGAAGCTGCTCCCAGCAGTCCTCACGTATGACCAAGTAGTCCGTACCTGGAATAGCTCTCGCTGTTTCGACCCATGGGCATCTCGGAGGTAAATAATAGGCGGCCTCTTCCGGTGTGATTCGAACAGTGACTCGCCAAATGTACCAGCGATTCCAGTTCGGTTCCGGATCAAAGTGAAATGCGTCGCGCCTCAGACGATAGGTATAAAAGAAATCCAGGCCACGGTGCGCGATGAGCATAGGGATATTTTCGTTACGCAGCGCAGTCACAACTTTTTCATCCGAGGCGTAATCCTCGCTCATGAGTAGCCCACGATTGCCGGCTAATCTCACTGGGAGAAATGCCAACAACGTAATCGCAGCAAGTCCCAGGATTCGTTTGGCCCACAGCGTCTGAAGCCCCTTAAACGCGTTGCCTCTTCCGCCCGTTTCCTCCCAAACCAGGGAGCACAACGGCATTGCGAGGAAAACAAACATGGCCCCATGCCTCCCGCCTATCCCAAGGAGGCCGCCGTCCGGGTCTGGCCAGAAAGGGAGAGCCAGAGTCACCGCGGTCAGGTACGCCCAAGTACGAGAACGTGCGAGCAGCGCATCGCAGAACACGAAAGCCAAAAGGGCCCAGAAAAAAATAACCACAAGCTTGAGATCCAAGGGGACGCCTTCTGCTTTGAGTAGGGAGAAGAGTCCAGGCTCACCGAGATGCAAAGATGCTATTCGAGGCGTCAGGCGCGACACTGTGAACACGATGGCGAAAACCAAGACGGCACACACAGTGATCCGAAAGATCAAACTGTGGCCATAAAATTCTTCTCGACCTTCGCGTGTCCCACTCATCCTGTCCAGCACAGCAGTCACCGTGAAGACAAGCGCTACGAGCGCGACGACCGGATGGGCAAGCGAACCGCCCGCGAGCAGCAATGCGAGCCAAAAGATTCGCGCTTTCAGCTTACTTGCCAAGAGAGAAAACCAGAGCGGGACGAAGGCGAGGCCCAGGCTGAGCTTCGGGAATTCGATGACGTGAAAGGAGATCACCGAACTGGCTGCGAGCCACAGCAAGCCTGCAAGCAGCTGGGTGTTGTGTCTAAGGCGGAAAAGGAGGAGTAGGAAGCCCAGGTTGAACACCGCGTAGATTGCGACCAGGACGAGTTTGAATGAAGCTTCAACCGAAATACGCTGACTAGAAATTGCCTCGATAAGATACGGTACCGCATCGCTGTCGGGAACCTTCAGGTGGCCAGAATCCGATAAAGACTGCGCCTGCAAAGCATAGTAGTAGGCATCTGTGCCCGGCAAATACCGGAAATGCACGAGATAATGGGCAAAGCAAGCTACCTGGAGCAGAAGGAGAACGATCCATACTGCTGGAAGCCAGCGCTGGCTAGTCTGGTGATTCACAGCGACCAACATCGTCGGAGGCCAGCATCGCATCGGCCAGGATAGGCGAGCGAAAGGTCCAAGGATTGATTTTGTCCAGGCTGTTCACTAGATTCGCCAAGAGTGATTTCTGATCCTCCCCAAGTGCAAGCACTTCACCGGAAGCATTCCAAATCTTTAATGGCTCTCCATTCGCAGGTGCTGCGTTTCGGGCCAGACGAGTCCAGATGAGCGCTGCGAGCTGCTGTTTTTCTAGAGCCATTAGAGTGCGGAATCGGGCAACTTTGAGCTCGCTCTGAAAAATGGACGGCGGCGTTCTGTGGATAGCTTGCGAGTAGTCTTTCTGGACCACTGTATCCGCGTACCGCTTACCAAAAATCCTAATTCCACCATCGCGCAGTTCCCAATTGCCTTCCAGCACCTGGTCAATTTGCTTGCTTCCTTCCTCGTCGGAAGATTTTCCGTAGATAACAAAACTGCCGTCATGGCGCAGCCGGAAACTTCTTTGAAAGTTCATGGCACCGACGGAGGAATCGCACGCCACCGAAGAGAAAGACCTGTCGACAAAAGGCTCAGTCAGAGGACTCGCATCGGGAAGCATGCCTCTCACTTGAGGCACGACAATTTGGTTCTGATCGTTGATGAACCGCAGCTCCGAAAGCAGCACGTCGGGATATTTTGTGCCTGGCGTGATGTCCTCGATGGTGAGCTTCAGGGAGGAAACTTCCTTTAAGGGAGTGGCAAAGGTGACGGTCTGGCCTCCCATCTTGTCACTTAAGGCCAAAGTTTCAGAGCCCTGGCCAATGCTGATAGACATTTTGGCGACGCGTCCGTTGGTCTTAAAGTGTTCTTCCGAACGCTGATAACCATTCCAAACAATCATGCCCGTGAGGTTTTGAGTTTGACTGAATTTAATCTCAACAGATTCACCCTTTCCGCTTGTGACTTTGCCATTCGTCGACCAAGCGTAATCGTAGCGCGAATCAAACAGATTGGCGGGTTGATAAGCGACTGCCGGTTCGAGGATGGAGGTTGCCGTAACTGAAGCAGAGACGACGACTGGCAGCGCGAATTCTATCTGCTTTCCCTTTGAATAAAACTGGATCGAATACAGCGAGAAATTGTGCCAACCTCCCTTCTTAAGCCCAAGCCGAAAGAACACGGACTTGACGTGGTGACCTGGAATCGAATATTGGACGAAAAACCGACCAGCACTCGCGCCTGAAAGCGGCTCTGGTGAAGACTCCGGAACGAGCACGGCACCGTTCGCCGAAACAGTGAATTGCTGTGATGGTTCGTGAGCGTTGGAGACGATTGCAACCGTGTCGGAATCAATAGGGTTTTCGAACTGAACGTAGACCCCTTCATTTGCGCCGGAGTCCGCCGACCCTGGCGACCACGAGCCAGTGCAACGTGGCTCGAGAAGGCAAGTTACCGGGGTCGCCGAGGGCGCGCTGGTGGTTGCGGCCACAGCGATGACCCTCGGCGAGCTCGCCGCAGCGACGGCCGGCAGCAAGAGTGGGGCAAGGAATGAAAAAGAAATCATGCCGCGCATAGTGGAGTTCCTCGATTCGTAAGAAGTGTTTCGGTCACCGAAACAAGTGCGTCCACATCACCGAAAGGAACATGGTGGACGCCTGCGTCCGGGTCTTCTGCAATTCCGCAATTGGGGGAGACACCCAAACGGCTGCGAGCTGCCTGAGCGCGAAGCAACTGCCTTGGCCAGTACTCAATGAGGGCAGGTTGTAAGACAGCGTGCACTCTGTTCCAACTGAAGTTCTGCAAGTTGGTACGTATGATTGGCAGGCCATTCCAGAATCCCGGCTGCTCCAAATCTGGGCCCAGGACGACCAAAGAAAAACCCATTCTCTTGACGGCTTCCCTTACCGCGTAGGCACCCTTGCGGGCAAGGGTTGGACCGAGAAAGACAATCAGATCGCGGGGCGGGTCGTGCTGGTCTGCCTCTACTTTATCGATTGGCGCTTTATCGATCGGCTTCGCCCATGGCAATCGCAAGGCGTTCCCGAAGAGATTCGTGATTTGGGGGTGCGGCGAGATGATCCGGCGAGCAGAGTGAAGCGCTTCCTCTTCCGCCTCGACGAACCAGCGCGGAGCGCGAAACTCGGTCAAGGTCTTGCTGTACGGATAGAGCCGAGCGGCATCATCCAAATGCCGTTCGAGGACTTTTGCTGGAAAGCGAGCCATCAGGACGTCAAATGAGCGGCCACCCAAGACTCCCGCTCTCCACAGGTGAGGGAGAAGTGTTTGTGCGATGCAGAGGTGCTCGACGTCATAGGTGATGTGTTTTTCGTAGATCTTCGCAAGAGATTCGGCAAGCGCAAAATGCGCTCTGGCGACCGTAAGACCGTGCCTAACGGCCCGCCGCAACATCAAGGAACGCCAGAAGCGAAAGAGGGGAAAAGAGCGGACCTTTTCGAACCCGTGTGTATGCCAAATGCGATCGCCGTGGCTTTGGAGGAACGGCACAAGCAGATGAGCCTGATTTCGGTTGAGTTGTTGAAGGTAGGCATCGAATTCGGGCTGATATTCATCCAGGAGAAAAGCTGTCTTGACGTGTTCCGAGAGTTCTCCTTGCGCTGTTGCGCGATGGCGGAAGCAAGCAGTCTCATGGCAAACGTGGCAGCTTCGGAGAGCGCTCTGTTTTGTGAGCGGAGCTTGGTGCGTATTCACAATCGCCAGCGGATGCGCCGGCATCGATATTCTGGGTGCTTTGCCTAGCACTCGTATGACCAGCGAATCCTCGGTTACCACGGATTCAAGGAGGACGGGAAAAGGGGCCCGGAACCGCAAGTCCACATAGTTCCAGAACACGGTTGCGTCCCTGCGCGAGACACCGGAAACATCCGGGGGCAACGCCGTGTGCCCGTGTCTCTCGATGATTTCAAAACCGAGACTCAAAGCAACTTCAAGCAACGAACCTGAGAGCTGGCAAACTCCTCCGCCCGGAGTTGGGATTACGCATCCTTCCCGAACCTCGCGCCCCATCTCAAAACCGCGCGACTTCCAAGGCGGACCAACCTGACGCCAGAAGCTAAAGGTTTGCTCTGGCAGAAGAATTCGACGATGAATATTTCGCGACGCCAACCGAAGGTTATGAATTTTGCCGAGCAACAACGGCCGCTCGCGACGATCCGCCGTGGTATGCAAAGGGGACACGGATTCTGCGAGGATGAAAGGGAAATCGGCCAGGGCGCCCCCCTTTAGTTCCGGAGAGAGGGAAGAAGTGTCTTCCATAGCGCGCTTTGCCTGAAGGCATTTCGACCTGACAAAGAACCAACCCATGCCAAGCAGGTTGGGATGCCCGGTCCCTGGCTGTTGCCGCCTCGTGTTTGATTCGTGCTGCATTTATTCCACGATCTTGTAGCGCTTCTTGACTTCTTCCTTCGGCAGAGCGTCGTAGTGCCACCATTCGATCGGCAGCTGAACAAATCCTGCCTGCAACATAAGGTTCCTCAAAATGAAACGGTGTTCGATCTGATCTTTTGTTAGCTTTCCTGCTTCGAGATATTCGCGCTCGTGATTTGGCTGAGAGAGTGGCGTAAAATCATCGAAACCCGTGCCCATGTCGAGTTCGCGCCCACTTTCGTCTTCAAGGGATAAATCGATCGCGAAGCCGTAGTTGTGGATGGAACCGCTCCGGGGATCAGCCACGTACGGCTGTTGAGTCGTACCCTTGACCACAGCGAAAAGCTTTTCCTGAACGGATCTAGGCCGCAAACAATCGAACACAAGAAGCTTCCAACCTGGCTTTTCTTCTTGCAGTTCCGTGGCAGCTTTGCGGAGTTTTTCCGCTGCGATTCGGTGAAGAAAACATTGGTGGAAATCGCCGTATACATTCCTCTTCAAGAAGTTATTTTCCGAAGCGTAGCGCAGGTCCACTTTGACGTTTGAAATATCCGACACGTCCGCAAAATTCTGGTCGGTGGACAACCACGCTAGAGCGGGTGGCGGACTTGATTTGTCGTTGGATTGCGGTGCCCAACTCCCAGCATGTACACAAGCGATGACCGACATCACGATCGCGGCTAGTGGAAAGCGCATCCTAAGGTGCCCGTTGTGGTCAACTACTGTGACTCTACATTTTAAGACGAAGGGTGGTTGTCCCGGTAAGACGGTGCGTAGGTGATGGCGTGTGAGTAACAACTGAAATTTAGCCCGACTCATGTAACGAATAGACTTGCTAATCCCAAGCAGCTCCTATGGCCCATATACCGTGAGAGATTGACCACCTTACGATTCGTGTGGGTACTCGCAGAGAGTTTCCAGTTGCCGATTTAACACAAGTTGACCGAGACCTGTTCCGCTATGCAGCGGCCTTCGCGCGGCGCCCGATGCCGCCGCGACGGGATCGCGAACGCCGCTTTCTCGCAAGCCCACCAAACTGCCTAATCCGCACTTCACCAGCCGGAAACTTCGCACGAATGTCCAGCTTGCCGCCCATCGCCTCGATAGCTTTGCGCAACGTGCTCACAAAGATGTCGGAGCGGCTTTCGATCTTGGACACGCCGGCTTGATTGATGCGCAACGCCTTTGCCAAACGCTCCTGGGTTATACCCATTGCCTGACGAAGTTCGTTGAGAGCCATTTCTTCGATCATCTTCTGAGTTTTTGCATCCGAGCGTGCTCGCGCCCCCGGCGACATCTTTGCTTCCAGTTCTCGAAAACTCTTAGCCATTGAGCAATCCCTCCCTTCGGAGCGTTTCCAAATGTTCGTCGTACAGCCTATCCGCTATAGGCACAAACTCCTTATACCACCGGCCTTTGCCCGTTTTGTTCCCGCCGATCAGCAAAATTGCAGAGCGCCGCGGGTCGAAGGCGAACAGCACACGGTAGGGCCGCCCTCGGTGCTGAACGCGCAGTTCCTTCATGTTGGCGTGCTTCGAGGACGCTACCGAGTCCACGTGGGGCCTGCCAAGCATCGGCCCGAAGCGTCGAACCAGGTTTACCTCCGCCCTAACATCTACTTGTTCGGCTTCGGTCAAACCGTCCCACCATGCTCCAAATTCATCTGTAAACTCTACTTCCCATTCCTCCAAAGGAATATACCTCCAAAAGCTTATTCAGTCAAGGGTATGCCTACTTGTGGACCAGCTCCCTTGTTCCTCTTGAGATGCACCAATACTTCAAGCAGAATCGCCAGAACCCGAACACGAGAACCTATTGAGGATGCGCCACCCGCGGTATTATGGCTCATGCCAGCCGGTCCGATCCTTATTTTCGATAAGTCGGCGCTCCAGGCCCTCAGCTTGGATGAAAGCAACTGGCTCGACAATTTTTTCATGACCAACGTCACGCCTCTCTTCTTCGCGGAGACCCTCGCGGACCTCGAAAAAGAAGTAGGCAAGGGAAGGACGCCAGAGGAAGTCGTCGGGCATCTCGCGCTCAAGACCCCGGACATGCAGGCGACGGCGTGCGCCCACCACGAGAAGATTCTCGGCGGCGACCTCTATGGCCACCACATTCCCCTCGACGGCCGGATTCCTCGGGACTTCGGGAAGGTGGTCGAGCTCGACGGCAAAAAGGGCGCCTACTTTGAAAAAACGCCGGAAGAAGATGCGTTAGAGCGCTGGTACAACCATCAATTCCTCGACGTTGAGCGGCAGATCGCCAAACAATGGCGGCGCAACCTATGCGGCGTCGACCACGAACATTCCTACTCGCTTTTCCAGAACTGGTTTCCCCTGGGAAAACCCAAGAATGTCGCGCAGGCGAAAACCCTTGCCGATGCCTACATCGACGGCTCATCACAAGAAATCGCGCTGAAGTTCGGCCTCAACCTTCTCGGCGTCCCGCCACCCCGGATGGCGGAGATCCTCGACCGCTGGGAAAAAGCCGGCTCGCCTCCGGTACGCGAGTTCGCGCCGTATTTCCGGCACGTCTACGGCGTGGACCTGTTTTTCAATCTCGCGATGGCTGCGGATCTGATCTCCCGCGTGCGGCCGGCAGGCAAAGCCGACAACAAAGTTGACATCGCCTATCTGTATTACCTGCCGTTCTGCATGGTTTTTGTTTCCAACGATAACCTCCATAAGCGCGTGGCCCCGCTCTTCCTTCGAGAAGACCAGAGTTTTATCGTGGGCGATAACCTTAAAGCAGACCTGAAAAAGCTCGATATCCACTACTCGGCGCTCCCGGACGACGTGAAAATATCCGGCTTTTATAATTTTGCTCCCGACCCGCCCGAAGACGCTTCATTCCTCGTTACCCAGCTCTGGGATAAGCACTTGCCCCGCTGGAGAAAGATAAAGGCAGAAAAGGAGCCGCGCGACAAAGCGAAAGATAAGGCCGTCGTGGAGGAGCTCAATCGTCTCCAGAAAGCCGCAGAATCCGCCGACCCGGCCGAACGCTTGCCCCTTGAAGAAATGCAGTTCGTCCAGATCACCCGCAATCCGCAACGAAGGAAAGGTAAATGGCTCCGTTATCCGAACGACGCGTGATTTCAAAGGATTGATTTACTGGCGCTTCCTGCTCCATTCGAACGGCGTTATCGAGACCATGATCGGCTGGATTTGCATCGGCCCCATCATCGTCATTTGCGCAAACTCGTACCGCGCCACGAACTCTTCCCCCCGTTCGTTCTTTATGAACATCACGAACGGCACGGGCAGAAAGCCTCCCTTCGGGATTATGCCGCTAAGCCCAGTCGTCACCTCATGACCAGTGATCAAATACGGCACGCCCGGTGTGGGCGTCCGCGGCGCTTTTTCCATGACGATGCCGCTCTTCCCGAGCTTGCTTCCCCACAGCGACACCCTCGTCCGTCCCTCGTTCGTTATGATGATTTGGTCGCTCGTGCTGTCGAATTTCACGTTGAGCGAAACTTCGTACGAAAGGGCCAATTCTTTCTGCACCGCTTCATTCATCTGCTTGGACGTTTCCTGGAGCGCCGTCAACGTCCCAGCCGTCGCGGCCGAACTTGCTTCAAGATTCGCGAAAACCGCCTGTTCTTTTTCAAAACTCTGAGACGCAAGCCGTTCACCCCGGTAGCTCATATGAATTTCCCATCCTATCAGCGCAATAACGACGATCTCCAAGACCAGATCTCGAATCGAGGTAAACGAATCGCGGCGATGTTCAAGCTCCCGGATATAAAACTGCGCTTCGGCCAAATATCCTGGCCCCTTATGCTCCGCTAGCTCAAATGCTTCATCCACCCGTTGTCTAAGCTGTTTTTTCGTCAGTTTCTCGATCTCATTAAGCCGCATTGTCGATCTCCCGCAATCACGTTATAATCCAATAAACCCCCGCTTACAAAGCTGTGGCGTATCATTTACTACAGCACCGAATACATAAAAGAGTTCCGCCTATTCCCGCCGACCAACAAAGAAATCATTTCGGCCGCGAACGCCATCATCAGAGTGGATCTCGCGATTCTCCAGGCCGAAATGGATGCCGGCATCTTCGACCGTAACCTAGGGCTTGGAACGCGCCCTACCTTGTCAGACACCAACCATTGCGGTGCATTGTCGCTACTGTCCGCCCACCATTTCGACGCTGACGGCGATGCTGCCGGAGCCGCTTTCCGCCTTTGTGAGCAGCCCATTGAGCGATACCGCGCACTCGCGCACTTCGCGTGCGGCTACGATTGCGCCTCGATAGTCGACCTCCGATTCCATCTTGCCTAGCAATTCCAAAGCCTTGCCCTGTAGCCGCCTTATCTCGTCGAAAATAGTGTCTCCCAGATTTTCTTCGCGCCGCTCTTGGGCCTTCGCAATCGTCCCCGCGACGTGGCTTTTGTGGCGTAGCAGTGCAGCCGGGGATATCGAAACACGTTTCGCTATGTTCCGTAACGGCTGGCCCGCGACGAGAGCTCTGTCGATTGCCTCCCTCTCGGAACTGGAACAAGCTAGGCATATTCTCGGCATCGCTACAGCCTCCACTGGACCACAAAAATCCTGGGCGAAAGTGTCGTGTCCAATTCGCTCTGTCTCATACGATTTCGCGTCCAACTGCGTCCAAAATCGGGCATCTTAGGGGTCAATTTGGGGGAGAAAAGCCAGTAAAGCCAACTGCGTCAACTTATGGAGCGGGCGATGGGAATCGAACCCACGTCCGAAAGTTGGGATCGAGCACGCCAAGGGCTTACCCGCACATAACTTACATCGCGAGCGACAGGCTGAAAATGGGATAACGGGTCAGCCTGTGGCCAGACTAATCCATCACGCTCCATGCAAGAACTGGCTGAGAAATCGACTCGATGATGTCGTCCGAGTCTTCTTCCACTCCATTGGATACGTTGGTTGCCGCTTTGAATCGGACATTGACTTTTATGTACGGACATTCCGAATAGACATAAGTGCGTAAGAAGAGCGTCGACAAGCCCCCTTCGATGGTGAAGACCTTGAGCAGGTCCTGCCGCTTCATGCCCGGTCTAATCTTCTCGATTTGACGTAGGACCTTGGCAATCCACTTGGCGCGCTCCCGGTCGTATTCGTCTCCCACGGGAACGGATTCATCTTGAATTTGGGTAGGGCCTTTTGCCCATTCAGGGAGTAGGCTCTCGTTCCCTGGCTCTGCGAGTTCCTCAACGAGATGGGCACTAGCTGCCTCATAAAGCGCATAGTGTCCTCCCTTTACGTCCGCGGAATGAGAGTACACAGCCACCTGCTGGCCTCCGCGCCAGAAATGCCAGTCCATCGGCGTTTCGGTTTCGATTATTTGTTTCTTACCATTCCTGAGATAGATTTCCAGCAGCAACGACTGCATAGCCTCCTCTGGTTTCGTACCCCGGGCAACGCTGCATCCGACTGTTTGCTTGTCGTCGGCAAACCTTGCCTCTATGCAATGGCCCACGGTCGCCATTTTTATCCGCTTGCCTGCATCCGACACCACATAAATGTTTCCGTCGCTATCGACTCCTGCCTCAGTCGTGTAGTCGCGCCCCTGCTGGGCCACACAAGGCGCTGCAACGGCCACGCTAAGAAGAAAATTGACAAGTAAACATCTCCACATGGCTATACCTCTCGTTACGAACTTGAGCTTAGAACGAAAGCCTAGCGAGTGGGAATCGTTTGTTGAAATCACAGGTGCACAGAATTATGGCGAAGGACAGGGGTGGGAAGGTCAGCGAGCCGTTTCGTTGCGCAAGGACATTCCATGCGCCTTGAGGAACTGGGACAGCTCAATAAAGTTTTTGACGCCTTCGGCAGAGGGCATGGCGGAACCCTCGGACCAAACGAAGGAAGAACCCAGCGGGAACTGGGACAGCTTGTTCCGGAGGGCATCCAGCGAGTTAAGGTGGTACTGCAAGACATCGAACTGCGGTCCGCTCAAAAAATGAAGGAACTGAATGCGCCAAGGCTTGTGGTCCCACTGTGCCAGAGTCCCATCAATCGACTGCCT
>WNFR01003604.1_pt1 | contig 15993 bp, 9 predicted proteins | sample 5400221 | NCBI WGS metagenome assembly WNFR01 (sample SAMN13153357, study PRJNA577476) | soil metagenome | isolation source: 40 cm soil under Madrone tree | place: USA:California | collected 2016-06-14 | reverse complement strand
TTTTCACATAGTCTTGAGGTGAATAAGAATACAAAGCAAACTGACGCAGTGTTTCTTGATATTGTTCTGATCAGAATTTTCAAGTAGCTTAACCCAACCCTAATGGAACTGCTCAAACATGCACCACATTTCGACAGTGAAACGGCAACGGCGGTAACCGAGAAACTCTATGGTTTTCGCGCGACCGCCAATACACTGCCAAGTGAACGGGACCAGAACTTTCTGCTCACATCCGAGTCCGGTGAGAATTTTGTACTCAAGATCGCAAACGCTCTCGAAGACCGTTCTCTGCTCGAAGCGCAGAACGAGGCCATGTCCCACCTGGGAACACGGCTTTCTCTTTGTCCGCGCGTCATACCATCGCTCTCCGGAGCGCATGTGTCACTAATTGATTCGCCGACCCACACAACTCATTTTGTCCGGCTCTTGACCTATCTGCCCGGCACACCACTAGCCGAAGCGCGCTCTAATTCACCTGGTCTATGGCGCGACCTGGGCCGGAAGCTCGGCCAATTGGATCGCGAGCTCGCCGAATTTGATCATTCCGCCCTTCATCGTGATTTTCATTGGGACCTCGCTAATGGTCCCCAAATCGTTAGTGAATACGGACAAATGATCGGAGATCTGAAACTGCGAGAGCTGGTATTCGAGAGCGCGGGAACGTTTGAACGCGACGTCAGTATCTTGCTGCCCAAACTTCGCCGCAGTGTGATTCACGGCGATGCGAATGATTATAATTTTCTCGTTAGCCCTCGAGGCGATTCCGATCCGCAGCACCCGACCGTGGTTGGGTTGATCGACTTCGGAGATATGGTCCACAGCCATACGGTCGGGGACCTTGCCGTGGCCATAGCCTATGTAGTTCTCGATAAAGCCGACCCGATGACCGTCGCCGCGCAGGTTGTTGCGGAGTATCACAAAGAGTATCCGCTTCAGCAGGCTGAGATCGAGGCGTTACATGGGTTGGTTATCATGCGATTGTGCATGAGCGTTTCGCTGGCTGCACATCAAAAGCAACAGCAACCCGGCAATGAGTACTTAAAGATCAGCCAGCGTTCAATAATAAACACATTACCCTTGATTGCAGCGATTGATTCGCGCGCTGCTGCAGCAGCCTTTCTTCATGCTTGCGGACTAACTCAACCTCTTAACTGGGACCGCGGGCGTCCCGCCCGCAGTGAGCGCGCCAGCGCGAGCAGCGCATTGCAGGGCAACAACCCTGATGGCGAATCCTGTGTTGGCGAATCCAACGAGAGCTTCGCTCTCGCCAGCGGGCGAGACGCCCGAGGTCCCAGTGAAGAGCAGGCGTCGGCAATTCAAAGTTATTTGCGTGCGGACAAAATCATCCCTGCTGGCGCACCCACAAAGACCGAGACCCTGGCCGCGCGGAAAAGGCTGCTCGGTCGAAATCTGAGTATCGCCTACAACAATCCGGTCAAGATCGTACGCGGCTCGATGCAATACCTCTATGACCAAAAAGATCGAGAGTATCTCGATGCTTACAACAATGTGGCCCACGTGGGCCATTGTCACCCGCGAGTAGTTAAAGCCGGACAGGCTCAGATGGCCGTGGTCAATACGAATACGCGCTACCTTCACGATCTGATTAATCGCTACGCTGAACATTTGACAGCCACACTGCCCGCACCGTTGAGTGTTTGTTTCTTTGTTAACTCAGGGAGCGAGGCCAACGAACTGGCGCTTCGCCTTGCACGCGCACATACGCAGGCGCTCGACCTAATTGTGCTTGACCACGCCTACCACGGGAACACCACTACATTAATCGATATCAGCCCTTACAAACACGATGGCCCCGGCGGCGGCGGCGCGCCTTCATGGGTTCATAAGGTTGCGCTCGCGGATGTTTATCGAGGAAATTACCGAAGCGAAGATCCACTCGCCGCGGAGAAATATTCGGAACACGTCATTGAGGCCGTCGCGGAACTCACCAAACGAGGGGTCAGACTGTCGGGATTCATAGCCGAGTCTCTACCAAGCGTTGCGGGGCAAATTGTTTTTCCCGCGGGCTATCTAGCAAAGGTGTACGAGGCGATACGCAAGGTAGATGGGGTTTGCATTGCTGATGAAGTGCAAACCGGCTACGGCCGGATCGGCACACACTTCTGGGGTTTTGAGAGCTACTCGGTCGTGCCGGATATTGTCGTGCTCGGGAAGCCCATCGGCAATGGCCATCCTATCGGCGCTGTAATCACGACACCGGCAATTGCCACATCGTTCGATAACGGCATGGAATTTTTCAGCACCTTTGGCGGCAACACGGTCTCGAGCGCGATTGGTTTGACAGTTCTTGACGTAGTTTTGGAAGAGAATCTGCAGCGACACGCGCTATGCGTTGGCGAACAGATGATCCAGGGTCTCACTGATTTGATGGACCGTCACGAAATCATCGGCGACGTGCGAGGCTCAGGGTTGTTTCTCGGGGTTGAGCTGGTGCGCAGCCGCTACGGTCGTGAACCAGCAACCGCGGAAGCTGAGATGGTCGTTAATCAAATGCGCGAACAGGGTATATTGCTGGGTACGGACGGCCCATTTCACAACGTCATCAAGATTCGGCCACCTATGCCTTTCTCTACGAACGATGCGGATCGACTGATCTTTACGTTGGACGAGATTCTGACAGCTTTAGAAGTAGACCACGCAACAGAACGAAGTTGAGGCCACAAGGTCGTGACAAAACTGAAAAGTATGTCTTGTGAAAGGGTCGCGGCCATCTGAGGATTGGTAATCAACAACTCGACTACAAATGGCTTGGCGCGGCACCAGCCGAGGCGCCCACGCTTGTGTTTCTGCGTATGGCACGCTGCGTCAGGTTGAAGCGATTGAAAAGGGATGCGCGGGACCAGTTACCACGGTAATCCTTGAAGACTGTGGACATAGCCCGCACCGGGACCAGCCCACGGCGACCCTCGAAGCGATTGTGAAGTTTGTCACTCGGATCGCTTGACCACTCAAGCTCTTTACTGGGACCGCGGGCGGCCCGCCCGCTCCGAGCACCGCACGGTGGGAGAAAACCTCGCATATGCTCAACTTCAGTTGCTGACTCGAAGTGGTCTTCGTTCCGGCGTCCCAATCGCTCCTTGTAGCGAAGTCTTGCTTGCTCGTTTCGCACTTTCCTCGTTCCGCTTTGGAATAGGCATCAGTACAAGCCTGACCTTGCTCTCCATCGGGCCATTGGCTGGGACCTTGGCGTTACCCAAGATGGGCTTCGGCGCAGAGGTGGGGTCGCTGGAAACCTTCATTGTGCTGTTCAGACTCGCTTCACCAGATTCAAGAACTTCCGCACCAGCCTCTTCAATATCTTCTTCGTTCAACGTACTGCTGCCTCGGGCTTTGCCGCCGATTGAACCCGAGCCGGGTCGGACTGCAAGCTGCAAGTTGGTCGGCGTATCGAAGCGTCCATTCAACTCACGATAAATCTGACCGGCTACGGCAGCGGGAAAATGTCCATGAGCATCCGCACCACGTGCGATGACGACTACTGCCAAACGTGGGTTGACTAATGGTGCGTATGAGGCGAAGAGACCTACCCAGGTTCCCTGTTCGATGCAGGTGCCCGTCTTGCCGACCACGGTAGCGGCGGGATCGTAAGCGCGTCTACCCGAACCATAGTTGACCGCTCCCACCATTCCCGGCACCATGCGGGCCCACGCATTAAGATCAAGATCAACTAAACGACGCACACGAGGTTTGAATTTCGCTTCTTCCTGTATGGTGCGTGGGACGTGCGGCGATAGCAATTTGCCACCATTGGCCATGGCAGAGACGAGCGTGGCGAGCTGGACTGCTGTAACTTTAAAATCGTCTCCATGTGACGACATGTGATTAACAGCAAAGCCTGACTTTGCCGACGGCACCTGACCTTTAGATTCATTGGAGAGATTGATTCCCGTCTTTTCGCCGAGGCCGAGCTGACGAGCATAGGAGATCATTCTATCAAATCCGACTTGGCCCCCGACCATTTGGAAGTAGGTATTGTTCGAGTGGGCCAATGCATCCGTCAGATCGATGTGGTAGGCGCCAGAGACCCTGGCAGTGTCGTTTGGATCGATAACTTTTTCATTTAAACCCGCGAGCCCGGTAACGAGCTTGATTGTCGAACAAGGCTTGAACCCCTGGCGCACACCCCACTCCTGATTCACGATCGAGTAGACGTGGCCAGTCTTTGGATCCATCACGACGACAGTTCCCGCATGATTACCCAGCGCTTTGATAGCAGCTCGACGTACCTCCGCATCTTCGCCTGTGGTGTTGTCTTTATTGATCATCGTCTGCACTTCACCACGTAGCGCAGCATCAATAGCACGCTGACGGGCAATTGCACGTCGACGCGCCGCTGCAGCTAGCCGGGCTGACTGGCGTCGTGTTTGTGAAGTTCGTCGTTGCTTTCCCGATCTGTGGCCGCGCGCCGCAACTGTTGTCAGGAAAGAGAAACTTAGGAGCAAGCCCAACAGAACACATGAAATACGCGACCGTTTGAGAGTCGACAATATTGCACTCATTTTAGAAATCATCTTCGAACTCATCAGGGGGAACCTCAATTTCTTACTAAATTAGATTTGGGCGTGTGCCCTGGGAAGACGCTGCCGGAAGGTGTGTGGTAAAAGCGACCGCTAGGGACAAGATACCGAAGCATTCTGTCCGGGGAAGGCAGAACTCTGGCGTTTTATTGACGCCGGAAGATTTGAGAGCACGCGGTGTGCCCGCGAGTTTCGAGATCGGGTTTGTCGGGTTACAGGTATCGCGTGGCGGGTACTGACACCTATCAGTTTCTTGGTGGGCTGCTGGGGACGATCAGCAACTGCAAAAGCCCGGATCAGATACTACTGATCTTTTTAGCCGTTGTAAACAACCGTGTACCAATAGTCGGGGTGAAACCGAACCGTGTTGAGTCTCTGATAAGAGTATCAACCCGAGTTTTTTTGACACGACGACAACAGCAATGGGTTACTGCATATTACGCAGCCCGCGCCTCGATAATACTGTACGGTGACTTTGTCGGCACGATACTCGTAAGGCTGAGACCCGCACGTGCGAAAAGGTCTTTGTATTCGGCGGCGGTGCGCTCCTTGCCGCCAGGTGAGACGAGCATTTCGATGTCCAGCACCTTACCAAAATCTTGTTGGTTACCCGCCGATATAACCGTCTCGACCAGCAATACGCGGGCATTGCTCTTCATTACTTGTCTGATGTTGCTAAGAATTTGCAACCCACGTTCGTCGTCCCAGTCATGGATTATGTGTTTCATGATGTAGCCATCAGCGCCCGCCGGCACGCTCACAAAAAAGTCGCCTGTGGTGAGATCGCATCGCGATGAGAGCGCCTTTATAGCCGCGTTCTCTTTCGCTCCTTCAATCACGTGAGGCACATCAAAAAGCACTCCTCGCAAAAACGGATTCGCGTTCAGGATTGACGTTAGTAAGCTGCCGTGGCCCCCGGCGATATCGACCAGAGTTGCAATCCCGGAAAAGTCGTAAGCCTCAACCACCGCTTTGATCGCGAGGTTGGACAAACTGGTCATAGCCCGATTGAAAATCTCCGAAGCTTCAGGATTCGCGGCGAAATAAAGAAAGACATCTTCACCGTGCACCTGCTTCCACGCGGGCTTCCCAGTGCGCACGCTATACAATGTGTGTCCCCATACTTGCCAGTGCCAATCCTCGCCCATGAAGATCGCCAGATCACGCAGCGACCCCGGAGAGTCAGAACGCAGCAGTGTTGCTGCAGGGGTCGAGTCGAAGACTTGATCGTCTTGCTCGGTAAATATGCCGCAGGACGCCAGCGCGCGCAACACTCGATAAAGCGACGGCGCATCCGCACCGGCTGCGCTGGCGAGATCGCCGACGCTCTTCGGTCCGTCTGCGAGCAAGTCTGCGATGCCCAGTTTCGCGGCGACGTAGACCGCCTGTGCAAGAAGACTGCCGGTGATCATTTGCGTCAACAGAACCTCTGGCGGCGCGCTCTGCACGCCGTTTGAGGGCTGGCTTGTCAAATTCTTGTCTGTGGATTCCTTAACTTCTGCCCGGGTTGTTTCACTTGCTTTCGGAACCGCTGTAGACATCTTTTTCTCCTCGTTAGTGGAATATTCTTTAGAGTGCTTCATGTTGAATCTCATTCCCTACACAGTTCACGCATATGAAAAATGATAGGTGATGGATGATAAATAAATCTTTTTTTCTACTCATCACCTCACCCCGAACAAAATATCAACAGTCAACTGATCCAAGCGCTCATACGGCAACTTCCTGCCGGCAAGCTCCGCTCGGTCGAGGGCGAGCGTCTTAACGCGGTCTGCATTGGCTCGGCTATAACGCCCGAGGGGCGCGGCAAACTCCAGCGTTGTGCCGCGAATTTCAGCAAGCAAAGCTTGAATCTCAGTATCTTCGTTAAATTGACGCGCCTTATCTTTAAGGATCAAATAGTTTCTCATGCAGCCCCGTGCGAATTCCCACACGCCTGCCTCATCTTCGCTACGATACGCATGTGCATCGAAATGGCGAGACCCCTGGTAGCCCGAGTCTTCCAGCAGTTTGACCAGGAAGAAGAGATTCTTAATTGACTCGGAGCCAAAACGCAGATCCTGATCGAAACGCGGCCCTTTTTGATCGTTCAGATCAATATGAAAAAGCTTCCCAGCTTCGACTGCCTGGGCGACCACGTGATAGAAATTGAGGCCGGACATCTGTTCATGCCCCACTTCGGGATTGACCCCAACCATTTCCGGATGATCGAGCGTTGCTATAAAACCGAGCATGGCGCCAGTGGTCGGTAAGTAAATATCGCCGCGCGGTTCGTTCGGCTTGGCTTCGAGAGCAAACTGGTAGTTGTAGTCCTGGTCCATCGAATACTCGCAAAGAAAGTTGAGTGCTTCACGATTCCACTTGAGCGCCTCGCGAGCGTCTTTGGCTGCATCAGTTTCAGCGCCTTCCCGTCCGCCCCAGAACACATACACATGCGCGCCGAGTTCTGCTCCCAGATCCATTGAACGCATGGTTTTTTGTAACGCATAGAGCCGGACGCGTGGATCATTGGAGGTAAAAGCGCCATCTTTGAACGCCGGGTCATAAAAAAGATTCGTTGTCGCCATCGGCACTTTCATCCCGTGATCGTCCAATGCCTGTTTGAATTCGCGCACTATTCGATCGCGCTCTGGGGCCGTGGCATCGATCGGGATCAGATCATTATCGTGAAGGTTCACACCGTAAGCGCCCAGTTCGCTTAAGCGCCGGACGCTCGTAACCGGACTCAGACTGGGGCGCGTTGCGTCCCCAAACGGATCGCGCCCGCGATTACCGACCGTCCACAAGCCAAATGTGAACTTATGTTCCGGACGCGGAGAATAGTTGTCTGTTGTCATGACGCAAATCTCACCTTCCCTGAGTATTACAGTCCGACCCACGAACGAAAATTTCCGGAAAACATTCGCTCTACGTCACGCGCTATTTCTTGTCGCGTTACCGCGCGACCGTTTTGCAACAGTCGTTCGTATGATTCATAGAGCGATGAACCGATGACACTACGTGCATGACGCCACTTGTAGATCAATTGCTCGAGCACTCGTGCATCGGAATGCTGAGGAATAAAACTCGGCCCGAGAAGTTCGAGCCGCTCGCGCGTTATTTCAGAAACGATCGATGGATTGTTGAGAAACCACCAACAACCGAAGGGCATCAAGTTATTGAACTTGCGCGCAGACACACAGAGTTCGTGTTGGTTTTCCCGCGACAGAAAAGTTGCCAAGAACTTCAGATCAGGATTTTCTTCACACAGCCGTTCCAGGCTCCTGACATCAGCTCGGCCCATGCCGTCGCCTGCGGACCTGAGGGCAGGATTGACTCCGCGCCGCACACCGATCATGAGGGCCAACGAAAGACTGTGTTCTCGTGCCGTCGGGAGTACAACCTTTCGAATTAACCGATCACGCATGTCGTCATCAGGAAACTTAAATTCCGCCGGAAGCGACACAGCCATATAGAGGGGCTGCATGCGCGCTATCCACGCGTCGAGGAAATGGCGCAGTTCGCTCACGGTTGAACCGTTTAGGTCGGCATCGATTTGCACTCCCTGGCGCGCAAGTGTTTGCATCGCTTCCGGCCAGTCGTTAAGCAATGCATCCAACCGCAGTGAAGCGTGTAAGCGAGGGTCGTTATTCCTGGCGCCGTTCCAAAGAAGCACTTCCCGTTCATGGAAAGGGTCGTTCGTCATCACGATGTCGCTGACACCGGCAATCTGTAAGACGCGATCAAGATGATCGTATCTGTCTCGCGAACTGAAGAAAGCGCGTGCTTCCTCCAAATTGGGCGACCTGGGGTCGAGGCCAAACACGTCCAGAACAGAAATAATTCCGCAAGCAGCTTCTGATAGAGGTGTGTTCTCGACAAAGAGCGTTCGCCAGACAAGGTCGGCCCTTTCTGTCTTGGTCATCCGCCAAAACTCTTCGTGCGATAAATCAGTGGAGCGGAAGGTTTCGGCAATCAGGTAGTGATATGTGAGCAGGTCGTCGATGCCTTGGAGAAACATCCCGTCAAACGCCGGTGGAAACACGTGTGTGTGAACATCAATCACGGGTGTCGTCGTGACTATTAGTTCTACCTGTCGTCTGAGTTCAGAGTTATCGGTTAACAGTTCCGATCGCGTCACACGGTTGTCCATCAGGGTTATCATGCTCACTCCATTTTGCACGAGTGTCAAAGGCTGATGCTAATGTGTCGACTGGTAGTATTGTCCTAATTTGTAGGGGCGTCCCTACAAATTAGGACACTACCGACTGGTAAATAAAAACGCCACTTGTTCTTTTCACCACGCCAGACTCTTCGCCTTGTACTCCGCCAACGTCTTCTGAGGTGGTGCAACGCCTGCCGGCAGAGGACGCTTTGCGAAGGTCTGAAAATAGAGCAACACCGCATCTCTCCACCAAATAGCGTCGCGCTCCTGAATGGCCAGCTTTTGCGCAACCTCATTGTAACGCTGGTTGTCTATTACGCCCGCCAGACCATCCCAATCCTTACGCGCGCCGCGCACCCAATCTACTCCTCGCTGATAGTGTAAGGCCAACTCGTCCCACATAGTCCTGCCCGAATGCATTCGATAATCCCACGGCACGTGATGAAACCAAAGCAGATATTTTTCGGGGCAAGTGTCCAGGTTAGCAAAACGATCCCGGACTTCGACATGATACCGGCTTACGGCGTTGCTGCCCGTTGCGGTACGATCAAATCCCAGTCCGAGTTCGTCAGCGCGGTGGTAATAAACCGGATTCCAGTCGGGACGCGGCTCAGTATCCCACCACGGAGCGGGGCCGTAGTGATGCCCGCCCCACATGAGGTGGTGAAGGCCAAGTGGAGTCATGTAATCCACTATGGCTTCGTGTGATTCAAGCATGATGCGCGCGATGACCGTGACCGCCTTGGCATTGTGAGTGAATGTCATGTTGATCCACTCTTCCGCAATTCGCCGAGAGGCTAGATCTGGATTCCACGCGAGACGTCCGAAGGCATACCAGTTTGCCTGGGCGAAGTGATGTCCGGTCCAATTCCGATCTGATCCGGTGTTTGCTACTCCCGCTATCCCAGTAAGACGATGTGCGTAAAGACTGCCATCCACCACTTTGGATACAGTCGAGCCTACACCCCTGTCGTAAGTGTCGGAGTCGAAGACTTCGCGCCACATCTGGGCCAAAAAAACGAGATGGTTGGAGAAGCCGAGATATTCCTGGGTGATTTGGAACTCCGGCATCAGCTGCGTTTTGGGCATTGCTCCGAAAAGCGGATGAAAAGGCTCGCGTGGCTGGAAGTCAATCGGACCATTCTTGACTTGCAAGAGAACGTTAGCGGCAAACTCCCCGTCGAAGGGCTGGAGATTGTCGTAGGCCGCCGCTGCTCGATCGTAGTCGGGCTTCGCGTCATAGATAAAAGCACGCCAGATTACGACACCCTTATGAGGAGCAAGAGCGGCGGCCAACATGTTGGCGCCGTCTACATGACTGCGATTGTAGGTGCGCGGACCCGGTTGGCCTTCGCTGTTAGCCTTAACGACGAAGCCGCCAAAGTCTGGGATGAGATGATAGATTTCATCAGCCTTTTTCTTCCACCAAGTCGCGACTTCGGGATCGAGCGGGTCTGCAGTCTTTAGGCCCCCGAGATCAATGGGCGCAGAAAAACGAGCAGAGAGATAAACGTGGATGCCGTAGGGACGAAAGGTGTCAGCGATCGCGGCGGTCTTAATTAGGTATTCGGCGCTCAAGCTCTGCGAATTGGCGTTGACATTATTGAGCAACGATCCATTGATTCCGACGGATGCGTTGGCGCGCGCATAGTCAGTGAGTCGCCGATCAACCCTTTCCGGCAAAGTTTTCCAGTCCCAGAGAGACTTTCCCGCATAACCGCGCTCGACGCTGCCATCAAGGTTATCCCAATGGTCTAAGATGCGCAGTTGCAAGTGTGGTTTTTCGCTGACATCTAAATGACTGATCGGCTGCAGAGTCTGAATCAGACGTAGAAGATAGAACGTGCCGTAGAGAGAACCGATCTCACCGATTGAAGTGACTACAATCGCCGAATGGTGATTCAGCTCGAGGGAGACGATGCGAAACCCCTCGGGTCCCAGGTCTGCGAGTTGCCGATCCCAATGAAGGCCGGCGATCAACGGAGAACTCGCCGGTGTTCCCACAACGACGGCACCGTTGCGGTCAAGAGTCGCCGCGGTTTGAATAGAACTGCCAAGCAGACCCGAACAACCATCAACGAGTTCACTGCGCACAGCATTGAGAGTTGCTGAGTTTCCGCTTATGACCACAGACGTGACGCGGGTGCGATAGGCATCGATCATTTCCTTTGGCAGAGAGTCGTACCGCAACCACAAACGATAGCCGTCTTCAGCCCGTGTAATCGCTCCACTTAGAAACAGGGCCGCAACTGCCAAACCCACTACAAACCTGCGACAGCTTCGATTGTGCACCGTCATCTTCTTTGTTCCCAGAAACTACCCAATGCCATCAGGTTTTCATGTTCGCTACTCCTCCTGACACTCATGCTCCTCTACGCACTTCTGAAACGCCTGCATCTCAACCGGGCCGCCAACAATGAGGGGTGTCCGTTCGTGAATGTTATGCGGCTGCACGTCGAGGAGTCGTTGAGTTCCATTGCTCGAGGAGCCGCCGGCCTGTTCGGCGAGAAATGAAACGGGGTTGGCTTCATACAGCAGGCGCAAGCGTCCCCCGGGATATTCTGTAGTCGGCGGATAGATGAATACGCCGCCGCGCAGAAGTGTGCGATGAAAATCGGCTACCATTGAGCCCACAAATCTCGAAGAGTAGCGTCTGCCCAGAACTCCCAACCGCAGTCGTTCCAGATATTTTAGATAAAGCTTGGGGAATCTCTCACAGTAAGCTTCGTTAATCGAGTAGTACTGACCTTGCGCAGGGATGCGAATATTCTCGTGCGTGAGGATGTAAGATCCGACTGATGGATCAAGGGTGAATCCATGGACGCCGCTTCCGGAACTGTAAATCAAAACAGTAGAAGAACCATAGACAACATAGCCCGCAGCAACCTGCTTACTGCCGGGCTGCAACACCCACTGCAGTGGCTCGCCTGCTTTCGAGTCTTCGGGACGGCGAAAGATGGAAAAGGTTGTACCAATAGTGACCGCAACATCAATGTTTGATGAACCGTCCAGCGGATCGAAGACGATTGCATATTGCGCATCGGGCGAAGTGTGACCGAGCGTGATCGGTTCCTCATTCTCTTCCGAGGCAATGATTCCAATCTGACGAAGACTCAAACAATGGATGAGAGCCTCGTTGGCGTAGACATCAAGTTTCTGCTGCACCTCGCCGTGGACATTAACCTCGCCATGCACACCCAGAATGTCAGTCAACCCGGCACGCCGAACCTGGGATTGAATCATCTTCGTCGCGAGTGCGAGACCAGATACCAGAAGGTTAAACTCGCCAGTCGCGCTGGGGAAACGCGCCTGTTCCTGCGAAACATGCTGTTCAAACGTAGTGATCATTTGCCTTTACGAACGAGATTCCGTGTTGCTCACTTAACTTTAATGGCACAGCGGCTACGGCCACCCGCAGAAATGACTGGCCGGTTTTGATTGGACTATTTCAAGAAAGCGTTTTTCGTAGTTTTTGGCATAAAGGTCGACGCTATGTTTGATCCGGCTAAAAAGCAGACAGCGCGGACCATCTTCAGTAACTCTATCGCGGAGATAAACCAGAGCATTGGTCTCGCCCCAGTATTCACGATCTTCCCAGATCTCCACTGGTGTACCGCCCATCCGTTGAGCCAGTTCGAGCAAGCGCGGATCACTGGTGTCGCGACCGTTACTTAGAAAGATTTTGTTGTACTGGGGCATCAGTTGGCTCTGAAGTTGATAGAAGGCTGCATTAACTTTAGCCGTTCGGTTTACGTGGCCAAATTCGTGGGCCAGCTTGGTCGCGGCAAGAGTGTTGCCACCCACTCTGTAAGATGATTCCGTGGGCAACAGCGAATTCATCACGGGAAAATAAATTGGATTCGGGTAGCCCTGATCGAGACGAAGACCCAGGGAGATAGTCGCGGCGACCAACTGTCCCACGTCATTCCATTTGTATTTGCCCGTGCTAGCACCTTCGGCATTGTCCGAGGAGATTGTAATTGTCAGCGCGAAGTAAGCGTTGTCCTGGTAAGCAGCCCACTGGCTGCGTCCGGCTTCAGTGGAAAGAAACTCCTTTTTCCATTCAGCGTATCGCGACGCGTACTTTTTGGGAATCTCCTCCTTGATGCCGTTACCCTGCTCGCTGACCGACCGGCCTTCGCCGCTGGGTTCCGCCCCATGATACGCGGCGACCGACGCTGGATATGAAACACTATTCAACTCTGATGGGCCAATTGTTGGGGTAGAGCGCCCGGCCACTGACAATGAAAATGAGACTGTGGTCAGGAAAGCGAGAATTATAGCAATGCGCGAAGATCTCATGGCAACGTCCCTCGGAGGTTAAATGACGCCGATCCCCTTTTTGGAGGTGTCTGGTGTTATAAAAGGGTTTGGAATTATCTAAACCATGCCTGGTGAGAAGTCAATGTTTTTACCGGCACTGATGAAGTTTAGATGTTACCGATTGGAGGAACCTTGTTAGCAAAGTCAGTTCTGTTTGTAGTACTTCTCTTGGCCTTCGCTGGCTCTGTGGCAGCCCAGGCGAGATTCACGACGAGTGCTGATGGTCTGCCGGCGTGGGTCGAACACGTAGGCGCCCGGAGCCAGCCGAATGACAGACGCATCTTCTCAGCAAATTCTTTCGGGGCAGTAAACAATGGGGCTACCGATTCAACCGCTGCAATCCAGCGAACGATCGACGCCTGCGCCAAGGCCGGCGGTGGTATCGTCGCGTTTAAGCCTGGCAGTTATGTGACCGGGTCGATCTTCTTGAAAAGTAACGTACACCTGCGCATCGATACGCACGTGACGTTGATCGGCAGCCAGGACGACGCTGCCTATCCTTCGATCTGGACCCGTGTCGCCGGCATCGAAATGCGATGGCCCGCCGCGCTAATCAATATTAACGACCAGACAAACGTCAAACTGTCCGGGGGCGGCACTATCGATGGGCAAGGGCAAAAGTGGTGGGACAAGTACTGGAACCTGCGACTCGACTATGAACCGCGAGGATTGCGCTGGGCGTCAGACTACGACGCCGAGCGCGTGCGTCTGCTGGTTGTCTGGAAGTCGACCGATGTTACTGTTGATAACCTCAGCCTGAAGCGCGCAGGTTTCTGGACCATGCAGGTCGTCTATTCGGACTACGTCACTGTGTCTGGAATCAAAATCAGTGAGAACAAAGGACCGAGCACCGACGGCGTTGACATCGATTCTTCCAGCCACGTGCTCGTCGAACACTGCGATATCGACAACAACGATGACGATATCTGTCTGAAAGCCGGACGCGACTTCGATGGATTGCGAATCAATCGTCCGACCGAGTACATCGTTGTTCGCAACAACATCACCCGACGTGGTGGCGGTATGCTCTCCTTTGGGAGTGAAACCTCCGGCGGCATACGTAAAGTAGTGGCCTACCAAAATCAGGGCATCGGCACGACTGAAGGCATTCGTTTCAAATCAGCCAAGACGCGTGGCGGATTCGTCGAAGATGTGCTGGTCCGGGATATCAAGATGAAGAATGTTCTGCTGCCATTCACCTTCACCTTGAACTGGAACCCGAGTTATAGCTATGCCACCATTCCAAAAGACCTTACCGACATACCGTCGCACTGGAAAGTATTGACGACACCCGTAAAGCCACCGGAACGTGGTCTGTGTGAGTTCCGTAACATCACGATCGAGAACGTTCAGATCGTGGGAGCTGGCCGTATCTTTTCCGCCACTGGTCTGGTTGAGAAGCCGATTACGAACGTAAGCTGGTTGAACGTTACCGCTCAGGGTAACGCGGCCGGGGAAATCGAGCACGCGCGCAGTTGGACAATGAAAAACGTCAAGCTGGAGACGGTGGATGGCGAAGCATTGAAATTATTTGATTGCGATACGGTTGGCGCGCCTGAAGTTGTTAGGGCGAAGAAGGTTCCATCTCACGCGGGACCTCGACGCAAATAAAACGTGGATCCGTAAGCATTCAGGCAACCGGCCCGCTGATCCATTGATTCAAGAAGGTGAAGGCGATCGGGTCCAATACAAGTCAACCCAACGACAAGAAGTAGCCTATTTATCACATGAAACCGATCATTAGACAGCCTTTTAGGGCTTCACACCCTTGCCTTCGATGATTGTCAGTTTTCGATCGACACCAGACACCGCAACCACTTCAAGCAAACCATCAGGCCACTTTATCTCGAGTTTGTCGACCCGAGTTGCCTCACCAAGACCAAAGTGTAAAGTCATATCATTTTGCGAGCAGTAGCCTGCGCCACTTATAACATCCTGCCGCTGACGAAGTTTTCCCGTAGTGATGTAGGCAATTGCACCGATTGCTCCACGCGGGCTCTTCCGTGCCGTATCTCCTACAAGTTGGAGCCCAAGCCAGTGGCCCGACGGCGTGCTGACATTTCTCAAGATGGTCGGCTTTGAGTCCGCATTATTGATCACGACATCCAGCCGCCCATCACCATCAAGGTCACCCACAGCCATCCCTCGTGCACACCACGCCTCGGCGAGACCACTGTTCGGGGCCGCACCAACTCGCTCAAACTTACCATTGCGGAGATTGTGAAAAAGTAAAGGCTGCTGGGCATAACTAGTGCCCCACTGATGCCCATCGACGGCTGGATAAACGTGACCATTGGCGACAATCAGATCACCCCATCCATCGTTATCGTAATCGAGAAAACTCGTTCCCCAGCCGAGAAAAGGAATCGTAACTTCGCCGAGTCCGGCCTGGAACGTTACATCCGAAAAATTGCCGTCGCCATCGTTGTGATAAAGGACGTTCGAATCGTCGGAGAAATTTGTGATGTGAAAATCTATACGGGAGTCGTTGTCGTAGTCTCCGATAGCGAGACCCATGCCGGCCTGTTCGCGCCCATTCTCATTCAACGCGACGCCCGAAGGGTATCCGGTTTCTTCAAACGTTCCATCGCCTTTATTGATGTAGAGTTGTTTCGGCGTCGAGTCGTTGACGACGATTAGATCCAAAAGATTGTCATCGTTCGCGTGCACGAAAGCCGACGAGAAGCCGTAATACTTTTGCGGGTCGCTAACGCCCGCCTTCACGCTTACATCTTCGAATGTGCCGTTAGCCTTCTGATGGTAAAGGGTATCCCCTTCTCCCACTAGACCACGAGGACCGCACATAACAGGCACGCCGCGAAATTGGCAAAAGTTTTGGCCCACGCCGCCAGGCTTGCCGGCTTCGCTCGGATTCGGAGGCAAATTATTGAGATCGATCTCGGCATAGCCAGGCACGAAAAGATCGAGCCGGCCGTCGCCATCATAGTCTCCCCAGCTCGCTCCGGTACTCCAACCTTTGCGCGCTAC
>WNFR01026544.1_pt1 | contig 15994 bp, 15 predicted proteins | sample 5400221 | NCBI WGS metagenome assembly WNFR01 (sample SAMN13153357, study PRJNA577476) | soil metagenome | isolation source: 40 cm soil under Madrone tree | place: USA:California | collected 2016-06-14 | reverse complement strand
TGGACTTGTTTCGGATCGGAGCAGTAATCGGCGTCGTGCATGATTGTCCCGTCGCGGTCAATAAAAACGGCTGGCGACTTCGCGTCACTCGACGTCATGCTCGGAGCTGTCGACCAATTCCTCGCGTGTCACGGTGGCGGTGCCAAGTTTAGCGACGACAACCGCGCTGCCGTGATTGGCGATTTCGGCGGCTTCCAGTGGTGTCGCATCGCAGGCGAGCGCCAGGGTAAAGAGCGCAATGGCCGTGTCGCCCGCACCGGAAACATCAAACACCTGGCGTGCCTTGGTTGGAATGTGGTGTCGCGGCTCGTTTTTTTGAAACAGCATCATGCCGTGTTCGCCCAGGGTGATGAGAATATATTTCGTGCTCCATCTTTCCAGGAGCGTCGTGCCGGCGCGGACAAGATCGACATCATCCTGCGGGGAACCGTCCGGATCGCGCCACGGAATTCCCGCGGCCAGAAATGCTTCCATGCGATTGGGCTTTACCGCCGTCACTCCATTCCAATCGATCACGTTTCGCGAATTGGGATCGGCCGCCACGATTTTCCCGGCCGCGCCCGCGTCGCTTGCGCTTTGTGCGATCAACTCGGCTGCGAGAAAACCTTTGCCGTAATCCTCGAAAATGATCGCGTCCAGCTGCGCTAATTTCTTACGAACAGCCGCGACTACTTTTGCGATTTGGTCAGGAGACGGCGCGGCGATTTGCTCGCGGTCCACCCGCACCACCTGCTGATGCCGGGCAATGATCCGCGTCTTAACAATCGTCGGAAATTTTTCGTCTTCGACCACATTGGCGATGTCGATCTTTTGTCCGGTCAGCAATTCGCGCAATTGCTGGCCGCTGCGATCCTTCCCGACCAGGCCGATGACGGAGACTTGATCGACAAACTGGCGCAGGTTGCGGGCAACGTTGGCCGCGCCTCCGGGGTAAAACGATTCGCCGGTCACTTCGACCACGGGCACGGGCGCTTCCGGCGAGATGCGGCCGACTTTCCCCCAAATGAATTCGTCGAGCATCAAATCGCCTATGACGAGAATGCGTTTGCCCGGCGCGCGGTCGAGAATTTGCTGGAGCCTCTTTAAATTCATGAGACAACTGTGAATGGGTGCAGAAAATGAGTGCGCGTTGAAAAAGTCAAAATTGTTAGGCGAAGATATTGTGCGAGTAAGGGTTCCTGCTTAGAGTTGTCTCCATTAATCCTGAATACGAAGCTGAAATCAACAGTCGAAGCTCCTAATGACTCCCTTTGCTAGATATTTAAAGCTCAGCGCGATCGCTGTTCTAGGCCTGACGGTCGGCGCGCACGGCGCCCAGGCCCCGCAGCACATCGACGTTAAGAAATTGTCCCAAAAAGTAGAAGACGTGGTAGTACCGCTGCCGGGCGAAATTTTCAGCGCGCTGAACAAGCTGGGCACGGTGAACTGGCGGGAACACGTTCGCAGCAACAAGGGAAGCAATTTTACAGAACGACCGCGCATTGCACTCCTTCTTGGGACCGTGATTGCCGATGGCTTTATCGCCGTGCAGGCGGAGGACGCGCCGGCGGTGAAGGAGATCGGCCAGCGCGTGCAGGCGCTGGCGAGAGGAATTGGCGTAGAGCGCTCCATCACCCAACATGCCAAGGCGATCATTGAAGCGGCGGACAAGCGAAAATGGGAGAACGTGCGGCAGGAGCTCGATCGCACCCAGAACAGTGTGCAAACGGCCATGAACGAAGTGCACGACGAAAAATTATCGCAGCTCGTCAGCCTGGGCGGATGGCTCCGCGGCACCGAAGTGCTGACGGCAGTCGTCGCAAAACATTTCTCAGTCGAGGGCGCCGAGCTCCTGCATCAGCCCGATCTCCTGATTTATTTTCAGACGCGGCTCCAGGGTATGCCGGAGTTAAACGTCTCGATTATCCGCGAAATTCAAAGTGCGCTGGGTGAAGTGAAGCCGCTCATTGACGTCGGCAATGCGCGCATTTCTGCGGAATCGGTGAAAAAGATCAACCAGATCACGACGCGCCTCGACAACGGGATCGTGACCAAGGACTGACGGCATTTTATGAACGGAGTCGCTAAATATCTTTTACGCGGCGGTTCGCTCCTGGCCGCTTTGCTGGCATTCAAGTTTGCGGCTGTTGCTACGGTAGACGACGCCCAATCGTTCGCCCTGCAAGCGGCGGAACCATATGTGAAAGAGGGATTCCAGGTCCGCGAAGATTATTGGGGCGGCGATCTCGGTTCCGGCGAAAAGAAGGCCGTGCGGCAACAACTATTCAAGGGCAACGAGTACTGGTTCTGGATGGGCACGGAAGTCGAGCGAGCGAAGATTTCGGTGCACATTTACGATTCGGAAGGAAAACTGGCCGAGCAACCGGACAGTTGGGAAAAAGGCCACTTCGCCGCCGCCCACGTGATTCCAAAAGCCACCGGCAGCTATTTCATCATCGTGGCAATCGAGGAATCGCCGGAAGAGCGCACGCATTGGGCCTTGGTTTACGGCTTCCGCTAATGAAGTGGCATGCGCTTCCAGCGCATGGTCATCGGCAAGATGCCGATGCCACAGTTAAGGCATGACTGAAACGCGCACCTTGCAGTTTGAGAACCCCCGGGACTTGCAGTCGCTCTACGCCAATGATCTCAAGCTCCTGAAAACGCTCGAAGATTCGCTCGGGGTAAAGGTGACGACGCGCGAAGGCTGGGTGAAATTAGAGGGCGAGCCGGAAAAAATCGATAAGGCGCAACGCGTCTTCGATCAGCTGGAAGCGGCTCGACAAAAAGGTGTGCCGATTCAAAAACACGAATTCCAATACGCGCTTAATTCGGTGAGCGAAGCGCGCGACGACGATCTGGGCGACGTTGTCTCGACCAAGATCGTGACCTCGCCGCGAAAGCCGCCGATCATGGCGCGATCGGCTGGTCAACGCAATTACGTCGAGGCGATCCAGAAACACGATATCGTTTTTGGAATTGGACCAGCCGGAACGGGTAAAACTTATCTCGCAGTGGCGATGGCAGTGGCCGCGCTCAAAAAAGAACAGGTCAGCCGAATTATTCTGACGCGCCCTGCGGTGGAGGCGGGCGAAGCACTCGGATTTCTCCCCGGTGAATTGGAGCAGAAAATTATGCCCTACCTGCGCCCGCTTTACGACGCGTTGCGCGATATGCTCGAGCCGGAAGAAATCGAACGATCCCTGGCCCGTCAAACCATCGAGGTCGCGCCGCTCGCTTACATGCGCGGTCGGACGTTGAACCACGCTTTTGTCATTCTCGACGAGGCGCAAAACACGACGACGGAGCAAATGTTCATGTTGCTCACCCGCATCGGACCGAATTCCAAATGCGTCATCACCGGCGACGTGACCCAGGTCGATCTGCCGGCGAACAAACGCTCCGGCGTGGTCGAGGCGTTGCAGGCGTTGAAAAATGTTCCGGGCATCGCGACCGTTTATTTCACCGAGCGCGACGTGGTTCGACACGAACTCGTGCGCTCCATCATCACTGCTTACCAACAGCATCGCTCGCCCGCGCCCGCTTCGCGCAAATGAAAGATCGACAATCTCCATGTTCGATTTCTTAAAACGCGGACGACTCATTAGACGCGGCCTTGCTTCACGCAAGACCCGCCGGCGCCGGACACGCAACGAGTTGCTGCGCAATTTGGAGTACTCGGTCTACATGAAGGTGTTCATCTTCGCCGGCTTCGTCGCCGGGCTCGCTTTTCTCGTCTTCAGCGGACAACAGCCCGAGCCGACGAAAAACTTCGTCATTGCACTCCTATTTTTCGCGACCGCGCTGATTCAACTTTCGCTTAACCAGCCACGCCTCCTGCTCGTCTTCGGAATTATCCTGCTGCAACTGGCGGTCACCAAACTCGTGCTTGTTCTTTGCAACAGCGGCAATTACCGCATCCTCACGCCCGAGATGGGCGGGCTAATTACGCCTTATGCTTTTGCGCCCCTGGTGCTCAGCGTTTTGCTCGGTCGCAACCATGGCCTCTACGCCGCGGTCTTCGTCAGCCTTTGGAGCAGTGTTCTTTTTGGAAAAATCGACGCACCGCTGCTTGTCACCAGTTTGATCAGCGGATTTACCGCCGTGTCGCTAACGTTGCAGGTGCGCCGCCGCAGCAAACTGATCCGCGCCGGAGTCGGCGTCGGACTTGCCATCTGGTTGCTGTCGCTCGCCTTCGGCATCATCCCGCTCAATTTGTTTTCGCCCATCGCCAACGATTGGCGAATGATCGGTTTGCAAAGCGCGTATGCCGTCGGAAACGGAATCGTGACCGCCATGATCGTGGGCGGCGCGATCCCAATTCTCGAGCACCTGTTTCAGGTCACGACCGATATTTCCTGGCTGGAAGCATCCGATCTAAACCATCCGTTGCTTCGCCGGATGACGATCGAAGCGCCGGGCACTTATCACCACAGCCTCGTAGTGGCGAATCTGGCCGAGGCCGCGGCGGAAAAGATCGGCGCCAACGCCACGCTTTGCCGAGTTTGTTCTTACTTTCACGACGTCGGGAAATTGGTGAAACCGGAATACTTCACCGAGAACATGAACTTCGAGCGCAACCCGCACGACGACCTCGCGCCGACCATGAGCGCGTTGATTATCATCGCGCACGTGAAAGAGGGCGTTGATCTCGCCCTCAAAAACAAACTCAACCAGCGCATCATCGACATTATCCAGGAACATCACGGGACGTCGCTCGTTTATTATTTTTACCAACGCGCGATGCAGCAGCAGGAAGACGCGCGGGCGGGCGGAAAGATCATGAACATACGCGAAGAAGACATTCCCGAAGTGCAGGAAGAAAGTTTTCGTTACGGTGGACCGAAACCGCAGACCAAGGAGAGCGCCATCGTCAGTCTCGCCGACATTGTGGAAAGCGCGTCCCGGAGTTTGGAAAAACCGACGCCGCAAAAGATCGAACAGTTGGTGAACGAGCTGATCGAAGAGCGCATCGCCGATTTACGCTGATGACCATGCTGCACACCCGGATCGCGTATCCGAAGCAGGAATCCAAGTTCGCCGGACCGGACGACGAAAAGTTCAGGCCGGACGTGATGGCCGATATGCGCAGACCGCCCAGCGCCCCGCCTGTCTCAGCAGCATAGGTAGGACAAGGGTGAATCGCTTTTCCGCTTGGGTCTATTGTCATCTCGACCGAAGTGGAGACATCTCTTAATATTTCTGAAATAGTTAGAGATTCCTCGACTCCGCTCGGAATGACAAAACCTCAACGCCTCCGCGATTACCGCGCTGACACTGCGATCATCCTCGGCTCCGGCCTGAACTCGATCGTTGTCGATCCGAAAGACGATCAAATAATTCCTTACGCTGAGTTTTCAGAAATTCCGCAGCCGTCGGTTCCCGGCCACGTCGGTCGATTCGTGCTCGGCAAGATCGAAAAGACGAAAGTCATTTTTGCGCAGGGCCGCGTTCATCTTTACGAAGGACACTCCGCGCGCGAAGTAACGTCCATCGTTCGCGTTCTTGCTGAAGCCGGAATCAAGCAACTGATTCTCACGAACGCGGCCGGCTCACTGAACCCAAAATTCAAGTCGGGCGATTGGATGATGATCACCGATCACATCAATCTCACCGGAACAAGCCCGCTCATTGGTAGTGCCAGTCCGGCTCGGACTTCTGTAGAGGCCGCCGTCCCCGGCGGCAGATTTGTCGATCTAACCGACGCTTACTCGCCGCGATTGCGCGAAAAATTCCGCGACGCCGCCCGCAAGATCGACATGGTACTGGACGAAGGCGTCTACGCCGGAGCGCTCGGCCCTCAATACGAAACGCCTGCGGAAGTTCGCATGCTCCAAAAACTCGGCGCCGACGCCGTCGGCATGTCCACCGTCCTTGAAGTCATCCAGGCCCGCGCCCTCGGCCTCGAAGTCGCCGGCTTCTCCTGCCTAACCAATCTCGCCGCCGGCCTCTCCGAAGAAAAACTCAGCCACGAAGAAGTTTTGGAAGTTGGGAAACGCGCCGCGGCGGATTTCGTGAAACTTTTAAGCGTTGAATTGTCGATCTAACAAGCTGCGGAAATCAATCAAACGGGACGCGCTCTAGCTTATCCGCGCGTTGAACCCAAAGCGCAACGGAACCTGAGTCCGTGAATTGATCGTTGGCTTGAATCTGAGGAACTGAATCCGTGGCGTATGCAATTTGTCCATTCGATTCCGCCAGATAAGCCCAATGTTCTCCTTCCTGCTTTCCATAAGGGTAAGGCGCCCGCAGATTCCATTTGCCATCTTCATGCACAAAAATTCCTCGGTCAACGAAACTGGCCAGAAGTTTGCCTTTGGAAGTTTGCGCTATCGCTTCGCAGCGACCGGGCGTCTCCACGATCTCCACATTTCCAGGGCGGATTAAGAAAAGAGTACCGTCCGTTGCCCGAACGTACACACCTTCCGTACTCGGCACTACGCCACCGAAATCCATCTTTTCTGACAGGCCCTCGCGCGCCCAATTGTTTTCTCGATCGTAAACAGCGTATTTAGATGGCGGAGTAACTTCGGTTCCTTCTCGAACAACGTAGAGCATAGATGAGCTCAACGGTGCGATCGCGCGAATCGCGCTGTATTCCGGAGCTGGCGGCTCTGCCTCTGGAACCCAAGACTCGCCCTCGCGCTGAAATCGCCAAACATGGCCTCCGCCAACAAGCCAGAATGCAGTGGGCGTACTGATTCCGAGGAATCCTGTTAATACGTCACCGCGCGTAAAGCCGTTCGGCGGAACTGGTAACTCCACTCGATGCCAGGCGCTTCCATCGAACCGATAGAGTGAATCGTCATGAGCGTGTTGAATCCATAAGGTGTCATTCGCTATATCGAGCCATGGTCCTTCGATGACGTCGTCTCGTTTGATCCAACTGTACAATCCTTCAGGCTTTGCGCCGCTAACTACCAATAGACCGACATTCGATGAAACGTACAGTTTGCCTTTGAAGAATGCCATGCCTGACAAACTGAAGGGAACATCTTTGGGAAGCCTGCGAATGGTTGGTAGGATCTGATTCGCTGAGAGTAATCGAGGAGCAGCAGGTAGATCCGAGCGGGAGCAACTGGCCAACAAAAGGAAAAACACACCAACCCCAAACGAATTAATATTCATGCGTTCACGCATTGAATTGCGATCCCGCCTGGCAAAATCCGGGAAAACATTTTAAACCAACAATCTACAACTCCGGCGGGTGGGCGCGCGGTTCGCGATCTTTGGCGTTAGCGGTGCTGGGGCGCGTGACGAACGGTCCGCCTTCGAGCGGCGCGGCTTTGGTGAAGGCGACGTCGGGCATCTCGCTGGGAAGACCTTCAAGCGGAAATTCTTTTCGTAGCGGGAAGAACGGATAGCCATCCCACATCAGGATGCGACGGAGATCGGGATGGCCGTTGAATTTGATTCCCATCATGTCGTAAATCTCGCGCTCGTGCCAATTGGCGGTCGGCCAGATATCGGAAACAGTGTCAACCGCCAGATCATCTTCGGAGACGCGCAACTTCAATCGCAAGTGAACGGCGAGCGTCATCGAGTAAAGCTCGTAAACAATTTCGAAACGCGGTTCCTCGCCGAAATTGTCGATGCTGGTAATGTCGATCAAGTAATCGAACGAGAGATCGTCGCGGCAAAACTTTGCCACTTCGCGCAAATCGGCCGGCAAAATCGTGTAAGTGGTCTCGCCGCGGAATTCAGTCTTACTTTGAATCTTCGAGCCGAACAGTTTGCTGAGCGAAGCGAGCAGTTCGGAGCCGGTCATGCGGAGAAAGGTTGAGAGTTGAGAGTTGAGAGTTGAGCGACAAAAGGCAAAAGCATTGTCATTCTGAGCGGAGCGAAGAATCTCACAGTCGAAGCGAGGAGCACGCTTTGGTTCGCGGATGCGCCACGAGCTTTTGGGAGATCCCTCACGTTCGTTCGGGATGACAGAGCATTCATGCGACTGCGCCGGTCAACTTTTTGGTCAGTTCCGGTTTTTGGTTCGTGAAGGATCGCTCGCCGGAAATCTTTTCCTGCAATTTCATCAGGCCTTCGAGCAATGCTTCCGGCCGGGGCGGGCAACCGGAAATGTAAACATCGACCGGCAAGAGTTGATCGATGCCTTGGAGGACGGCGTAGGAGCGATACATGCCGCCAGTCGACGCGCACGCGCCCATGGCGATGACCCATTTCGGCTCGGGCATCTGTTCGTAAATTCGTTTCACTGCCAGCGCCATTTTGTAAGTCACGGTGCCGGCGACGATCATCACGTCGCATTGCCGCGGCGAGAAACGCATGACCTCTGCGCCGAAGCGCGAGATGTCGAAGCGCGACGCGGCTGTGGCCATCAACTCAATCGCGCAACAGGCGAGACCCATCGGCATCGGCCAGAGGGAATTTTTACGGATCCAATTCAGGGCTGCGTCCAGCCTGGTGAAAATCACGTTCCCCTCGATTTTCGAATCATAGGCGCTCGCGAGCGTCTCGGGCATGACAAGAGGTTAGCCTTGCGAGTTGTGCATGCAAGATCGACAAACCCCAAATCCCAAACTCCAAGCACCAGGGAAATCCCGAATTTCAATATTCAAAATGCGCGCGAGCAGATTGGAGTTTTGTGTTTGGAGCTTCCCTGGGATTTGGAGATTGGGTTTTGGTGCTTCAAGCGCGTCCGTTGCGGCGTAAGCGACTCAATAGTATAGAAGCGCTCCCGGACAACATGGCTACACCTACGCGCATACATTTGGACGCGCTTGAGAACCAGAGCATTTTCATTTTTCGCGAGGCGTATCACGCCTTCAAGAACATCGCCATGCCGTGGTCGATGGGGAAGGATTCGAACGTTCTCGTCTGGTTGGCGCGCAAAGCCTTTTTCGGACGCGTGCCGTTTCCGGTTTTACACATCGATACGACTTACGAATTTCCCGAGATGCTCGAGTTCCGGGAGTGGGCGACGAAACATCACAACCTCAATCTGATCGTGAAGATCAATACCGAAGCGCGCGAGCGCGGCATTGGTTACGAGACGCACGATCCCGTGACCGTGACTCACGAGCTGAAGACGGTCGCGTTGCAACAGGTGCTCGCCGAATACAAATGGGACGCGCTCATCACCGGCATTCGTCGCGACGAAGATCCAACCCGGGCCAAGGAACGATATTTTTCACCGCGCAACGCGCAGTTCGAATGGGACTACAAAGATCAGCCGCCGGAATTCTGGGGACAGTTCGCGACGACGTCGGCAAAAGGCGAGCACGTGCGGGTGCAACCGCTGCTCGATTGGACCGAGGTCGACATCTGGCGCTACATCCAGCGCGAAAATATTCCAATCCCGAAAATGTATTTCGCGCGGAACGGGAAACGGTTTCGTTCGTTAGGCTGCAGCGCCATCACACACCCGATCGAAAGCAACGCGTCGACCATCGACGAAATCATCACAGAACTCGAAGCGACAAAGACGACCGAGCGCGCGGGCCGCGCCCAGGATCATTACGAGCGCAATGCCATGCAGAAGTTACGAGCCAAAGGATTTTTATAATTGCGGATTGTGGAGTGCGGAGTGTGGATTGCAGACTGCAAGTATGACAACACGAGAACTGAAACAACGCACATTCCAATTTGGAGTCCGGGCGATAACGGCGGTGGAGGCCTTACCGAAAGGCGAAACTGGTCGAATTCTGGGACGGCAATTACTCCGCGCGGGCACTTCAGTTGGGGCAAATTACCGCGCGGCAGCGCGGGCCAGATCGCAAGCGGACTTTGTTGCTAAGCTTGGCGTCGTTGAAGAGGAGTGCGATGAGTCTGCTTATTGGATAGAAATGGTTCTCGCTCGCAAGCTGTTGAAAAAGCCGCAATTAAGTAATCTGCTCGCCGAAGCGAACGAATTGCTTGCCATAACAGTCGCATCCATCAAGACAGCGCGTCGGAATCGCCGTGGATGAACGCGCGAGCCAATCTGTGAATCCGCAATCCGCAGTCCGCAATCCGCAATCTTCAGCGGCTCCGCCGCTGCGCGTCGTGTTTGCCGGGCACGTGGACCATGGGAAGTCGACTTTGATCGGCCGCATTCTGCACGACACCGATTCGTTGCCGGAAGGAAAGATCGATATGGTGAAGAAGGCGTGCGCGGCGGAAGGAATGGAATTTGAGTTCGCTTTCGTGTTGGACGCGCTGCTGGAAGAGCAAAAACAAAACGTCACGATCGACACGACCGAGATCCGGTTTCAGACGAAACGGCGCAAATACGTCATCATCGATGCGCCGGGTCACAAGGAGTTCTTGAAGAACATGATCACGGGCGCGTCGCGAGCGGACGCCGCGATTCTTGTGATTGCCGCGAATGAAGGCGTGCGCGAGCAAAGCCGGCGGCACGCGTATTTGCTGAGCATGCTCGGCATCAAACAATTGATCGTGGTCGTGAACAAAATGGACCTGGCCGATTTTTCCGAGAAACGTTTTCAAGAGATTGAGACCGATTACCGAAAATTTCTTGTCGGTCTTTCACTCGAAGCGCGCGCATTCGTTCCAGCCTCGGCCAAGAGCGGCGAAAACGTTGCGAGCGCGAGTAAGAAAAGGAGTCGCTCGATTTGTTAAAGGCGCAAAAGGGAGATTTCGATCTTCCACTCCGGTTTTGTGTGCAGGACGTTTATCGCTTCGACGAACGGCGCATTATCGCCGGCCGGATCGAGACCGGAAAACTGAGGGTGGGGGACGAACTTGTTTTTTCCCCCGCGAACAAAACTTCGAAAGTTCACTCGATCGAGTGCTGGAGCGCGGCTGCTGATGGAGAAGCGGTCGCGGGGGATTCCATTGGAATCACGTTGAGCGAGCAGATCTTCGTCGAGCGCGGCTACGTTGCGTCGCATCAGGCCGACACGCCGATCGAGTCCAATAATTTTCACGCTGATCTTTTCTGGATTGTCCGCGAACCGATGCGCCTCGGTCATCTTTACGATCTTCGCCTCGGGACGCAGGAAGTGAAGTGCCAGGTGGTCTCGATCGAGGAAGTAATGGATTCATCGAGTCTCGAAACAAAGACCGACCCGCCTTCGGTCGCCACGGCGACCTCCGGCGCGGCAGGCAAGCGCGAGCAACTGGAACGAAACGAAGTGGGACGGCTCACTATTCAAACGCGTGGGCCGCTAGTGATGGACAATCACGATCGCGTTCCAAAGCTCGGGCGATTCGTAATTGTCGATGACGGGCAGATCTGCGGAGGCGGGACGATTTTTGGCGGCGTTTACACCGATCGCACCGTTGCGAAGAGCAAAAATATTTTCTGGATCGAAGGGAAGATCACCCCGCGCGCCCGCGCCGCGCGGAGCGGACATCGCGGCGCAGTGGTTTGGTTCACTGGATTGTCAGGCGCCGGCAAGTCGACAATCGCACAGGCGCTGGAGCGCGAACTCTTCAGTCGGGGCATGAACACTTATGTGCTCGATGGCGATAACATTCGCCATGGCTTGAATTCCAATCTTGGGTTTTCACCGGAAGACCGCGTCGAAAATATTCGCCGCGTGAGCGAGGTTGCAAAATTAATGGCCGACTCCGGCGTGGTTGCAGTCACGGCTTTCATTTCGCCGTATCGAATGGACCGGCGACGTGCGCGCGAGATTGCGCTGGAGGGCAACGCCGAGTTCATCGAAGTGTTCGTAGATGCGCCGCTGGAAGTTTGCGAAGCGCGCGATCCGAAAAATCTCTACAGGAAAGCTCGCGCGGGCGAGATTCGCGACTTCACCGGCATCGGCGCGCCCTACGAACCGCCGGAAGATGCGGAGATCGTCGTGCACACGGACAAACAAACTGTCGATGAATCGGTGGCGACAATTCTCGAACAATTGTTGCCACGCCTAAGAGTGGAGGAACCGAATGATTAAGCTGTCGGCGGCGATCAACCCGCCGCCTGAGTTGGGTAATCGATGGCGTCGGCGTGACCGGAGATGATGACGTCGTGAACGATTTTGCCGAGCTCGGCTGCTTCGTACGGTTTGGCGATGACGCCGCGGAAGCCGAAGTCTTGATAACGGCTCATGGTCGCATCGGTGGCGTAGCCGCTGGAGACGATCGCGTTCACGGTTGGATCGATCTCAATTAATTTTTTGAGCGCTTCTTTCCCGCCCATGCCGCCGGGAAGTGTAAGATCGAGAATCACGGCGTCGAAGCGCTCGCCGGCTTCGAATTTCTCGCGGTAAATATTTACGCCATCGAGAGCGGTGGCCGCCTGCATCACTTGATAACCCAGGCGGGTGAGCGTGAACTCGACGAGCGCGCGGATCGCTTCCTCGTCGTCAACGACGAGCACGCGGCCGGTGCCGGAAATCGCCGGTGTGATTGTTCGCGGCGCCTCAACTGGCATTTCCTGATGGAGCGCCGCGGGCAGATAGATGGTGAATGTGGAGCCCACGTGCACTTCGGAATCAACGGTCATGAGGCCATTGTGATTCTTGATGATCGAGTACGTCGTTGCTAGACCGAGACCATTACCTTTGGGCTTGGTCGTGAAATACGGATCGAATATCCGTTTCATGTATTTTTCCGGTATCCCGACGCCTTCATCGCGAATCCGAACGCAGACGTAATCGCCGGGCGGAAGATCAGGAACAGCGGGAGTGGTAGTCGTGTCGTAGCTAAAGTTTTCACAACCAACGTGCAAGGTGCCGCCGTTGGGCATGGCTTGATCGGCGTTGACGACTAGGTTCGCGATAACCTGGCTGATTTGGCCGGCATCGATTTCGGCCGGCCAGAGATCGGCGCCAAATTCGAATTCGCTGCGATTATGGCTGCCGCGAAGCGAGAAGCTCACTGTGTCCTGGATCAACTTGCCGATCGATGCTGTCTTTTTAATCGGCGCACCGCCTCGGGCAAAAGTAAGCAGTTGTTGAGCGAGATCGCGCGCGCGTAGCGATGCGTTCTTGGCGTCATCCAAGCGCGTCGCCATTTCGTCGTTCGGCGGCAGCAGCAAGGACGCGAGGGAAATGTTTCCAATAATCGCGGTGAGTAGATTATTGAAATCGTGCGCGATGCCGCCGGCGAGCAAGCCGAGCTGCTCGAGTGTCTCCGCTTTGCGGCGCTCCGCTTCGGTGCGCTGGCGTTCGGTGATGTCGCGGAAAACAAGAACAACGCCAGCCACTTCGTTTTTGCTGTCGCGAATGGGCGAAGCAACCTGTTCGATGACTCGTTCGTTGCCGTCGCGCGAGGTAAGAGTGGCTTGCTCGGGAGAGTTGAGCAAGATCGACTGGGCTTCGCTGCGGTAGCCGCTCTTCTGCGCCTTCGCCTGAGTGGCCAGGTCAATCGTCACGTTGAAGACCGATTTGAGCGGCTGGCCGATGGCTTCCTCCGCCTTCCAGCCAGTCAACCTTTCGCCTTCGTTGTTGATGACAATGATTTTCCCGTGCACATCGGTTGTGATAACGCCGTCGCCAATGGAGCGAAGCGTGACGGCGAGGCTTTCTTTTTCGGCCGCGATCTGTTGCTCAAAACGCTTTCGCTCTGTCACGTCGCGCACCATCGTGACGTAAAGCCGTTGTTGATCGACAATCATTTCACTCAACGAGATTTCGATTGGGAACGTGGCCTGCCGCCGGGTGCGGCCCACAGCCAGCAGCGTGCTGCCGGTGCGCCTGACCATTTCGTTCCAGGCGCATATGACCGGTTTAGCATCATGCTCGCTTGCGTATCGTTTCGGCACGAGGCGTGTGAAATTGTGCCCGACCATTTCGTTGTCGCGACATCCGAACATTTTTTCCGCAGCCGGATTCATCGAGCAAATGCTGCCGGCATCGTCGACGGTGATCACGCCATCGAGAATGTTCTCCATAACGGAGCGGATGTGTGTTTCGGCGCCTTCAAGTTTGGCCAGTTGCCGGCGCACGAGAACAAAACTGTAACTGTTCGAGACAACCAGTAGCCCAACGGCGAAAAAGGCGACAAAAGCCAGAACTGAAGTTTTGAGAATCCTTTCCCGTGTCGCCGAACTGGCCCGCATTTCGTAAACATTCAGTTCGTTCTTCTCGAAATTCGTGAGCATCTGGCGAATGTCGGCCATTTGCGCCTCGCCACTGCCGAGTAAAGCCGTGACGTCTTTGCCCGCGCGCTTCGCGTCCATTTCCGGAATGGCAGAGCTGTTAATCCAGCGCTCAACATTCGATCTGATCTCCGCCAGTAACTGCGCTTGGGCAGGGGAATTCGCCACCAAGATCAACAAGTAACCATTGTAGGTATAAAAATCCGCGGTCGCGCGCCTGTAGGCTTCCACAAAACTGCTTTCACCCGTCAACAAATAGCCGCGTTTCTCCTTCTCCATTTCCACGACGGCGCGCTCGAGCTTTGGCAGGAAATCAAGTATTTGGGTCGATTGCGTGGCCCATTCCTGTTCCTGCATTCGTTGGTTGAGGACGATCTGTTCCTCATCCTGGAGCGATTGAAGGACTTCTCGCGCCTGATCCAGGAGCGAATTGCCGAGAGAAACCGATCCCATCGCACCCGCCTCGGGTGTCGCACCCGTTGCGCCCTTCGCTCGCCGGGCGTTGATTTCCGGCAGAGCCACGGCGTCGAGCCACTTTTGAGCAACCTCCTGTACTTTCATGACGCGCTTGCGCTGTTTGGGGCTGTCCAAAATGAGGGCTGTCAAATCCTCGACTCGGCGTTTGAGCAATTCTCGCTTCCGGTCGAACGGGGCAATGTAAAGTTCATTGCCGCTCAATAAATAACCGCGGTGACCGCTTTCCAGCGCGGCAATATCGTTCTCGATCAAACTGCTAAGTCGAATCACTTCGATCGTATGCGTGCGCAGGGCGTCCTGGTAATGGTTGCGCAGCGTGACAAGCAAAAAGACGCCGGCGAGAAAAATGATGACCGCGACGCCGACGGTGGTTCCGGAAAGGAGCTTGAGGTGAAAATGTCTCTGGCTAAAGAGCGAGTCCGCGATCCGGCGAGAAAGAGAGCGCCGGCGCGGTTTAGGCGTAGTCGAAATGGTGGCCGCGGACGGCTGATCTACCATAATTACTGGAAAGCAGCTATCCTGCCAAAAATATCCATCCGCTGCCGGAGGAACCCAAAGCAGCCCTAGTACCACACGCGAACCAGAAACAATCCATCGGCCGGCGCCGTGAGACGCGCGCCATTCGCTCGGCCGGAACGCAACTGCACCGCGATGTCGTCCACGGTCAGTTTGCCCAATGCCGCCTGCGACACTGAGCCGACCATGAGTCGAACCATCTTGTAAAGAAAACCATTTCCATCGAATTCGATTGTGAGGCCTGGACCTTTACGACCGACCACGACGGAACGAATCGTTCGTGTCGTGCTCGTTTCGGATTTGCCGCGGTTCGCCGCAAATGCGGCAAAATCATGTGTCCCGACGAACTGAGCCGCGGCGGCTTTTAGAACATCGAAATCAAGCTTGGCCGGAATGTGCCAGGCACGCGCGAGCTCTAATGGCGGCAGGATTGGCCCGGACCAGATTCGGTAGCGATAAACTTTTCCTTTCGCCGAAAAGCGCGCATGAAAATCTTGTGCGATATACCGGCAACGCAAAATGCGAATCGTTGGCGGCAAAAGAGAATTGAGCGCAGCCGTCCAACGCGCGGTCGATAAACGACGATCCGCAAGATCGACATGTGCGCACTGCGCAAGGGCGTGCACTCCCGCGTCGGTCCGCCCAGCGCCGTGCACGCGCGTAATTTTCCCGGTTATCTTTCGGAAAGCGCGCTCCAAATTGTCCTGCACCGTGTTGCGGTGCGATTGGCTTTGCCAGCCGGCAAACGCCGCGCCGTCGTAGGTGACGATCAATTTAAGCCGCTGCGGCATTCGCGTCAGCGCGAAACGTTTTCAGAACGCGCGACTTCGTGTTGTCGATCCAGATAGCCTTGCAAGATCATCTGCGCTGCGACTTGATCGACATAAGCGCGCGTGTCTCGCGTTTGTTTGCCCGCTTCACGCAGAGCCCGGTTGGCGGCGACCGTGGTCAAGCGTTCGTCCCAGCTGGTAACTTCACACGGCAATGCCGCTCGCAGTTTTTCTACAAATTGAAGCG